>WBZU01003093.1_pt1 | contig 11080 bp, 7 predicted proteins | sample 5204311 | NCBI WGS metagenome assembly WBZU01 (sample SAMN12344359, study PRJNA552823) | activated sludge metagenome | biome: Activated sludge suspended growth; feature: Nitrification reactor; material: Wastewater; isolation source: activated sludge from nitrification reactor of wastewater treatment... | reverse complement strand
TACGCGCGTCACGTGTACGAGCAGGAAAAACCCGTTTTCACCGTGCTCCGAAAAATGGCCGGAGACACCGAGACCCTGAAGATCTCCGAAGGTGTCATTCGCCTCGAAGTGCAGGAGTTCGAAGAAGCGGCGACGGTGGCGCCCTCGTACGATCTGACGCCGAAAACCGATGCCGCCAAAGATGCATTGGCATCCGAGGTCGGAGGCAGCATTGCCAATGTTTCAGGGACGTACGAATCGTCCATGGGCGAGACGCAAGCAGCTTTGAATGGCGCGACGACCGAAGTCGAAGGCGCGATCGGTACGGCGACGGCGACGATTGAATCGAAGCTGGGCGCAGCCGAAGGGGAATTGCAGACGATGATGTCGAGTGCCACGGGAGCGATCGTCGAAGCCACGGCGGCCGTGGAAGATGCCAAATCGGAATTGACCAAAGCGCTCTACGAGTGAGGCGGGACGAATGTTCGGGGAACTCAAAGCAAAGCTGGCGGCGATTGAAGCGAAGTTGGTCCTGGTTTTGACCTCGATCACCACGCAGGTGACGTTGCTCGAAAAAGACATCACGGGGATCGATGCCGACGTTTTGACGGTCTTCGATCGGGCGGATGCGGCGATCAAAAAAGCCCAAACCGGCGGAGCCAAGGTGCTCACCGACATGAAAGCCCGCGTGACGCGTTTGTCGCCACCGAATTGAGGCACAATGCAAGCGGTTTGGCAGAAACTCGATACCACGGCAGCCTCGGTTCTGAAGATAGAAACGAGCGTGAAGCAGGCCGAAACGACGCAACGGGCGAAGTTGGAAGCTTTGTCCGGACAACTTGTCGGGGAATGGCGGAAACTCAGCGCCGAGCTGGACAAACCCTCGCAGTTGCTCAATACGCAGCTGAGTCTGTTGGAAGCGGACATCAAGAAAGAGCGGTCGGAGATCGTCGCGGCGATGATGACGGGCAACGTGATCGCCGACGCGGGGCTCAAGGTGTTCTACCAGGAACAATTGGCCAAGGTGGATGCGACGTACGCGAGCGAATCGGGGGCGCTTCGTACGCGTATGACCAACGCGGTGTCCGGGTTGAAGCAAAACGTCGATACGCAGACGAAAGCGGTCGAGACAAACGTCACGACGTTGACGAAAACAGCGCTGGCTCCGTATCAACCTTTGACTACGCAGACGGCTTCGTTGAGCAAGAGCGTTCAAGACAAACGAAAAGAACTGAAGGCGACGATCGAGTCGTTCACGAAGCAATTGCAGGCGCAGATCGAGACGGCGGAGAAGAGTTTCACGGCGGGCGTCAAGCTGTTGACCGACCAAACGAAGGCGGCTCGAACGACGATTGTCGATGCGGCGAAGACGGCGAAGGCGACGTTGGCGTCGGCGGTGGATCCTGTACGGCAGCTGGGAAAAACGCTCGAGGCGCAAGTGCGGGGACCTGTGGGCGAAATGAAAGCGCAGCTCGATGCGGCCGAGAAGACGCTGAACGAGTTGGTCAAGACAACCACCGCGACGCTGGACGAGGTGCAGCAGGCGACGCTCGGGAAGCTCGAGGCGTTGATTCAGCAGGTGCAGACGGCGATCACGACCGCATTGACGATGCTCGCCACGATTCGCACGACGCTCAAGGAATTTCCGGTCAAGACGATGGCGCCGCTGAAAGCAATTGTGCAGTCTCTGGACGACCTGACGACGTTGTTCTCGACAACCGTCGGCACGCTGAAGGGCCTGCTGTCGACGGGGATCATGGCTTTCGAGGCGGTGCCGGTGAAGAGTTTGCCCGAGCCGCTGGTGAATCCGACGAAGGCATCGATTGACGCGGCGTTGGCGCAGGCTTTGCCGCCGGTGACGAGCGCGGTGAATACGGCGGCGCAACAATTCACGAATGTGGCGACGCAGATTCAAACACAAATCACGACGGTGAAGACGCAAATCACCAAGGCGATTGATACGTTTACGCAAACGACGGCGACACAAATCGACGCGGCGCTCGATCCGGTGAAGCAGACGCTCACGACGGTGCAGACGCAAATGCAGACGGTGGTTTCTCAGATGAAACAGCAGGTGGCCAATATCAAGAACACCGCTGTTCAACAGATCCAAACCGTGAAAACGAAAATGGCGTCGGCGGTCGACGGATTGGTGGCGAACCTGGATGGAGTGTTATCGACGGCGACGACGAATCTGGACAAAGCCGTGGGATCGGTGCGCGAGAAAATCGTCGCCGCTCGAAATGAATTGAAGCAAAAAGCGGAAGTTTTGGTCACGCCGATTGAACAGGCGGCGGAGCCGTTGGTCGCGGCATTGACGAAATTGTCGAATGAGATTGACCAGGCGATTGCGGCGCAAGAGAAGCAGCTGGTGGCGGTGGTGGATACATTCGTCAAACCGATCGAGACGCAATTGCAGGGGATTGATACGCAGTTGCAGGGATTGGGCAAGAGCGTGGATGATCAATTGACGGGGTTGAAGACGCAAAATGCGGCGGCGGTGCAGGGGGTGCAGGCGCAGATTGGGACGACGACGAAGCCGATTGAATTGGCGGCGGATGCATTGCGCGCGAGTCTGATGGCGTCGCTGGCGGGGATTCGCAAGCAGGTGGAGGGGGCCGGGTGAACGGCTCGGCATTGAGAGAATTTCTGACGGGTAGAGACCTCTTCTGCACAAGACTTGACGCGCATCACGCTCGATGATGCTCTCGCGTGATGAACAAGCATCACCTGATTGCGTGGTTTCGATTCTTGTTTTGCCTTTTCATCGTCAGCGAGAGTTCGGCATGCGCGCCGTATCTCACGAAAAAAGATTTGCACGCAATGAATCCGTCGGCGGAGATCATCGACGTTTGCGTACGTACGCCGACTTTGCCACGATCCAGCGGGATTCGCGAAACCGCCACGCCATTTGCGCCGTTCGTGCGTTCCGCTCGCCCGAGTGGGATTAAAATCCCACTCTATGCAATCGAAGTCCGCACAAAGTGCGGACTGTGCATCATCGTTCAGGTTTGATTCTGCCCTTCACGTTCCAGGCAAAATCACGGAACGTGAATGGCGATTGCAGATCTGCCGGCCGTTTCGAAGTCCCCCGAAGGGGGACTTCGATTGCATAGACCCGGAATTTATTCCGGGTCGTTGTGTCGGGACGAACGGTGGTCTTCAAATCGCGAAGCGACCGGCGCACTGTATTCCGGAGTTCGCCTCCGGAAATGAGATCAATGATCAGACAGGGAAGTCCGTTCGTTGGGCTCAGTTTGCTGCTGTGGTACGTAAGTTTCGACCGGATGTGGCCGGAGGTTCTGCGCTGCACGCATCCAGCCTATATCGATGCGTTGATCCGGTGGGGTCGGGCGAATCTTGCTCGGGATGGCGACCGCGGCGATTACATCAGCTTTCCCGACGACGTCTGCGCTGCGTGGCATCAAGCGTGGCGCAACCAGCATCCACCAACCCCATTTCGTTCTCCGCCCAACCCCGTTCGTCCCGCTCGCATTTTCCGCTTGTGTTCGCCCTCGCGCTTGAAGTAACGTTGTCCGCCCGTCATGCCTCGTCCCGAAGATGCCGCGCGAATCAAGATCGATGCCGCGCTCTGCGCCGCAGGCTGGGTCGTGCAAGACCGCGACGCGATGAACATCGATGCCGCGCGAGGCGTCGCCGTGCGGCATTTTCCGCTCAAACGCGGGCATGGCGAAGCGGACTATTTGCTGTTCGCCGACGGACAAACCGTTGGCGTGGTCGAAGCCAAACGCGAAGGGACCACGCTCACGGGCGTCGAAGTGCAGGCCGAGAAATACGCCACGGGGATTCCCGAGCATCTCGATCCGCCGGTAAAACCATTGCCGTTTTTGTACCAATCTACCGGCGTCGAGACGGCCTATTCCAATGGGCTCGATCCGGAACCGCGCAGTCGAACCATTTTTCATTTTCACAAGCCCGAAACCCTCGCGCGGTGGATCCATGCCGAGCCTGTCGGGTTGCCGGCACTGGATGGATTGCCCGATCCTCGAAGCCGGCTTCCCGCGTCGCTTCGTCGGCGTTTGCGGACATTTCCTTCGATTGTCGAAACAGGTCTGCGTGTGGCGCAAGTGCGCGCCGTGCGGAACCTCGAAACGTCGTTTTATGACAATCGCCCGCGAGCGCTCATTCAAATGGCCACGGGCGCCGGAAAAACCTTCGCCGCCATTACCTCGATTTATCGGCTCATCAAATTCGGTGATGCGAACCGCGTGCTGTTCTTGGTCGATCGCGACAACCTCGGGCAGCAAGCGCTGAAAGAATTCCAGCAATACGTCACGCCCGACGACGGGCGCAAATTCACCGAATTGTACAATGTGCAAAAACTCGGCTCGAACAAGCTCGACCCCGTCGCCCGCGTCGTCATCACGACCATTCAACGCCTGTATTCGATGCTCAAAGGCGAACCCGAATTGTCCTCCGATGCCGAAACGCAAGGTTTGGCGGGGCTCAGCGATTTGATCAAAGAACCCGTGCCGGTCGAATACAATCCCGGATTGCCCATCGAAACGTTCGACGTGATTTTCGTGGACGAATGCCATCGGAGCATTTATTCGCTCTGGCGCCAAGTGCTCGAATACTTCGATGCGTTCCTCGTCGGGCTCACGGCGACGCCGTCGAAACAAACGTTCGGCTTTTTCAATAAAAACTTGGTCATGGATTACGACCATGCCAAAGCGGTCGCGGATGGGGTGAGCGTCGATTTCGACGTGTACAAGATTCGCACGCGGATCAGCGAACAAGGCGCCACGGTGGAAGCGGGGCCCGAGGAATTCGTCGGCAAACGGGATCGCGAAACGCGGCGCATGCGCTGGGAAAGGCTCGACGAAGACCTCGCGTACGATGCGTCGGCGCTCGATCGGCAAGTGGTCGCGGTGGATCAGATTCGGACCATTGTCAAAACCTTCAAGGAAAAACTCTTTACGGAGATCTTCCCCGGCCGGCGCGAAGTGCCCAAGACCTTGATTTTTGCGCGCAATGACAGCCACGCCGATGACATCGTGCAAATCGTTCGTGAAGAATTCGGCAAAGGTAACGATTTTTGCGAAAAGATCACGTACACGACCGGTACGGCGCGCATCGTCGAGAAAAAGGTCGGCCCGGATGGGAAAGAACAGGACGTCGTTACGTACAAATCGACGAACGTGAAAGCGGAGGATCTGCTTTCGTCTTTTCGCAACAGTTACAACCCGCGCATTGTCGTCACGGTGGACATGATTGCGACGGGTACGGACGTCAAGCCGCTCGAAGTGGTGATGTTTATGCGGGCGGTGCGGAGCAAGAATTTCTTCGAGCAAATGAAAGGTCGCGGGGTACGGACGATCAATCCGACGGATTTGCAAGCGGTCACGGCGGATGCGCAAAGCAAAGATAGGTTCGTCCTGGTGGATTGCGTGGGGATTTGCGAGGCGGATTTGATTGACGCTCCGCCGCTCGAGAAAAACCGTGCGGTGGGATTTGACAAATTGCTGGAAGCGGTGGCGCAAGGCAGCACGAAAACGGATGTGTTGTCGTCGCTGGCGAGTCGTCTGGCGCGGCTGGATCGGGTGATTGGTGCGGATGATCGGGCGATGTTGGCGCGTCTTGCGGGCGGTCGGGTCTTATCGGATTTGTCGGCGACGTTGATTGACGCGCTCGATGCGGACGTGCAAGCGGATCGGGCGCGGGCGGAGGCGGGTTTGCCCGCGGAGGCGGATCCGCCGGGGGATGTGCTGGCGAAGGTGACGAAGGAATTGTTGCGGGACGCGGCGAAGCCATTTCGATCGAATCCGGAATTACGCAAAGCTTTGGTGGACGTGAAAAAGAGCACCGAGCAAACGATCGATGCGACGACGTCGGACGAAGTGCTCGAGGCGGGATTTTCGGACGAAGCGAAGATGCGGGCGCAGGCGTTGGTGCAGGATTTTGCGACGTTTTGCGAGACGCACAAGGATGAAATCACGGCGCTTCAGGTTTTGTACAGTCGGCCGTATCGCCAAAGGTTGCGGCACGACGATATCAAGAAATTGGCCGAGGTGATCAAGGCGCCGCCGCGGCAATGGACGCCGGAGTCGTTATGGCGGGCGTATGAGACGCTGGAGCGGGACAAGGTTCGTCGGGCGGGGGCGAATCGATTGCTGACGGATGTCGTCTCGCTGGTGCGGTATGCCTTGCATCAGGAGAACGAATTGGTGCCGTTTGTGGAGCGGGTGCAGGAACGTTTTTCCGGGTGGATGTTGCAGCAGGAAAACCAGGGGCGGAGGTTTACGGCGGAGCAGCGGGCGTGGCTGGAGGCGATTCGGGATCACGTGGCGGCGAATTTGGAGATCGCGGTGGAGGATTTTGATTACGCGCCATTTGACAACATGGGGGGCATGGGCAAAGCTGCGCGGGTGTTTGGCGGGGAAGAATTGGAGCGGGTGATGCATGAATTAAACGAGGTATTGGCGGCGTGAGTGAGATTGTGAATCGTCACTTGCCAATTGGTTGGTGCTGGTCGAGCGTTGCAACGATCGGAGACCCATCGCCACAAATTGTCACAACGGGACCGTTTGGTACAGCTATTGGCAGGGAAGATTTTGTTAGTGCCGGGACGCCAGTGTTGACGATTGGATGCCTTCGTGAATCCGGAATATCACTGGAAAAGGCACTCTACGTTGACCTTGAAAAAGCCCAAAAACTGCAACGTTATCAGCTTCAGGCGGGGGATCTGCTTTTTTCCCGAATGGCCTCTGTTGGCCGAGTTGGTCTGGTGTCACCAGCACTCGCTGGTTCATTGTTTAATTATCACATCATGCGACTCCGCCTACGCTCCATGGCGTATTCATTCAAGCTATTTATTTGGTGGGTGCGAGGTGGGCCTGAAGTAACCGCATATCTGCGAGAGGTAAATCATGGTGCAACGCGCGACGGAATCAACACAGAACAACTCCTGCTGCTTCCAGTACCTCTTCCTCCTCGCGCCGAACAAGATCGCATCGTCGCCGCCATTGAACAACACCTCTCCGACGTGGACGCCGGTGTCGCGGCCCTCGAACGCATTCTCGCGAATCTGAAACGATATCGGGCATCGGTGCTGAAAGCGGCGTGTGAAGGACGGCTCGTTCCGACGGAAGCCGAATTGGCGCGCAAGGAAGGGCGCACGTACGAGTCGGCCGATACGCTGCTACAACGCATTCTGAAAGAACGACGTGCGCGGTGGGAGGCGGATCAGCTCGCGAAAATGAAGGCCAAAGGGCAGGAACCTCGCGACGACAAGTGGAAAGCGAAATACGAGGAGCCGACGGGGCCGGAGACGAAAGGTTTGCCCGAATTGCCGGAGGGGTGGCAATACTCTATCATTGCATCGGTTAGCCATTTTGTAACCGATGGGGATCATAATCCGCCCGCGAGAGTAAATGCGGGTATCCCACACCTCACAGCAAAAAACGTCAAACGCGGGGCGCTCCGCTTATCGGGTTGCTCGTTTGTGACGGAGGATGGCTACGCTCAAACCATAACGCGCTATAATCCTCTTCCTGGGGATGTAATCGTGACCTGTGTCGGGACAGTCGGCGAAACGGCGATCGTGCCCAGTGGACTGAAATTTAGCGCCGACAGAAACTTGGCTGCCATTCGTCTAGTGGCGAACGGTGTTTATCCACGTTTCATGCAATGCGTACTTGACTCTCCTGCCTACCAAAAGGCAATGCGAAGTGCGTCTGGCTCAACGGCGCAGCCGCATCTCTACCTGGGCGACTTGCGGGTGCTTTGCTTTCCACTTCCCCCCCTCGCCGAACAACACCGCATCGTGGCCGAAGTCGAGCGCCTTCTGTCGGTCGCCGACGAAACGGAGGCCCTCGTCCGCACGCAGCTCGCCCGCGCCGAACGCTTGCGCCAATCCATTCTCAAACGCGCCTTCGAAGGGAAACTCGTTCCCCAAGATCCCAACGACGAACCCGCCGCCGTGCTGCTCGAACGCATTCGCGCCGAATCCTCCCCCGACAAACCCGCCGCCCGTGCCAAGAAAAAAGCCCGAACGACCAAGGCTCCTTGACAAACATGTCCACTTCGTCCGCTCAAATCGTCCAAAAACTCTGGTCCTATTGCAACGTCCTGCGCGACGACGGGTTGTCCTACGGCGATTACGTCGAGCAATTGACCTTTTTGTTGTTCCTCAAAATGGCCCACGAACGGACGCAGCCGCCGTGGAAACAAAAAGCGTTCATTCCCGCCGGATTCGATTGGCCCACGTTGCTCGGCAAAGACGGCGACGCGCTGGAAGTGCATTACCGCAAAACGCTGGAACACCTGGGACGGGAACCCGGGATGCTCGGGCTGATTTTCCGCAAAGCGCAAAACAAGATTCAAGATCCGGCCAAATTGCGGCGCCTCGTCGCGGACCTGATCGACAAAGAACAATGGACGTCCCTGGATGCCGACGTGAAAGGCGACGCGTACGAAGGGTTGCTCGAGAAAAACGCGCAAGATACCAAAGGCGGCGCGGGGCAATACTTTACGCCCCGCCCGCTGATTCAAGCCATCGTCGAGGTCATGCGACCCGGGCCCGACGATGTCGTGTGCGATCCGGCGTGCGGAACGGGAGGGTTTCTCCTGGCCACGTACGATTACATCGTGCGGGAAAACAAGACGCTCACGCGCGAGCAAAAAAAGCACCTGAAACTGGATGCCTTGCGCGGCGTCGAATTGGTCCCGAGCGTGACACGCTTGTGCGCGATGAATCTATTGCTGCACGGAATCGGCCCGACGGCGGACGAAGCGGATCCCCCGGTGGAGCAAAAAGACAGTTTGGCGAGTGATCCCGGAACGCGGTATTCGATGGTCCTGACGAACCCTCCGTTCGGCAAAAAGTCGAGCGTGATGGTGGTGACGGACGAAGGCGACGAAGGGCGCGAAGCGCTGACGATCATGCGCGAGGACTTTTGGGCGACGACGAGCAACAAGCAGCTCAATTTCATGCAGCACGTGAAAACGATTTTGGCGATGCATGGTCGAGCGGCGGTGGTCGTGCCGGACAACGTGCTTTTCGAGGGCGGCGCGGGAGAAACGATTCGGCGCAAATTGCTGCACGATTGCGATGTGCATACGCTGTTGCGGTTGCCGACGGGGATTTTCTACGCGCAAGGCGTGAAAGCGAACGTGATCTTTTTCGATCGGAAGCCGGCGAGCGAAAAACCGTGGACGAAAAAGCTTTGGATTTACGATTTGCGGACGAACCAGCATTTCACATTGAAGACGAATCCATTGCAACGCGGGGACCTCGACGAATTCGTGGCGTGTTATCACGCGGGCGAGCTGCATAAGCGCAAAGCGACGTGGTCGGAGGGCAATGCAACGGGGCGCTTTCGCGCGTACGAGTACGCGGACTTGGTGCAGCGGGACAAATGCAGTTTGGATATATTCTGGCTGAAGGACGAGAGTTTGGAGGCGTCGGAGAATCTGCCGGACCCGGATGTGATCGCGGGGGAGATTGTGGAGGATTTGCGGGCGGCGCTCGAGCAATTCGAGGCGGTGGAGGGGGATTTGCGGGGGAGGGCGGCGAGGTAAAACGGTGCGTGGGAGGGAATTGCGGGCAAGTCCGGTGGATTGTGGGCAAGTCCGGTGATTTGCGCGCAATGAACGCGCGTACCAGTCCCTTGATTTGTGCGCAAGGAAATTGAAAGCGCACGCCTTGAATTGAGGGTTCGCTCCGGGCGCTAACAAGCGCCCTACGCGAAGAAGCTTTGTTTGTGATGGGGGGCTGCGCTCGCTGACCGGCGGCTGGCCTTCGGCCAGACGCCGACGCTCGCTTCGCCCCCCAAACCCCCCTTTTGTCTGCGGGATTGGAAGAGTGTCCGTTGAATTGGTGGCAAGAGTGCGCGCAATTCAAGGGAATTGCATGCAATTCGATCTCCGGGGGGTATGGGGGCATAAGCGCGAACTTAAGCCAACTTTCGCGATCTGCGGCACCGCGCGGGTTTTTTTGACCCCGATCATTCGTCCCATTTTTCGCCACGATCCAGCGGGATTCGCGAAACCGCCACGCCATTTGCGCCGTTCGTGCGTTCCGCTCGCCCGAGTGGGATTAAAATCCCACTCTATGCAATCGAAGTCCGCACAAAGTGCGGACTGTGCATCATCGTTCAGGTTTGATTCTGCCCTTCACGTTCCAGGCAAAATCACGGAACGTGAATGGCGATTGCAGATCTGCCGGCCGTTTCGAAGTCCCCCGAAGGGGGACTTCGATTGCATAGACCCGGAATTTATTCCGGGTCGTTGTGTCGGGACGAACGGTGGTCTTCAAATCGCGAAGCGACCGGCGCACTGTATTCCGGAGTTCGCCTCCGGAAATGAGATCAATGATCAGACAGGGAAGTCCGTTCGTTGGGCTCAGTTTGCTGCTGTGGTACGTAAGTTTCGACCGGATGTGGCCGGAGGTTCTGCGCTGCACGCATCCAGCCTATATCGATGCGTTGATCCGGTGGGGTCGGGCGAATCTTGCTCGGGATGGCGACCGCGGCGATTACATCAGCTTTCCCGACGACGTCTGCGCTGCGTGGCATCAAGCGTGGCGCAACCAGCATCCACCAACCCCATTTCGTTCTCCGCCCAACCCCGTTCGTCCCGCTCGCATTTTCCGCTTGTGTTCGCCCTCGCGCTTGAAGTAACGTTGTCCGCCCGTCATGCCTCGTCCCGAAGATGCCGCGCGAATCAAGATCGATGCCGCGCTCTGCGCCGCAGGCTGGGTCGTGCAAGACCGCGACGCGATGAACATCGATGCCGCGCGAGGCGTCGCCGTGCGGCATTTTCCGCTCAAACGCGGGCATGGCGAAGCGGACTATTTGCTGTTCGCCGACGGACAAACCGTTGGCGTGGTCGAAGCCAAACGCGAAGGGACCACGCTCACGGGCGTCGAAGTGCAGGCCGAGAAATACGCCACGGGGATTCCCGAGCATCTCGATCCGCCGGTAAAACCATTGCCGTTTTTGTACCAATCTACCGGCGTCGAGACGGCCTATTCCAATGGGCTCGATCCGGAACCGCGCAGTCGAACCATTTTTCATTTTCACAAGCCCGAAACCCTCGCGCGGTGGATCCATGCCGAGCCTGTCGGGTTGCCTGTACT
>WBZU01003092.1_pt1 | contig 11084 bp, 4 predicted proteins | sample 5204311 | NCBI WGS metagenome assembly WBZU01 (sample SAMN12344359, study PRJNA552823) | activated sludge metagenome | biome: Activated sludge suspended growth; feature: Nitrification reactor; material: Wastewater; isolation source: activated sludge from nitrification reactor of wastewater treatment... | reverse complement strand
TATTGCAGGCGTCTCCGTGGTCCGCTGGTCCCCGGATGGTCGGTGGGTCTATGTCAGCGGCGACAAAGAGCACCTGCTGCTGGACGCGACGACCTGGCAGGAGCGCGCCCGCTGGCGCAGAGGCGACATCGCCTATGGCACTAGTTGCAATGGCTTTTCTCCCGACTCGAAGCGGCTCGTCATCTCCATGCGCAATGAAGCTCTCGACGTGCTCAGCGTGCCAGACCTGCGCGTGGTTGTCTCGCTCGCGCCACCACTACCGCTCGATTTCCGCCGCGTTGTGTGGAGCAACGATGGCAGCAAACTTTGGGCCATGGGCGTGGCCGGGCGCATCTTTGAGTGGGACCTGGCGGGATTGCAGAGGGAGATGGAAAAGCTGGGGATGGACTGGGCGAGGTGATGAGCGGCCAATGACAAATGCAGGAACACGGCCTGCGACAAAGAAGAGAGCCCGGCTCGTTTCGGATGCGGAATCGCAAACGACGATCCCCTCGTGAGAAAACGCAGGGAACATCCCGCCAGAAAAGATTTTCGCATCTTTTTGAAACCAGCGCCGCCGGAGCCGGAAGAACCCTGGGACGTCTCATCTCTTCACGGTCCCACCACATCTCCCCGGCTTATGAAAACACCGCGCCCACATCCCCCCCTCCGGCTAGCCCTCGCGGCGGGTTTTGCGTTCATCTTCGGCTTCGCCAGAGCGGCAGACTTCACCTCCACTTGGAACGGCACTACCGGAAACTGGACGGACACGGGCAGATGGACCACGCCTAGCGCTCCCGGCACGTTCCCGAACAACGGCGGCTCGACTTACGATGCGATCCAGACTGCCGGGACTATCACGCTCAATCAGAACATCACGATCCAGAAGTTTACGCTCTCGGGCGGACAGCTTCAGGTGGTTTCCAACTTCACCACCAATGAGCAGTTCACCTGGAGCGGCGGAGGCATCTCCGTCGGCGGAGGCGCAACGCTGACCAACGCGTCCGGCAGCCTCTTCACGACAAACTTCGATGGCCTGATGGGCGTGTTCAACAGCGGCAACGGCACCTTCAACAACGCCGGCACCTTCACCAAGAGCGGCGGGACGGGCACCACGGACATCAGCAACACCAGTAACGGCTTCACCGTGGCCTTCAACAACACCGGCATCGTCAATGCCGACTCCGGCAAGCTCTCCATCAACGGCGGCGGCACGAGCACGGGCGTCTTCAACGTGGCCTCCGGGGCCACGCTTCAGTTTGGCAGGAGTGGCGTAGGCGGCGGCACCCAGACCCTTACTGCCGCCAGCAGCGTCAACGGCGCGGGCAACCTCAGCTTCGACGGCGGGACCACCAACCTCAACGGCGACTACAACCTCACCGGCGCCCTCTCCGCGACGGGCGGCACCGGCAACATCACGCTTGTCAATGAGACCGCCACTTCTGTCGCCGTGTCCGGCGGAGGCACGCTCAATCTCAACGGCGGAACCATCACTGCCTCGACGTTCAACATGAGTGCCGCTGGCACGCGCGGCGGCACCGGCACGCTCACCGTCACCGGCCTCTCCACCCTCTCCAGCAACGGCGGCGCGATCAACGGCGGCACGACCAACGCCCAGGGCGGAATCTCGTTCAACGGAGGCGGCACCCTTTCGCTGGTCGGGGCAAGCACGGTGCTGAACAACTCCGGCGCGGCCAACTGGACATCCGGCACCATCCGGGTCGGCGCGGGCGGGACATTGAACAACCTTTCCGGAGGCACCTTCACCACGAACTTCGACGGTCTGCTCCGCGTGGACAGCGGCGGCAACGGCACCTTCAACAACGCCGGCACCTTCACCAAGAGCGGCGGCACAGGCACCACCAACATTAGCGACGTCAGCAACGGCTTCAGGGTGACTTTCAACAACACAGGCACCGTCAATGCCAACAGCGGAACGCTGGCCTTCCTGACGCTGAACATGCAGGACGGCACCCTCACCGGAGCGGCGACAGCGAATGCATCCACGTTCAACTGGAGCGGCGGCACGCTGTCCGGCACCGGAAGCACCACGGTGGCCAGCGGCACGATTACCACCACCGGAGCCAAGGGCCTCGACCGCACGCTGAATAACACCGGCACCATGACCTTCACCGGCACGCTCGGCTCAGGCGGGCAGGTCGAATTCGGCGTGGGCAACAGCACGCCCGGCGTGATCAACAACAGCGGCACCTTCAACCTGTCGAGCGGGGCCAGCTTCCAGATCGCCAACGCCAACGCGGGCCACGCCATCAACAACTCAGGCAACTGGAACGTCTCCGGCGGCGGCTTCACCAACACCGTGAACACCGGCATCCAGTTCAACAACAGCGGCGCGGTCTCCGTGACTGGCAGCTCCACCTTCGTCACGCTCGGCGGAGGCACGCAAACCGGCAGCTTCAGTGTGGCCGGGGGCAGCGAACTCTGGCTGATCGGCAGCGACCTGAACTCCGGTTCCAGCGTGACTGGCGCGGGCAAGGTGACGCTCGGCGGCACGACCATCAACACCGGAAGCACCTACAACACCACGGGCGAGACCGCCCTTCGTGGAGGCGTCACCCAGTTCAACACCAGCGCCACCACGGGAACCGTCACCGGTGGCACCAATCAAAGCCAGCTCACCGTCAGCGGCGCGACCACGAAGCTCAAGGTCAACGGCACCTTTACCAACAACACTCAATACACCACCCTGGAAGGGGGCGCGATCATCGAGACCACGGCATTCAATCTCAACGGTGGCGAATTGAACGGCAACGGCAGCATCAACGGCCCGCTCACCAGCAACGCAACCATCGCACCGGGAGCTTCGCCCGGACAAATCATCGTCAATGGCAACACCATCCTCGGCTCAGGCAGCATCCTGAACTTCGAGGTCGGTGCTGGTTCGCCCGTCACCAACTACGACGTGCTCACGGTGAACGGCACCGTGATGCTCGGTGGCGAACTCCGCCTCGCCATGCTCTCGAACTTCGGCACCATCACCCCCGGCGACACGTTTGCGATCCTCACTTCGACAAGCCCGATCACGGGGTTGTTCTCCAACATCAACCCTGGGCAACGTCTCATCTCGGACGATTTGTTGGCGAGCTTCGTTGTGAACTACGGCGCAGGCAGTCCATTCGGCTCCAATCAAGTGGTGCTCAGCGACTTCCTGAATCTGGCACCAGAACCTTCGCGCGCGATGCTGCTCATGCTGGGAGCTTGCGGGCTGATGATGCGCAGGCGTCGGGAGCAGCGTTTCACGCCGGGTGATCTGACCGCAAATCTCGCCGGATGAAGGATGCGTTCGTCCTTGGATATTGGGTAACGGGTTACTCTGCCTTTTGCGGCTCAAAGGCATTAGCCTGCTGAACGCCGACATACCGCCGCGAAGCGTGAGGGAAAATGAGCCGTCCCGGTCGTTAACCGGGCGCTGGCTCGTCCCGCCAGACATGAGAGCGCGGGCTGCTTTGGGTCCGTTCGTGCTGGGGCGAGAGAGACGCTTGTCAGCCCAGTGGACGACCGGGACGGTCGTTCTCCAAGCTCGGCCATGTCGCTATCGCGGACGCAGCCGCAGTGAGTTTTCACCGGCAGTGAGCTGTTCGGCGGCGCGGCGGAGTTCATCCAGCGATACGGTCGTTGTGGGAATGCGCCAGAGGCGGCATAGGTTGTCTTCTTTTTCCGTGATGAGGGAGCAGCCGTCGGGATTCATCCACGCCCACGCGACGCGGTAGCTGTGGTGCAGCGGCGGGACGAGCAGTGTGCCGGTGGCGGTGTCCCAGACGCGGGCGGTGTGGTCGCCGCTGGCGGTGACGACGCGGCTGCCGTCCGCGCTGAACGTGGCGTGGACGACCTTCCAGCGATGACGCAGCGGTGCGGTGAGCGGTGTGCCCGTCGCGGCATCCCAGACGCGCGCGGTGCCGTCGTGGCTGGAGGTGACGAGGCGCGAGCCATCGCGGCTGAAGCTGGCGTGGACGATGTCATTGCCGTGCCGCATCAGCGCGCCGACGGGCTGGCCGGTGAGTGAGTCCCATATCTGCGCGTGGCCGCTGCCGCCAGCTTGCGCGGTGGTGGTGACGAGCTTGCGCGCGTCGGGGCTGAACTCGAGATGCCACGCGCGCGCGGCGAGCGGGATGCGCGGCGTGAGCGCCTTGCCCGTCGTGGTGTCCCAGATTTGAAATGAGGCGCGCGGTGCCGAGTGGGCGACGGCGACGAAGCGCGCGTCGTCGCTGAGCGCGGCAAACCACGCGCCCTCGCCGGTGCTGATCTCGTCACTCATCGGCGCGCCTGTGTCCGCGCTCCAGCGGCGGAAGCTGACGGGATCACGCACGACGTGGATGCGGCCGTTCGGCTCCACGGTGTCGGCATCGGCATGTTTGAGGGTGACGATCTCGCGGTCGTCGGGTGAGAACGCGATGCGCACGGCCTCGCCACCGATGTCGATGGGCGCGAGGCGTTGTTTGCCCGTCGCCGCGTCCCACACATAGGCTTTGCTCGCAGGGCCGTGATCATCGGGAAGCTGATAACCGGCGACAGCGGCGAGGCTGCGCTCGTCGTGGCTGAACACGGCGTCGAGCGTGGCGTGCTGCGTCGGCAGCGGCGCGATGTGTTCCGTGCCTGTGGCGGTGTCCCACACGCGCACCGCGCCGCCGTTGTCCGCGGTGAGAAACAACGTGCCGCTCTGGTTGTAGCGGCCGCTGCGCGGCCGTTCCTTGTGCCGCATCCCGATGGCGCGGGTCGTGGCGATGTCCCACACGCGCACCGTTCCATCGATCCCAGCGGTGACGAGCGAGCGGCTGTCCGGTGTGAACGCCGCGCTCATCACGCGACCGCCATGACGCAGCGGCGGCGAGAGCGGCAGGCCGCTGGAGGGCACCCACAACCGCGCAGTGCCGTCCTCACTCCAGGTCGCGACCTGCGTGCCATCGGGTGAGAACGCCCCGCCGGTGACCGGCTGCTCGTGATTGAGAAAAGCAAGGCGCGTGCTCGTGCTCGCATCGCTTACCACCGCGTAGCGGTCGTTGCCACCTGACACCCAGCGTGAGCCGTCGGCGGACCACGAGAAGAAGTTCACCATCTCGGAGTGACGGTCGTTATGCACGAGCGGCGCGCCGTTCGCAGCGTCGAAGACGACGGACTTGAACCATCCCGTCACACCGATCCTGCTGCCATCGGGATGAAAGGCCAGTTGCGTGGCCCAGCGGACGATGCTTGGCGGGCTGCACACGAGCGAGCCGGTCCTGACATTCCAGATGCGGATCATCGGCGCATCCGACTGGCATGCGGCGCAAATGAGACTGCCGTCCGGACTCATGGCAACGGATGAAACGGCGGCGGAGAAGTTCATTGTCGCGCGACACACGCCCGTCGTCGCATCCCAGAGCTTCATGGTTTTGTCCTCGCTGCCGGTGGCGATTATCGCGCCATCCGGGCTGACGACGAGGCACGTCACCGCGCCGTCATGCTGGAGCAAAGGCGTGAGCGGCGCGGCGCTGGCGGCATCAAACAAACGCGCGCTGCCGTCCGCGCATGCGGTGGCGATTCGTGTGCCGCCATCGACCCACAGGGCGCGAGTCACCGCGCCCGCGTGTTGGATGATGAGCGGTGTGCCCGTGCCGTCCATGCGCCAGATGCGCGCCGTGCCATCCGCGCCGGCAGTGAGCAGGCGCGTGCCGTCAGCGTTCAACGCCACTTCATTCACCGCGCTGTCGTGGGAAAACGTGCGCGTGATGCGCGGTGAGTATTCCAGGATGCTCGCGATGCGGGTGCGGTGCTGTTTTTGCTGCTGCGGATCTTTTTCCAACGCCAGCGCTTCCACAAAGAGCGGCAGCGCGCCGAAGCTGTCGCCCGCTGCGAGCTTGTCATCGCCAGAGGCCAGCATCGTGGCGATGAGATCGCGCACACGCGCGGCCTCGCTCGCCGCCGCGCGGCGCTCGGCACGCCATGCCGCGGCCATGCCGACGAGCGCGAGCAAGGCAATGGCGGCCACGGCGGCACCAGCGCGCAGCAGCACGCGCGTCTGTTTTTCCATGCGCCGAAGCCGCTCGACGGAGCGGCCATCCTTGAGCATCTGCAATTCCTCGCGCAACGCGGTGGCGGAAGCATGGCGGCGCGATGGATCAGGCGCGCAGGCCTTGAGCAGCACGAGATTGAACTCCTGCGCCAGCCGCTCGTCCTCGCCCTCGGTGAGCTGCGTGGGCAGCTCGGGGAACTCGCTGCCCTTCATGCCCGTGTGCGCGGCGTAGAGCACTTTGCCCAGGGAAAAAACATCCGCCCGCGCGCTGCCCGGCCCCTCCGGCGGCACGAAGCCGGCGGTGCCGACGAAGGACTGCATCGCATCCGCGCGCGAGACGAGGCCGAGATCGGCGAGCTTCGGCTGGCCGTGGATGAAGATGATGTTCGAGGGCTTGATGTCGCGATGGATCAGCTCGTGCGCGTGCAGATGCTCCAGCCCCTCGCACAACGCGCCGCCGAGCGCCAGACAGCCCGAGGCTGCCATGCGTCCGCTTGATTCCAGATCGCTCTGCAAGGTGCGCGGCTCATACGTCGCCGCATCGATGTCCTGCGCGTGGCGACAGTCGTCCGCCAGCTCCATCACATAGAAAAAATAGCCGGCGGCGTCATCGCGGCCCACATGCAGGATGTCCACCTGCGACGAGTGCGTGCGCGACATCGGCTCGTAATTGCGGATGCCAGAGAATTCGCGCTCGTAAGGCCGGTCGCTGGAAAAGTTCGCCCTCCACACGATCTTCACCGCGCGCCACGCGCCGGTCACACCGCGCGCCAGCCACACCTCGCCATACGCGCCGCGGCCGATGCAGCGGATCAGCTCGTGATCGGGAATCCTCGGCGGCGTGATGGCGTGGTTCATTGTCACAGGATGGAGGGCGGCCACCCTGCGCCGCGTGTTTGGATCAGCCTTGTTCGATTTCCTCCATCGCCCGCTTCATCAGCCGCGTCAGCTTGTATTTGGCCCAATACACCGCCATGCCGGTGCAGCCGAGGCGCCGGCACACCTCGTCCACCGGCTGGCCTTTGAGCACATGAAGCTGGAACATCTGGAGCTGCCGCGAGTCCGTCTGCTGCTTCACTTTCACGAGCGCGGCGGCGAGCAGATGGCCCTCCCACTCCTCGTTCCATGCCTTCTCAAACTCCGCGTCCGGCGAGCCTTGCATCTCCTCCAGCGCCGTGCCCAGCCGCTCCGTGCGCGGCATGTCCACGCCGTTCATCTTGTAGTGCCGCGCGCGCTGGTGATCGATGATGCGCCGCCGCATGATCACCGCCAGCCATGATTTGAACGAGCCGCGCTTCCGGTCGTATTTGAAGCCCGGCATCTGCTGCGACACGTCGATGATCGCCTCCTGCACCACGTCCTTCGACTCCGCGTCATTCAAGCCCGAGCGCCTGCCGATGCTGTAGAGCATGCGCCAGTAGATGTCGAAGAAGCGCTGCCAGCTCGCGTGATCGCCCGCGTCGCGGAGATTCGCCAGCAGCGTGGCCTGCGTGGTGGACATCACGGGCGAGGCAGCATCGTCATCATCAGCTTCGGCATTCACAGGGCGCATCGTCATGCCGGACGGTTCGCCTGGCGAGCGGGATTATTTTGCGGCTGCGGAAACTATTTTCACCGCCGCACAAAAAAACGCGGCGGCTCGCGCGAACCGCCCTGTGGGGACGCGCGGTCATTTCATCGCCGCGCTTCCCATCGCACCTTATGAAGATCAAATCGAACTCTGTCCGCCTCATCATCGCGCTCGGCCTCATCAGCCTGCCGCCCTGCTTCGATGCCACCGCCGGCACCGCCACGCTGTCCGGCAGCGGCAATTGGAGCGACGCCACCAAATGGACCAGCTCCCCCGTCGGCTTCGCGCCGAACAACGGCAACAACGGCGAGAACTGGAGCGCGACCGTGAATGCAAACACCGTCACCGTCGATGCCGCAGTCATCATTCAGGCCCTCGCCTTCGGTGGTGGGACGATTCAAGAAGCAAACACGCTCACCATGAATGCGGCGAGCACTTGGAGTTTCGGCAACTTCGCCACCGCGGGAGGCATCACTAACTTCAACGGCGGGGTGGCCATCACCGCCGGCAACCAGACCATCAACGCGCGCCTCGTGAACTTGGCCGGCACCTCGACCATCGGCAACGGGGCACTCAATTTTCAAAACGCGGGCACGCTGGCCAACGGCGGCACCTGGAACATGAGCGTCACGGGCACCCTGGACTTCAACGCGACCGTCGTCTCCGGCACAGTGAGCAACAGCGGCACGCTCAACAAGAGCGGCGCAGGCACGACGAGGTTCAACACCAACTTGGCCTTCAACAACACCATCACCGGCATCGTGAATGTGGACGGCGGCATCATTCAGGCCGGTGGCGGTGGCGCGAACAGCGGCACCTTTGACATCGACAGCGGCGCGACCTTCCGCACCACGGCGGCCTACACGATGAACTCGGGCGCGACCTTCCTCGGCGCGGGCACCTTCGAGATCGCCGGTGGCACCACAAGCTTCACCGCTGCCAGCACGGGTAACGCCGCGAAGCTGTCGATCTCCGGCGGTGCGGCAAGCTTTGCTGCGGCGGCGGACTTCACCACCAGCAACAGCCTGACCATGAGCAGCGGCACACTCTCCGGTGCGAACACCGCAATCTTCGGCGGCGCGAGCACCTGGAGCGGTGGCAACTTTTCCACTGCAGGCGGCACCACCAACTTCAACGGCGGCGTGGCCATCACCGCCGGCAACCAGACCATCAACGCGCGCCTCGTGAACTTGGCCGGCACCTCGACCATCGGCAACGGGGCACTCAACTTCCAGAACGCGGGCACGCTGGCGAACAGCGGCACCTGGAACATGAGCGTCTCGGGCAACCTGGACTTCAATGCGACCGTCGTCTCCGGCACGGTGAACAACAGCGGCACGCTCAACAAGAGCGGCGCGGGCCAGACGAGCTTCAACACCAACTTGGCCTTCAACAACACCAACCTCGTCAATGTGGACGGCGGCATCATTCAGGCCGGTGGCGGTGGCGCATCCAGCGGAACCTTCGACATGGACAGCGGCACGCAATTTCAGGTGAGCGGAGGCAGCTACACGATGAGCCCGGGCGTGGTCGTCAACGGTCTGGGCACCTTCAACATGACCGGCGGCACCACGACCTTCAACGGGGCCAACGGCACCAGCAGCGCCAAGCTCGGCGTGGCTGGCGGCACGGCCACCTTTGCCAGCGGCGCGACCTTCGTCACCAGCGGCGGACTGACCATGACCAGCGGCACGTTCAACGGCGCGGGCACGGCGACCTTTGGCGGCGCGAGCACCTGGAGCAGTGGCAACTTCGCCACCGCAGGCGGAGTCACCAATCTCAATGGCGGAGTGGCCATCACCGCTGCCAACCAGACCATCAACGCGCGCACAGTGAATCTGGCGGGCACCTCGACCATCGGCAACGGAGCGCTCAACTTCCAGAGCGCGGGCACCCTGGCAAACGGAGGCATCTGGAACATGAGCAACTCCAGCGGCCTGGACTTCAATACATCTGGCACGGTGAGCAACAGCGGCACGCTCAACAAGAGCGGCGCGGGCCTGACCAGCTTCAATGCCGGCGTTACCTTCAGCAACACCGGCACGCTCAATTTGACCACCGGCTCCATGTTGATGAGCGGTGGCGTAACGCAGCACAGCGGCACCACGCTGACAGCGGGTGCATGGAACGTCGGCGCGGGCACGACGCTGACCTTTGGCACCGGCAGCAACATCACTACCATCGGCAGCGGCGCGAGCGTGACGCTTGACGGTGCAGGCTCATCATTCGCGAAGGTCACTACCGCTCTCGCAACGAATCAGGGCAGTTTCACGATCCAAGACAACCGCGACCTCACCACCGGCGGAGCGTATGCGAACAGCGGCACCACCCGCGTGGAAGATAGCACCACGGTGATGACCATTGGCACCAGCGGCAGCGCGGCCTACACGCAGACCGCAGGACAAACCATCCTCGTCAATGGCGCGATGATCGACGCCTCTGCCTTTAATCTCAATGGCGGCTCGCTCACGGGCAATGGCACCATCGACGCACCACTCACCAGCAACGGCACCATCGCCCCCGGTGCTTCGCCCGGACAGATCACGGTGAATGGCGGCACGATCCTGGGTGCCAACAGCACGCTGGCGATGGAGATCGGAGCAGGATCACCTGGATTGAACTTTGACGTGCTTACTATTAACGGCACGCTCATGTTGGACGGCGACCTTCGCCTCGCATTGCTCTCCAACTTTGGCAGCATCACTCCGGCAGACACCTTTGCTGTTGTCACGTCCACCAGCGCGATCACCGGTCTGTTTGCCAACATCAGCCCTGGCCAGCGCCTGATCACCGAAGACCTGCTCGGCAGCTTCATTGTGAACTACGGTGGTGGCAGTCCATTCGGCTCCAATCAAGTGGTGCTCAGCGACTTCCTGAATCTGGCACCAGAACCTTCGCGCGCGATGCTTGTGATGGCAGGTTTGTGCAGCATGGCGCTGCGCCGGAGACGCGCCAGCACGACAGCGCCGTAGCATGCAATGTCCCGGATGATTCATTGCTTGGTGCCCAGGCTGAATACGGTGGCTTAGCGTGCCCCAAAGCGATGAAGCCGGGCAAACCTATGCTCACCCGCGCAACCCGACCACACTGAAAAGCGCTCGCTCTTCAAGCTGCTCACGTCACCGATCTCGGTAAGGATCAGCTCGAAGACGATGCTGCTCGCAAAGGCATCAGTGTGGCCGAGGCGGAGAAGTGGCTGTCGTCCTGGCTGAGCTACTGATTCATGCAGTCAAACGATAGCCGATGCCAGGTTCGTTTTGAATCGTGGGGCCAGTGCTGCCTAGCTTCTTGCGCAGGTGATTGATGAAGACGCGCAGATTCTCGCCCTGGCCTGCACGATCCGCAGACCAGACCTCGCGGATGATCTGCTTCTGCGTTACGATGCGCCCGGCGTTTTGCACAAGCACCTTGAGCAGCGCAAACTCCGTAGGCGTCAGCTTCAAGGGCTCCCCGCCCAGCATGGCCTCGTGATGCACAAGATCGAGCTTCAACACACCGATTTCATGAACCGGATTTGTTTGAGTG
>WBZU01003091.1_pt1 | contig 11085 bp, 8 predicted proteins | sample 5204311 | NCBI WGS metagenome assembly WBZU01 (sample SAMN12344359, study PRJNA552823) | activated sludge metagenome | biome: Activated sludge suspended growth; feature: Nitrification reactor; material: Wastewater; isolation source: activated sludge from nitrification reactor of wastewater treatment... | reverse complement strand
CCGCCGCGCAACAACCGGCGACGGTCGGCGAGAGCCGCCCGGAGCGGGTACAGCAGGTGGCGCAGATCTTCGAACAGCCCGGCGTGCTGACGCCCGCCGGTCAATTCTCCTTCGAGACGGGCCTGCAGTACTCGTACTCGTCGAGCAATCGCGTCTCCTTGGTCGGCTACACGATCATCCCGGCGATCACGATCGGCCTCATCGATGTGCGCGAGGTCAGGCGCAATTCGACCGTTGCCAACTTCACGGGGCGCTGGGGCGTGACCAACCGCATGGAACTCGAGGCCAAGGTGCCGTATGTCTATCGTTCGGACGATCAACTGACCCGCCCGCTGAACATCGGCGCCGGTCGCGACGACCTCTTCAACAGCACCGGCCACGGCATTGGCGATGTCGAGGCGACCGCGCGCTACCAGTTCAACGAAACCAGCGTCGACAAGCCGGTCTACGTCGGCCACCTGCGCTTCAAGAGCCGCACCGGCAAGGATCCGTTCGAGGTGTTGACGGAAACCACCCAGGCGCCTGAGCTGATCACCAACCGCATGGAGACCGAGTTGCCCACGGGTTCGGGCTTCTACACGATCCAGCCGGGGCTGACGGTCCTCTACCCGACCGATCCCGCGGTCTTCTTCGGCGGCATCAACTATCAGTTCAATCTCTCGCGTTCCGGGGTGACGATGAATACCACCCAGGGGCCGGTGTATTTGGGTGACGTCGATGCGGGCGATGTCTTCGGATTCAACTTCGGGATGGGTCTGGCGCTCAACGAGAAATCATCGTTCAGCCTTGGCTACGATGGTGCTTCGGTGGCCAAGACGAAGATCAACGGGCAGGACGCGATCAATACCTCGCGCATCCAGTTGGGGACGCTTCTGCTCGGCTACTCGCAGCGCCTGACACCTTCGACCTCGATGGCCCTGACGGTCGGCGTCGGCGTGACGCGTGATACGCCGGACGTGACGCTCGGACTGCGCGTGCCGATCTCATTCTGACGCCAGGCATTTCCTCGCTGGCAACAGCACGACAAAACGGGCCTTGCGAGGCCCGTTTCTTGTTGCATTTCCACCGAAAAGCGCGTGGGCAGGCTTGTGGCCTGCAATGAAGATCAGCGCCGCAACGAACTGACGATCCCGTACTGGATCGCGCTCTGAACCGACATCGCGCGCACCGTCTGCAGGCTGTTGACGCTGGCGTTGATGGTCGTGACGGCCTGGATCTTCTGGTCGTTCAGCGAGTTCTGGATGACCGTCGCCGTCGGGTTCTGGGCCACCTGCGGGGCGACGTAGTTGCCGGGGCCGTTCTGGACGATCACCGCGCCTGTAGCCACTGCCGGCGCCGCCGCCGCCACGCTCGCGCTGCCGGTGCTCGACTGGAGATCCTTGAGGTTAAGCACGTTGTTGGCGACCAGGTTGCCGTTGATGTAGACGGCACGCTCGATACCGATCGTGAACTTGAGGCTGCCGCCCTCGAGCTCGAAACCGCCGCGAACCTCGTCGAGCGACGCCGTGTCCAGCGCCGCCAGTTGCTGCCCCAGGACATTGCCCGAGTCGAGGGTCCGCGGCGTCTGAGCGGGGGATTTCCTGGCAACGGGTCGTTCGGGAACCGGCCCGTCGTCGGTGACGGCGATGGCTGGCGCCACCTCGGCAACCTCCTCGACCCCGGCCGGCAGCGTTTCATCGACCGCGGCGACAGCATCCTGCGCCACAGTGCTGCATTCGGCCGGCGCATGGTCGTCGAGCGGCCAGGAGGCGAGCGACAAGAGTTCCGGTGCGATCGTCAGCGCGCGGCGCTTGGCCACGGCGCACGCCCGGCTGTCCGGGCCGCCGCCGGCAAGCATCACGCTGGCAGCGCCGGCGCCCTCGTCGCCATCGGCACCGGCGGTCTGGATGACATTCCCGAAGATCAGGGTTTCCAGGCTGCTGGCCAGGAAGTGGACGGACACGGCCATGCCGCCGGCGACGAGCAAACTGGAGAGTTGTAGGCGGGAAAAGATCATTGCCATCTCCTCAGAAATCCGCGGGCCCGCGCTTGGCCAGGTTGTAGTCGGCGCCGCTGCGATGGTGGCCGGCGGCGATCGGGCTGGCGGGAGCGGCCTGCCAGTCGCGGTCGCTGTTGAACTGGGCAGTCTCCAGCTTGTTCTTGATCACGAACAGGATGTTGTTGGCCCAGATTTCGCTGAATCTAGTCCGTGAAATGGCGCGCGTGCCAGTAGACGGATCGCCAATCAGAACGCGGCCATCGCGCAAGCCCTTGACCACGACGAAATGGAAGTAGCCCTGTTCCTTGACCAGAACGATGGCCGGCACCTTGGCGGTGGCGAGCTTGTCCAACTCGGCGACGTAGCCGTCGGCGTCGAAGCCGTGGTTGACCAGGTAGTTCTTCATGTCAAGCAAGGAGAAACCCTCCTTCCTGATCTTCGCCTGATCGCCGCTGACGAACATTTCGCGGAAGACATCCTGCTCGCTGACCCGGAAGTTGTAATGGTGGGTCAGCAGGGTGGCCAGCGCGGCCGAGCCGCAACTGAAATCGTATTGCTGATGCAGGGTCTTCTGGAAACGCTGCTCCTTCATGCTGACGACAGGCGCCGAGTAGGAAGCGCCCGCCTGCGCCGGGAGATCGACAAACCCCCTGGGGCCAGCCAGGGCGCCGGCGGCGCCGACCAGCACCGGAAGAATGCAGAGAGCCCGGATCGCAGGGTTGAGCATCATTGCACGCGCAAGTTGATGACGGTCGCGTTCTGGATCAACACGTTGTTGCCGGAATTCTGCACCACCGTCGAGAAGCCGCTGGCACCGGCGAACGAATCGTTGACGTAGTTATTGCCCGTCGTAAGGTTGGAGGCCTGGTTGCCACTGACCACACCACTGGCCTTCGCCTCGTTGAGCGTGATGTCGAGTTCGGCGCCACCGCGGGAAATCGCGAGATCCTCGCTGTCGACCGCGGCAATGCCAAACATGTCGCCCGCGCGCACCGGCGCCGCCTGGCCCACCTCTTCGGCGCCGGCCGGCAGTGGAAGGAAGGCAGCGCCAAGCAAGGCCGTTACCAAAAACCACCGGGAATGGGTAATTGCTTTCACGTTCTTCCCCTTTCCTGAGAAGCGAAAAGTCCCGGGGCCGGATGGCCCCGGGACCGATTGCGACTTACTTGACGCCGGTACTGCCCGTGCCGACGTTCAGGTTGGCCTGGACGGTCACCGCCTGCTGAACCATGGCGTTCATCCCGCTGTTCTGGGCTGCGACCATGATGCCGGCGGCGGACTGGCCGACGCTTTCCATGTTGTTGGACATGTTGAAGGTGCCTGCATTGAGGGCGATGGAGCCGCCCGCACCGCCGACACCGCCGGCACCGCCAGCACCGCCGTTGCCAGTGCCACCGTTACCAACACCGCCAGCACCCCCGTTTCCGGCAGCAGCGGCAGCGGCACCGTTACCCGCCGTTGCGTCACCGTTGGCAGCTTGAGTGGAAGCGCCACCGTTGGTCGCTGATCCATTGTTTCCACCGTTGCCGGCGGTGTTGGTCGCCGTCCCGGTGTTGGCGCCACTCGCCGAGGCGGTGCCGGAGTAGGAAGTACCCGACCCGTTGCCGGCGCCGCCGGTGCCGTTCACTGCACCGCCGGTGCCGCCGCCCGCACTGGCGTTTGCCGCAGTGTTGCCGGTGTCGCCGCCCCAAGCCTTGCCCTTGCCGGTACCGTCACCGCCGGTATTAGTTGCCTTCTGCTTGCCGTCGCCAAGCAGACCCAAGGCGTTGCCCTGGTTGGAGCCGGCGATGCCGCCGAGGCCGGCGCCACCCGCGGCAGCGTCGCCGCCAGCAGTCAAGTCGGCCGCACCAGCGATACCGCCAGTGCCGGCACTGCCGCCGAGGGTGCTGCCGCCCAGGCCGGCACCCAATTGACCGCTGTCGCCGCTCTTGGCCTTGACGAAGTTGGCCTGGAGGTTGGCCGCACCCAAGGCGGCGCCGCCAGAGCCGGCGCTGCCATTGGTGGCGCTGCCATTGGTGGCGTGTCCGGCATTAGCACCGGCGTTGTTGGCATTGCCAGCGTTGCCGGCAGCGGCAGCGGCAGCGGCATTGCCGCCTTGGCCGCCTTGGCCACCATAGCCGGTGCCGCCGTAGCCGCCGTAGCCCTTGCCGCCCTTGCCGCCGTCGGCGGAGCCGCTGTTGGAAACGTAATTGCCGATGTTGCTCACGGCGTTACCGGTAACGGTGCCGGTCAGCTCGGTCTTGGCGATTGCCTTGCTGGTGTTGAAGGAATCGGTGAAGTTGGACGACGCCGTCCCGCCAGAAGAGGCAGCGGTACTGCCCAAGCCAAGCGCCACGGCATTCTTGTGGACGCTTCTGTTGCTGTTGTCGACACGGTTATCGCTGTTGTCGTTGGCGATGTTTTCGACATTGACCTTTATCTTGAGCGGATCGTCATCCGCCCATGCCGGCGTCACACTGTAGGCCAAGGCAACGGCCACTGCCAAAAGAGTCTTGTTCATGGTAATCCTCCAATCAAAAGAAAAATTAGAAGTGGTCGTCGCCTCATGCCACGCCCTTCGCTTACCTTCATAGCAATGCCTGTGCCAGGGCCTGGATATTTCTGCAAGGCATTGATTAAACTGGGAATCATGAATCACGGGAAAAATGGCGCCGGTTCACTTTGGCCAAATATGTAACGAATGTGCAACACCCGGTCGGCACGGCCGCCGAATCCGCCGGGCGACGAAGCGGTCTTGGTCGCCCATGCCATGACGGCGCAAGGATTTTGCTGCCTGGCGTCGCCTGTAACGACGGCGATACAGCATGTCGTCCAGGCGCCCGCGGAGAGCGGAATCGTTGATTGGCGGGGCTTCCGGGGCGATTTGTGTCGCCATTTGACGACATCTGGATAGCGGGGGAATGGCCACAATCCGGCGATCCGAAAGGGTGGCGCCGAGGGCTGAACTCCCGCCGGCACGGACAGCCGGCGCCGGCCGCGGAGGGAAGGGCCGGGCGCGCGCCCCGGGACCGTTCGCGCCCGAACCCGTCAAGGCAGCGCGGGGCGGGCGGGTGCGGATGAAGCGGCGGGCGGCCCGCCGGCCGGTCGCGACGCGACCGGCCGGAGACCTCGGGAGGAAGCCTACAGCGCGATCTGCAGCCTGTTCATCACCCGGTAGAGGGTGACGCGGGAAATGCCGAGCTGACGGGCGGTCCGGCTGACGTTGTTGTTGTTGGCGCGCAGGCTGGTTTCGACGATATCGCGCTCGAACGAGGCGCGCGCCGCGTCGAGGGTCACGGCGGGCGGCTCGAGGTCGGCGGCCTCGAAGCCCATGTCGGCGGAGCCGACCAGCCGGCCTTCGCTCATGATCACTCCGCGGCGAACCCGGTTGATGAGTTCGCGGACGTTGCCCGGCCAGGGGTAACTGTTGATGGTGCGCATGGCTTCGGCGGTGAACCCGACGACCCGGCATTTCGGGGTGGTCGACGCGAAGTTGCGGAGCACCGTTTCAGCCAGAAAGAGCACGTCGTCGCCGCGTTCCCGCAGCGGCGGCAACTGCAGGTGGATGACATTCAGGCGATAGAACAGGTCTTCGCGAAAACGCCCGGCGACGATGGCTTCGCGCAGGTCGACATGGGTTGCCGCAACCAGCCGGAAATCGACCGGAATCGCCTGCGTCGACCCGAGTCGGGTGATGGTTCGCTCCTGCAGGACGCGCAGCAGATTGCCCTGAAGGTCGGGCGGCAGGTCGCCGATTTCGTCAAGAAACAGCAGGCCGCCGTCCGCTGCCTCGATCTTGCCAATCTTGCGCTCGGTCGCGCCGGTAAACGCGCCCTTCTCGTGCCCGAACAGCTCGGCCTGGATCAGATTGGTCGGGATGGCGGCACAGTTGACGACGACGAAGGGTTTCCGCGAACGCGACGAATGGCGGTGGATGGCCTTCGCCACCAGTTCCTTGCCGGTACCCGACTCGCCGCCGATCAGCACCGGCAGGTCGACGTCGACCACCTTCTCGAGTTTGCGGAAGAAGTTCACCATCACCGGACTGGCGCCGATGATATCGAATCGCCCCGATGCGTCGCCCGGGTCGGCAAGGGCCAGGCGCAATCGCGCCCGGCCGCAGGCATGGCCGATGCTCATGGCCAGGCGCTGCGGGTCGACCGGAAGGGTATGGAAATCGTGGAAGGCATTCAGGATGAACCCCTGCAGCGCCCTGGACCCGATGGCTTCGGGGGTGACGATGGCAATCCACTCGGTCGTCGGGGTGGCCCAGATCAATTGCTCGATCTCCTCCCGCAATGGCGGTTCCGGCGCGTCGAAGACCACCAGTCCGACACTGCAATGATTCGCGTGGAGGATCTCCTTTGCCGCCGCCACGTTTCCCGCGCAATGGAGAACCTGCGCGTCGCCGGTCATCCGTGCTCGCTGATCGCCCAGATGGTCTTGCGGATCGATCGCCAATACGTGCCGTGTCTTCATTTTCGCCTTCGCCGATTCACCGGGTGCCTTCTTCCGCTTGCCGGGCGGAAACAGGCAGTTGTCAGTATTACAGAGATGTGCGCGGACTCATGGCCGAAACGTGAGCGGCGCGCGGCGGAAGAACGGCAAATTGCTGCGGAAAACCTGCGGCATCCGCGTGCGGGGATGTCCGCCAGCAGCCTGGGACAGCCGCGCCGGCGGATCGTTCACCTGCGGCATTCGTCGATTTCAGCAGCCGTCTGGCAACGAAGAGGGCGCCCGTTGTCGGAACGAGGCATAGCTCGCGGCGGGCCAGCACCTTGCCGTCGAGTCCGCGACCGGAAGCAGGGGCCGCCGACATTGCCAGGATGGCTTTCGCCAGTGATCGGGAGTCGTTGCGCATCTTGCTCGTGCCTATTCTCTGGTTAACCTGGAACATTCCCTGCCGTTTAAGGAGCCCGGCGAAGCCGGCCACCCCGCCACCATCGTTGGCCAATGGCGAAAACGCCGGCGCTGGCAGTTCCCCACATGGATTTACCTTACCGCGATGGAGCCCGCAGTGACCGTGAGATAATTCACACTGGTCGAGAAATCGCCGGTCGCTGATCTGCGGTGGCGCAGGCGCGGGGTCATTGCGGCATCGAGCCGCCCCCGACGGAAGCGGACACGCGGGAGCATTTCCGCCCAAAAAGGACCGTCGACCGCAACAGGCCGGGAATGGGTCAATCCGCGGGGGCAACCGAAGGCCGTCAGGCCCGGTCGGACCGGGCCTGACGGCTGCGCTGGCGCAATTTCAGTTTTCGGGGAAGCGGTAGTCCCTGAACAGTTCGCGCAATTTCGTCTTCTGCAGCTTGCCGGTGGCCGTGTGCGGCAGGTCGTCGACGAAAACGACATCTTCGGGCAGCCACCACCGGGCGACCTTGCCGTCGAGGAATTTCAGCATCTCGTCGCGGGTGAGTTCCTGGCCGGCTTTCCTGACGACGATCAGCAGCGGGCGCTCCTGCCACTTGGCATGGGCGACGCCGATCACGGCGGCTTCCGCCACCGCCGGGTGCCCGACCGCCGCATTTTCGAGGTCGATCGACGAGATCCATTCGCCGCCCGACTTGATCACGTCCTTCGAGCGGTCGGTGATCTGCATGTAGCCATCGGGGTCGATGGTGGCGACGTCGCCGGTGTCGAAGAAGCCTTCGGCGTCGAGTATTTCGCCGCCTTCGCCGTTCAGGTAGCCCCTGGTGATCCACGGTCCGCGCACCATCAGGTGGCCGAAGGCCTTGCCGTCGTGCGGCAGCCGGTTGCCGTCGTCGTCGGTGATCTTCATGTCGACGCCGTAAATCGCCCGCCCCTGCTTGACCTGCAGGTCCAGGCGCTGGTCGAGCGAGTAATCCTTGTGCTTGGGCAGCAGATTGCAGACCGTACCCAGCGGCGACATCTCGGTCATGCCCCAGGCATGGACGACAAAGGCGCCGAACTGGGTCTCGAACTTCTCGCACATGGCGCGCGGCGCCGCCGAGCCGCCGATGACGACGCGCTCGACACAGAGATCGTCGCGCGGCACGAGCCGGTTGGCGTCGACGTGCTGGAACAGCATCAGCCAGACGGTCGGGACGCCGAGGGCGAGCGTCACCTTCTCGTCGCGCATCAGTTCATAGACACTCTTGCCGTCGAGCGCCGGCCCCGGCATCACCAGCCGGGCGCCGCACATGGCGCCGGCATAGGGCATGCCCCAGGCGTTGACGTGGAACATCGGGACGATCAGCAGCGCCGAGTCCTTCGCGCCGAGCCCCAGCACATCGGCCGAGCAGGCGGAGAAGGAGTGCAGCACCGACGAACGGTGCGAATAGAGAACACCCTTCGGATTGCCGGTCGTTCCCGAGGTGTAGCACAGCGACGACGCGGTGTTTTCGTCGAACACCGGCCATTCGTAGTTGCTGCTCTGGCGGCCCACCAGTTCCTCGTAGCAGAGCAGTCCGGGAATGGCGCAGTCGGGCATGTGGCCGCGGTCGGTCATCAGCACGAAGCCCTTCACCGTCTTCATCAGCGGCGCCAGTTTCTCGATCAGCGGAACGAAGGTCAGATCGAAGAAAAGAAACTTGTCCTCGGCGTGATTGGCGATGTACTCGATCTGCTCGGGGAACAGGCGCGGGTTGATCGTATGCAGCACCGCGCCGGAGCCGGAGACGCCGTAATACAGTTCCATGTGCCGGTAGCCGTTCCAGGCCAGCGTCGCCACCCGGTCGCCGGGCTTGACCCCGAGTTCCGCCAGGGCGTTGGCGACCTGCTTCGACCTGCGGGAAATGTCGCCGTAGGTGCAGCGGTGAATCGGACCCTCGCAGGTGCGCGATACGATCTCGGCATCCTTGTGAAACCTGGACGCATGCTCGATCAGCGTCGAAATCAGCAGCGGGCCGCCCTGCATCAATCCCATGGTCATGGTGTCTCATCCTCCAGTTGGTAGGGGCTTGGCGAAACTGAATCTTTCAGGCAGGACGCGCGCCCCGGTTGCGCTCACTGCAAACCATGCCGCACATGATATACAAAGCCAGGTGACATGAGCCCCTTGGAACGGGGGGATACTCGGGCGCAGTGGCGGACGGGTTTCTTCAAGTCAGGTTGGCAGGCAATCACTCCTTCGGTGGCGCTCCAGGAATTTACCTTCCGCCTGAGGCATGCGCTACCGGAGGTGCGGCGATTCGCTCCGCAGCGCGGCAATCGCCACGGTGAACTTGCTGCGCAGCCAGATATTTGCCTGGTCGTGATCCATGCTGCGGTGCCAGTAACAGTGCCATTCGAGAGGGGGCAATTCGAACGGCAGTTCGAAGCGGCGAGCGTCGTAGCCTTGCAGCAGGCGCAATGGCGCCGTCAGCGCGAGATTGGTGCGCAGTGCAATCAGGGGTGCCACCAGGTAATGCTGGACGCGCATCTGGATGGAGCGCCGGCGCCCGAGTTTCCTCAGGGCGGTGTCGACGTGGCCCAGGCCACGGCGTCTGCTCGAGATGTGGATGTGATCGAGCGCCAGATAGTCGTCGAGGGTCAGGCTGTCTCCGGCAAACGGATGATCGGGGCGCAACAGGCAGGCATGGCGATCGCTCGGCAGCGGGATCTGCCTAACCTGTGGGTCATCAATGAGTGGCGCGTCGATCGCCAGATGGACATTGCCCTTGGCAAGTTCTAGGGGAATGTCGCTGCGGCTGGTGTAGTAGCTCTCGATCCGTATGCCGGGCGCTTCCTGCTGCAGTGTCTCGCCAAGGACCGGCAGGAGAAGGGACTCGGCCAGGTCCGGCATGCTGACCCGGAAGATCTTCCGGGAAGTGGCAGGGACGAAGGTCTCGCCCTGGCTGTAGGCGGCGTTCAGCAATTGCAGCGCTTCGCCGACGTGACCGGCGATGTTGTCCGCCAATGGTGTCGGCACCATGCCCTGTGGCGTACTGATGAAAAGCGGATCGTTGAGGGCCCGGCGCATCCGCGCCAGCGCATTGCTGACGGCAGGCTGTGTGATGCACAGAATCTCGGCGGCACGGGTCAGGTTGCGCTTGCCGTAAATGGCATCGAAGACCTGGAACAGGTTGAGGTCCATCTGCGGCAGGCGCATCTCCGTAGCTCCTGGAGGTTGGGTGCTTTGGGGGATTCATTCTGCGACTGTGCCAGCGGAGCAATCATCGCCGTGAATCATAACCTATTTTAATAATAAATTTGGCGAATATCGCATGGCCGGCTATTCTGGGGCCATCATCTCCAGGAGTGGACTTTGGCAGAACTCTTTATGGTCCGTCACGGGCAGGCATCCTTCGGGACGGGAAACTATGATCGGCTTTCGGCTCTGGGCGAGCGTCAGGGGGTCTGGCTGGGCGAGTATTTTGCCGAACGGGGAGTCGCATTCGATCGCGTGTTGACCGGTTCGCTACGGCGACATCGGGAGACCGCCGATGCCATTTTTCGCGGGCTGGGAAGCGCTGCAGGTTACGATGAGGATCCCGGGCTGGACGAATACGACTTCCACGCGCTCTACGGTGCGCTCGGTGACGACAAGAGGGAGCTGAAGGCCCTGGCCAGGGGAAGCATACATGACTTCTACAAGGGGCTGAAACAGGTCCTGCGGCTGTGGGCCGAGGACGCGATCGACGGTCCGCTTCCCGAATCGTGGGGACAGTTCCAGCAGCGCGTGGCGGCCGCCCGCGAGAAAATCCAGGGCCAGGGCGGAAGGCGGGTCCTGGTCATCAGTTCCGGCGGGCCGATGGGTGCCTTTGCCCAGCAGGTCATGCAGGCACCCGCGAGTACCGCAATCGAACTCAACATGCAGATCAGGAATACGGGTATCTGCCAGTACTTCTTCAACGCCGAGACATGCCATCTGGCAAGCTTCAACGGCATTCCGCATCTCGATCTTCCGCAGCGCCGGGACAGCGTGACTTACGGATAAACATCGTCCTTCAGGTATCCATCATGACCAACGACATTCACCAATTCGATACAGACAAGCTGGCCCGCTATCTCGAGGACAGGATTCCCGGTTTCCGGGGGCCGCTGGTCGCGACAAAGTTTGCCGGCGGCCAGTCCAACCCGACCTTCATGCTCGAAGCAAGAAGCGGACGCTACGTGTTGCGTCGCCAGCCTCCGGGAGAACTTCTGAAGTCGGCACATGCCGTCGATCGCGAGTTCCGCGTCCTCGT
>WBZU01003090.1_pt1 | contig 11087 bp, 10 predicted proteins | sample 5204311 | NCBI WGS metagenome assembly WBZU01 (sample SAMN12344359, study PRJNA552823) | activated sludge metagenome | biome: Activated sludge suspended growth; feature: Nitrification reactor; material: Wastewater; isolation source: activated sludge from nitrification reactor of wastewater... | reverse complement strand
CGGCTACGAGCACGACGACAGCGCGTTCGGCAACAGCTCGAACGTCGAGTCGGTCGGCGGCGATGCTGCCCCCGAGGGCTCGGAGGACTTCTGACGAAGAAACGCGCCTTCGGTGCCTCCTTCGCGGCTTCGGCCGCCGGGCTGCCCGTCTCGACCGATATGATGAGCAAGCCCGCCTTTTGCCCCAGGGAACTCGCTAGTTCATCCGGCAAGCGAACGCGCTGGGTGCTGACACCGAGGTAGCCGCGCCGGATGCGGCCGTGGGACTGCAACGATTCCACCACGCGGGCGAGGGTAACGGCGGGAATAGCCAGGCTGACGCCTTGCCCCAGCCCCGACGTATTCAAGCCCAGCAGACGACCACCGGCTCCCACCAGCGGCCCACCCGAAAAGCCGGGATACATGACCACATCCGTCTGTAGATAGTGGTCAATCTGTCCCCCTATCGGCGTTCGCCACTGATCGCCCAGGGCGCTGACGACGCCGAAGGTCGCCTGGACGGTGCGTCCGGGTCGCCCCAGCGCCACTACCAGATGGCCGACCGACATCTCCGGCTCCCCGGCATTTTCGAGAGGGTTAAGCGCGCTCCCCTCTACCTTGAGTAGCGCCAGGTCGGTTGAGGGATCGCGGCCGACCAAAGTCGCCGCCAGCGTTTGCCCGTCGGCCAGCCCGACGCGCAGATTGTCGTCACGATGGACCACGTGATTGGCGGTGATGATCAGGCCGTCGGCCGACCAGACGATGCCGCTGGCCGCGCCACGGCGCCGGCCTTCCACGCGCGCCACCGACCCGCCGGCCTGGGCCACGACAGCGGCGAATCCGTTTGAAAGTTCCTGAATAGTGGACATGGGTGATTCTCCTAGGTAACCGTGTGTTGAACGCTCAATCTATAGAAAGATGATACGCGATGGGATTGGCCGGCGAATCAGCGGATAGATGAGGAGCCACCCGGAAAAAGGGATGGGATCAGAGGGCAATAAGTCCCAGACGGGTGGCTCGAACGACGGCGTCCGTGCGGCTCTGGGCATCGAGCTTGCCCAGGATGGCATTGACGTGGAACTTGACGGTGTGTTCGCTGATCGTCAGCCGCTGGGCGATGGCCTTGTTGGTCAGTCCTTCGGCCAGGAGCGCCAGCACTTCGGACTCGCGCGGCGTCAGATCGCCGGCCGTCACGTCGATGGACGTTGCCGGACTTTGCAGCGATTCGCGTAAGGAGGGCGAGAAAACAGCCAGACCACCGGCAACGGCCACCAGCGCCGCCGCCAGTTGCTCCTCGTCCGCCTGACGGGAGAGCACGGCGCGACAACCGAGACGCCAGGCGACCGCCGCCGAAGGTTTGTCGGCGACCAACGCCAAGACGGGAATGCTGTTGTCGAGTGGTTCCTCCTCGCTGCGTTCGGCCGCCTCCCAACCCATATCCCACACGATAGCGTCGGCCGGGGCATCGATCTCGCCCGCGGCGGCTTCCAGCAGCCGGCGGCCATCGCCCTGGTCAACCACGAGAAAACCGGGCAGGTTGCCCAGCAGCGCCGCCAATCCCGCGCGGGTCAGCGGATCGTCGGCCAGGACGACGAGGTGAATGAAATCATCCATGTGTGACCAGAGCATAGCAGGTTTGTCTATGAGGTGGATAAGAGCGACGATTTCCGTTTCGGAAGGCGCGAAGTTGCGGGATTGAGAAGGTGGCATCAGAATAGACAGATGGTCGAAGAAGTAAAGCCCGGTGTGCGCAACCGCCTTATCGCCGTCATATTCATTGTATCCAGCCTGGTCGCCGCGGCTCAGGTGGCTTTTTTCACGTTGATGCCCATCGTGGCCGCTGATCTGAGCGGGAGCGAGAGCGCGGCCGGCATCCCCAGCACGGCGGGATTGCTCTTTCGCGCCCTGGCGGCCTATCCGTTGGGGTGGCTTATGGGACGCGCGGGCCGGCGGCTGGGTTTGACGGTGGGCCTGGTCATCGGGCTGGCGGGGACGGTCATGGGTGCCTGGGCGGTTGGCATCGGAAATTTCTGGCTCTTCGCGCTGGGCGCCGGCCTGGCCGGGGTCGCCCGCGGCGCGTCCGACCTGTCACGGTATGCTGCGGCCGAGGTCAGCCCCATCGCTCGGCGGGCGAAGGTGATCGGCTGGGTCGTATTTGCCGGCACGATAGGCGCGGTGATGGGGCCGCTACTGGTGACGCCCGCGGTGAACGGGGCCGGAAAATTGGGTTTAAACCCACAAAGTGGCCCTTTTTGGGCGGGCGCAATCGTGTTGGCGCTATCGGCCGTGTTTACTTTTGTGTTCTTGCGCCCCGATCCGCTGACGATCAGCCGCCAAATGGACGACCACGAGCGACTCACGATCGGGAGGCAAGCGGACGGCCCGTCCCGCCCATTATCACAACTGTTGCAAAGTTGGCACGTTCGTCTGGGCATCGGCGCGATGACGATTGGGCAACTGGTGATGGTGATGATCATGGTCATCACCCCCTTGCACATGGATCATGGCGGTCACGGAACAGGCGAAATTTCTCTGGTCATCATGGCCCACCAACTGGGAATGTTCGGCCTGTCCTGGGCCACCGGCTGGCTGATCGACCGCTTTGGGGCGACGACGCTCATCATCAGTGGCGCGGCGCTTCTGGTGAGCGCTTCCCTGCTGGCTCCCGTGGTCATGTCGGTCATTGGGCTGTCCATCGCCCTTTTCCTGTTGGGGCTGGGTTGGAATCTCTGTTTCGTGGCCGGCTCTTCCCTGTTGGCCGTGGGATTGGCTCCCGCCGAAAGCGCGCGCGTCCAGGGGTTCAGCGACACGTGGGCGTCGGCCGCGTCGGCTGTGGGCAGCCTGAGTACCGGCTTGCTGTTTGCCGCCGGGGATATGCTGTTGGTTGGTGCGGTCGGCCTGGCCTTTTCGCTGGGGCTGGCGGCCGCCTGGCTTCACTGGCGCGGTCGCGAGATCGTCCCCGCCTGAGAAGGAATGCCGACCTCTTTTCTGCCTAGCCCCTTTATTCTATCGTGAGATCGAGATCATATCGCAGCGCATCGCCGTAAGCATCAACCCCGATGGCATGGAGACGGCTTAGCTCGAGTGTGGCCTCCAGAACCTCTTCTTCGCCATTTAGGCCGAAATCGACCGTGTCAATGTTTTCTCCATCGGGACCATACAGATCAAGCGCCGGGTCTTCATCACCTAGTGGTCTCAACTCGATGGTGACGTCATCGCCCGCTGATCCGACAAAGAACCAGTAGTGAGAGGCGCCTTCGGGCATTTCCACAGCGCTGCGCGGACTGCCGGAGGTGATGATGCCGGGAAAAACGATCGTGAACTCCAAATCGGTGTAGAAGGTTAATCCGTACTCCGTAGAAACCCCGCCGACGGTGAGCACCTGAATCTCATAGGTGCCGGCGCCGGACAAGTTGGGATTATTGATAAATTCGGGCGCGCCGGCCGGGGCCGTGTTTTGCCTGTTGACGATAGGTTGACCATCTTTGAGCACCGACAGAATAATGTCGGCCGGATTTGGGGCGACCGCGTAGACGTAAAGCTCTTCATCTTCATCGATATCGACTTCCCAACTATCGATCAACCCACCGCCTAACGAGGTGATGACGAAATCATAGAACATTTCGTCGTAAAGGTTGCCCTTTTTCACTATCTGCCCCGTGGCGCCGCTGGGCGTGGTGGCCGTCGGGGTGGGTGGCGTACCGCTAACCGTCGGTGAGGGAGTTCCGCCGGGCGTGCCGGTCAGGTTCAACGTCGGCGTGGCAGTTAAGCCGGCCGTCGGAGTCAATCCCGTAGCCGTCGCGGACGGCAGCGTTCCATTGCTGGGTATGGTAGGGGTTGATGTCGGGTTCAATTCGGACAGGTCGGTGGTGGGGCTGGCCTGTACCAACGGCTCTGTGGTGGGTTCAGGCGTTACCACTATCTCCTCCGGTGTCGGAGTGGAAACAATCTCGCCCTCCAGCGTCGGCGCCAACTCCGGGGTCGGCGTGATGGCGACGATCTCGACCCCCGACGGCGTCAGCGTCACTTGCGTTATGGGGCTGGGCGAGACGATGCGGCTCGTTTCCAGATACCACACCTCTTGTTCGACCGCTTGTTTGCCGCAGCCGACCAGGCCCTGCCAGCGCCGCCAGCGGCCCTCGACGGTCATCGTTAGCGCATCGGGCAGCAATGAACGCACTTGCTCCCCGAAGCCGCCGGCCAGGGCCAGTACACCCTCTTCGGCCAGGCCCCACGTGGCGGGCGACGGATGATAATCGGAGTCGCAAACGAGTAGCGGCTGCTTGCGGAGAAGGCCGGTCACCTGAATGAGAGCATCCCGATAGAGGCCGGGGGCGCTCATGAGTTCTGTGACCGTCAGCACGATTGGCCCCGCACCGGGTTGCGTCACGGTGGGGCCGACGGTCGGGAAGGGGGTGGGGTCGAGCGCCGTACGGCCCCGGCATCCGGCCAACAACGCGGCTGTGGCAAATATAATGATCGTGATCGTTCGTCGCATCATCCTCTCCAGTATAGCCGACGCGCCATTAAATAGAATGAATTGGTAATTAAAGCGCCTATCCTATATTAAACGTGAAAACAAGCATATGACGTAGTGCGTCATAGACGGGTGAATGATTATCTCTCAATTAGGTCTGCAAGATGTAACTTTGCACTTATTTCGCTCAATTGGTTGAGAATAAATGGCGAAAGACTTATAATCAGTTCACACTCGCGATCTAAATAACCTTACGCATCATGTCCATTGCCCTCGATAATACGGATCGAACCTTATTGATCGCCTTACAAGAAGACGCGCGGCAGACCAATGCCGAGTTGGCGCGCCGCGTCGAGTTATCGGCTACCGGGCTTCACAAGCGGCTACGCCGTTTGGAGAGCGCTGGGATTATCACCGGCTACGTCGCCCGGGTTGACCGCGAGGCCCTTGGCTACGACATGCTGTGCTTCGTTCAGGTCACCTTGCAGCGCCATGAACCCGACGCCGTAGACCATTTCCGCCGTGAGGTTCAGACGATGGCCGAAGTGCTGGAATGTCATCATCTGACCGGCGAATTTGATTACCTGCTCAAGGTCGTCGTTCGCAATCGCAAGCATCTGGAACAATTCATTCTGCACACGCTCACCCCGGTTCGCGGCATGGATAAAATCCGCACCAGCCTGGTTTTGAGCGAAATCAAGGCCACGGCGGCCATTCCGCTGACCGAGCCGCCAATCCAGGAGTAAGTTAGCCCATGTTTCCCCTTTTATCCGCTCCATCTCCGGTCGTGACGGAGATCAGATCGGCCGGCTGGACGCGCGACATGCAGCGGTCGGTGCTGCGCCAGATGCTGGCCGTCGTCTCCCGGCCGGGGATATTGTCGTTTGCCGGCGGGTTGCCCGCGCCGGATCTGTTCCCCACGGCCGACTACAGCGCAGCGCTGGCCCACGTCTTATCGACCGATCGCGGCGCGCTGCAATACGGCCCGCCCTTTATGCCCCTCAAGCGCCACATCGTCGATCTGATGGCCCAGCGCGGCGTGGACTGTTCCGTCGATCAGGTCTTTCTGACCACCGGCGCGCAGCAGGCGTTGGACATCCTGACCCGCTTTCTGCTCGATTCGGCCGGGCAGGTGATGCTGGAGGAGATCGTCTACACGGGCATCCGTCAGGTCGTGGCCTCCCATCAGCCGGACGTGTTGCCGGTGCGCACTGACCTGGAGACGGGGATCGAGGTTGATGACGTCGTCGCTCACCTGGAGCGCGGCGCGCGGCCGGCGTACCTCTACGTCATCCCCGACGCCCACAACCCGCTCGGCGTCAGCCTCAGCGAAGAGAAGCGCGCACGCTTGGCCGAAATCGCTACGGCCTACGGCCTGCCGATCATCGAGGACGATCCCTACGGCTTCCTGAGCTACGACGGCCGCTGCCTGCCCCCTTTGCGCGCCCTGAATGATAGCCACGTTTTCTACGTCGGTTCATTCTCCAAGATCATGGCTCCCGCGCTGCGGTTGGGCTGGCTCATCGCCCCCGAAAGCCTCATGCCCAAGCTGACGGTCATCAAGGAAGCGGGCGATCTGGAGTCGTCGGCCTTGACGCAGCGCGCCGTGGCCGCCTATTTGGACGGCGGGCACCTGCCGGCGCATTTGGCCCGACTGCAAGAAGAGTACCGTTCGCGCCGCGACACGATGCTGGCGGCGATGGAGCGCCGTTTTCCACCGGGCATCACCTGGACCCGGCCGCGCGCCGGGATGTTCATCTGGGTGACGCTGCCGGCGCACGTGGACGCGGCGACTTTGCTGGAGACGGCCGTGGAGCGCGAGAAGGTGGCCTTTATCCCCGGCCACGCCTTTGCCCATCCCGGCGTGAAGGCCACGAACTTCATGCGGCTGAATTTTTCCAATTGCTGTCTGGCCGACATCGAACAGGGGATAGAACGGTTGGGGCGGGTGCTGGAATTGGTAACGTCTCACGAGTGACAGATTTAACAAACTGAGGAGAAAAGCGATGACTCACGATTTCCTGCCCATTAAAGCGATTGATCATATCGAGATGTATGCCGGGAACGCCAAACAGGCGGCCCATTTCTATCGTACCGGCTTTGGCTTTGCCCAGGCGGCCTATAGCGGCCTGGAGACGGGTAACCGGCAGACGGCCTCCTACGTGATGGTACAGGGCAAAATACGGCTGGTGCTCACCTCGGCTCTTGGCCCGGATCACCCGGTCGCCCGCCACGCCTATTTGCATGGCGACGGCGTGGCGGTGATCGCCCTGTCCGTGCCGGATGCTGAGTCGGCTTATCGCGAGACGACGACGCGCGGCGCGACCGGGGCCATCCCGCCGACGACGGTCGAGGACGAGTGTGGCGTGTTGCGCTATTCGGCCATTCGGGCCTACGGCGATACGCTGATCAAGTTCGTCGACCGCTCGGCGTATCGCGGCGCTTTCGCGCCGGGCTTCCAGCCGCGCAACGGCTACAGCCCGGAGATGGACAACGGCCGCGCCTGGCACAAGGGCGTGGGGCTGGCGGCCATCGACCACATGGTCGGCAACGTCGAATTGGGCGCGATGAACCGCTGGGTGCAATTCTTCGCCACCACGATGGGTTTCAGCCAGTTGATCCATTTCGACGATCAGGACATCTCGACCGAGTATTCGGCGCTGATGTCGAAGGTGATGCAGGACGGGTCGGGCAAGGTCAAGTTCCCCATCAACGAGCCGGCCGAGGGCAAGAAAAAGTCGCAGATTCAGGAGTATCTGGACTATTACTATGGCCCCGGCGTGCAGCATCTCGCCTGTTCCACGGGCGACATCATCAGCACCGTCACCCAATTGCGCGACAACGGCATCGAGTTCTTGCGCGTGCCCACGACCTACTATCAGGAATTGGAGGAGCGGGTCGGCAAAATCAACGAGCCGGTCGATGTGCTGGCCGAGTTGGGGGTGCTGGTCGACCGGGATGAGGAGGGCTACCTGTTGCAGATCTTCACCAAGCCGGTGGAGGATCGGCCGACGGTCTTCTTCGAGATCATCGAGCGCCATGGCTCGCGCGGCTTCGGCAAGGGTAACTTCAAGGCGCTGTTCGAGTCCATCGAACGCGAGCAAGACCTGCGCGGAAATTTGTAAAGAATTGGCTACGGATTTTAACGGAAAAGACGGATTTTTGGTGAAGGACTGTCGGGATATGGCTCTGCTGCACGAAGACTTGACACAGGAAATCCTAAAAGCGTTCTTTGATGTGTACAATAAGCTCGGTTTCGGGTTTTTGGAAAAGGTGTACGAGAACTCGTTGGCACTGCTATTGCGAGAGCGCGGCTTCCTCGTGCAACAGCAATCACCGATCTTCGTTTACTTTCAGGGAGTGGCCGTTGGGGATTACTTTGCCGATCTCTTGGTCAATAACCTCGTTATCGTTGAACTCAAAGCGGCGGAAGCTCTGCGACAGGAACACCTAGCCCAACTACGGAATTACCTGCGGGCTACAGATATCGAAGTCGGATTGTTACTCAACTTCGGTCAAAAACCGACCTTCAAACGGGTGTTCCTTACAAACGACCGTAAAGATGCCCATCACTCTCATGAGCGTCTATAAGCCACTGATACGAGAACTACAAATCATCAGAAAATCCGTCTTGTCCGTGAATATCCGTAGCCATTCTTTTTGGAGGTAACAATGACCTACTATTACAGACTGGGCGACATGCCCCAGAAGCGACACACGCAGTTTCGCCAGGCCGACGGCTCGCTCTATCACGAAGAGGTGATGGGCATCCACGGCTTCGCGGGGATTCAGTCCATCCTCTACCACCTGCGACCGCCCACGGCCGTTCGCCGCTTTGGGCTGGTGCCCGAAGAGCCAATCCCCTATGAGCCGTCCGGACCGCTGCGGCCGCGCCATCTGCGCTCCGCCCCCGTGCCGGCCGGCGGCGATGCCGTCAGCGGCCGCGTGCCGCTGATGGGCAATAATGACGTGGTGCTCCACGTCGCCCGCCCCACCAAGCCGATGAGCTACTGGTATAAGTTCGCCCACGGCGACGACGTGATGTTCATCCACGAGGGCACCGGCGTGCTGGAGAGCCAGTTCGGTCTGCTGCGCTACCGTCCCGGCGACTATCTGGTCATCCCGACCGGCGTCATCTGGCGGCTGTTGCCCGATCCCGACGTAGATCAGCGGATGCTGGTTGTCGAATCATTCGGCCACGTCACGCCGCCTAAACGCTACATCAACAACTACGGCCAATTTCTGGAGAACTCGCCTTATTGCGAGCGCGACATCCGGCCGCCGGATGAACTGGTGACCCACGACGAGGCGGGCGAATTCGAGGTGCGCATCAAGGCGCGCGGCCAAACGACGTGCTTCGTCTACGACCACCACCCGCTCGACGTCGTAGGCTGGGACGGCCACCTGTGGCCTTTCGCTTTCAACATCGAGGACTTCGAGCCGATCACCGGCCGCGTCCACCAGCCGCCGCCCGTGCACCAGACGTTCGAGGGGCCGGGCTACGTGCTGTGCTCGTTCGTGCCGCGCCTGTTCGACTACCACCCACAGTCCATCCCCGCGCCCTATAACCACTCCAACGTCGATTCCGACGAGGTGCTCTACTACGTCGAGGGCGACTTCATGTCGCGCAAGGGCATCGAGCGCGCCTCGCTGACCGTGCATCCCAACGGCATTCCCCACGGCCCGCACCCCGGCACCTACGAAGGCTCCATCGGCAAGACGCGCACCGAAGAACTGGCGGTGATGGTCGATACCTTCCGGCCGTTGCGGCTGACGCGCCACGCGCTGGAGATGGAAGACGAAGGCTACGTCTATAGCTGGCTGCCCAAGGATTAGTCAGGTGATTTTACACGTTGACGAAATAAGCCACCACGACCGCTACCGGCTGGTCATCGGCTCCATCGTGCCCCGCCCCATCGCCTGGGTCAGCACGATGGATGCCGCCGGCCGGCTGAATCTGGCCCCCTTTTCCTACTTCAATGCCGTCTGCCCGTCGCCGATGACGCTGGTGTTCTGTCCCGGCGTCCACGCCGACGGCCGCAAGAAAGACTCCTGGCGCAACATCGAGGCCGTGCCGGAGTTCGTCATCAACGTCACCAACGAGGACACGGCCGAACAGATGAACCTGTGTGCGACGTTGCTGCCCAGTGGCGAGTCGGAGTTCGATTGGTCAGGCGTCACGCCTATCCCCGGCGAGACCATCCGCGTGCCCCGTGTGGCCGAAGCGCCCATCGCCTTCGAGTGCGTCCTCGACCGCATCGTTGTCATCAGTGATCAACCCGGCGGTGGGGCGGCTATTTTCGGGCGCGTGCAGTGCGTCCACGTGCGCGACGATCTGTACGACAATGGGCGAATCGATACGGCCGCACTGCGTCCCATCGGCCGCCTGGCGGGTGACGCCTACACCCGGGCGACGGACGTGTTTCACATGAAGCGCGTGCCGTTGGAAGACCGCTGACCGCCGACGATTGACCGCCCAGAGAAAAGCGGTTATTCGCTCGAATCACTAGCATGAACCGACTAACCTCGCTACACTTTGCCGCTATCGGCAGGCGAGAATCGCCGGTCGGTGCACGTTTAATTTGGAGAAGGAATTAAGAGAAAGAGGGAGTGAATCTGATGGACTACGAAAAGATGAAGCAGGAGTTGAACGATCAGGGGTATACGATCGTTCGCGGTCTATTGACGCCCGACGAAGTGGATTACTACGTCAGTCGCATGGAAGCCTTATCGGGCATCACCCGCTCCGGCATGACGCGCGGCGGCGACGAGTGGAAGGGCAGCGGGCGCGGGTCGGGCGGCTCGTCGTGGACATTGCCCGACGGCGTGGTCAAGTCGCGCGACTTCTGGCCCGTGGCCGTCAACGAGCGTCTGGTGGAGATCGTCCGCAATATCATCGATCCCGACGTGCGTTTCCTGCAACACAACGACATCCACGTCGGCTTCTCGGCCATCTCCTGGCACCGCGACAGCGTCAATCGCGAGTACGGCGTCGGGCCGGACTGGGACGAGTCGCAGGAACCGTACAAGATGGTGCGGGTCGGCATCTATTTGCAGACCTTCGCCGAGAGCAACTCGCGCCTGGGCTTCATCCCCGGCAGCCATACGCCGCCGAAGGGGCCGGTATCACGTGGCCGCAAGTTCAGCGAGCGCCGTCTCAAGTGGCTGGGCGCGGCCAACTATTTGTCGCCCAGGATTCAGATGGCTATCTCCAACGCCGACTGGATTCCTACGGAGCCGGGTGACGCCGTCATCTTCGACCCGCGCACGATCCATTCCGGCAGCTACATCACCGGCCCCAAGTACTCCGTCTTCGTCGCCTATGGCGTCGAGAACAAGCACTTCTTCAACCACTATAATTATTATCGCAACGTGCGCTCAGAACTGGGCTACGGCGATTTCGATCCCGACTTCGCCCAGCTTTTGCGCGACCACGATCTGTATCCCGAAGAAACACCCTCTTACGACCACGTGGATGGCGCCTGGGTGCCGTCTTCCCTCGTCAAGAGCCTCTACAACCGCCGCCGCGACACCCCCGTCGAAGCGCCAAAGATGTAGGAAAATTACGAATTACGAATTACGAATGAAGAGCATGTTTCCTCATTCGTAATTCGTAATTCCTAATTGTCCG
>WBZU01000484.1_pt1 | contig 11090 bp, 9 predicted proteins | sample 5204311 | NCBI WGS metagenome assembly WBZU01 (sample SAMN12344359, study PRJNA552823) | activated sludge metagenome | biome: Activated sludge suspended growth; feature: Nitrification reactor; material: Wastewater; isolation source: activated sludge from nitrification reactor of wastewater treatment... | reverse complement strand
CTGAAAATTGAAAAGGGTAAAACTATTGCTTTGGTTGGTCAATCGGGAGCTGGAAAATCAACATTGGTTGATATATTGCCACGATTTTATGACCCGAGCGAAGGGGAGGTGCTGATTGATGGAGTGCCTCATACAAATTATAAAATTACCGATTTACGTGGTTTAATGGGCAATGTTACTCAGGAATCAATTTTATTTAACGATACTGTTTTTAATAACATTGCATTCGGTATTGAAAACGCAAACGAACAAGATGTTATTGCGGCTGCAAAAATTGCAAATGCGCATGACTTTATTATGCAGATTGAAGGCGGATATCAAAGCAATATTGGAGATAGAGGAAGTAAATTGAGTGGTGGCCAACGACAACGATTAAGCATTGCAAGAGCTGTACTTAAAAACCCTCCAATTTTAATTTTAGACGAAGCTACTTCGGCACTCGATACTGAATCTGAGCGCTTAGTACAGGATGCTTTAAGCAATTTAATGAAGAATCGAACCTCTTTGATTATTGCACATCGATTGTCGACCATTCTGCACGCCGATGAGATTATTGTGATGAGCAAAGGCGAAATTATTGAACGAGGAACCCACCTGGAATTGTTGGCTAAAAATGGAGCATACAAAAAGCTGAGTGATATGCAGGCTTTTGTGTAAACGATCATCCTTTATTCAATAGCTAAATTTCTTATCTTTGAAAATTCTGTAAAATTAGATATATGACCTATCCCGATTTTAATAAAACAGTAACGGTTGATCAAGTGGGCATTGAGGAAAGATGCGCCCGTTTTCAGGCTAGAAGCATTAAAAAGGAAACCAAAGTAGAAGGTTTGAAATTAGCGCTAAACATGATTGATCTCACCACACTAGAAGGTAAGGATACTGAAGGCAAGGTGCGCCAAATGTGTTACAAGGCAGTTCACTTGCACGATGTATATCCCGGATTACCAACAGTTGCTGCTGTGTGTGTGTATCCTACTTTTGTAAAAACCGCAAAGGAGGCGTTAAAAACAAGCGGAGTAAAGGTAGCTTCAGTCGCTACTGCTTTTCCAAGTGGACAGTCAACACGCTCAATTAAAATAGCCGACACAAAGTTTGCTGTTGAGAATGGTGCCGATGAAGTTGACATGGTTATTTCGCGAGGTGAATTTTTAAAAGGGAATTATAATTTCGTTTTCGATGAAATAGCCGCAATAAAGGAGGCTTGTGGAAAAGCCAGATTGAAAGTAATTTTCGAGACAGGTGAAATTTCAACCCTCGATAATGTGCGAAAAGCTAGTGAAATTGCAATATACGCAGGAGCAGATTTTATTAAAACATCCACCGGAAAAATTTCGCCTGCTGCTACCATGCCGGTAACTTTGGTGATGCTAGAGGCAATTCGCGATTATTATTATGAAACAGGTGTAATGGTTGGAATGAAGCCGGCCGGTGGAATATCAACCGCTAAAAGTGCACTTCATTACTTGATTATGCTTCGCGAAACTTTAGGCAACGCTTGGCTTTCGAACGAATGGTTTCGATTTGGAGCAAGCAGTTTGGCCAACGATGTGTTAATGCAATTGATGAAAGAAAAAACAGGACTCTACCAAAGTGCAGATTATTTTTCAAAAGATTAATCAAGATAATAGTTCAGTTTCAAAAAGCCAACAACACAAGATCAATTCAGATAAATGCAGTTAGAAGCAAATAAAATAGTTCATCTTTTTTACCAAACTCCTGGTGAGGATAAGCTTTTTTTGTCTGACGAAAATTATATCCATTTGTTGAAATTATATGCTGCTTGGTTAACACCTGTTGCCGATACTTACGCGTATTGCTTGTTACCGAAGCAAATTCATTTTTTGGTACAAATTAAATCAGAAAAGGAATTGTTTAATTTTTTAAAGATGAATGGGAAATTTCCAGATGAAACCATGCGATTCGAAGAAATAAAAAATTTACAATTAATTCCTGAAAATCCCTTGGGAACTATATTCAGCATGCATTTAACAAAGCACATTGCAGCATTCTTAAATGAGTACCTTGTCGAGAATAAGCAAGTGCAACTAAAAGGTGGAGGTTTTGCAGCTCGTAATTTTAAAAAGTTTGAAATTACTACCGATGAACAGTTGTTAGCAGCTATCATAAACATTCATCAAAAGCCAATGGTATTGGGAGAAATAGCCAACTTTGAACAATGGAAATATTCGAGTTATGCAGCCATTTTATCGGATAAACCAAGTGCCTTAAAACGTGAAAAAGTACTTGATTTATTTGGCAGTCGTGAAAAATACATACAAGCACATCAAACATCAATTGCCACCATTTCACCCTTAGAGCTTCACGAAAAATTAAATCTAAACTAATCAGTAAAACACTTTTGTAAAATCTATTTTACCAAAGTCAATAATACAACATATGGCAAAAAAGGAAACACCAAAATTAGATTTCAGCAAGGGATGGGGTAGCACTTTTGCTCCTGCTCCTGAAAGCACAAGTCATATCCAAGTAAAAAAGCAATACGACTTATTCATTAATGGAAAATGGGTTAAACCCGAATCTGGGAAATATTTTCCTACCATTAATCCTGCAACTGAACAAGTTATTTCAAGCATTGCCGAAGCCAATGAAAAGGACGTAAACAAAGCTGTAAAGTCAGCAAGAGATGCCTACAACAAGGTGTGGAGTAAAATGCCTGCTAAAGAACGCGCAAAGTATATTTACCGAATAGCTCGTACCATTCAAGAACGTGCAAGAGAGTTTGCAGTTATTGAAACCATGGATGGAGGCAAATCAATTCGTGAATCGCGTGATATAGATGTGCCTTTGGCAGCGAATCACTTTTTTTATTATGCAGGTTGGGCCGACAAACTCGAGTATGCATTCCCTAATCGAATGCCTAAACCTATAGGTGTTGCAGGACAAATTATTCCATGGAATTTTCCTTTGTTAATGGCGGCTTGGAAAATTGCTCCGGCGCTGGCAACCGGAAATACAGTGGTGTTAAAACCAGCTGAAACCACTTCGCTAACTGCTTTAAAATTAGCCGAAGTTATTGCCGATTGCGGCTTACCTGAAGGAGTTGTAAACATTGTAACCGGTGCAGGTAAAACAGGCGCCGCAATTGTTAATCATCCCGATATAGATAAAATTGCATTTACCGGAAGTACCGATGTGGGTAAAATAATTCAACGCTCCATCGCAGGAACATCCAAAAAACTTACACTTGAACTAGGTGGAAAAGCAGCGAACATTATTTTTGATGATGCTCCAATTAACCAAGCTGTAGAAGGCATTGTTAACGGAATCTTTTTTAATCAAGGACATGTGTGCTGTGCAGGCTCACGCTTGTTTGTTCAAGAAGGTATTGCCGACATGGTTATAAGCAAATTAAAAGACCGCATGGAAACACTCATTGTTGGTGATCCCATGGATAAAAATACCGACATCGGTGCTATTAACTCAAAAGAGCAATTGTCAAAAATTAATGACTACATCACGATCGGTAAAAATGAAGGTGCCGAATTTTATCAAAGCAGTTGTGCAATTCCTAAAAAGGGATTTTTCTGTCGTCCAACGCTCTTTTTAAATGCATCTCAGTCGCATCGAATTGTTCAAGAAGAAATTTTTGGACCGGTGCTGGCTGTTCAAACTTTCAGAACAATTGAAGAAGTAATTGAAAAAGCAAATAACATTCCTTATGGTTTATCAGCAGGTGTGTGGACTGATAAGGGTTCCAAAATTTTTAATTTAACCACTAAACTTAGAGCCGGAGTGGTATGGGCCAATACTTACAACAAATTTGACCCTACCTCACCTTTTGGTGGATACAAAGAAAGTGGTTTTGGGCGTGAAGGAGGAATTCATGGTTTGCACAGTTATGTAAAATTTTAAAGTTCATAGATACTATATACAATCACTGCTAGAAGAAATTTAGCATACATTCAATTTTAAAACATAAAAAATGTCACGTTTGGAAATAATCAAAACATATAAAATTTATATAGGAGGTCAGTTTCCTCGAACTGAATCTGGACGTTATTATCCTTTAAAAAATAAATCCGGAAAAGTGCTCGCGAATATTTGCTTGTCATCGCGAAAGGACTTTCGTAATGCTGTTGTTGCAGCGCGTGTGGCAGTTGGATCTTGGAGTACAAAGTCGGGCTTAAATCGTAGCCAAATACTTTACCGCATTGCTGAAATGCTAGAAGGCCGTAGAGCACAATTTATTCAGGAATTGCAGCTACAGGGAAGCAGTATAAAAGCAGCCGAAGAAGAAGTGAATATATCCATCGACCGACTGGTATATTATGCAGGATGGTGTGATAAGTATCAACAACTTTTTAGCTCTGTAAATCCGGTAGCTTCCTCCCATTTTAATTTTTCAGTACCCGAACCAAGTGGGGTTGTTGCTTTACTTGCTCCACAGGAAAATTCCTTGATTGGATTAGTTTCAGCTATTGCACCTGTAATTGCAGGAGGAAATACCTGCATTGCTTTGGCTTCCGAAAATTTTCCATTGTGTGCCGTAACTTTTGCTGAGGTAATTAATTCAAGCGATGTGCCAGGCGGTGTGGTAAATATTTTAACCGGCTCTGCTTCCGAATTAATTGCACATTTTGCTTCTCATATGGATGTTAATGCCGTGGTTTATTATGGTAGCAATGAAGCGCAAATTAAGTTAATTCAGGAAAATGCCGTGGCAAACGTGAAGCGAGTTTTTATTCATAACAAAGCAAATTCCATGGATGAAAAGGCACAAGGTCCTTATCATATTTTAGATCTTCAAGAAATAAAAACTACTTGGCATCCAATTGAAAACATTGGTGCTGCAAAGGCAGGCTATTAATCGTAGTGTATAAAAATAAAAATCAACAGAATGAATAAAGTAGCATTAATAACAGGAGTAACCGGACAAGATGGATCTTATTTGGCCGAATTTCTTTTGAAAAAAGGATATACGGTGCATGGAATTAAAAGGAGAAGCTCCATGTTTAATACCGATCGAATCGATCATCTATACAAAGACCAACACGAAAAGAAGGTCAACTTTTTTTTACACTATGGCGATTTAACCGATTCTACCAATTTGATTCGAATTGTGCAAGAAGTGCAACCCGATGAAATTTATAATTTGGCAGCCCAATCTCATGTGAAAGTTTCGTTTGAAACTCCTGAATATACAGCCAATTCCGACGCTTTGGGTACACTTCGTATTTTAGAAGCCATTCGTATTTTAGGTTTGGAAAAAAAGACCCGTTTTTATCAAGCAAGTACTTCCGAGTTATACGGAGAAGTGCAAGAAATTCCGCAGCGAGAAACTACTCCTTTTTATCCACGAAGCCCTTATGGAGTTGCAAAGTTATATGGCTTTTGGATTGTGAAAAATTACCGCGAAGCCTATGGAATGTTTGCTTGCAATGGAATTTTATTTAATCACGAAAGTCCGGTACGTGGCGAAACCTTTGTTACACGAAAAATTACACGGGCTGTTGCAAAAATAAGTTTAGGATTGCAAGAAAAAGTATTTATGGGTAACATAGATGCAGAGCGCGATTGGGGCCATGCTCGCGATTATGTTGAAGGCATGTGGTTAATGTTACAACAGGATACAGCCGACGATTTTGTATTGGCTACAGGAAAAAAAATATCTGTTCGTTCCTTTATTGAGTTATCGTTTAAAGAAGTTGGAATTGAATTAGAATGGAAAGGAAAAGCTGAGAAGGAAAAAGGAATTAACAAAGCAAACGGAAAAACACTTGTAGAAATTGATCCTAAATATTATCGCCCTACCGAAGTAGATTTATTGGTAGGTGATGCTACGAAAGCTAAAGAAAAGCTTGGTTGGACCCCAAAACTTACTGTTGAACAGTTGATCAAAGAAATGGTAAAATCGGATGTAGAGCTTTTTAAACGCGATAAGTATTTGTTAGAAGGCGGACATAGTGTTTTAAATTTTCACGAATAAGTAAATGAATAGTAACTCAAAAATATATATTGCCGGACATAATGGAATGGTGGGATCTGCCATTTTGAGACGTCTTAAATCAGAAGGCTTTTCAAATTTTGTAGTTCGAAATTCAAAAGAACTCGATTTAAGAAATCAACAACAAGTAACTAATTTTTTCGACAGTGAGAAGCCTGAATTTGTTTTTTTAGCTGCTGCTAAAGTAGGTGGTATTGTTGCTAACAATACTTATCGAGGGGAATTTTTGTATGAGAACTTAATGATACAAAATAACGTTATACATGCCGCTTATTTAGCTGGAGTAAAAAAATTATTGTTTCTAGGATCATCCTGTATTTACCCTAAGTTAGCGCCACAACCACTAAAAGAAGAGTACTTACTTACCGGATTGCTGGAGCCCACCAACGAACCATACGCCATTGCAAAAATTGCCGGTATTAAAATGTGCGATGCTTATCGCAGTCAGTACGGATGTAATTTTATTTCTGTAATGCCTACTAATTTATATGGCCCTAACGACAATTACGATTTAAACAATTCTCATGTATTGCCGGCCTTGTTAAGGAAATTCCACACAGCAAAAATGGAGAATAAACCTACGGTTGAAATTTGGGGAAGTGGTAGCCCAATGCGCGAATTTTTGCACGTAGATGATTTAGCAGAAGCCTGCTATTATTTGATGCAAAACTACAATGAAGCTGGTTTAGTAAATATTGGAGTAGGACAGGATATAAGCATTAAAGATCTTGCGCTTCTAATTAAGAAAATTGTTGGATATTCAGGTGAATTAAAATTTGATGCCTCTAAACCGGATGGTACACCCCGTAAATTAATGGATGTAAGCAAGCTGCACGCATTCGGGTGGAAACACAAAATTGAATTAGAAGAAGGTATTAATAATGTTTATCAAAGTGCGCTTCCAATTTTTAATGCCGAAGTCGCTCAACCTTAGTTATGTTGAATAGTAAGCGCTACCGATTTTACAGAATTTATTTTTTTTGTAGTGTACTTATTTTCTCGCTTCAACTTAACGCTCAAACTTCATTACCTTTTCAATACCGTGAACTAAACCTACCGCTGCAAAATTATTTGCTAACTGATACGAATAACTATTTTCGTAATCACTGTATTAATTACAAAGACCTGCAAAGGATTAATGATTCACTGTATCCTCGAAAATTATCGCGCTATTACCTCATTCGTAAATTACGCAGAGAAAGCTTTGTTCAAGTTTCTCAAAACGATTTTTACCTTACACTCGACCCAATTTTTAATTTTCAAGGAGGAATAAATACAGAGGATTCATTAAATGAAAAAATTTTTACCAATGCGAGAGGTTTGTTAGTTAAAGGAAATATCTCCTCAAACTTTTCATTTGAATCTACCTTTCTCGAAAATCAATCAACATTTCCGGCTTATATCGATAATTTTGCAGATACATTTAAAGTAATCCCCGGACAAGGTCGTTGGAAAAAATTTAAAGGCAATGGCTATGATTACGCCGCATCACAAGGAACAATTTCATATGCCCCTCACCGTATTTTGACTATTAAAGCAGGGCATGGAAAGTTATTTTATGGCAATGGTTATCGCTCCTTGTTGCTTTCAACAAATGCGTTTAATTTTCCACATGCGCTCATTCATCTCCATTCAAAATATATTTCCTATTCAATTGCCTACGCTTCTTTGCAACAAGTTGATAAGGTGCGCATCTATACGGGTGGTTTAAGTGAACCTTTATTCAAAAAAAAATCAGCTAGCTTTCAATACTTAACAATTACTCCGGTTTCTAATTTTTCTATCAGCTTTTTTCAAGCTACTTTATTCAGGATTCGAGATTCTTTGCATCCCTATTTTGATTGGAATGTGCTTAATCCGGTTATTTTTTCTTCAGCTGTTCAGTATGGTTTAAATCGCAACCCAAATGTACTATTGGGCGCTGATTGCAACTGGAAACTTTTTAAAAATGTAAACTTATTTGGACAGTTTGTTTTAGACGATTTTTCAAAAGGTACCAGTGATTTGCGCAACAAGAGTGGCTTCCAATTAGGTGTGAACTATTTTAATGTATTTAAAGTAAAGAATCTTGTGCTACATGCCGAATATAACCAGGTGCGACCATACACCTATGCACATTCTTTGCCTCAACAAAGTTATACCCATTATGGACAAGCTTTAGCACATCCGCTTGGCGCAAACTTTAAAGAAGCAATTGTTTTTTTAAACTACCGTTGGAAGGATTTTTTTATTGAACTAAAAGGGAATTATGCTGTATACGGAAAGGATACCGGAATATTTCATTTTGGAAAAGATGTATTTGCATCCGATAATTTTTCCGTGTATGGAGTAAATTCAACAGCAAATTACATGTTACAAGGTGCTAAAACAACTTTAACATATCAAGAATTTAAAGTAAGTTACTTACTAAATGCTGCCACTAATTTGAACGTTTTTGCACAGCTAACCAGCCGACAAGAAACTTCAGCTGGCTTTACACGAAATGCACAATTGGTTTACATAGGTATTGCTACTTCTATATTTAGTAACTATTACGATTTTTAGTTCCGGTATATTTTAGTATGTTTGAACTTAGGCTCAAATGGTTTTATGGTTAATATTAATCTAGTACTTGCATTTTTTACTTCTTTAGTAATTGTTTTATTTTCCACTCCATCTTTAATCAAGGTTGCGGAGTTAAAGAATCTTTTCGACGATCCCGAAGAATTTCGAAAGCATCACAAACATAAAACTCCTACCATGGGAGGAATTATGATTTATGCAGGTACCCTTTTTTCATGGTCCCTTTGGTTTCCAGAGCACACTATTATTATTTACAATTACATCATTGCTACATCACTTGTATTATTTTTTGTTGGAATTAAAGACGATATTTTTGGTACTGCGGCAATAAAAAAGTTAATTGCTCACTTACTTGTTGCTATGATTTTGGTACTTATGGCTAATGTCCGAATTACCAGTCTACATGGTATTTTTGGAGTTGAAGCAATCCCAGAATGGGCAAGTATTTTCCTTTCTATTTTTACTATTATCGTAGTTGTAAATGCATTTAATCTGATTGATGGTGTAGATGGTTTGGCAGGAAGTATAGGACTCATTGCTGCTTTGTCATTTGCAGTTTGGTTTCACATGGCAGGCGATAAACCGATGGCGGTATTGGCGGTGGCATTAGCCGGAGGATTATTGGGCTTTTTATGGTTCAACTTTTCACCTGCAAAAATATTTATGGGCGATAGTGGTTCCCTAGTTATTGGGATGTTTTTTGCAATTATGTCGATTCGTTTAGTTGAATTTGATCAAGCTAAATTATTTGCTCCACTATCTGATATTTCAAGACCGGTTTTTGCGATTGCAGTTTTAATTTTTCCTTTATTCGACACAATGCGTGTTTTTATTATTCGATTAAGCAAAGGAATATCACCATTTACAGCCGATCGTAACCATTTGCACCATCGTTTGCTCGACTTAGGATTATCGCATCGTCAAACCGTTTATGTACTTTGTGCGATAAATGCGGTGATTATAGTGTTGGCTATTGCTTCACGTCATTACGGAGCAAATCTTTCTTTTGCTATGGTAATGTTATTTTCAATCCTGTTGTTTGTTGCGCCTTACTTTATTAAGTCTAAAGCTAACTAAATTAGTTTTGAAAACTTTTTTCTTTCAAAAAATTTCGGTTGTTTTTTTTTCAGTTTTCCTGATACTAGGTTTACAGGCACATGCACAAGCATCTTTTGAACCGCTCAATAGAGCGTATTTATTTCCTAAAGAACAACTATTATCTAGTGAAGCCGGCAATTTTCATTCTAATTGCAAACCTTATTTAACGAGTGAGCTTAAGTTTACCAACGATTCTTTTTTCGTTCCAACTAATCGCTTTCTTAAACGAGTTTATTTAGCATTTACACCTTCAAGTGAAACTACTAAATCAGAAATCACTGTAGCTCCTTTGGTTACGCTACTTCCTGGATATGATTTAGCAACATCATCTACAACTTTCGATTCTAGATTAGGTGGAAAAGTCAATTTTAATTTTCGCGATAAATTTTCTTCTGAACTACAACTTCTAAATATTAATGCTGATTTTCCGGAATACTGGAATACTTATTCAAAGCAAAAGAAAATTATTCCGGGTAATGGCTACGCTTATCGTTCCAATTTAGGATACACCACACTTCAATGGACAGGATACCTTTCGTATAGTCCTAATAGTCATTTTAATTTTGCTGCAGGTAGAGGGAAAAACTTTTTTGGAGATGGATATAGATCACTTTTACTTTCGGATGTTGCAAACAATTACGAGTACTTTAAAATTACAAGCACCATCTGGAAATTAAAATACATTAATCTTTTTACCAACCTAAAAACCGAAAATAATCCGATTAGTAAATCACCCAAACAATTTAATAAATATGCATCTACGCATTATTTGAGTTGGAATGCTACAAAGCGAATTAACATTAGTTTTTTCGAAAGCATTGTTTGGCAAAGCCGCGATAGTAATAATGCCAACCTGGGTTACGATGTAAACTACTTAAATCCGGTAATTTTTTACCGCCCCACTGAATATGCTTTGGGTTCGGGCGATAATGCTTTAATTGGAGCAAGTTTTAAAGTAAAATTAATGAAGCAGTTACAGGTTTATGGACAGTTGATTATTGATGAATTTTTGTTGAAGGAAATGAAAGCGCAAAGTGGTTGGTGGGCTAATAAACAAGGAGTTCAGCTTGGAGTAAAAACCTATTCACTATTTAAACTTCCCAATCTTTTTTTTCAACTTGAATGGAACAGTGTGAGGCCCTATACTTACGCGCATTCAAATACTGCTCAAAATTATGGGCACAATGGTGAAGCTTTGGCACATCCTCTTGGGGCAAACTTCAATGAATATTTTGTTGCGATAAACTATCGATTTAATGCTTGGATGCTGGATGTGAAATGCAGTTTTGCAGAACTTGGATTGAATACTTCCGCTTCTAATTTTGGTCAAGATATTTATAAATCAAATATTTATCGTGTAAACGATTATGGTAACAAAACAGGGCAGGGGCTCAAAACCGAATTAATTTCAGCAAAAGCCTCCCTGTGTTACTTGATAAATCGAGCTAACAATGTGCAGTTG
>WBZU01003089.1_pt1 | contig 11092 bp, 10 predicted proteins | sample 5204311 | NCBI WGS metagenome assembly WBZU01 (sample SAMN12344359, study PRJNA552823) | activated sludge metagenome | biome: Activated sludge suspended growth; feature: Nitrification reactor; material: Wastewater; isolation source: activated sludge from nitrification reactor of wastewater... | reverse complement strand
ACATGATGCGGCCGCGCGATCTGATCTGGCCTTACATCGTCAACAACTACATGCTGGGCAAGAAGCCGTTCCCGTTCGACCTGCTCTACTGGAACCAGGATTCCACGCGCATGGCCGCGGCCAACCACAAGTTCTATCTGCGCGAGTTCTATAACGAGAACCGGCTGGCCCGGGGTGATATGACGATCGCGGGCACGAAGCTCGATCTGTCAGCCATCAAGCTTCCGGTCCTGGAGGTCGCGACGCGCGAGGATCACATCGCACCGGCGGCCTCGGTCTATCGCGGCTCCAAGATGTTCGGCGGCCCGGTCGAGTTCGTTCTGGCCGGCTCAGGGCACATTGCCGGCGTCGTCAACCCACCCGACAAGGTCAAGTATCAGTACTGGACCGACGGGAACGATGACGGGGCGGAACTGGGCGACTGGATCAAGAGTGCCAAGGAGCATCCGGGCTCATGGTGGCCGTACTGGGTCAAGTGGCTCAACACTCGCTCGGGCGGTAAAATTCCAGCGCGCGAGCCTGGCGCCACCTTGGGCGTGATCGAGGACGCTCCCGGGTCTTACGTAAAGGCGCGCTAGGCTTTACCTCGCGGTATCACCGGCAGCAAACGGCGCGGGAACCGGAAAATGGGTTCCAGCTAGCAGCGGCGCGCCAGCAATTTCGCCGATGTCTGTGCGCGGGCGGGAGGGCCGCTCACTTCTTCTCACAGGTCAGCTTGTCAGGCTTGACGATCTGCACGAGGCTGATCTCGCCGTCCTCCTTGACGTATTCCACCTTGCCGGTGATGGAAAACGTCGCCCCCTCGACACAGGTCGCGTCAGGCGCATCGAGCTCGATGAGATGTATTCTGCAGGGGTCCGACTTGGCCACCCAATAGTCAGGAGCTTCGAACAGGCGGTTCAATCCAATGGTCCCCGTGACCGTCGCCGGCCCCTCGGGGCAGAACGTCTTGCTGTCGGCGGCGTTGGCGCCGCTTGCCGCAGCCACACCAAGCAAAGCCGCGAGAAGGATACCGCGCATGTCTTGAACCTCCCTGGGGATCGTCGTTTTGTTGCTCATACGTCTTTTCGTGCGCGCGTGCTGACCTACCTGCAAAAAAGGCAAACAACAGCACCCGTCAGGATGCTTCGTGATCCTCGAACGATTGCGAGAACAGCTCTAAACCACCGCGAACTCGCCTTCGTAATCCGCCGGCCACAAGACCGTGTAATCCTCACTGTCGCGTTGCCTGTAGGCGACCGCCATCGCCTCCAGATCTTCCGATGCTGCGGCTTCCACAAGCGGCTCGATGCGTTCCCACACCTTGCCGGGGTTCTTGGTCTCGATCATCATGTAGATCGAGCCGTCTCCCTCTTCATGGCCGTCGACCTCCGCAAGCGTCGAGCCACCCAGAGCCTCGATGAGCTGATCCTCCAGGGCGATGACTTTTTCGAGCGTTTCCTCGTCATCACCCTGAAATTGGAGAACGAGCTGATACTTCATTGCCGTGACGTTCCTTTTTGCCGTTTCGTTCAGAGCGCATCCAGGGCCTGGGCCAGATCCGCGATGATGTCTGCCACATCCTCCAGGCCGACCGACAGGCGCACCACATCAGGGCCGGCACCGGCGGCTATGCGCTGCTCATCGGTCAACTGGCGGTGGGTCGTGGAGGCGGGATGGATGACGAGGCTGCGCGTGTCGCCGATGTTGGCAAGCAGCGAGAACAGCTTGAGGGAGGAGGCGAGCTTCACGCCAGCCTCGTAGCCACCCTTGAGGCCAAACGTGAAAACCGCTCCCGCACCCTTGGGGCAGATCTTCTTGTGGCGGTCATAGCTGTCATCCCCCGGCAGACCGGCGTAGTTTATCCAGGCGACCTTAGGATGATCCTGGAGGTAGCGCGCAACCGCAAGCGCATTGTCGGAGTGGCGCTGCATGCGCAAGGGGAGCGTTTCAGCGCCAATCAGCAGCAAGAACGCGTTGATGGGCGAGATCGCAGGGCCGATATCGCGCAGCCCCATGACGCGCGCGGCGATCGCGAAGGCCATATTGCCGAAGACCTCGCCAAGCACCATGCCGCTGTACGATGCATTGGGCTCCACCAGCGTTCTGTAGCGATGCTTGCTCTTCATCCAATCGAAGGTTCCGCAATCCACCAGCGCTCCGCCCATGGAATTGCCATGCCCGCCGATGAACTTGGTGAGGCTGTGCACGACGATGTCGGCGCCGAAGTCCTTCGGACGGCATAGGTAGGGCGAGGCCAGGGTGTTGTCGACGATAAGCGGCACGCCCGCCTTTTTCGCCACGTCCGAAATGGCCTCGATGTCGACTACGACGCCGCCCGGGTTCGCAATGCTTTCCACGAAAATTGCCCGCGTCCTGGGCGTGACGGCACGCTCGAAAGTCGAAGGATCGAGCGAGTTCGCCCACACGACACGCCAGTCGAACTTCTTGAAGGAATGATTGAACTGGTTGATCGAGCCGCCATAGAGCTGGCTTCCGGCAATAAACTCGTCCCCAGGCTCCAAAAGCGTGTGGAACGTCAGAAACTGGGCGGAGTGGCCCGAGGCAACGGCCAGCGCCGCAGTGCCGCCTTCCAGCGCCGCGATGCGGCCCTCAAGAACGGCCTGAGTCGGATTGGTAATGCGCGTGTAGATGTTGCCAAACGCCTGCAGCCCAAAAAGCTGGGCGGCGTGGTCGGTATCCTGAAACACGAATGACGTCGTCTGATAGATGGGTGTCGCTCGCGCGCCGGTGACCGGGTCGGGCGCAGCACCTGCGTGAATAGCGAGTGTCGCGAATTTGAGGTCTGACGTCTCGGACATTGCATCGTCCCCTTCACTTGGCGGATCAGACCGCCAAGGAGGGCACGAAGCCCGGTACTGTCAACCGGGACCAGACAATTTTGCGCAAATCAGATCTTGGCCATTTGGCCAGCAATGCCGCAGCGCCATTTCTTAATTTGCCAATTCGGGTGCTCGCCGATCCACTTGGCCATTTCCATCTGGCCATTCATCATGCACTGCTGCGGCGTAACACTGGCCCCTTGGGACATCGTGCCTTCGGAAATGCCGGGGCCTTCGAAGTTCAGGTAGACGTCCTTGCACTGGGACGGCTGATCAATCAGGCAAACCGCGACCACAAGTTCAATCATAGGACACCCCCAGGTGTTGAGAGGCGAGCCGCTCGCTTGAGCGGCCCAACTTTCCCTGAGCGTGTCCCCGGTCTGCTTGTTTTGACGGTCTACTATTGCTCGCAAGTTACGAAGATCAGATTAACTGCACAAGAACTTGGCGGCCACAGTGACTGCCCACTTATCATTCATGCGCATTTGTCACAGCGTGTGTTGCTCAATGGTGGCGTCGCCCGACCCCCTTCAAAGCAATGAAGCGAGCAAGAATCCGCCATAAAGTTGCACCTACTTGCAAATGGCAACCCGGGATGACCAACAGCGCGGCGGTCGCGACACACCCTGCTCTCAATTCGCGCTTCTAACGGAGATCGTGCTTGTAAGGACGACAATTTCGGGTCCAATCCGTCTCCGGGCTGTCAGCGGCAATTGCAGCTTCACCGGGAATAAGAGGGCACATGGCTTCGTCTCCGAGTTCGGCGACCGATAATCATCATTCGACTCCACATCTGACGATCGGCTGGCTTGCAAAGCGTTCCGCGCTTTGGCTGTTCATAATGGCGGTCGGCATCGGCGCAGCCTGTTGCCTTTATGCCTACGCGGACGAGTCCGGTCGTGGGCCTGAGACCCACATCACGGCCTCGAAAAGCTGACCGGGAACCGCGCCTCGACCTATTCGAAAATGACCGCGCGCGCAGGTGAGGCAAATCCTCGGTAAACCGCTGGTGGCGCCATGCGATGCTCAAAAAGGAGCGCGTGGCCGGCACCCTCTGTTGGCCAAGATTGGTTTTCACCTCCCGCGAACCGCTCTAGACTTCTCCCGTCGCTGCGTTTGCAGCGGCACTGCATGGAGAACCGTCATGGACATGGTCTGGGCTCTGGTCTTGCTCGTGCTTGTTGGAGCGCTGGTGTACGGCGCATATGCGCTCGGCCGCGCCTCTGCATTCGCCGAAATGCGCCGCGGCGGCATGTCCGGCAGCGACGTTGCTCAAACCCCCGAACAGGCGCCCGTTCCTTCGCCCCGCGCAAACCTGCCGCGCACCGCTGCCGCTCCTCCCGTGATTGTCGAAGATGATGGATCCTCTGCAGGACAAACAGCGCCGCGCCGCAGCGCGCCACCTCCGGCCGCAGCGGCTGGTCCTTCCGCCAGCGGGGGCCAATCGGCGTCCACACCGCGCCGGACCACAGCGCCTCCGCCGGCCGCCGCCGCATGGTCGACACCAAAGTCCGGCTCCGACAAGAAGGGCTCCTAGCTCTACGCCAAAGCGCGTCGCGCAGCTGCACGGATCGACGGGTTGTTTCCGATGAAGGTGGGATAGTTGAGGCGCGCCAGCGTCCGGTCTGCCACGATCCGTGGCGATGAAGGCGGCCAGGAGTATCCTGCGCCGTCGTAGAGCACCGGCACGTCACCGTGAACGGCCCGGCTCTTGAACCACATCGATGGCGCGTGCGCACGACGCGCAGGCAAAAACCGCCAGCCCAAACACAAGCAACCACGTTAGGCTCGCCCGGATGTTTTCTGCCTTGCTCACAGGTCTTTCAACTCGTCACGAAAGGCGCTCTTCGGCAGGCGCAGAGGTTGCCTGCAAAACTGTGGCGCAAGGATTTCAGGCATTTCCTATGCCTTAGCGCGCCGGCATAGTGAAATTCATTCACAGGTTAGCTCTAACGTTCGAAAGGCCGGACTGCCAGACCGGCCGATGAGCGCGGGAGAGCATCTTGATTACCGCTTGGCGCTCCCCTTATCATGCACGAGGGCGGCTTTTGGACTTGCCAGAGCGCACCCAGGCGCGTGCCGCCCGAAAGGCGGCCGGGCGAGCAGCCGGCACGGGACAGATAGCGGATGACGGAACAACAGAAAAAGTTTCCTGAATTCTACGTCACCGCCCCACAGCCCTGCCCCTACCTTCCCGGAAGGCTGGAGCGAAAGCTCTTCACCCATCTGACGCACGATAAGCCGCCTGAGTTGATCGACCGGCTTCTCACCACCGGCTTCCGGCGGAGCCAGAACATCGCCTATGTGCCCTACTGCGAGGGGTGCCAGGCGTGCGTCTCAGTGCGCGTTCTGGTTGACGAGTTCGAGCCCAACCGGACCATGCGGCGCATCAGCTTTAAAAATCGCCGGCTGATGGCGCGCCGCATCGCGCCGCAACCCACCTCCGAGCAGTACCGGCTGTTTCGCACCTATATCGATGCCCGCCACAACGACGGCGGCATGGCGGACATGAGCGTGCTCGACTACCGGATGATGGTGGAAGACAGCGTCATCAATACCTTCCTTACCGAATACCGGGAGAAGCCCGACGGCGCGGACGACCTCGACATCGAGAAGTGGCCCCTCAAGGCGGCCGCACTTTGCGACAGGCTGTCCGACGGCATCTCGATGGTCTACAGCTATTACGATCCCACCGATCCTTCCCTCAGTCTCGGCACCTACATGATCCTCGAGCACGCCGCCTTCACGCGGCGGCTAGGGTTGCCCTATCTCTATCTGGGCTACTGGATCGAAGGCTCCGACAAGATGGGCTACAAGTCACGCTTCGTGCCCCAAGAACGCCTCGGCCCCGAGCAATGGGAGCGCGTCGACGAGGCGGAGTGAAGGCTGCAAGGCTTCTCGCAAGCGACTATTCTTGCGATCGCGCAGCGCTCGGCTTCACCCCGCCCTTGAGCCTCAATGGTCGTGCTCGCTTGCCTTGGGAAGAATCTTCAAAAGCGGTGCAGGCCATTTGAGGTGGAGTTGGTGCTCGGGCGGAGCGGTTTCGCTCCACGTCATCTGGCCCTTCTCGCAGTCCTGCGTAACGGTGAATGCGAGGGTCTGATTTGGCTTTAGCTCTTCAGCAATGAAGGCGTTGACGATGAACTCGTCATAGAAATCATCGGGTAGAGAGCCGCCGGTCCAGACCACCGACTTGACACCCTCGGTCAGGGTTGTGCCGTGATAGAATTTGTAACCCTGCGCGTAGCCGCCTTTGGTCGTGGTGATTTGCCAGCCGGGCTTCGGCATCGGCTTTACCGCGATGACACCCTCGGGAAAATCAATGCGGACTTTCACGGTCGGCGATCCTTCACAGCCGTGCGTGACCTTGAAGACTGCCTTGTAGGGCTGTCCAACCGGCGTCTGGCGCTGTTCAAGAACGACGTGGGCGTCGGCGGCTCCAGCCAAGAGAGCGAACATTAAGAAAGAGGCGATGTGGGATAGCGGTTTCATGTTCTGAAGCCTCAATGTTGATCGTGGTGATCGTGTGCGGGAGGTGCGCCGCTTTCGACGGAAACCGATCCCTCGAAGAGCGAGAATTTCTTGACGACGTCTGCCGGCAACCCAGCCTCCATGCCGGCAAGCGTGATCTCGAGTACCGCTGCCGTCTCTTGCGGCACGCCTGCCGCAACGAGCCCCCGTGCCGTTCGGATGCCGTCGCCGCTGCACAAGACCACGTGCCAGGCATCACCTTGTTTCTTGAGCAGCGCACGGCCTCCGCGCTCGCCGGCAATCCACCCTGCAACGGCAAAGCCGCCCGATACGGCGACCGGACGCACATCGACGGGATTGTCAGGGCGCTCCCATGTCGCCTTGATCACATGGGCAATGGCATGAGCGTCCTCATCTTCGCCAGCCCAAGCGGACGCGCAATAGAGGGCGCCGCAAAGCGCCATCCAAACGAGAACAGCAAATCCAGACAGCGCGAAAGGCAATCGTCTGCAGCCACGATCGTTCATGTCACCACCTCATCTGCACGCCGCCGTACACCGCGCGACCCGTACCCGGCTCGAACAGAGCCGTTTTGTCCGGGTCTGCGACGTTCGTGATGCCCGTTGAGGCGATGTAGTGTTCGTCGGAAAGATTCCGGCCTTCGATATAGGCCGACCACGTCTCGCCTTCGTCGTATCCGAGCTTCAAACCCCAGATCGCATAAGCCTGCGTGGCAAGCGTGTTGGCGCTATCCACGAAGTAGGCCTCGGGCACCCATTCCACGTTCGGCCCGAAGTAGACGCCGCTTGGATGCTTATAAAGCAGCTCGCCCCTCAAGAAGTGACGCGGTGCGCCCGGAATATCATTGTTGTCGTAGAGCGGATCGTTGTCGAAGTAGAAGTCGTTGTAAGTGTAGGCGGCATTGAGCCAGAGCTCGTCAGGTCTTCCTGTCCTCTCCAAGATTCCCTTGATGAGGGCGGCGCCGACACCTGCCTCTATGCCCTGGTGCACCGTCTTGTCGGCATTGGCCACGACGCAGAAGTCGGCAACCGGAAACGGCGCCACGCACATCAGTTCGTCGTCGATGTTTGCCCGGTAGAACGCGAGTTCCCAGCTGTAATCCGCGCTCCGCCCGCGCGCGCCGATCTCGTACGTCGTGGCGCGCTGCGCCTTGGCGTCGAACGCATTGCTGCCGATTTGCCTGTTCTCGCCGAAGGACGGTATCTCTGCGCTGCGCGAAATATTGGCGAACAGTTGCGCGCTCGTCGTCAACTCATAAAGCAGACCGATTTTCGGGTTCCACAGATCAAAGCTGTTGGACCCGCTCGTGGTGCCCAGATAGGCGGTGCTTTCACGCTCGGCGTGAAGAAATTGCGTGCCGGCCACGACGGCGAGCTGCGATGTCAGATAGAACGAGTTTTCCGCATAGAGGGAGACGTTTTTAGACTCATCCAGCGAGTGCACGAATAACGGTCCCTTGGCCGCGCCTGGGCCAATGCCGTATTGCCTGGTGTCGACTTCGCCATTGTGCAGGTTTACACCGGCGATAAGTCTGTTTCTATGGCCGGCGATATTGCCTTCATCATAAAGGCGGGCAAAGCCGCCGTAATCGTCGTACTCGTAGTCAAGCCACAGGAAGATGGGATGCATCAGGTGGCGGTCAACATAAAATGCGCCCAGTTCTATCGTGGTGCCCGGGCCGACGCGAACCATCGTCTTGTTGGCAAGACGCAGGGTATCGATGTTGCGCTGCCAGTCATTGACGACGTTGATTGCAGCCGCCTTTCTCGGCGAATTCAACGCGGAGTCCCTCGTCACAGACCCGGGGATGCGTTGATCGACCGAGTTGGCATTGACGTAGAAGCGCGTCTCCACGTTTTCGCTCAAGCGATAGCCGAGGTTGGCCGAGCCGCGAACACTTTCACCATCGCTGTGCTCGCGGAACCCGTCCTGCTCCAGCCAGGTGCCCGCAATGAAATAGTCGGCCGCGCCATAGACGCCGCCGGAGCTTGCCGAAAGCTTGTGAAACCCGAAGCTGCCGATGTCCACGCGAGCGCTGAATTTGTCGGTGTCATATCCCGTCGGCATGACGAAGTTGATCGCGCCGCCCAGAGAGTTGGTGCCAAACCGAAGTGCGTTGGCGCCCTTGAAGACCTCCACATAGCGAAAGACGCTCGGATCGATCTCCTGGAAGTCGCCGAAGCCATCGGCCGTGTTGATCGGGATGCCGTCCATATAGAGCTGAATACCGCGCAAGTGGAAGTTGCGGGACAGCCCTGATCCGCGGATGGAAAGGCGCGAGTCTTCACCCCATTTGGGTTGCACAATGACACCGGGAACGAAATCGAGAACATCCTTGATCGTGCGCGCAGGCGTCGAGCGCGCAAATTCATCGTCCGCAACGATATCGACGGCTCCAGGCGTGCGATCGATTTCTGCTCTCGCCTCAGCGATCGTGGGGACGGTAAGGCTGCCAGCGCGCTGCGCGGGTGTACCAGAGACGGCCGCTGGTGCCGTTGCCGCAACCGGCGCGGCTGGATTGCCTGGATCCTCGGCCGTACTCGCTTCTTGGGGTGTGCTGGTTGCAGGTTTGGCGGAAGCCGTCTTCTTGTTCCGCTTTACACGCGGGGGCGCTTCCGGCTCGCCGGCGGTCTCTTTCTTGGCTTTCACTTGCGGTGCAGGTTGCGTCTGCTGTTTCTCTTCCTGAATGACTGTGACGTCGGGCAGTTCCGTCTCAGCGACGGCTTCTTGTGCCGAAGCAGGTGAAAATTGCGTGATAATGGCTGCGGATAGCGCGCTCACAGCAAGCGCGGCCAGCGCCGCACAGCGCCGTATGTCTTTGGACATGTCGGACAAACTCCAAAATAGCCGGAATTGCGGAGGCTGACCGGCAGCCCACCGCGCGAATGAAGACTATTCAGGAGTAGGAAGGTGGACCGCGGGAGCCCAGGATCGGCCCTGCGCGCACGGGAGGCAACGTGACGGCCAGAGGCGCCAAAAGTGGTGCGTCAGCCGCAAGGACCGGCTCGAACGTCACGATATCAAGTTGAGGCAGATTCAGCGCCGCCAGACCCGTGAAAGCGCAGGGTTGATCGTTGTGATTTGTGCCGGGCGCCGCTGGATGGGTCGTGCCTTGCGAGTCGACTTCGAGCGTCTTGCTGCCCGAAGCCGTACAGATGACAACCTTGAACGTGCCTTGCGATAGCGCGCGGAAATCCGGCATAAAGCCCAAGGGTACAAGTGCACGAAGAACAAATGACAGTAGAAGCAGGCGTATCACCCACTCCCCACCCCATCTGTCTTTGATGCCGCCCCTGAGGAGGCTCATTTTCTGCCCGCGCTTCAGCGTTAATGCGGCAACGGATAACGCACCTTCCACCGCATTTGCAAAAGGTCACAGGAAGCTAAGAGCATTGCGGATTGGCTATGTGTCAGCTTTGCAACAAATGGGAAGCCTAGTTTCCCATCCATTTTGCACCCGGCAAAGCAACGCTACTTCGCCAGCTCCGTTTCGATCTTGTTGAACATGTAGCCCCACTTGGCGGTCTGGGTTGTAACCAAAGCCGTCATGCGCGCGCGCAACTCCAGCATCAGCGCGCAATCCGGCTTCTTGGCGCTCGCGCCCTCTTGCCCCATGCTCGCAATGGCATCCAGCAGCTCTTGCGTCTGCTGCTCGAACACGGCGATCTTGTCGTCGCGCACGAAGGGCGCGGCCTCGCGCATGAATTGATCATGGCTCCAGCCGCGCTTTTCCTTCAGCAGGCGCAGCTTCTCCTGGAACGCAGGCCTGTTTTTGGCGTTGAGATCGCGCAGTGTGCTCGCCGCTTCCTCTACGACGGCCTCGAAATCGGCCTTACCGCATGGCGTTTCCTGTTCGCTGGCGGGCCGCGCCTCCTGCGGCTTGCCTTGGGCTCCTTGTTGCGGCCATGCTTCTTGAGAGGACGCGAACGCCAAGAGCGGGGCCGCGCACAACGCCATGCGCCGCACACCCCCTCGTCTCAGCCATCCCCGCCTGTCGTCCTCTCTCCCCATGGGGCTAGTCGTACCGTGGCGGCGCCGTCACCGGCAAGCGCCCTAAAAGCCCTGCCCCCTTCTAAAGTCCGCTCACGCGCCCGTTCGCGTGCACCGCCGTAACACATGCGCCACGCGCACAACCTGCCGGCGCGGGGCACAAGTATCTAGAATGCCGAGCCGAACTTGTTGGAGCGCGGGAACCCTTTGGGCGCCATGCGGCCAGCCTGCGCACGCTCCCCGACCCATTCCTTCAGTTCGCTCCACGACAAGGAGAACTCCCGCCCCGCACTGTCGAGCCACGTCAAGCCGTCGGATTTCTTGAAGCAGCGCACATCGGACAATGCGCCGTCCTTGAAGCGCTGCAGGATCACGCCCTTGCCGCGCGACATCTCGTTCACCTCGTCGAGCTTGAAGACGAGCATCTTGCGGTTCTCGCCAATGGTCGCGACGTGATCGCCCTCGACCGGCACGCAGACCGCCGCCTCTTCCGGCTCGGACACGTTAAGGATCTGCTTGCCCTTGCGCGTGGACGCGACGACCTCCTCCTCCGGCACAATGAAGCCATAGCCCCCAGAGGAGGCAACCAGCAGCTTGCGCGCAGGATCGTGCGCGAAGATCTCCACGAAGTCGTGATTTTCTTCCATATCGACCATCAACCGCACCGGCTCGCCGTGACCACGCCCGCCCGGAAGCTGGCTCGCCTCCAGCGTGAAGAAGCGGCCGTTGGTTGCAAACAGAATGAGCTTGTCGGTGGTGTAGGCCTGCAGCGCGGTTTTCAACGCGTC
>WBZU01003088.1_pt1 | contig 11093 bp, 8 predicted proteins | sample 5204311 | NCBI WGS metagenome assembly WBZU01 (sample SAMN12344359, study PRJNA552823) | activated sludge metagenome | biome: Activated sludge suspended growth; feature: Nitrification reactor; material: Wastewater; isolation source: activated sludge from nitrification reactor of wastewater treatment... | reverse complement strand
CGTCTGTCTGATCGGGCCAGGGTGCTGGCGGATATCTGCGAGTTCGACGCGCCCTTGCCGGTGCCGTGGCGCGTGCATCTCGGCGCCCACCCCGATGCCGTCACCGTCGACTTCCCGCCGTGGCCGCAGTGCTTCCACCTGGATGTCCACACCGACGTGCGGTGCTCCACAGCCGAGGACGCGGTGTGGAGCATCTACAACCATGGTGCCATGTTGTGGGACGACCTCGGGTCGGCTGCGGTGGACGCCCGCCTACCCTGATCGCCCCCGCCGATCGGTGGCCCGTCCGTCATCGGCTACGGTGACGGGACATGGAGTCCAACAGCAACACGCCGCCGATCAAGTCGTTCACATCGCGCAAGCCGCCGATCACGTTCGACATCGACGGCGAACAGTTCGTCGCCTACCAGGTGCTCCCCGCCGAGACGTTCGGCCGGTTTGCTGAGAAGGTGCTGATGTTGCAGCGGGCCGGGTCCGACTATGAGGGACCCGACAAGCTGGATCTCACCCTGTCGGAGACGGTCACCGTCCTGCTCGACGCTGTCGAACTGGGCCTCGCCGCCGATTCCGCCCAGCGGGTCGCCACCCGGCTCAGCGACCTCGACAACCCGATCGACGTCTCCACTCTGTCCGAAGTGCTGCTGTGGCTGCTGGAGCAGTACGGCATGTCCGGCAAGGACGCCGACTCGGCGGTCGACTCCGACCGCCCTACGCCGCCAACCTCCGACTGACCTACTGGCTGGGTCGGAACTGGGGTTGGGTTTCCGGCGAACTGGTCCTGTCTGGTGGTCCGGCCGCCATGAGCATGCCGCACCCGTGGCTGCTCGGGGTGGCCGAAGCCCTGCTGCTGCGACCGCTGCAGCACGACCCGGCGAAAGCCGACGAGTTCCGTCATGACGTGCTGTACGCCCCGCTGCCGGGGAGCAAGGAAGCCAAGCGGCGGGCGACGATGGACGTGCTCGCAGCGATGGGCGTGTCGCTGGAAGAGGTGCAGGCCCAGGCCCGCAAGCACGCCCAACAAGCCAGGGACTAGCACACCCGCTACACAACGTGCTATGGGGCTGGACATCTAGACTGCCCGCCGTGGACACGGCACCGACGCGGGGACGATGACCTATGCCGCTCCTCGCCGAAGCGTGGTCCGACGCCCACCTCAACCTCGACACCCTCGACGCCGACACGCGTCAAGCCGAAGCCAAGCTGAAGAAGGTCGTCGAACGACTCCAACGCCAGCTCAAGCTGCGCCTCAAGGTCGACAAGAGCGACGCTGACCGGGCACTCGCCGACATCGAACGCAGCGCCAAACAGGTCCGGGCCGAAGTGTCCCGCCCGATCGACCTGTCGGTCACCACCGACACCACCGACGCCGCCGCCCAAGGCCGACGTGCCCGCGACGCCGCCGAAGCCGGGGCCGCCGACGACATCGACGTCACCGCTCGCGTCGGGCTGGACGACGGAGCGACCCGAGCCGCTCTCGACGAACTGGCCGCCAAGCTCGACGCTGCCGTCGCCCACGTCCGCAACTTCACCCTCGGACTCGACCGCAGCCCGTTCGACGCCGACCTGGCCGAACTGCAACCGGCGCTCGACTATCTGAACGGGCTCGACGTCGACATCATCGCCCGCATGGACGGTGACGAGGCACTGCAAGCCAAGCTCACCAGCCTCCTCGCCGGGGTCGACGCTCTCGACGGACGGGCCATCACGTTCCGGGTGGACGACAACGGTGTACCCCGGGCTGAAGCCGACGTGCGGCGGCTCACCGAAGGCGCCCTCACCGAACTGCGAGCCCGGCTGTCCGCCCTCGACCGTGACGTCACCAGCATCGACTTCGACGCCGACCCGGCCGTCGTGGACGCTGCCGTCGCCCACATCAAAGCGATGGTCGAAGAACTACGGGGCCTCACCGCCAAGGTCACCCTCGGCGCCGACGACGACGTCGGCCGACTCGCACTGGAACGTTACAAGGCGCAGCTCGACGCCATCGACGGCCGCATCATCAAGGCCCGATTGGAAGCCGCCCAGACACCAACCTCGCACAAGAACCTGCAGAGCTTCGAACGCGAGATCAAAGAACTGACCAAGGGCATCAAGAACGTCCGCATGGCGACCGACACCGTGCAGGCCAACACCCTGCTCGACCGGTTCCGGGTCCGACTCCACAAACTGACATCCGAGGTGTACGACGCCGAGGTGGGCGTGGACGACATCGTCGGCCAAGCCAAGATCCTTGAACTGCTCGCCATGCTCAAGCACCTCGACGGCATGACCGCCGACGTGCAGGTCGACATCGACGGGGCAGCCAAAGCTATCGCTGAACTGGGAGCGGTCGGCACCATCGCCGAGATAGTCGACAAGCAGAAAGTGAACATCGGGGTCGACGGGACCAAGGGCCTCAATGGGCTCTCGTCGGCGGCATCGGCGGCGGCATCCTCCATCAACGGGCTCTCCGGGTTCGGCGGCATCGGCGGCGCACTCTTCGGCATGGGCGGCCTGATCGGACTGGCGGCAGCGTTCGCCGCCGTCATCCCCGGAGCGATCGGCGCCGCTGTCGCGTTCCTCGGCCTCGGGGCAGCTGCAGGCGTAGCCGCAGGCGGGTTCGCCGCCTTCGCCCTCATGACAGACTCGCTCGCCAAACTGAAGATCAAAGGATTCTTCGACGACTTCAAGTCATCGGTGCAGTCGGCGTTCCAGCCGATCACCGACATGCTCGCCGGTGGTGTCATCCCCGCCTTCCTGCAGCAGCTCGGCGGACTTGCCACCAAGGTCGCCCCCTTCGCTCTCGACTTCATCACGCCGATCGCCGGGTCGGCCCTCAACCTTGTCGACGTGCTCGGCACCGCCATCACCGGGGCCGACAACCTGTTCGGATCAATGGGAATGGGCGTCGCATCCCTGATCGACGTGTTCGCCAAGTGGCTCCCACAGTTGACCGGTGTCGCGTCCCTGCTCATGGGACCGTTCTTCAACGCCCTCAACGGGATCGTGGATCTCATGTTCGGCACCGCCACCACGGCGGCACCGGTCCTGGCGGGCGCCCTCAATGCGATCGGTGACGGTGCCCGGGCACTCATCGACACCCTCAACCGGGTCGTCACGTCCATGCGCGAAGTGTTCGACTTCGGGTCCGGCGACAATCCGATCGCGACGGTGCTCGGCCAGATGGGACCGATCTTCGAAACCTTCGCCACCGGCATCTTCAAAGCGGTGCGCCTCATCTCTGACGCCGTCGCCGACATGGGGCTGCAGAACCTCATCAACGTCCTGATCGCCGGGTTTGTCGAACTGAACCCGGTGATCGGCGCCGTGTTGGCGCTCGTCGCCAACCTCCCGGGCGTCATCAAAGCGATCACCCCGGCGGTCGAAGCTCTCGTCCCCGTGTTCCGCAAGGTCGGCGAGGTGGCGGGCAAGGTGTTCGAAGCGGCGCTCGGGTTCGTGACCGAGTTTCTTGGTTCCGTCGACTTCGACAGCGTCGCCACGGCGCTCGGAGCCATCCTCGATGCGATCGGAGCGGCCGTCGACGCCGTCGCCCCGTTCGCTTCCATCCTGGGCAGGGTGTTCGGGCTCATCGTCGGCAACGCCCCGGTGATCCTCGGTCTGCTCGGAGCGTGGGCCGGGTTCCGGCTCGGCGGGTTCATCAGTGACCTCATGGGCATGTCGCGGATGCTGGTCGAACTGGTCGGCCGGTTCACCGCGGCCGCCAGTGCCAGCAATCTGTGGAAGGCGACCCTGTCGAGCGGGTCGATCGTCGGCCAATACAAGGCCGACCTGGATGCAGCGGTAAAGGGAACCCAGGCGGCCGCCGGTACTGCAGCCGCCACGGCGACGGCGAACGCTACGGCTGGGGCTGCCACCAAGGCGGCCAACGGGATCGGAGCGGCCGGTGGTGCGGCCGTCGCAGCGACCGGCGCCATGAGCGCCTTGTCGGTCGGACTGGCCGGGGTGGGGGCGGTGCTCGGCGTCGGCCTCGGCATCTGGTCGGCGTACAAGGCTAAGCAGGACGCGTCAAAGCAGGCGGTTGACGCTCTGACCGACTCGATCCTGCGCCAGAAGGACGCCCTCGGGGCGTCCAACGAGGATCTCATCAAGAAGATGCAAGAGGCGGGGCGACTCGGTGAGATCAACAAGTCGAATGTGGACCTGTTCGGCCTCTCCCAATGGGTCAATGAGAACGCCGCTGCGATGGACAAGCTCCGCTCCGCCATGCTTGACGACCGGTCGCTTGGTGGAGTGCTCGACGACATCAAGGGTGAGTTCAAGTCCGACGAGATACGTCGCTCGTTCACCATCCCGCTGGCCGAGCTTGAGGATCAGATCAACTCTCTGCCAGTGGGAGGTGCATCAGACAAGATCAATAGTGTTCTCACTTGGATTCGCGATTTGCGGATAGCCGCCGAGAACGCCGGGATAGAGATCCCTCCCGCCATGCTCAGTATCTTCACGGCCGTCTCATCTGGGGGGAACCTCTCAGCCGACGCCGCCCAGGACCTCATCAACGGCCTGGACGACATCGGAGAAAGCAGCGTCAACGCTGGCGACACCGTCACAACTGCCTTCAATGCGATCCGGGCGGCCGCCAAGCAGGGGATCGGGGGCGTTTCCGCTGACATCGGGATCACCGCCGAAGCGTTCGCAAAGCTCGACCTCCAAGCCAAGAAGGACTGGGTCGCCAACTACCTGAAGAACCACAAGGAACTGGCCGAGGCAACCGGCCTCACCACCCTTGCCACTGACGGGTTCACCGAAGCCATGGAGGGTGCCAACGGTGCCACCGCCGCCGGGGCCGGGTGGATCAGTAGACTCACCGCCCAGTACCAGTCCTTCGCCTCCCGCCTCCCTGGCACCGCCCGCGCCCTCGACAAGTGGAGCAAGGCCCTGGAACAAGGCGGGACCGCTGCCTGGATCCCTGACATCTCCAAGTTCTACGAGGCGCCGAAGGAAGCCACCGAGAAGGCGGTCGACGCCGTCCACGACGTGCTGTCCAGCACGGGGCTCGACTCCCTGTTCATCATCCCCGACGAACTGGTGGACGACACCGAATCCAAGGCCAAGCAGATACAGGAAGCGGTGCAGAAGTTCGTCGGCGGCAACGCCCTGTCGCAGTTCATCGACGGGGCGGAACGCAACGTGGTGCTCGCCCTGAACCGTCTGGTCAGGTCCATCGACCAGAAGGTCAAGAACATTCAGCGGCTCAAGATCATCGACGCGATGGGCTTCTCCGACCTGGCCGCCCAGCTCGGATCCTTGAACGCGAACCCGGCCGTGCTCGGCAAGTACCTTGACCAGCTCTTCGCCGCCGGTGCCGGGGAGATGTCCACACAGAACGCCCGCCTGTCCGCCAAGCGGGCCGAGATGGAAGCCACCCTCAAGGGCCTGTCGCCGATCGTGGCCGGGGCGATCGGAGAGAACTTCGGGGCTGACGCCGCCAACAAGATCGGCCGGGGTTCCGAGTCGATCTCCGAGGCCCTCGACACGGCGACATCCAACCTGCGACTCAAGGCCAACAACATCCGGCGCCTCGGCCAACTTCAGTCGGCCGGGTACGGCGACCTCGCCGTCGCTCTCGCCGGGATGAACACGGACCCGAAGAAGCTCGCCGCCGCCCTCGACCAGCTCGCCGCCGGGGGTGTCGCCGCCTACCAGGCGGCCAACGCCAAGCTGGCGGGAGCGTCAAACGAACTGGTGGCCGCCCAGAAGGCCCAGGTGGGTCCGCTGGCCGAGGCGCTGGGGGCGGGCACCAAGGAGGGCGTCGAAGCGGTCAACAACAAGTTCGACACGATCGGCGGGGCGCTGGAAGCGGCGCACAAGCAGTTCGCCTTGGAGAACGCCAACGTCATGCGGATCATGGCGCTGGAAGGGAAGAACTACACGAACATCGCTCAAGCGATCGTGGATTCCGGTGCCGCCCCGGAGGACGTCAAGGTTTGGCTCGACCAGTTGGACGTGGCAGGCCCCGCCGCTCTCGACGCGTGGGAAGCCCAGTGGCAGGCCGACATCGACGCACGCATGAACATCATGCGGGTGAAGGTGGACGCGGTGACGGCCGAAGTGGGACAGGTTGTCGCTGCCGCTATATCTAGCGCCAACCTGGCTGATCCGTGGAAGGCGTTCTTCGGCGGCAAGGGCTCAGGGGTCACCCCCAAGGAAGGGGGCGACACCAAGTCCGAGTCCATGCTCCCGCCGATGCCGTCCAAGGACGACGTCAACAAGTGGGCGAACGACTTCGCCGACACACTCCGCAAGCCCGTCGCCGACGCTTCCGCCGGAATCGGTGCAGCGGTCGGCGTTCAGTTCGCTGCCGGGTTCGCCGTCGGAGCCGACGGGGCGGGCACCCTCGCCGCCGCCCGCACCGTCATCGGCCTCCTCGCATCCGGCGACGAGTTCATCGGCGCCGGAAACCTGGCCGCCATCCTCTACACGGGCGGGGTCACCTCCGGGGTGGAGACGTGGACGTGGAGCGTCAGCCTGGCGGCGTCCAAGCTCGCCGCCGACGTCGGCGCCAGGGGCGCGTCGGAGTTCTCCAAGGGCGGGACCGCCGCCGGTCTGCTCTTCGGTGTCGGGGTCGGCGCCGGGATCAGTCAGTCCGCCAGTCTCATTCGGCTCCTCGCTGCTGCCACCGCTGCCACCGCCATGGATGCCTTCAAGCGAGACACGTCGACCCGCGGACGAGAAGTGGGCAAGGCCCTCATGGACGGCGTGGCGGTCGGCATGTTTGCCACACTGCCCCAGACGCTGCTGGCCGTCACCGCCATGGGCTCGGCGATCTCGGCGGCCCTCAAGGCGTCCCTGGGGGTGCGGTCGCCGTCCCGGGTCGGTATCGAAGTCGGTGGGTTCCTCGCCGAAGGCGTCCAGCTCGGCCTGGAAGCCCGGGTCGCTACCGTCGCCGCCTCCGCCACCAGTCTCGGGTCGACCGTGTCGACCGCCCTCGCTCAGTCGTTGTCGCCGGGCAACATGGGGGCAGCCTTCGGAGCCTCGCTCGCCGCCGGGATCGCATCTTCGGCCGGTGACGTGTCCGCCGCCGCTCGACTCCTCGGATCGTCCGTCGGTGACGGGCTCACTGTCCCCGGTGCCGTCGGCCCGTCGGTCATCGGCACCATCGCCGCCGAACAGTCCGACCTGGCCCGGCTCAACGCTGCCCAACAGCAGACCCCGCAGCCCGCAACGTCCCCGTCGACCGACGTTCTGCTCCAGCAGATTCTCGCCGCCCTCCGCAACCTCGACGCTTCCACCGACCCGATGGTGCTGGCGATGCTGCAGCAGATTCTCGACGGACAGCAGGCCCCGATGACCCTCGACCAACACGCAGCGGCCGCTGCAATGGCGAAGGCGCTGTCACGGTGAGCTGCGAATGCGCCTGGGGCGTCGACTACTCCACCGGCAAGCTGGTGTTCAGCGGCGGGTACACGCTCCCCAACCATGCGGTCCGGCAGGTTGACATCGGGTTCCTCGCCCTGGAAGTCAAAGCCCTCGACATCGCCGACGCCGAACACTCGACCGGGTTCACCGCCGTACCCGCTGCGCCCGAGAAGTCTCGGACGGCGAGTCTGCCGTTGCTGGTGTCGTTCAAGTGCAACCCGGCAGGCACGCCGTTCGCCGATGCTGGTGGCAACACGGCCAACCAGATTGGTTGGGCGTCCAACTGGTCCGGCCTCGACGCCCTCGCTGACGCCTCGTTCACCGCTGACGGGACACAGACCGTCACCTACACCCCGTACACGGGGGCGACCCCCGTGGCCCTCACCCTGAAAGTGAACCCGCCTACGCTGACCGGCGGCCAACGCGACGGAGGGGTCGAAGCAACCATGGACGTGGTGATCTACAACGTGGCGGTGCTGGCATGACCGAATGCTTCCCGCCGTGGGAACCTGACCCGACCCTGTCGCAGATAGTGTTCGCCGACGCTTTCGGGTACGCGATCCCCAACTACGCCGTCCGGTTCGTGGACGACGCCTCGTTCCGCCTCGGCATCCGGCAAGGCAAAGGTGAGGATGTCGTCACAATCGGCAAAGCCTGGCCCTACCCCCTGGTCGAGAAGAACCGGTCGGCCCCCCTCCCGATGGAGATGAACTACCTGTTCGACCCGACCGGGGTCGCCCACCCCGACCCGCACACCGGGGCGGTCATCAACCTTCGCACCCTCAACGCGATCGCCAACCTGTCGACCACCGCCCCGCACGGCTTGCAGACCATCAACTGGTTCCCGCACGACGGCCGACCCAACCTCACGTTCGAAGCTCACGTCTCGGCGCCGGTCCTGGGAGCCAACGTGCAAGGCAAAGGCTGCAAGGTCGGGATCGTCATCACGATCCCTGACCCGTCGGCGATGGCGGTGATCCCGTGACGGTCCGAAAGTTCACCGTCGATCTGTGGGACTCACTCGGCCACGACGACGACGTCATGGACATCCCGGTGCAGGACGGGGCGTTCTACACCGACGAGGACTCCGACGCCGGGGCCTTCGAGTTCACGATCCACAACGACGAACCGTCCGCCACCAATCTGGATGAGGGCCGGGTCGTCACCTTCTCGATAGCGGGAACCCCCGACCGGCTCGGGGTCATCGAACGACCATCCTTCACGCCCAAGCACGTTCAGCCGGTCCAGCGGGTGACAACGGTGCGGGGCCGCGACGTGATCGCCGAGTTCGACCGGTACCGGATCCCCCCACCGCTCGGGTGGGGATCGAAGCCCGCCGTCCCCCAGGTCACGTTCAACTGGTTGCACCCGCAGTTGGATCGGACCGGGTGGACCAACCCGGTCTACATGGGGCCGCTGTTCAAGGCGGACCTCGACCCGCTCGGCAACCCGGCCCCGGCCCCGTGGTCGGCGAAACCCGGCGACCATCCGTCCGCCTGGCCCGACGGGTTCACGGCGTGGATATGGCCGACCACCACCGACGGCACCAACTCGCACCCCGTCGACCAGCGCGCCTACTGGTATCTGCCGATCCCGCTGATTGCTTCCCCGCTGGTGCTGATCCACACGTCGGACGACCAGGGCGCCCTCGGGTTCGACGGAGCCCTGGTCGACGCCGGGGTCAACCCACCCGCCATCCAGTGGATGTCGTCGTGGGCGGTCGGAATAGACGACGTGTCGGCCAGCACTCATTACGTCACCGGCCGGTCCGTCAACTCGTTCAACTCGACCGTCAACAACCCGGGGGCGTTCGCTTGCATCGGCTACCAGCAGGTCGTGTCGCCTTTCCTGCAGTACGAGAACGTCAAGTTCCGCACCGGGTCGGACACGGCGGGCGGCGACCCGATGCTCGGCGGTGACTGGCTCTGCACCTACCGCAACGTCGGGGACCCGGAACCGGGGTTCACGCCTGGCCGGGCGTTCCGCATCCTGTTCGAACAAGCCCAGTCGTACGGGTACTTCGCCGACTGGACCCTCAACTTCACCGACACGTTGGACTCCAACGGTGACGCCTGGGCGTCAACGTCGCTGCTGTCGGCTCGGGTCGCCGACGACACGCTGCTCGACGTGATCCGCAACTGGCATGACCTCGGATTCTGGGACGTCTGGTCGTCCCCGAACGCCAAGACGTTGAACGCGACGGCGTGGGGCGGCCGGGGCAACTTCCACCTCGGCGGGTCTGCTGTCAACTGGCACGATGACCAAGTCATCTCGACCAAGGTCGATTCCAAGGCGTAGACGATGGCGACCGGCTACCACTACTTCCTCGTCGTCAAGTGGCAGAGGGGCTACTTCCACCACGACGCCGCACCCGGGTCGACGCTCCCGCCCAAGACCCTGTCGTTCGACGCCCCATGGGTCGACACCGAAGCCAAGGCCCTGGAGTTCGCCCAGAAGCAGGCGACGAAACTGGCCGGGGGTGAGGTGCCCGATTCAACGCTCATCGACCTGGGCGACACCCCGACATGGGTGCAGACCGGCGATCGGGTCAACACGTTCGGACGGTACGGGACGCTGGCCGACCAGCGGGTCGTGTCCCGCAAAGTCACCCGGTTCAACAACGGTCACGCCAAGCTGGTGCCGACCCTCGGTTCCCCCCAGTCGATGCTGATCGACCGCATCGACAACGACCTGCGCATCGCTGCCACCGGCACGTCCGGCGGCAGCTCCACGTCCGCTGTCAGCTTCCGTAACACCGACTCGGGGATCCAGTCCGGCCAGCTCACCGCCCCCAGCACCGAGACATGGTCGTGGACGCAGGTCGGCGAAGAGGACACCGGGGCGGGCGGGCACGTTGTCGAGTTCAACGAACCCATCTGCATCACGCTCATCACCATCTCGTTCTCGGCGGGTGTCGACCTGGGCACCGACGTGCCGATCCCGGTCAACGACCTGCCCGGCACCGTTCAGTTCCGCTACTACCTGAACGACGTGTTTCTGACCTACACCGACGTCCCCCCGAACCATGCGACGTGGCGCGTGTTCGGCAACGCCGTGTTCCCAGGCCGCTCCCGCTTCTCGGTCATCATCTCGTCCACCGGCACCAACACGCTCGCCGATCTCGCCGGGGTGCGGGCCACCATGAAGTTCGACACGGCACCCGGCTGGTTGACCCGCGAGAACGTCGAGGTGCGAACCCCTTGAGGGACCGCCCGACCCGTATCATTTGCCACCGGGATGACCTACCCAACCCTGCTGCCCCGCACCCTCGGCGTCGACTGGACGATCACGATCGACCCGGTCGACCCGTCCGAACCGCCGACCGGGTGGACGTCCATGACCGTCGACCTGCGGTCCGGGCCGACCGAGGACTTCGACCTGTTGGCGACGTCGCGCACGATCGCCGGGCCGCTCAGTCAGACGATCGACACGACCGGGTCCGACCCCGACGCTGCTGAGATCCGGCTGGTGGTCGAAGCGTCCGCCACCGCCCTCATCCCCCCGCCCGTGTGCAAAGGTGAGGAAGGGTTCACGTTCCTACAGGTCCGGTTCGGGACCAACGAGGCTCTCCCGGTGATCCGCATCCCGGTGGTCGACAACCTGGCGGCGCTGTGACCGACCTGAAGATCACCGAAGCGACGGTCCAACTGGTCGTCAACGAGCAGGAGCCTGTGTTCCTGCAAGTGTTGCGCGGGCCGATCGTCGTGTCCGGCGGCGGCGGCGTCACCGTCCACAAC
>WBZU01002579.1_pt2 | contig 11093 bp, 6 predicted proteins | sample 5204311 | NCBI WGS metagenome assembly WBZU01 (sample SAMN12344359, study PRJNA552823) | activated sludge metagenome | biome: Activated sludge suspended growth; feature: Nitrification reactor; material: Wastewater; isolation source: activated sludge from nitrification reactor of wastewater treatment... | reverse complement strand
GGGCGATGTTGAACGACGTCTGGCCGAAACCGCGCTGTTCCGGGTCGACCTGGCGCATGTCGGCGAAATGATTGACCCAGCACTGCTCGGAACACGAGCCGATGTTGAAATAGACGCGCTGGATGGCTTCGAGGGCGCCGATCGAATCCTCGCCGCCCTTCAGGATGTGATGGACGCCGGGCAGGACGACTTTCTGGCCGCCGAGATAGACGTTGGTGGTGTCGTCGTCGCGCAGACTCTTCTGCCAGCACTTACCGTCGCGGCCCGGTTCACACCAGCATTTGTCCTCGTCCTTCTCGGCGCCGCAGGTGGCGGCCTTGCGCCACTTGTTGACCGCCTCTCCCTTGAACACCGGCCGCTGGGCGACGTTGATCAGGGCATTGATGGTGCCCGGATTGTTGATCTGGTCGTGGGAAAGGGCCGAGGTATCGGTCACGCCCGGCCGGGCGTGGGCGAACATCTGGTATTCGAGGCTGCTCTTGGGCATGCCGGAGCCGAGCAGTTCGGACATGCGGGTGTACTGGTTGCCGATCAGCCCCTTGATGTTTTCCCATTTCGGATGGGCCGGGTCGGCGGGCGGGTTGAGCGGGTCGAAGGCGATGTGGCAGGAGCCGCAGGTGGTGCCGATCAGGAAGGGCGGCTCGACCGCAGCGTCGGCCAGCTTGCTGACCCGCGTGTCGGATTCGATGCCGGTGGCGGCGGCCTTGGTGGTGGCGAAGCCTGACCAGTTGGCGTTCCCGCCGTTCAGGGCCTGCCATTTGGCGGCGTCGAAGCGTGGATTGGGAAATTTGCGCAGGCCGAGGGCGCCGGTCGAGGTGCCGAAGCGCAGGTCGCAGGCGGAATGGCGCTGGTCGACCTTGCCGCCCTGGGTGTGCGGGTCGTCGGCATCGAGCGCGGCATCCTTGAGGCCGCAGGCCGGGTCGACATAGCCGGTCTTGCCGACGTACTTGAGCAGCACGTCGTCGCCGGGGCACCAGTCGAAGCCGTAGGTTTCATCAAGCGATTTGGCCGGGCAGTCGGGGGCGCCGGGCTTGCAGCAGGCCGGGTCATTGATGATGCCCCAGGCCCAGAAGCGGTCGTCGCGCTGGTCGGTGCGCAGGACGCGGAACCAGTCGACGAGGACGCCGATGCGCTGCTGGAAGGTATAGGTGTGGAAACGCTCGTTGCCGCCGGTAGCCTTGAACCAGATCAGCCGCCCGACGCATTCCGACTCGTTGAGCCCCTCGCGGGCGCAGGCCTCGAAATACGGCGCGTCCTGGTCGACTGCGGAGGCCTCGGGAGTCGGCCTTGCGGGCGGCGGTGCCGTTGCGACGGGGGAAGCATTCTGGGCATGGACCTCGCCCAGCGGGCGGGTGTCGATCTGATACACCCCGATTCCGGCGGCGATGACAATTGCCGCCACGGCGGCCAGCGGAGTACGTTTCATGCGTCTTCTCCTGTCGGACAAACACATTCAACGCCCCATTTCATCCTTGGTCAGCTTGAGCCGACTCTTTGCTTTCAGATGGATGAAACCTTTCTGTCGGGCGAGTTACGCATTTCTTATAGCAAATCCGTGCCGTGTTGTCGACCAGTCCGAAAATTCATGTAGGGACCAAGTAATTTTACTTTGTCAGACACTATTGATCCGGCCCTGTGAAGTTTGAATCATGAGGCGGCGGCATATTTGACGAATGGATCCTGAAAGTAAGTCATGACCCGCTCCGGGTCTTGTTCGAGTTTTGTCATATGGTCGATGGCCGCTGATTTCAGTTTGGCCTTGGTGCGTGCCGGCACCTTGGCGCCGATGGCGTGCTTGAGGTCACCATTGAGCCGCTCTTCAGGATTCAATTCGGGGCTGTAGCTGTGCAAATAGAACAATTCGATCTTGTCCTGGCGCGCTGCTGCCCAAGCCTTGACGGGCTTGCTGTGATGAACCCGCAGGTTGTCGAGAATCAGGAATACCTTTCGGCCGGCGTCCTTGATCAGCGCCGCCAGAAACTCGATCAGCCGGTCCGAGTTGAAAGCCTCATCGATGATCATCCAACGTGCCTGCCCCTTGTTGGTCACGGTAGCAATCATGGAAAGTTTCTGACGGATCCTACCGACGACAAAGGCAACCGGGGTTTTGCCGGCCGGCGCATAGCTGCGGCCCCGGACATCGGTATTGACCAGGGCCGTTTCGTCACCCCAGTGGATTTCGGCCCCTTCGGCTTTGGCGCGCTTCTCGATTTCCGGGTACTGCTCATCGAGCCAGGCTTGCACCGCTTCCGGGCGTTGCTCATAGGCGCGGCGGATTGGCTTCTGAGGCGTGAAACCCCAGCGGGCCAGGTATTTGCCAACCGACCGGACATGCAACTTGATGCCGCATTCGCGCTCGATCAACTGCATGACGGCGGCTCGATTCCACAGGGCAAAGTCCATCTTTAGCTGTTCCGGTCGCTTGTCGCAGATGATCTGCCGGATCGTTTGTTCCTGGTCGGCCCCCAGGCTGCGCCCGCTGCCCGGCTCTCGACCGCGCGGTGCCGGGCGAATTGCCGCAATCCCACCCACCTCATACAGATCGATCGCTTTGCGTACCGTCGGATAGCTCAACCCCGTCAGTTCAACAATGCGCATCACCCCATGGCCTTTGCGATGCAGACGAACGACCTGCTTTCGCCGCTCGTGCAACTGCTCCAGTGTCTGATTTCTTGCGTCTTCTTTGTCCATCCACCAGTAAACCTGAAAACCACAAAATATTCAAATATTATCGGGCCGGACTAATAATCCGGTTGGGCCGGCTAGCAACGCCACCTTATGTTGCGAAGGCATTGAAAGTGAAGGGTGGGAGAGACCGTGAACCTACTGGCGAAAACAGCCCAATGTCAACGCCTTCAGCAAGTGAAATGTCTTGGCGTGCAGTTCGAGAGGAACGCTCCGCCCACGGCTTGGTTCCTCGTCTCGCATACCACAACAGAACGTTGTGATAAGAAAGGGGCCACCCATTAGCCGGCCCGTGTCAAGCGAGTAAGCAATCCCTTGGCGGCGTAAGCCGCCAGTCTCTTGGCTTCTTCACACCTCCCGCGCAATCGCTGACCGCATCCGTTTCCTCAAATTATGGCTGCGAGCGAATCGCGCCCCAGCTACCCATCAGGATCGAGCGATCAGCGCACATACGGTCGTCTGCCATCTCGCCGGCTGAATCAGCCGCGCCGGCCGTTGCCCGACTTGGCGACCTTGATGGCCTGAGCCGGCGCAGCCGTCTTCGCGGCGGCCGTCTTCGCCTTGTCGCCCGTGGCGGTTTTCGCGACCTTGGACGGGGCTGTTGCGCTGTCTGCGGCGGCCAGCCTGGAGCCGCCTTTCTTGTTGTCCTTGGCAGCAACCTTGGTATCGGCTGCCTTGCCCTTTGCGGTCTTCTCGGGCTTGCCCGCGCGAGTTGCGGGCGTTGCTGCCATCTGGGGCCTCGCAGGTGCTTCGGGCTCGACGATCTGCGGCAGGCTGGGTTCCGCACCCATGCTGTCCAGGTCGTCGGCGCCCTTGCCGGCCGGCACCAGCAGGGTCGAGCCGCCGGCCAGCCTGATCTTGCCGCTGAGACCGTTGGCGCGTTGCAGGTCGGACAGCGTAATCCCGAAGCGCGGCGCGACCTGGTCCAGCTTCTCGCCGGACTTCAGCGTGTAGGCCTGCCATTCGGTAAGCGGTTCATCGGTCTTTTCCAGATTGCGCTGGAAAGTGGCAAGTTTCTCGGCCGGCAGGACAACCGGCGTAGCGGCCTTCATCACCGGGCGGTTGTGCGAGGGATTCAGCGCCAGGAATTCATCGACCGACATGTTGGCGAGGCGGGCAGCAGTCTTGACGTCCATCGGCCGGGGAGTTCCGACAGTCGCGAAATAGGGGCGGTTGATGATTTCCGGGAGGCCGAGCTGGATCATCAGGACAGGGTTGCTGAAGATGTTCTTGAGCGCCTGCAATTTGGGGACATAATGCCGGGTTTCGTTCGGCATCGTCAGGCTGGCATAGTCGGTCGTCAGGCCGCGCGCGGCATTCTTCTCGATTGCCCGCTTGACGGCGCCTTCGCCCCAGTTGTAGGAGGCCAGGGCGAGGTGCCAGTCGCCGTGCATTTCGTAGATGGTCTGCAGGTATTCGAGGGCGGCGTCGGTCGAGGCAAGGACGTCGCGGCGTTGATCCTGCCACCACGTCTGCTCGAGGTTGAAGCGCCTGCCGGTGGCCGGGATGAACTGCCAGAGGCCGGAAGCGTGCGAGCGCGAGTAGGCCATCGGGTTGAACGAGCTTTCCACCATCGGCAGCAGCGCGATCTCGGTCGGCATGCCGCGCGCTTCCAGTTCCTCGACAATGTGGTGCAGATAGGGGCGGCTGCGCTCGACCATCCGGCGCAGCGCATCCGGCCGATTCTGGTACCACTGCTGATAGTGCATCGTCAGGTCGTCATCCAGGTTGGTCATCGCAAAACCGTGGCGCAGACGAATCCAGAGGTCGTCGGGCTGAACGGTCAGATCGACCGTGCGCGCCACGACCGGGGCCGGGCGCACTTCGTGAACGGCCAAGGTGTTGTCGATGCTTGCAGCAGTCGAAGGTGCCACCATCGACAGGAGCAGAGGCTGGTTGTCGCCGTCGGCGAGAACCGGGGTGGCAACAAGGGATGCCAGGGAAATCAGTGCGAAACCGGTGCAACCTTTGACCAGCGACAGAACGTTGCGATCGTGCATGGGGCAAGCCTCCTGCCTCGGAACAGGGATTGGTCGGAGGGCGCCAGTATAGCGTCTGCGAGCAGAAATGCCCATGTTTTCACAGGGAAAACAAGAAAACCGGCCTTGGCCGGTTTTCTCGTATCTGTTGGCGGAGTGGACGGGGCTCGAACCCGCGACCCCCGGCGTGACAGGCCGGTATTCTAACCAACTGAACTACCACTCCGCGCTGAAAGCTGGCGTCCCCACGGGGATTCGAACCCCGGTTACCGCCGTGAAAGGGCGGTGTCCTAGGCCTCTAGACGATGGGGACCCGGACTTAACAACGTTCTTTCACGTTTGCTTGGTGGAGGTAAGCGGGATCGAACCGCTGACCTCTTGCATGCCATGCAAGCGCTCTCCCAGCTGAGCTATACCCCCAGTTCCATGAAAGAGGGCGCATTATAGGGACTGGGCCGATCCTTGTAAACACCTGCGCGGCAATATGTTGGCAACAAATAGACTGGTCCGGTTTTTTTGCAAATGAATTGTCCGATCGGGCGAAGCGGTTCCGGGCTTTGCCATGCTCGCCTACGACCAAAGGGACTCACCGTGGGACAAGCTGATGAGCACATTCCTCCAGGCGGTGTTGCGCTCAGGCATTCAGTACACGCTTTCTACCCAGCACGGTATGGTGCTGGCCATCGGCGGCTCCTGGCACGGTGACATCTCACAGAATCGCCTGATGCTCTCCTTGCCATGCCGAGAAAGTGCCTGGTTCCCAAGCTTGCGAACCAATGCATCCGCTCCGCCTGTCATCATGGGGCGAGTGAGCAGATGATGGACAATCGGGTTTTAAATCAATGGGTAAGAACAGTCTGTCCAAGTGCGTTCTCGGGACCGGCAGCACCCGCCGTGCCCTCATTGACTTGCTCCGGCAATGCCTCCGGCTTGCGCTCCAGCGCCCGCTCGAGCACTTGGTCGATCCACTTGACTGGAATGATCTCGATCTTGTTCTTGATGTTGTCGGGGATTTCGGTTAGGTCCTTGACATTCTCTTCCGGAATCAACGCCGTCTTCAGGCCGCCACGCACCGCTGCCAGCAGCTTTTCCTTCAGGCCGCCGATCGCCAGAACCTCACCCCGCAGCGTGATCTCTCCGGTCATACACACGTCGCAACGGACCGGAATGCCCGTGTAGGCGGAAACCAGTGCCGTGGTCATGGCGATGCCGGCAGAGGGGCCGTCCTTGGGCGTGGCGCCCTCGGGAACGTGGATGTGGATGTCGGTCTTCTCGAAAGCCTCGTCTTTTATGCCAAGGCGTCGAGCGCGAGCACGGACGACCGAACGGGCAGCTTCGACCGATTCCTTCATCACGTCACCCAGTGAACCGGTGCGCAGGATGTTGCCCTTGCCGGGCATGTTGGCGCACTCGATGGTCAGCAGTTCGCCACCCACTTCCGTCCAGGCGAGGCCGGTGACCTGGCCGATCTGGTTCTCCTTCTCCGCCATGCCAAAACTGTAGCGCCGGACACCGAGGAATTTGTCCAGATTGCGGGCGTTGACCAGCATCTTGTTGCTGCGTTTCTTCAGAACCAGCGTCTTGACGACCTTGCGGCAGATTTTCGAAATTTCCCGCTCAAGGGCGCGGACACCGGCTTCGCGCGTGTAATAGCGGACGATGTCGCGGACCGCGCTGTCAGCGACCGCCAGTTCCGTCATCTTGAGGCCGTTATTCTTCAACTGCTTGGGCAGCAGGTAGCGCATGGCGATATTGACCTTTTCGTCCTCCGTGTAGCCGGAGAGACGGATGACTTCCATTCGGTCGAGCAGCGGCGCCGGGATGTTCATCGTGTTGGCCGTGGCCACGAACATCACGTCGGAAAGGTCGAAGTCGACTTCGACGTAGTGATCCTGGAAGGTGTGGTTCTGTTCCGGGTCCAGAACTTCGAGCAATGCGGACGACGGGTCGCCGCGGAAGTCTTGGCCGAGCTTGTCGACTTCGTCGAGCAGGAAAAGCGGGTTACGCACGCCGACCTTGGTCAGGCTCTGCAGGATCTTGCCCGGCATCGAGCCGATATAGGTGCGGCGGTGGCCGCGAATTTCGGCCTCATCGCGCACGCCACCGAGCGCCATGCGCACGAACTTGCGATTGGTTGCCTTGGCGATCGACTGGCCAAGCGAAGTTTTGCCGACGCCGGGAGGGCCGACCAGACAGAGGATTGGCGCCTTCACCTTGTCGACACGCTGTTGCACGGCGAGATACTCGACAATGCGCTCCTTGACCTTTTCCAGTCCGAAGTGATCAGCGTCGAGCACCTTCTCGGCCTCGCGGAGATCCTTGTTGGTCCGTGTCTTCTTGCGCCAGGGCAAGCCGACCAGAGTCTCGATGAAATTGCGGACGACCGTCGCCTCGGCCGACATCGGCGACATCAAGCGCAACTTCTTGATCTCGCCGAGCGCCTTCGCCAGGCCTTCCCTGCTCATGCCTGCGGCCTTGATCTTGCGGTCCAGTTCCTCGAGGTCGGCGCCTTCCTCGCCTTCGCCAAGTTCCTTCTGGATGGCCTTGACCTGCTCGTTGAGGTAATACTCGCGCTGGCTCTTTTCCATCTGGCGCTTGACGCGGCCACGGATGCGCTTCTCGACCTGCAGGATGTCGATTTCTGATTCCAGTTGCGACAGCAGGCGGTCGATTCGGTCGCGGACGCTGTCCATTTCCAGCACTTCCTGCTTTTGCTCGAGCTTGAGCGGCAGGTGGGCGGCAATCGTGTCGGCCAGGCGTCCGGCATCTTCGATGCCGGTAATCGACGATAGAACCTCGGGCGGGATTTTCTTGTTCAGCTTGACGAACTGGTCGAACTGGGCAACCACGGCGCGGCGCATGGCCTCGATCTCGTGGTCCTCGACCCCGGACTGCGGCAGCGGGGCAGCGGTCGCCATGAATACGGAGGATTGCACCTCGATGGCTTCGACGCGAGCGCGCTGCGTGCCTTCGACCAGAACCTTGACGGTGCCGTCGGGTAGCTTGAGCATCTGCAGGATATTGGCCAGGCAGCCGATGCGATAAAGATCTTCCGGTTCCGGCTCATCCTTGGCGGCTGATTTCTGGGCCAGCAGCAGGATGTTCTTGCCGCCTTCCATGGCCATTTCAAGGGCCTTGATCGACTTCGGGCGACCGACGAAGAGCGGAATGACCATGTGCGGGAAGACGACGACATCGCGCAGCGGGAGCAGCGGCAGTTCGACGGTTTGCGGGAGCGTGTTGGGGTTCGACATTACGATGCCTTTGAAATAGGTATGCCCCTGTCACATGGGGACGCGAAACCGTAATTCAAGTCCCGGCTCAGTTGGAACCGGAAACCTTCGGCTGATCGGCGTAAATTAGCAGGGGCGGGGTGTCACCGGTGATCATGTTCTCGTCGATCACGACCTTTTCGACATTTTCCATGCCGGGGAGTTCGTACATCGTGTCGAGCAGGGCGTGTTCCAGGATCGAGCGCAGCCCGCGGGCCCCCGTCTTGCGCGCCAGCGCCTTCCTGGCGATGGCGGAAAGCGCACCGGGGCGCACTTCGAGTTCGACATCTTCCATGCCGAACAGCTTCTGGTACTGCTTGATCAGCGCATTCTTGGGTTCGGTGAGGATCTGGATCAGGGCCGGCTCCTCAAGTTCCTGGAGTGTGGCGACGACCGGCAGACGACCGATCAGTTCGGGAATGAGACCGAACTTAATCAGGTCTTCCGGCTCGGCATCAAGCAGGACCTGGCCGATGGCCTTCTTGTCCTTCTTGCCCTTGACCTCGGCCCCGAAGCCGATGCCACCTTTTTCCGAGCGGTTGAGAATGATCTTTTCCAGACCGGCAAAGGCGCCGCCGCAGATGAAGAGGATGTTGGTCGTATCCACCTGGACGAAGTCCTGGTTCGGGTGCTTGCGCCCGCCCTGCGGCGGAATCGAGGCAACGGTGCCCTCGATCAGCTTGAGCAGCGCCTGCTGCACGCCTTCACCGGAAACGTCGCGGGTAATCGAAGGGTTGTCCGACTTGCGCGAAATCTTGTCGATTTCGTCGATGTAAACGATGCCCTGCTGCGCTTTCTCGATATCGTAATCGCACTTCTGGAGCAGCTTTTGGATGATGTTCTCGACGTCTTCGCCGACATAGCCGGCTTCGGTCAGTGTGGTCGCATCGGCCATGACGAAGGGCACGTTGAGGAGGCGAGCCAGCGTCTGGGCGAGCAGCGTCTTGCCGGAGCCGGTGGGTCCGACCAGCAGGATGTTGCTCTTCGCCAGCTCGACATCGCCGGCATTCTTGGCGGTGTGGCGCAAGCGCTTGTAGTGGTTGTACACCGCGACAGCGAGAATGCGCTTGGCGACTTCCTGACCGATCACATACTGGTCGAGGATCGAGCAGATCTCGCGCGGCGTCGGCAGGTCCGAGCGACCGGCCTTGGCGGACTCCTCGGGCAGTTCGTCGCGAATGATGTCATTGCACAGTGCGATACACTCATCGCAAATGAAGACCGACGGGCCGGCGATGAGTTTCTTGACTTCGTGCTGGCTCTTGCCGCAGAAGGAGCAGTAGAGAAGTTTTTCCTGGGCGCCTTTGGTCATCTGAACCTCTCCATTCAAGCCGCGTCGCGGCGGGTCAGCACCTTGTCGATCAGACCGTATTCTGCCGCTTCCTGCGCAGAAAGGAAATTGTCGCGATCGGTATCCTTTTCGATGCGTTCCAGCGGTTGACCGCAGTGATCGGCCATGATCCGGTTCAGACGATCGCGAATCGACAGGATTTCCTTGGCGTGGATGGCGATGTCCGAGGCCTGGCCCTGGAAGCCGCCGAGCGGCTGGTGAATCATCACGCGCGAGTTGGGCAAGGCGAAACGCTTGCCCTTGGCCCCGGCGCAGAGCAGGAAGGCTCCCATCGACGCGGCCTGGCCGATGCACAGCGTTGACACGTCGGGCTTGACGAACTGCATGGTGTCATAGATTGACAGACCGGCAGTCACCGCGCCGCCCGGCGAGTTGATGTAGAAGTAGATGTCCTTGTCCGGATTGTCCGCCTCGAGGAACAGCAGCTGGGCGACAACGAGATTGGCGGTGACGTCGTTGACCGGGCCGACAAGAAACACCACGCGCTCCTTCAGGAGGCGGGAGTAGATATCGAACGCGCGCTCGCCACGGCCGCTCTGTTCGATCACCATCGGAACCATGCCCAGCGCCTGCGGATCCTGGTTGCCTGCGTTGTCGATATTCATGTCAGCCCTTGCCTGTTGCATTCAAGATGGTCGTCGCCGTCGCGACATTGGGAAGATTACTGCTTCTGGCCCATGAGTTCATCAAAAACTGCAGCCTTGTCGGTGACCTTGGCCTTGCCGAGTACCCATTCGACAACATTGTTCTCGATCGCCAGGCCCTCGACCTCGCCCAGGCGCTGCGGTTGGGCGTAATACCAGCGGACGACTTCCTCCGGGTGCTCGTAGCTCTGGGCACTTTCCTCGACCATTGCGCGAACCTGCTCGGGAGTTGGCTGAAGTTTTTCCGATTTCACCAGCTCAGCAAGAATCAGGCCCAGTACGACGCGGCGTCGCGCCTGGTCGGCAAACCACTCGGGCTGGATCGGCATGTCCGCGACCTTCATGCCACGCTGCTCCATGTCCTGACGGGCAGCCTGCATCAGGCGCTGGATTTCCATTTCGATCAGCGCGTTCGGCGTGGAGATCGGGTTGGCCTTGATCAGGGCTTCCATGACCTGATCCTTGACCTTGCCCTGGATGCGGCGTTTCACTTCGCGCTTGAGGTTGGCTTCGATTTCGGCACGCATCTTGGCCACGTCGCCGTCGGCGATGCCCATGCTCCTGGCGAATTCGGCATCGATTTCCGGCAGCTTGGGCGCCTGCACCTGCTTGACGGTGACTTCGAACTGTACGGTCTGCCCGGCCAGATCCTTGGCGAAGTAATCCGCCGGAAAGGTCAGGTCGAAGGTCTTGGATTCGCCGGACCTGGCGCCTTCGACGGCCTTCTCGAAGTCAGGCAGCATCATGCCCTGGCCAAGCACGAAGGGATAGTCGGTCGCCTGCCCGCCCTGGAAAGGCTCGCCGTCCTTCCTGCCGAGGAAGTCGATGACGACGCGGTCCTCCTTCGCGGCCACGCGATCGGTGTCTTCGTAGGAGACACGCTGCTTGCGCAGGATGTCGAGGGTCTTGTCGATTTCCTTGTCAGCGACTTCAAGAACCGGACGCTCGACTTCCGCGGTCGACATGTCGGCCGGGGTGAAATCCGGGTAAACCTCGAAGATCGCCGAGAACTCGAGGTGAGTCGTGCTTTCGCTGGCCTTGGGCTCGATCCGTGGGTAGCCGGCAACGCGCATCTTCTGGGCGGTTACGGTCTCGCCGAAGACGCGGTCCAGTTCTTCGGACAGCACTTCGTGGCGGGCCTGGCTGCCATATTGCTGTTTGA
>WBZU01003085.1_pt1 | contig 11103 bp, 11 predicted proteins | sample 5204311 | NCBI WGS metagenome assembly WBZU01 (sample SAMN12344359, study PRJNA552823) | activated sludge metagenome | biome: Activated sludge suspended growth; feature: Nitrification reactor; material: Wastewater; isolation source: activated sludge from nitrification reactor of wastewater... | reverse complement strand
CGTGTATCTTTAAAACGATTAGTGAAATTTACTGTCAAATAATTTTCCATCAGCATGTTTCTATATTACAAATATAGAAAAGAGATGTGGGTACACGGTAGGTTACAAACGAGGATGAGTTTGGGTTTGGGACTATTTAAGAATTGCATTATTTAAAAGATAGAAATGAAAAATCAGTATATACTAATTTATCTGATTTTGTTTTTGTGTTGTGTTGTCTCTATAAAAGGAATAGCACAGACCAATTTTAATATGGGATATTCTGTGCAGAAGGAGTATGAAAATGGGGGGTTTATTAATGATTCTTTATTTTTAGTAGCCGAAAAAATTTATTTAGACTGTCTGATTGAAGATTCCACAGAATATGTTGTTCATTACAACTTAGGTACACTTTATTACAATAAGGCCGCTCATATTGATGGGATTGTATACGATAACAAAAGTAAATTATCAAAAAGGGAAATAAGGAATTATGATCGTCAAATTGATATTCTTATTGATAAAGCTAGACCTCATTTTGTGATTTATGGGAGCTTTTATAAGGAGTGGAAGGCAGGGCATAAGGATTTGATGGGTATCTGGAAGGATGATAAATAGTCCTCCTCACACTGACGCGCGCTTGTATTGGAGGTATAGATAATAAGGTACTCTTCTCCCCCAACACTGGCGCGCGCTTGTAGCGCGTGACAATAGCATTTGATTAATATTATTGCAAGAATAAAGTTATGTCAGAAAAGTATAAATTTAGAGATGCCGAAGGAATTTATTTTGTTACTCCAACGATTGTAGGCTGGATTGATTTGTTTTCAAAAAAGGAATATTGTGAATTGGTTTTGGATTCAATACGCTATTGCCAGCAGGAGAAAGGCTTGATAATTCATGCCTGGTGCATCATGAGCAGCCATTTGCATTTGATAATAAGCAGCAAGCAAAATAAACCGGAAGAAATAATGCGAGATTTTAAGACTTTTACAAGTAAGGCTATAGCAAAGCAGTTAGCACAAGGGAATGATAGTCGCAAAGAATGGATGCTTCAAGTTTTCAAATCAGAAGCATACAAAATTAAAAGAGTAAGTACTTATAAAGTATGGCAAGATGGAAATCATCCGGTTCAATTAGATACAAACAAAATGTTGGATGACCGACTCAATTATTTACATCAAAATCCTGTAGAGGCCGGAATTGTTATCAATGAAGAAGATTATGTATACAGTTCAGCAAAAGATTATGCTAACCAAAAAGGGCTTTTAGATATTGAAATAATCGAATGAAAGATGATTATTGAAAATTTGATGGTCACGCGCTACAAGCGCGCGCCAGTGTGAGTGCTTCTTCTCCCCTTCTAAAAAAATTAAACCTAAACTGTTTTTAAGATTTTCCTAACAAGTCTTTTGGTAAAAAATGAAAAAAGGTATCGCCACGTAAACCTAAACGCAGTGTTTCCAAAGAAATTACATCGTTAGGGGCAATATTTCCAAGATTAACGTTTGCGCCAAGCAATTTAATAAACCAAACTTGTTGAGGCTTTTGAGGTGATTCCCACATGATTTTTTCGGCCGGAACTCTTGCCAAAATTTTATCAATTAATAAAGTATGAGCCTTTCCATCGCGGTGATAAATTCCAACGTTTCCACTTTCGCGGGCCTCTGCTATTACTTTCCAACTGCCTGCTTCCAATTCCTTGGTCATCATTTTTATCCACTTGGCAGGATGAATAATAATTCCTTCTTCTTTTGAACCTACTTCCGAAAGTACAGTTACTTGCTTACTTAATGTTTGAATGTATTCACACTTTTTATCATGCGGCATTTCAAGCGAACCATCCGATACCTCTGCAGTATCGAGTTTTAATTTATCCAATAACTTACGGTAATCATCAAACATATTGCGCACAATAAAGGCTTCAAACAAAGTTCCTCCCAAATACACCTTAATTTTGGCATCCTGGTATAGCTTTATTTTTTCTTGCAAATTCGGACTAATAAATGAAGTCCCGAATCCAAGTTTTACGAGGTCGGTAAGATGACCACTTGCAGAAATAAAGTTTTCGGCTTCCCGTAAACTTATTCCTTTGTCCATCATCATAGTGATTCCACTTACTCTTGGTTTTTGGCTTCTTTCGGGTATGTGCGGTAATGTATAATTCATGTGTTTTTTCTGGTGTAAATTATTCTGTTTTAAAGGACCTTACTTTTACTGTGCGGATGTATCCCCCTATTTCGTAAGTAAAATCACTGCTAACAATAAATGATGAAAACTATTTTCGGTATTGTTCAATTACCTCAATAATTGAAGCATTTTTATTTAATGCCGGATGATATTCAAAAATATCAATGTGCTTTTCAAAATCGAGCGATAAACCACTTTCTAAATAATACATTCCATCTTGGGTATCACCGTAAATAAATTTTAAAGCTGCCATGCGGTATTTTAATTCAGGACTATCCGGAAAGTGTTTTATACCATCAGCCAGCATTGAAATTGATTCTTCTTTATATTCCTGAATGTACATCAAATTAGAGTAATCAAGATACACTTCTTCGTTATCGCTCTCCAACTCTATTACTTTACAATAGCCAATCTCGGCCTCTTCAAAAAAACCAAGCTTTTGTTGAATCTCACCATAAATGTACCAGTAGTCGGCATTCTCAGAATTAAGCTCCAAAGCCTTTTTAACATAGTGTATGCCTTCGCTGATACGATTCTGGTATTCCAAAATAATTCCAATTCCTAACCAGGCATCCGCATATTCAGGATCCATCTTAATGGATTTGTTGTAGTAATTTAATGCCTTGTCCCAATCTTCCATTTTTTCATAGCATTCGCCCATGTAGTAAAAGGAAGTTGCATCGGGTTCTTCAAACTTAAAGGTTTCTTTATAAGTGGCTATTGCTTCATCAAAACGACCTAAATTTGCCAAGGAATTTGCTTTGTTGAAATAGGCCGATGAAAAATTTTCTTGTACAACAATTGCGTAATCATAAGCCTCTATAGCCTTTTCAAACATGGAAGCTTTGTTATAAGCAATTCCTAAATTAAACCAAGCAGCCGGCGAATAAGGTACACGGTCAATAAACTCGGTATAAAACTTAACACTTTCGGCTGTATTTTCAGTAATATCAAAGCAAAATGCCAGTTCATACAATGCATATTCGTTCTCGGGATTTTCGTGTACTGCCTTTTTCAAAAACTTAATTGCCGATTCAAAATCACTTTTGTTTTCGTATTCAAAAGCAATGTGCATGTATAATTCATCCTTTTCTTCAGCAGTTTCGAGTGCTTGTTTATAAGTTTCAATTGCCTTATCAAACTCATTTAACTGACTAAATATACTTCCCCTTGTAACAAATAACTCTGTATTAGAAGGCTCTAGCATTTCGGCCTTAGTTAATGTATCCAGTGCCTTTTGTACTTGATTGGAAGCTGCATACAACTGAGCTTGACGAATTAAAAACAACACCGTAAACGGATGCTGGCTTAATCCAAGTTGCGCTACCTGTATAGCTTTGGTTATATTTTTTTTATCGATGTAGGTATCAATTAATTCTTCAAACTCAGCTACATCAAAAAAGTATTGTTCATTTAATTTGAGCATTCTTTCGTATCGTTCCAACACTTCATTCGCCTCTTCCCCATGCTCAAAATTCTCCTCGTTGCTTTCTTCTAACATATAGTTCCCTTTTCGTTTATATCCTTCTATTTGCAAAATTAACAAATTATGCCATTTTTGAAAGTCAGCAAAAGGTATCTTATTAACAGGCAAAAGTTTATTTTTTGTACTGCTTCTTTCTAGATTCCAAAATTCAAGATTAACATTCAGTATCAACAACTTATAAAACCATTTTTCAAATTACTTTGATTTATACTAGGTTGATTGAATCTTACCAATAAAATAACAAGATCAGCAACAAGTTACCGGATTAATTTTTTTCTTTGCAGGGAATGAACAAGCAAACTACGATTGTTGTTATTGGTGCCGGAGCCGCAGGGTATTTTGCAGCCATAAATGCAGCTCAAAATTTTCAAGATAAACGGGTTATTCTTCTCGAAAAATCAAACAAAGTACTCTCAAAAGTAAAAGTATCGGGTGGCGGAAGATGCAATGTAACCCATGCCTGCTTCGACATTCATCAATTTTCAAAAAACTATCCCAGAGGTTCAAAACAACTTTTACAAGCTTTTCATCAATTTAGTGCAAGCGATACTGTGCAATGGTTCAAACAAAAAGGTATTGAACTAAAAGCTGAAGCTGATGGACGTATGTTTCCTCAAAGTAATACTTCTCAAAGTATTATTGATTGTTTTACACAAGCAGCTTTATTGGCGAAGGTGCAATTAAAACTTCAGGCAAAAATTTCTGCAATAATCCACAAAGGCAGTGAATTTGAAATTACGTTTGATACGAATGAAAAAATTATTGCCCACAAATTAATACTTGCATGTGGAGGAATAAACAACCTTAATGACTACGATTGGTTAGTAAAATTAGGGCATACATTAATCCCTCCACTGCCCTCATTATTTACATTTAATACTCCTAATTCGCCCATAACTCAACTCATGGGTGTTTCTGTTCCTTCAGCCAATATTAGTATTAAAGGAAGTAAACTAAGTCAACATGGGCCCTTACTTATTACTCATTGGGGTTTCAGTGGTCCTGCAGTATTAAAACTTTCGGCTTGGGGAGCAAAAGAATTAGCCGAAAAAAAATACGAATTTGATTTTAGTATTAATTGGATGCCTCAATTTCACAACGATGCGATGGTACAAGAAATACAAGCGATAAAAAATCGACAAGCAAAACAACAAGTTGGAACTCGTCCCTGGCCCGAATTCCCAAAACGATTATGGGAATTTTTATTGGAAAAGGCTAACATTGATAATCAGTCTAAATGGGCCGATCTTTCGAAAAAACAAGGAAATAAGTTAGCTGAAATGCTGAGTAACGATATTTATCATGCTCAAGGTAAAACTACCTTTAAAGAAGAATTTGTTACCTGCGGAGGAATAAGTTTAAACGATGTTGATTTTACAACTATGCAAAGTAAAAAGTGCAACAACCTTTATTTTGCCGGTGAAATTCTAGATATGGATGGGGTAACCGGTGGCTTTAACTTTCAGGCAGCATGGACTACTGCGTGGATTGCAGCTAAACACCTTTATTAAATTACCAATGAATTATCCGTCTATTTTTTTACATTCGCAACAATTACATACGAAATAATCTATACTCACAATTACCTATAAATGAAAAAAATTCTGGCCAATGACGGCATTGATGCACAAGGAAAAAGTATACTTGAAAAAGCTGGTTTTACAGTTGTTACAGAGAAAGTAGCACAGGAAAATTTAATTCAGGCTATTAACGAAAATCATTATGTTGCCCTAACTGTTAGAAGTGCAACTAAAGTTCGAAAAGAGCTTATTGATGCTTGCCCCGGACTCAAACTAATTGGTCGCGGAGGTGTGGGAATGGATAACATTGACGTGGAATATGCTAAAAGTAAAGGTGTACAGGTAGTGAATACACCTGCAGCTTCATCGCATTCAGTAGCCGAGCTGGTTTTTGCAGGCTTGTTTAGTATGGCTCGATTTACTTACGATAGTAATCGTCAAATGCCCTCTAATGGCGATACCCAATTTGATGTTTTGAAAAAAAAATATGCCAAAGGAATTGAATTAGGAGGAAAAACGCTTGGTATTATTGGTATTGGACGTATTGGACAATCGGTAGCCAAAATTGCATTAGGATGCGGTATGCGAGTAATTGCTTATGATCCTTTTATTAAAAGTGTTGAAATACCGGTTACAATTTACGGCGCAGGTAATGTTGTTTCAAAAATTGAGACGGTTAGTCTCGATGAAGTGCTGAGAGAGGCTGATTTCATTACCTTACATGTTCCAGGTGGAAAAGTAATTAGCAAAAGTGAAATCGAAAAAATGAAAGATGGGGTTTGTTTAGTAAACGCAGCACGCGGCGGAGTAATTGATGAGCAGGATTTAATTGATGCATTAAATTCGGGCAAGGTAGCACATGCTGCTTTGGATGTTTTTGAAAATGAACCAAGTCCTTCAAAAGCAATTTTAACTCATCCTAAAATATCACTTACACCACATATTGGAGCTGCAACAGAAGAAGCGCAAGAAAGAATTGGAATTGAGCTTGCCGAAAAAATTATTGCCGGATTAAACTAATCATTAACGCAATTTGAACTATGGCTATTATTAAACCTTTTAAAGCGCTTCGACCTTCGCGTGATAAGGTTCATTTGGTTGCGTCACGTTCGTTCGACACCTATAGTTCGGCCGAATTATCGGCAAAATTAAAAGGCAATCCATACACTTTTTTACACATCATTAAGCCTGATTATCCTACCCATAGTAAAGGAAGCGATCAAGATACAGCCTACTTGCAGCTTATAAAAGCACACTTTAATGAGTTTATTGATAAAGGCTATTTAATTTTGGATACTACTCCCGGATTTTATTTATATCAACAACACAAAAACAACCGCATTTACACCGGAATTATCGCCTGTGCCTCCATTCAAGATTACTTTGATGGAGTCATAAAAATTCACGAACAAACACTGACAGAAAAGGAAACACGATTTAAAGAATACTTAGAAGTGTGTGACTTTAATGCCGAACCTGTATGTGTTAGCTATCCCGATAATGCCGCTATAAATGGCATTTTAGAAAAAATGTTGGCCACACGGCCCGAGTATGATTTTAGTACACGTGATGAAGAACGACACAAACTCTGGATAATAAAAGATTATGAAAATGTGAAGACCATTATGGATGAGTTTGGAAAAATGAAATCGGTATACATTGCCGATGGACATCATCGTTCCGCTTCATCGGCCTTATTGGGTAAATCAAAACGTGAACAATTTCCTGACTTTTCTGGCGACGAAAACTTTAACTATTTTATGTGTGTATTTTTTTCGGAAAAGCAGCTGCACATTTATGATTTTAACCGGGTTGTAAAAGATTTGAATGGACTTAGCAAGGAAGATTTTATTGCCCAAATCAGTGAAAAATTTGATGTAGTAATTAAGGGAAGTGAACCCTACTATGCCAGCCAATTACACAATATGAGTATGTATCTTGATGGTAATTGGTATTCGCTAACCGCCAAAAAAGGAACCTATCACAGCAACGATCCGGTTGGTAGTTTGGATGCATCCATACTTTCAGAACATATTTTAGCACCGGTGTTGGGTATTAAAGATTTGAAAACTGATAAACGCGTTCGCTTTGTATCAGGCATAAAGGGCATGGAAGAGCTACAAAAACAAGTTGATGATGGTAAAATGAAAGTTGCCTTTGGATTGTATCCCGTAAGCATGCAACAGCTAAAAAACATTGCCGACAATGGCTGTATTATGCCTCCTAAAACTACTTGGATTGAACCAAAACTAAGAAGCGGTTTGGTGATTTATAGTTTGAGTTAATCAGGTAGTAAAATTATTTGATTAACCTTTCCAACAGCCTTGAAGATTCGCTAATTTATTGATAAGCATGTTTGCAAAATTACTTAGCAGCTGCCGTTTAAATTTCAATTAACAAGTTGTAAAAAAGACTTTTCAACGAAGTAGCATTAACTCTTTTTGTAATATTTTAAAGCTTCTGGTAAAAATGCTTTAATGTCTTTAATGCGGGTTTCGTCGCTTGGGTGAGTGCTTAAAATTTGCAATGGTTTGGCACCTCCTTGTTTTGCCATACGCTCCCAAAAAGCTATTGCTGTGCTAGGGTCATATCCGGCCATAGCCATAAATACCAATCCCATTTTATCGGCCTCAGATTCATGTACGCGTGAATATTTTAATGTTCCCAAAGTTGAACCAATACCATAAGCCTGCATAAAAATATCTTGAGTTTCTTTTGGTTTTTGTGCCAAGGCTACTTGCATACCTAAGCCTCCCAGCTGAGTTACTAATCCTTGGCTCATCCGTTCGTTACCATGACGGGCGATGGCATGTGCAATTTCGTGTCCCATAACAACTGCAAGACCTGCTTCATCCTGTGTTACAGGAAGTAAACCCGAATATACCACCACCTTACCTCCGGGCATACACCAAGCATTTACAGTATTATCGTTCACTAAATTAAATTCCCATTTGTAGCCCTTTACACGGTCACTCATTTTTTTCTGACCTAAATATCGAGTTACTGCCGATTGAATTTTAGCACCAACATTCTTAACCATTTGCGATTGAGAGTCGCCTGAAGGTAAAGAAGGATTTTGGGTAAGAAATTCCTTGTAACTTGTCACACTCATACCAATCATGGTACTTTCGGGTAATAAATTCATTTGTCTACGTCCCGAAATTGGAACTTTAAAACAACTTACCACTGTTAAAGCAATACATACAAGTAGGATACTTTTTTTCATGTAATCGAAGTATAAAAAGAATAGTTAGAAATAAAACACAATTAGCGATTTGTATTGTGTTGTTTTAATAATAATTGAGCAATTTGTAAAATGTATTGCTTTATTCGATAGTTACCGAAATACCTCGGTTTTGTATGGCAAAACGCAAAGGCATAAGCTCTTGAAGCGTTCCTAATTTTACTTCACACTTTCCATTATAATGTATAATTAAGGTGCATTGTTGAGCTTGTATAGGATTGTGTTTACACACATCAATTAAAGTATTTATCACATGATCAAAGGTATTGTAATCGTCGTTGTGGATTATTAAAGCACGCTTATTGTCAGCTTTAACAACATGTTCGGTAATTTCTAGTACCTCGGTTTCGTTATTTTCTAAAATCATCGTATGCGCCAAAAAATAAGTTACGAATTTACTCTTTTTTTTAATACAAATGGGGTTAAATTTTTATCGAAAACTATCAATTAGGAAAGCAACTATCAACTGCTTAACCGTTGTTCCGCCTTTTTTTGCTAATCTTGCAGCAACAACAAGTAACACGTGAACTTTTGCACCACTATAGAATGCCCATTGGGTTATGTAAAAATTGAAGGAAACAGTGAAGTAATTTGTTCAATTTCATTTAGCGATTTCAACTCTACTGATACGGAATTTCAACCCGAAATAGCAAGAAAAGCATGCTATCAATTGGAGCAATATTTTTTAGGAAAACTGCAGGTATTTAGTCTTCCAATTCACCAGCAAGGTACCGAGTTTCAGCAAAAAGTATGGGCCCAATTAAAAGTCATACCTTATGGTAAAACTTGCTCTTACATGGCTATAGCCCGTAAATTAAACAATCCTAAAAGTATACGTGCTGTTGGAAATTCAAACGGGAAAAATTCCTTGGCTATTGTTATTCCATGTCACAGAGTAATTGGTGAATCGGGTAAGCTCGTTGGTTATGCTGCCGGATTAGAGCGAAAAAAATGGCTATTGCAGCACGAAGCAAAATTTGCAAACGGGGTTCAAACGCTATTTTAAATATTCCATGATTAAAATCAATCTCATCATTTTGGGTAAAGCATTACATTTGCGCACCTAATTTATAGCTTTCAATATGAGCACTCAAAAAAACATCAGCTTAATCGGTTCCGGTCTTGTAGGTTCGCTACTGGCAATAATTTTGGCCAAGCGAAATCATCGAGTTAACATCTACGAAAGACGACCTGATATGCGTAAAAATACCGGAGTAGCAGGTCGCTCCATCAATTTGGCTTTGAGCGATCGTGGCTGGAAAGCACTAGATGCTGTTGGTATTGGTGATGAAATTCGCAAAATAGCCATCCCAATGTACGGACGTTACATTCATAACTTAGATGGAAGTACTGCTTATCAAGCATACGGCAAAGAAAATCAGGCCATCTACTCAGTTTCAAGAGGCGGTATTAATTGCAAATTAATGGATTTGGCCGAACAACAAAGCAATGTTAAAATTCATTTTAATGAACGTTGTGAGGTGGTTGATTTGAAAACCAATACTGCGGTTTTTGAAAATAGTAATACACAAAAAAGAAATAGCATTCAATCAGATTTAATTATAAGTAGTGATGGAGCATTTTCGGCCGGGCGTTTGGCTATTCAGTTAAATACCGATCGTTTTAATTACCAACAATACTACATCGATTGTGGTTACAAAGAATTAACCATACCTGCCGGAGAAAATGGAAGTTTTTTGATAGAAAAAAACGCACTTCACATTTGGCCGAGAGGAAAGTTCATGATGATTGCTTTACCTAATTTTGATGGAAGTTTTACCTGTACCCTATTCTTTCCTTTTGAAGGAGAACACTCCTTTGATGCATTAAAAGACAAGAGTTCTATTTTACCATTTTTTAAAACACATTTTGCCGATGCTGTCGCCTTAATGCCAACTTTACTTGACGACTTCATGAACAATCCTACCTCTTCGTTGGTTACAGTGAAGTGCTTTCCTTGGACTATTTCAGATAAACTTGCATTAATTGGTGATGCTGCCCATGCTATTGTTCCTTTTTTTGGACAAGGTATGAATTGTGGATTTGAAGACTGCACGGTGTTTAATCAGTTGTTGGATGAGTATAATGAAGATTGGGAAAAAGTGTTTAAAGCATATGAAATTAGCCGCAAGCCTGATTCTGATGCTATTGCTGATTTGGCAATAGGTAATTTTGTTGAGATGCGTGATTTAGTTGGCCAACCAAGATTTTTATTGCAAAAAAAGATAGAAGCTAATTTTAGCAACAAGTACCCTGAAAAATGGATTACAGCCTATTCAATGGTAACATTCAGTCCCGAAATACGCTACTCTGATGCACTTCGAAAAGGCAAAGAACAGCAAGCTATTATGGATGAAGTAATGGCTTTGCCCGATATTGAGAAAAAATGGGATAGTCCGGAGGTAGAAGCCTTAATTTTAAGTAAGCTGTAATGGATTTTAAAAAGCTCGATCAACTCACTTACGCTAAATTATTTTTAGTCATTATTTATCTAGTGGGTATCCTTGGAATGGTGCTTTATCGAAACTTTTTCAGTTCCCTCACGCCATTTAATTTAATTGCTGCAGCAGCCTTGTTATTTTATTTTCATACTCCAAAAAACAAAACGCTTTTTCAATTTATTGCATTTGTTGCATGTGCCGGATTTGCTATTGAACTGTATGGTGTGCAAACCGGTAAACTAT
>WBZU01002483.1_pt2 | contig 11104 bp, 8 predicted proteins | sample 5204311 | NCBI WGS metagenome assembly WBZU01 (sample SAMN12344359, study PRJNA552823) | activated sludge metagenome | biome: Activated sludge suspended growth; feature: Nitrification reactor; material: Wastewater; isolation source: activated sludge from nitrification reactor of wastewater treatment... | reverse complement strand
GGCCGCCTGGCGGACCCTCGCGCTGGCCGACGCGCGCGCGCAGGCGGCCGCGGCCGAGCCCACCGAGCGGCTCGAGGCGAGCGTCAGCCTGGCCGGCATGGCCGCGCTGTTCGGCGACACGCAGGCCGACGCGCGCCTGCGCGACATCCTCGACACGGCCCGCGGCGATCCGCGGATCGCCCGCGACGCGCTCGCCCTCGGTGACCTCGTCCGTGCCCAGCTCGCCTTCCGCGACGGGCGCTTCGCCGACGCCGTGACCCACGCGACCGCCGCCCTCGACACGCTCGCCGTCGGACCCGGGCCGCGCGACGCGACCTACCGCGAGGCGCTGTTCTACCGCGGCGTCGCGGCGCTCTCGCGCGGCGGCGACGACGACCGGGTGATCGCCGACCTCGACGCCGTGCTCGCCGCTCCGGGCGGGCCGGCGGACGCCTTCAGCCGCGACGACGCGCGCGCGTCGCTCGCCTTCGCGCTCGACCGGCGCGGGCGCGCGGACGATCGCCGACGCGCGTGCCTGCTGTTCGCGGAGCTCCCGCGCGACGGGAGCTCCGGGGCGTTCCGGCGGCTGACGCGTCGCTGCGCGCGCCTGCCCCGGCGATAGCGCTACATCGGCGGCACGTAGATCGGCTCGACGTCGGCGCCGCCGGGGAACGCGTACGAGCCGGCCGGGCCGTAGCCGTAGGCGACCACGCCGAACGGCGTCTCGCCCTTGACGACGTGCACGCCCGCCTCGACCGGGCAGCGCCGCGACTCGTAGGCCGTGCCGTTGAGGTCGCCCGCCGGCGTGACCACGCAGCCCGCCGGCATCGCCCCGTCGATCGTGATCATGTTGGCCGGCTCGGTCGAGAGCACCACGTAGTTCTTCTGCCAGCCCCACAGCCCGCTGTCGCTCGGCGTGAGGATCCGGTACTGGTCGCGGTACTGCTCGACCGGCGGGAACACCGTCAGCGACGGATCGCCGGTCAGGTTGCCCTCGACGTACTCCTGGCTGATGAGGAGCTGACCGATCATGAACGGCTTGGAGCCCGCGGCGACGAAGTCGGCGTCGGCCCAGGTCGTCCGCACCTCGCCGTTCTTCAGCAGGAAGTTGTTGTACGGCGCCGGCAGGTTGGTGGTGATCATCGAGTCCTCGGCCGCGCCGACGAAGCGGATCACGTCGGGCTCGTGGTAGCTGCCGCTCGAGCGGATCGGGCTGCGCGTGATCACGTAATTCTTGCCCACCGACTCGATCGGGAACAGCTGCTCCTCGAGGTGATCGAGGCAGCACGTGTCCTCGTTCGTCCACCCCGGGTAGGTCGGGATGTCGACCACGCCGCCGGGCGCCGACGTCGTCTCGACGCCGGAGAACACCGCGATCGGCTTGTCCGACTTGATCACGCTGCCGGTCAGGTCCGCCATCGTCTTGGCGTTGTCCTGGAACGTCGCGTCGTCGGTCTCGAGGTTGAGCACGTCGAACGGCCCGAGCTTGACGGTGATCAGCTGGCCGCCCTTGGCCGCGGGGATCGGCGGGTTGCCCTTGATGCGCCAGCTCGGCGTCACCCACACCGTCGTCTCCTCGGTCGTACCGACGATCGTGATCGCCGAGCGGTCGATGATGTCGAGGATCTTGATCGGGTGGCCCGCCGGCCAGCCGAGCACCCGGTAGTGCTTGCCGAGCGCCGGCGTCGGCAGCAGCAGCGACGCGTCGTTCGAGAACGCGTTCTTGAACACGTTGAACTGGTACACGACCGCCGGCGCCGACGTGGTGATGCGGAACGCGTTGGACGACAGGCACGTGCCCGGCGACATGTAGTCGTTCGGCTTCACCCCGCAGTCGAGCTCGCGGGTCGGCAGCTCGATCGGCACGACCTCGTCCTGGCCGATCGTCAGCTGCTTCACCACCATCAGGTTCAGCGGCTGGCCCGGCGGCGCCAGGTTGATCTCGATCGTGACGTCGGTGTCGCCGAACCCGGCCGACGAGATCGCCACGCCCCACGGCGCGCTCGCGGGGTCGTTGAAGCCGTCCTGCTGGTCCATGTCGACCGCCCAGAACTCGCAGCCGAAGTTCGAGGGCTTGTTCGCCGCGTCGTCGCAGGTCACGATCTCACCGCCGCCGCCGGTGGTCGTGTCGTTGCCGACGTCGAAGATCGGCCCGCTCGTGCTCGCGGCCGCGCTCGTCCCGACCGTCGGGTCGGTCGTCCCGGTCGCCCCGGCGGTCATGCTGTCCGAGCCGCCCGTCGCCATCGTCGCGCTCGCGCTCGCCCCCGTCGTCGGCACGTCGCCCGTCGAGGCCGTCGTCGCGCTCGTCGCCGACGTCGCGCCCGTGGTCGCCGTCGCGCTCGCGCTCGCCGAACTCGTGTCGTTGCCACAGGCGGCGGCGGCGAGGAGAAGGAGAGAGAAGGCGGGGTTCGGGCGGGTCGTGGTCGTCATGGTGGGCATCCCAGAAGAAAGCGCGATTGTACCCCGGGACGCCGGCGCGCACGCGCAAAAACGACCGCACCCGCGCGCGCGTGTCCTCTCGCGCCGTGCCGAGGTCACCACGCGCCACGGACGGCCGCCCGCCGATTCAGAACGGGCTGCGCGCGGCTCGCACGAGCATGGCGAGCCCGATCACCACGCACGCCCCGCCGCCCACGCCGGCGAGCCACGGCCATTGGCTGTCTCTCTCGCTGAGAGCGCCGCTCCAGACGATCCGCGCGCCTCGACGTGCCGCCCGAGCTCGCGCAGGAGCAGATGCAGCAGCGTGTAGCCCCGGCGATAATACGACTCACGCTCATCGCTGCCGTCGGCGAGCACCACCCCGCGGAGCCCCCGCGAGACGCGGTCCCACTCGGGGATCAGCGCGAACACCCGCTGCAATTGCTCGGGCGTGACGACGTGCCGGAAGCCGCGGCGCGGCACCTGGACGGCGACCTCGAACGGCCTGTCCTGGGCGAACCGGACGTCGCGGTGGTTCTTCAGGTGCACGCGCCCGTCCTTGACGCGCGGCGTCGTCTTGCGCGAGCTGCGACGCACGGCGCCGAGGATACCGCCGCTCAGGGCGTCACGCCTGGGGGCGGGCTACCCGGCTCGCGCAGGAACGAGCGCTCGCAGGCCGCGTAGTTGGCCCACGCGAGCGTCGGCGGCTCGCTCAGATCGATCCGCCGCCGCTCGTAGCTGTAGCAATACGAGGTCGCCTCGCGCAGCCGCGCCGAGAGGTCGGCGCTCGCCTGCGCCGGGTCGAACGGCGCGATCGTCACCGTCCCGTCGCGCGCCGCGAACAGCACCCGCGTCCCGGTCGGATCGAAGGTCCCCAGCGACAGCTGCGGCCCGGGGCTGCGCAGGATCCGGACGAGCGCGCCGGACTCGGTCGACCAGACGAACACCGCGTTGGTCGCCTGGCTCAAGAGCCAGGCGCCGTCGGGGCTGAAGGCCAGGCGCCCGACCTGGGAGTCGACGGGGTCGAGCTCGCGCACCGTCACCTCACCGGCCGTCGAGACGAGCCGCACCCGATCGTCGGCGCCGACGAACGCGATGTCCCGACCGTCGGGGCTCACCCGCGTCAGCGGCACCACCGCGAGCGCGGTGTGCCGCACCTCCGCGGCCTGTCCCGGCCGCCACACGTGGAACGTGTACTCGTCCTTGACCGCGGTCGCCACCGCCACCGCCACGAATTCACCGTCAGGGCTCCACAGCGAATACGTGACGCCCGTGCCGCTGGGCTCGAACACCGCCGGCGGCTCGTCACCGGCGATCGACCACACGCGGATCCGGCGGTCCTTCGACACCGTCATGATGCGATCCCCCCGCGGGCTGAACTCGACGCGCTTGACGGTCTCGTCATGAGCCAGCCGGCGCACCAGCTCGTGGCCGTCGAACCGGTGGATCCGCACCTCGTCGCGCGCGGGCGACAGGTAATACACGTAGGCGCCGTCGCGGCTCAGGTTGGTAGACCCCTGGCCGTGGTCCCGCCCCGAGCCCGTCTCCCGCTGATCGCGCGGCGGCATGGCGACGTACGAGACGCGCGACGGATCGCGGAGGTCCACGCGAACCCAGTGCTCAGCCGCCTCGAAGATCACCGCGCCGGCGTCGGCCGTGAAGATCGGCTCCTTCAGGAATTCGTGGACCTCGGGGATCGTGATCGACGGGACCGACAAGCGTCCGTTCGCGTCGAGGATCCGCACCGTGAACCCTTCGACGGTGACGAGCCCGCGGCCGTCGGGCGTCCACGGCGAGGTCGAGAGCCAGCGCATCGCCGACTCGGCGACTTGCGTGTACGCCGAGAATTGTACCTTTCGCGCCGCCGGGATCGGCCACAGCCGGATCGTCTGCGCGAAGTCGCCGCGCTCGCGCTGCAGCCCCTCCGTCTTCGAGAAGCCGCGGGTGTAGATCGTCGTGCTGGCGAGCGTGTGGCTGTCCGGCGAGAACGCGAGCGTGTGCGGGTTGTGCAGGTGACCGCGGAGGACCATCGGCGCGTGCGTTCCGTCGACGTCCCACACGCGCACGGTCCGGTCACCGTAGCCGCGCGCGACGAGGGCGCTGTCCGGGCTCACCGCCATCTGGAGGCCCCACTGCAACATCCCGGCCTGCGGGCGTGGCGGCGACTCGAGCTCGCGCAAGAGCGTCCCGGTGGCGACGTCCCACACGAGCACGCGATCCTCGGTCGTCGTGGAGATCACGCGCGCGCCGTTCGGCGTGAACATCGCGGTCCACACCTTCTCGTCGCCGGTGAGGAGCGGCGCGTGATCGAACGGCTCGCCGAGCGCGACGCCGTCCAGCCCGCGCCGCTCGATCACCTGCGGCCGGAGGAGCAGCACCGCGTCACCGGTGGGCGCGCCGACGATCCGATCGGCGCCGGGGAACTCGATGAGCTTCTCGCCGTCGCTGGTCCACACACCGACGTCGCGCAGGTCGCCCCACATCGGCGAGCGATTGGCGGCCTTGATCACGCGGTCACCCGCCGGCATGAACTCGGAGTTCCCCACGAACTCGACCCACTTCTCGCTCGGCGCGCGGACATCCCAGCGCTGCGAGCGGACGTGCGTCACCGTGCCCTGCTTGTCCCAGGAGATCACGAGGAGCTGGCTCGAGTCGGCGCGCCAGCTGAGGTCGTACACCGGAAATTGCGGCCCCTTGAGCTCGGTCGGCGCCCCCACGCCGTCGATCGGGTGGAGCCGCACGAGCCCGTCGCGGTACCCGATCGCCACCTGACGCCCGTCGGGGCTGAGCGCGACGTCTTCGATCGCTCCACCTTCGGGCGGCATGAGGACCGCCGGCTCGCCGCGGGCGTCGGCCCGCCACACGCGCACCGCCTCGTCGTTACCCCGCACCACCACGCGCGTGCCGTCGGGCGTGAACGCGACGTTCATCTTCCCCGGAAGCACCGCGCTGGCGATCGGCTCCTCGAGCGCCTCCACGGCCGAGCTCCGCCAGCCGCGCAGCCGCTCCGGCGCCTCGACCTCGCGGAGCAGCGCAGCGGACGACGTGGGATCGTCGACGTGGTCGATCGACCCATTCGTGTCGAATCGACGGAGCGCCGCGAGGCGCAGCGCGTCGCGGGCGCGCGACGCCTCCGCCTGGCTCCGCTCCGCCTCGATCCGCAGATCGTCGAACGCGCGGTCGCGCGCGCCCTCCGCCGCGATCTTGGCCTCCTCCTCGCGCGCGGCGCGGTCGCGCGCGTCGGCGGCGAGCCAGCCGAATCCGACGATCGACGCGGTCACCACCGCCGCCGCGAGCCCGACGCGCCGGAGCCCGCGCGCCCGCGCGTCGGGGTCGTACTCGAGCTCGGCGAGCAGCGCGTCCATCGAGGGCCAGCGCTCGGCCGGCTGCTTGCGGAGCCCGCGGAGGACGATCTTCTGCAGCCACGCCGGCACATCGGCGCCGGCGGGGACCTTCGGCTCCGCGTCGAGGATCGCCCGCACCAACACCCCGAGGTCGCGGCCGGTGAACGGCCGCACGCCGAACAGCGCCTCGAACAGCGCGACGCAGAACGCGAATTGATCGGAGGCCGCGTCGCCCACGTTCATCCGCAGCGACTCCGGCGCCATATAGGCGGGGGTCCCGACCACCGCGCCGGTCGCCGTCAGCGACGCCGCCAGCGCCGACTCCGAACCATCGAGATCGAGCGCGCTCGAACTCGATGGTTCGGCCGGCCCCGCGCTCGCCCGCGCCAGCCCGAAGTCGCCGACCAGCACCCGTCCGTCCGCGCCGACGAACACGTTGGCCGGCTTGAAGTCACGGTGGACCAGCCCGCTCGCGTGCGCCGCCGCCAGCCCGCGCCCGGCCGCGAGGAACACCCGCCGGACCTCGCGCCAGCCGCGGCGCTCCGCCGCGAGCCAGTCGGCGAGGTTCACGCCGTCGATGAATTCCATCGCGACGAACAGCTCGTCGCCGAGCTCACCGACCTCGTAGACCTGCACGACGTTCGGGTGAGACAGCCGCGCCATCGCCTGCGCCTCGCGCAAGATCCGGCCGCGCCGCTCCGCGGTCGCCGCGGCCAGCGAGCGCGTCAGCTTGATCGCCACCTTGCGGTCGAGCTTCGGGTCGTAGGCCGTGCAGACCACGCCCATCCCGCCGTGCCCGAGCTCCTTGAGGAACGTGTAGCGGCCGATCGTCGGCGCCTGCAGCTCGCCGAACAGCGAGCGGTGGATCCGGTCGCGGGTCAGCCGCTCCGCGACGGCGATCTCGGCGGTCCCCGACGGCCCGATCTGCGTCTCGTCGGTGGCGATGTCGCCCGCCGCAGTGCCCTCGGGCGATTGCACCATCGTCGGATGGTAGCGGTCCCGCCCGCTCCGCGACAGCCTGTCCTCGCCCATGACGCCCTCGGCGCGCGGCGCCGCTCCTCCGCGAAGAATTCCCATGCTCGACGACCTCCGTCGGCACGGTGCCCGCAGCCCACCGCCGGGATTAAGCGCCGACGAAAAATTTCGACGCTGCTATGGTCGGTCGCCGTGGACCCCGAAGGCCCGAGCGATCGCGCGCTCCTCGACGCCTGGCGCGGCGGCGACCGGCGCGCGGGATCGACCCTGTTCCACCGCCACTACGCGATGGTCAGCCGGTTCTTCCGCTCCAAGGCCAACGCCGCCGACGTCGCCGACCTGATCCAGAGCACCTTCGTCGCCTGCGTCGAGGGCCAGGAGCGCTACGAGGGCACCGGCACCTTCAAGAGCTACCTCCTCGGCATCGCCTTCCGCCTCCTCTGCCGCCATTACCGCAGCAAGCGACGCACCAGCGATCGCATCGACTTCGGCTCCGTCAGCGCCGCCGACCTCGCGCCCTCGCCGAGCCAGCTCCTCGCCGCCCGACGCGAGGAGCAGCTCCTCCTCGCCGCGATCCGCCGGATCCCGCTCGAATACCAGACCCTCCTCGAGCTCGTCTTCTGGGAGGATTTCACCGCCGCCGACGCCGCCGCCGCGCTCGGGCTCCCGCTCGGCACCGCGAAGTCGCGGATCCGCCGCGCCCGCGAGCTCCTCCGCGAGCAGCTCGCCGCCCAGGCCGACAGCCCCGCGCTCCTCGACGACACGCTGACCCACCTCGACGACTGGGCCCGCCGCCTGCGCGCCCAGCTCGACCTCCGCGAATGACCCCACGCCGCGGGCGCCGCCGTCACGGCGCGCAGGTCGGCGTCGCGCCGTATGGGCAGCGCAGGTCGAACGTCCCGGTGAGCGGCCCCTTGTCCGCCTTGAAGCGGAACGTCCCCGCGATGTGCGAGCGGTCCCACGCGGTGATGTCGAGCTCGCCCGGCTCGACGAGGGCCAGCGGCGCGATCACGCTGAACGTGCCCTTCGCGCCGGTCTTGTCGATCGGGTACTTCCCCGGCGCCATCGGCAGGTCGTCGTCGTCGTTGTGCAGCTGGATCGTGACCTGCGCGCCCTTGCCACAATTGATCAGCAGCTTGCCGGCGACCGATCGACCCGGCTGATCGGGCGCCATCCAGTGCGTCGATTGCACGTTGTTGGCGCCGCCGCCGCCCTTGTTCTCCGGCTCGCTCCCCACCGTGTACGCGCAAAAGCCCTGGGCGAACGGGTCCACGGGCGGCGCCGCCACAGATCCGGCCGGCGAACCCGCCGGCGTCGGCGCGACCGGGGCCGACGCCGGCTTCGCCGCGGCCGGCGGCGGCTCGTCCTTCCGGTCGCACGCGAGGACGAGGGACAGCCCGAACACGACACAGCAGCAGCGGAGCATCCCGCGCAGCCTCGCACGGGCGCCCGCGGGCGTCGAGCCCCGGCGCCTCCGCGCGGCATCGCCCGGCGCGAGCGCGCCCGCGCTCACTTCACCGTGAACGACCACGTCGGCGTCGTCACCTTCGCGCCGCAGTCGCGGACGACCGCGTACCACTCGTAGGTCGCGCCCGGCTTCAGCCCCTCGACGGTGGTCGCCAGCGTCGCGCCGGGGCCCGTGGTCACGCCGGCGAGCGCGAACACCCCGGTGGCCGCCGACATGTCGACCGTGAGCGTGAACTGCTCCTTCGTCCCGGTCATCGACTTGTTCAGCCACGGCGAATACGTCTCGACCTTGAGCTGGTTCTTGGCCGGCGAGAACCGCCAGATCCGCATGTAGCCGCAGCCGCCGGCGCACTTGTCGGCCGGGACGATGAGGTCCTGATAGTCGGCCAGCATCGAGTGGATCCGGTGGCCCTGGTACGTGTCGGTGCGCCGGGCGCGGAACTCCTTGATGTGCCCGCTGGTCATGAGCTGGACGTTGTCGACCTTCTTCATGACCTCGTAGATCTGCTTGCCCTGCGCGCAGAAACTCCCGTTCGCGTTGACGATGTGGTGCGAGTTGACGATCCCCAGCGCGTTCGGGTGGTCCTCGAACACGCCCTTGGCCCACGCCAGCACCTCCGGGTCCTGGCCGAGATCGCCGCGGTACTCGAGGCTCAGCATCACGATCTCGAGGTTGCCGGCCTTCACCAGGATCCAGTTGTTGTCGTTCTTGCTGCCGTAGTGGCCGCCGTAGTACGTCCGCCCCTTGAACCGCGCCACCCCGAAGTACTTGTTGAAGAGCGTCGTGCTGAACGGGATGTCGTCGTGCGAACTCGCGCCATTGTCATGGTTGCCCACCGCGATCCCGTAGGCGATGCCCTCGGGGAACTTCGGCGCCGTCGTCTCGAGCTTGGTCATCGCCATGTCGGCGCGCTGCCACTCGATCTCCTCCACGTTGCCGTGCTGCACCACGTCGCCGTTGTGCAGCACCGCCACGATGTTGTCCGTGTTCCGGTGCTCCCACACCCACGCCGTCTGCGCCGGGAACTGGGGGAAGTTGCCCGGGAACTGCGTATAGTTCTGCGTGTCGGGCAGGATCACGATCGTGAAGTCGTCCTCCGCCGTCAACGTGTGCACCTCGCGGAGATAAAACCGTGCGGTCGCGTCCGCAGGGATCTCCCCGCCGATCGTCACCTCGAGGTCCACGCTCGACCCGGCGATCACGGCTCCGTCGGCCGGCGCGCTCGGCTCGGCCTGAAAGTCCATCGGCGGCGTATCACCGCACTCCGCCGGCGGCGGCGCCTCGGTCGTGCCGCCCGTGCTGCTCGCCTCGCCCGTGCTGACCGCCTCGCCCGTGCTGCCCGCGCCGCCCGTGCTTCCCGTGCTGCCCGTGCTGCCCGTGCTGGTCGTCGTCGACCCGCTCGCGGACGCCGAGCCCGCCGAGCCATCCCCGCCGCTTGAGCTCGTCGGCGCGACGTCGCCCGTCGTCGTCCCCTCGACGCCACCGCTGCTGCTCCCGGCCCCGCCGCCGCCCGTCGACGCGAACGCGGTGGTGGTCGCGGCATCGTCGCTGCAACCCGCGACGAGGGTGATCAGGAAGAGCGAGGCGAAGGCTGCGAGGCGCACACCCCCAGCCTACGCTCTTTTTCGAGCGTCGTGCGCGATTTCTACCCGTAGGTTTCCTGAGCTTCTTCAGGTATCGTCGATTCCTGATGGGCCTCTCGCACCCGCGCCGCGCATCGGCGCGCACACCCTTCGCGCTGTGGCTCGCGCTCGCGTCGGCCTGTCATCCGCAGATCCTCCCGGCCGGCGACACCACGAGCACCTCCGGCCCGCCCGCGACCTCCGCGGCGAATACGACGAGCCCGGCGACCACCGCGGCGGACACGACCGGCTCGAGCGGCGCGAGCTTCCTCGACGCGCTGAGCACGGGCCCCGCCCCGCCCCACTGCGACGTGTTCGCTCAGGACTGTCCCGAGGGACAGAAATGCGCCTGGATCAGCTACTCCGACGAGGCAGGGAACACGGACTGCGTCCCGGTCGCGCCGGACCCCAAGCAGCCCGGAGAGCCGTGCACCAACGAGATCGGCCCCGAGCTCGACTGGCCCACCGGCGTCGACGACTGTGTCAAGGGCGCCCTGTGCCTGCCGAACGGCCAGCTCGATCAGGGCTTCTGCGTCGAGCTGTGCAAGGGCAGCTACGGGTCCCCCTATTGTGAGGACGGCTACTCCTGCGTCGGCGGCCGCACCCACTGGTATTGCCAACAGGACTGCGATCCGCTGCTGCAGGACTGCCCCGCGGGCCGGCGCTGCGACTCGTTCCTCCAGTTCAGGCCGAACTGCCAACCCGACGACGAGCCGAGCGGGGCCGGCGTCGGCGAGCCGTGCGTCGAGCCGAAGGACTGCGCGCTGGCCCTGACCTGCGTCGGCGGCCTCCCCGGTTGCCTCGGCCCGACGTGCTGCACGAAGTGGTGCGATCTCGCCGACCCCGACTTCGACTGCGCGGTCAAGGGGCTGACCTGCGTGGACCTCGTCCTCGAACAGTGGGTGAATTGGCCGGAGCACCTCGGCCTCTGCCACACCCCGGTGTCGCCATGATGCGCGCGCTCCCCCTCGCCTGCGCCCTCGTCCCGGCCTGCGCCCTCGCCCCCTACGCCGAGCCCGGCGCCGCCGACGGTGAGACCACCGGCGCAGCCACGACCGCAGCCACGGCCGCGACGACGGCCGCGGAGACCACCGCCGACATCCCGCGGCCCCCCGCGGATCTCGGCGGGCCCGCGCCCTCGTGCGACGCCCCGTGCGGCGAGCACCTGTGGAGCCGCCGCTTCGCCGCGACCGGCTCCGCCTGGGTGACCGGCGCCGCGCTCGACGCCGCCGGCAACATCGTCCTCCACGGCACATTCGACATGCTCTCGACGATCGCGCTCGGTGACCTCACGCTGA
>WBZU01003082.1_pt1 | contig 11107 bp, 8 predicted proteins | sample 5204311 | NCBI WGS metagenome assembly WBZU01 (sample SAMN12344359, study PRJNA552823) | activated sludge metagenome | biome: Activated sludge suspended growth; feature: Nitrification reactor; material: Wastewater; isolation source: activated sludge from nitrification reactor of wastewater treatment... | reverse complement strand
CGGATCATAAATGCCACCCGCCGCTTCGAGGCTCGACGTACCAAAACCACCCCACACGAGCATCTTCGAGCCGGTCCATGCGGCCACGTGCGAGAAGCGCGCTGCCGGAGCGTTGGTCATGCTCGTCGGTGTCCACGTATCCGTTGCCGGATCATACGCGGCTCCGGTGTTTGTCACGGCGGGCATCCCGGAGACGTTTCCCCCCCAAACGATCATCTTGGAGCCGGTCCACACCGCCGTATGCGCGTACCTCGCCGACGGAGCGTCGGTCATGGACGTTGGTGTCCAAACGACTTTGGGAGGAGGAGGCAACGGCGATTCACCGGAGGATGAAGACGACCCGGACGAACCCACGGGCGTCGTATCGCCACAGCCGAGGAAAACCAAGGAAGCGAAAAGGGCACAACACGAACGCAACGACATGCGCTCGAACATATCCGAACGTATCTCGGAGATGAAGTGGGGCACCGAGCGCGAATTTCGTTTGACGTCAAATGATTGGAGAGCGAGATGGAATACCCCCGAGGGTTTTTCATGCCAGCACGCGAAAATCATCTTCACCCCACCCGGCGGCGAGTTGCAGCAGCTCGCTGTCTTCCAGTTCGGCGAGGGCGGCGAGCTCTTCGTCGGTGAGCGATCCAATTTCTTCGTCGCTCATGGCGGCGATTTGCTCGATATCGTCATCATCGAGCTCATCCATTTCGAATCCGCATTGGTGGAGCAATTCGTCGATCTCCGAGTCCGACAAACCTTCGTCCTCGTTGTAATCGTCATCTGCGGAGTTTTCCGATTGGAAGTACGTATCCACGACGCGACGTCCGCGTTTGTCATGATTCGACGACCGACGGGACATATCAAATGCGGCGGAAGACGAACCGGTAATGCGGAAAATCGGCGTCCGTTCCGATTTCATTTCGGGGCGGCGTTCGAATAATGCGGCAAACGAAGGCCCGCCCGGCTCGCAAAGAATGGTGGCCACGCGACGCACGCCCGGACGAGCGCGCAATTCATCCAAAGCCGCGCTGATCGCCAATTCGGAATCGGCATCTTGTTGGTCGAAGACAATCGTCACCGGTTCGGTGCCGCGCAGGAAAATGGCCGCATAAAGCCACGCAGCCGTCCGCGCGCATGAACGATGGGCAACGAGCAAAACGCGGGTGCCTTCATCAATGCGAACGTAGGTATCCAAAAACGCGTCGATTCCTTGCATGGCTCAATCCGAATAAGGTGCGTTGTTCACGGTTGTCCGAGCTGAAGACGAACGAGTCCCTCACGCGCCGATCGCGCGTCCCTCGCCTCCGCTCTCCCCGGTCGCCTCGATGCGAACCGGATGAACAACAATTAAGTCACCCATTCGAATTGCGCAATGAAAAGAATGGGCCGATCGGACATTGTTCGACCTACTTTCCGAAGCGCCTCAATCGACACTTACAATTCAAATTGTGCTTATTTTTAAGCGATTTTCGAGCATCAAGCGGAATCTCCAACGTTATGACGAAATATGTCCGCTCATTGGTTGACGAATCCGTGGGACCCCATTGTGAAACATTCACGTCGCATCGGACATTGATTGTCCGATGGCCAAAGAATGTCCTGCGATCAAGGTCACCAAATTCGGGATCCAACATCGTTTGGAATCGACTTGGCCGCTCCGTCGTCTCTATGGATGTTCCCATGCGCGTTATTACTGAATTCATGTTCAGCCTTTCATGCACCGCGTTGCTCGCCATCACGGCCACAGGCTGCGATCCCACCCCGAACGCCTCGGCAACGCCTTCCGCCGCCGCTTCCGTCGCGTCGGCACCGGCAGCTGCCGCTCCTGATGAAGGAGCCGTTTGCCGTGAGCGTATCGCCAAAGTCTTAGCGTCTCCCAAAGCGGCCGGAACGCCCGCATTCGATGCGAACCGCATTGAAATCCTCGGACGCGTTCGGGGCGAACCGATGGTTTTCTTGCGTGAGCCCGCCGTCGTCGCCGAATCGACGCTCGATCCGAAGCTCGCAACGGCCGCGAAAAACTTCGCCAAACAACGTCCCGGCGGGCGCATCGTCGGTCTTCGCAAACAATACAAAACCGACCCTCGCGCACTCCGCACGCTTCTTTTGCGCGAAGGTTATGCCTACGCGTCCGATCCGATCGATGCGTTGATGCTGATAACGCAGGTGTCGCTCACGGATCTTTTCGACGAAAACGAGATTTTCATCGCGCGAGGGACGGGAATTCGCAAACTCACGCGCACGACGATCAACAAAGAACAACGTTATGTCGACGCAAAGGGCAAACCCGCCGATATGCTCTTCGGCGATCGCGTGGCCTTGACGGAGCAGGAATTGGCCGAGCCTTTGCACCGCGACGTAGCGGCATTATCGGAGTCCGCCGGATTCGATCGAATTCGCATCAAACACGCGACGAACGAAGCCATCGTCGCCGACCTCCGCTTTGGACAAACCTGGGCCAATGCGTTGCTCGTCTCCGATGGTCCCAAGGTTTCTCTTGCGTGTATCGGCGAGGATCCTCCCGTTCGGGAAAAAGTCGCCGCCTATTTGGATGAAAGCGCGCCTCATCGCCGCGCTGTGCAAGCCATCCGGGAGACCATTACAAAGCAAGTCGACGAGTCATTTCGATTCGATCGTCCGGAGAGAGAGCCAAACCATTTTCGAGACGGCATCTTGCGCCCGCAATGGATGACGGCCTATTTGCAGGGTCGCACCAATTATTCCTTTGAAAAACACACGTATTCGGTGTTTGGTCCCGACGGTCTGGCTTATCCGCCCGAGGTCTGCGTCGATTTCATCATCGATACGTACGAACGAGCCGGAGGATCGTGGTTCCGGCCGCAAGGTGAACAGCCCGGACGAACTCCGGGACGACTTTCCTTGAGCCAACCGAAAAAGCCCGCGCCTCGCGGAGTCATCGGCCTCGCGGATTTCGCTGAAGACCTTCCCGAATTATTCACGGTGTATCGTTATCAGGGCGCGGAGAAGGTTCCTTTCGGCGAACGCACGAAGTATTTTGAAAACTTGCGCGACAAAGCCGACCTTCGTCCCGGCGACATCGTCTCGATTCAGGGCTTGAAAAAAGACGATTACGTGCACCAACATGGAATTCTCGTCGACCGAATCGATCCTTTGACGGGTTTTCCGTTTGGCTTGGCGGACCAAATGAAACGGCCCAGGCGACGCACCTGGGAAGGCATCATGGCCGAAGCGCCCAAACGCAGCCTGTATTATCGAGCTCGTCCGAGCGAAGCCATGATGGCCAAAATCGATCCCGGCCCGGAAAAACAATAAGGCCCAAAAACTAAAAACCTCGCCCAAACGGACGAGGTCTTCAGGTCGCAGTCATTCGTAAGCCGAGTTCTGTCGTTTGTCCAAGTTACCTCGGACGAACTGGCAATCATTCCTCTAGGACACGCATTACTACGTATCTCGAGCGGCCTACCCGGAGGCATCGAACGAGCAGCTCTTTCGGGATTTTTCAATCCCAGCGCCTCCCTATGTGGCCTTGCTTCGCGTGGGGTTTGCCGTGCCACTTTCGTTACCGAAAGCGCGGTGGGCTTTTACTCCACCATTTCACCCTTACCGATTGGCCGAAGCGAATCGGCGGTATCTTTTCTGTTGCACTCTCCTCGAGGTCACCCTCACCGGGCGTTACCCGGCACGCCGCTCTATGAAGCTCGGACTTTCCTCCCGCGAATACCATTCGCCGGCGATTGCCTGTATGACTGCGACGCGCGCACCCTAACGCGCAAAAACGCAGTTGTCGAGACATTACGCGGCCAGCGGCAACAGCCTGTCGCGAAGTTTACGTTTGGCCCGGGCTTCCAGCTGTCGAGCGCGTTCACGCGACACGCCCAAACGACGCCCGATTTCAGCCAAAGACAATTCTTCCTCAGGGTCGGCCATCATCCGCGCTTCGACGATATAACGTTCCCGCGGATCCAGATTCTGAACGGCTTCTTCGAGTTGCTCGCGCAGTCGTGCCCCCTCTTCCGCGCGCAAAAATCGTTCTTCCTGGTCCTGTTCGTCCGCGACCAACGTATCGACCAAAGCCCTGGCGCCGTCATCGAATACTTTCGTGTCGAGTGACACGTCGCGCGCTTCGAGGCGCCTGGCCATTTCGATGACTTTTTCCGCAGGTGCCCCGAACTTGCTCGCCAAAAGCTGATCGCCTGCTTCCCCTTCTCCAACGAGCCCTGCAATGCGAGCGCGTTCGCGACGCAAGCGGAAAAACATTTTCGACCGCAATGGTCCCGAACCTACGCCGACCAAACTCCAGGAATGAATCACGTGGTTCAGAATGTACGCACGTATCCAGTAAGCTGCATACGTGACAAACCTGTTTCCGCGCTCGGGATCATACTTGCGAATCGCATGCACGATACCGAAGTTCCCCTCCGCAATCAGATCCGCGAGCGGAATGCCATAACGGCGATAACTGATCGCTATCGACACGACATGCCGCAAATTGGCCAGCGCAAGTCGCGAAGCCGCCCGTTCGTCCCCCGAATCTCGAAACGCACGAGCCAACTCCACCTCTTCCTCACGGGAGAGTTCCGGAATTTGCCGAATATGCGCGATGTATCGAGAAACCGCGCTGCCTTGCTCATTGGAAGTTTGCACGTCATCCCTCGTCAGTGTGTATTCCGTGTCCACCGCCCCCTGCTTCCGACGCACCGTCCTGCCCGAAATTCGCCGAGAAGTCCGCACCCCTGCCCCCAATGCAACCGTCATTCCTCCGACTTGCCCCTCCCCGACACGCGTTTTGCGCCCCATAGTGTCGAGACAGACCGAAAAAAGCCGCAATAGCCTCGAAATGAGCGCCGAAATGAGCCCAAACCGAGACAATTCAGGATTCGACTGAGATAAATTCGGAATGCAGCGTCACCGAGATACCCAGTCGACCTTCGCAACGAAGTTATCGATCCGGAATACCAGGTAAAACCCCGGGCATGGGGAAGGCGGGAAAAACGCGATGGATGGTATGAGGTTGGAAACGCGCTCGGTCAAAACGCGAGAACCCGGCAATTACGCCGAGAATGACGAACCGCAACCGCAGGTGCTCTTCACATTCGGATTGGAGAACTTGAAACCCGACCCGTGAAGTCCCTCGACGTAGTCGATTTCCGTTCCATCCAAGTATTGGTAACTCAAAGGATCAACGAAGAGCTTGATCCCTTTGTCCTCAAACGTTTCATCCATCTCCGTCGGCTTGTCCTCGAAATACAGATCGTACGAGAAGCCGGCACACCCACCCCCGATGACGCGCAAACGCAAGCCTTGATCGAGTAGGTTCTCGGCCGTCGCAATCTCCATGACCTTCTCTGCCGCCTTGGGCGTGATGCTGATGGACATCGTATTCCTCGCAATTCCTTGAACTTCGTGGGTTTGTCATTGAATCACCCCCACGACACGACTATTTTTCTCTTACGCCCTACAATAGGCAAACTCAAACCAACACGCCAGCAAAAGATGACGATACGGAACAATCTGCTTGTGACTGCCTGTCCCCCAGAAGCTTCACGTCACGCATGAGACTCCTTCGTCGCGGTCCCGTGATCATCGTCGATTCGGTCCCTCAACCCACCGAACGCGACATTTTACGCGCCCTCGGAATCCCGCATTTGCACCATATCGCCGATGTCGCCGAATCCGGCGTGCGCAAAGCCATCGATCTGGCCCTGCGTCGTGCGCTCGAAATGACGTCTTTTCAGGCTGTTTTCCGAACCGCCGAGGTCGTGGACCAGACCGCCGATCGCCTCATCGTTGCCGACGCTCATCCGCAAATGCTTTGTTCTCCAACCTTCGTTCGTCGTTTCGAAACAGCGACCGAAGTCGCGGTACTCGCGGTTACGCTGGGACAAACGTGGGACGATGTGCTCGATGATCTGGGCCGGCGCGGTGAAGCGGCGGAAGCTTGGTTTTTGGACGCACTTGGCGTGCATCTCGTCGATCGCGCGTCACGACGTATCGAAGAACGCGTTGCGCAGGACATGGCGCGCGAAGGGCTTGGACGAATCGGACGATATCGACCGGGATATGGCGACGTGCCGCTCGGCTTGCAGAGACACTTCTGCGACTTTGTCGAAGCGTCGCGCATCGGCATCGAACCGAACGAAGCGATGAGCCTTTGGCCGCGAAAATCGGTGACGACCGTGGTTGGTTTCCGCCCGGGTCTCGACGAAGACGAATCTGAAACATCGTCAACGTGAAGCAAACAGGCTAAAGAGGGCGCGTGAAGCGGGAAGAATTTGCGCATCGCCTAAAGCATGAAGTCCTCATCCTCGACGGGTCCATGGGCGCGTTTTTGCAAGCGCGTGGTTTGCCCGATGGATACGCGCCGGATTTGTGGAACGTCGAGCAACCGAACGCGATCACGGAAGTTCATCGCGAATACGTGAACGCCGGCGCGGATATTCTCCTGACAAACACCTTCGGAGCTTCGCGCATTCGCCTGGGTGAATACGGAGCGCAAGCGCGCGTGCGAGAAATCAACATCGCCGCCGCGGAAAACGCGCGCAGAGCGATCGGGGACAAACGCGTGCTCGTGGCGGGTGACATCGGTCCGTGTGGAACGACGTTGCAGCCGGGAGGAGAGCTTGCGTTCGACGAAGCGGTGGAGTTGTTCGCGGAACAAGCGCGAGCGCTCGTCGAAGCCGGCGTGGATGTCATCGCGATCGAGACGATGTTCGATCTCGTCGAAGCGAAAGCGGCGCTCATCGCGGTGCGGGATGTGTCGCGAACGATTCCGGTGATCGCGCACATGACGTTCACGGCGCGAGGTTTGACCGACACGGGTTCGGATCCTGAAACCGCAGCGATCGTGCTCGAAGCGTGCGGTGCCGATGTGCTCGGCGTGAACTGTTCCGTGGGTCCGGAGGACATGCTCGAAGTCGTGGGACGCATGGGTCGCGCGACGAAGTTGCCGCTGTCTGTCCAGCCAAACGCAGGCCTTCCGGTGATGCGTCATGGTCGCACGGTGTTTCCTCAAACGCCGGACCAGATGGCGCCTTTTGCGAAGCAGTTCGTCGATCGTGGAGCGGCGATCGTCGGTGGTTGTTGTGGAACGACGCCGGACTACATCCGCAAGATTGCGCAGGACGTGGGGCACAAGCCGCATGCCGCGACAAACCGTTTGGAAGGTACGTGGATCACGTCGCGCAGTCGATCGCTACGCATCGGAGCTGGAGCGCCGTTCGTGACGATTGGCGAGCGGATCAATCCTACGGGTCGCAAAGTGTTTTCCCAGGCGATTCGAGAAGGACGAACCGATCTCATCGTGCAGGATGCTCGCGCGCAGGCGGAGGGCGGAGCGATGTCGCTCGACGTGAACGTGGGTGTGCCGCTCGTCGATGAAGCGGCGATGCTCGAGAAAGCGGTGCTCGCGGTGCAGAACGTGACGGACCTGCCGCTCGTGGTGGATTCGTCGAACGTCCAGGCGCTCGAGCGGGGCATTCGGGTTTATCCGGGCCGACCACTCGTCAACAGCGTCGATCCGGTGAAGGAAAAAGCGGATTTCTTGTTGCCGATCATCAAGCGTTACGGCTGTGCGGTGATTGGCATGTTGGCGGAGAGCGAGATTCCCGAGCGCGCGATCGATCGCGTGCGTAATGCCGAGAAGATTCTGCGCATGTGCGAAGAGCACGGGATTCCGAAGGAGTGGGTGGTCTTCGACTGCATTTCGATTCCGGTGAGTGCTGCGCCGGTGAGTGCTGCGCAGACCTTGGAAACGATTCGGATTGTTTCCACGGAGCTCGGGTGTGCCACGACGTTGGGTTTGTCCAACGTTTCCTTTGGATTGCCTTTGCGCAAGAGCGTGCACAATACATTTTTGGCGCAGGCCATTGCCGTGGGCCTCGATTCGGCGATTTGCAATGCAGTGGATCCATTGCTGCAAGAAACGGTTGCCGCGGCGAGTTTATTTGCGAATCGCGACAGGAATTGCCGTCGGTACATCGATATGGCCGTGCCGCTCGAAACGAAGCGCAAGCAAGAGGCGGCGATTTTGGAGGCGGCGAAAAAGGGCCAGCTGCTGGGCGTGGATACAGCGGGACAAACCGAGGCCAAACCGGAAGCAGGCGCGGCCAAAGGCGCGAAAACGACGCGCGATTTGGTTTGGGATGCGGTCGTGGACGGGGACAAGGACGGCGTGCCGGGCCTGGTGAAGAAATTGCTCGACGAAGGTGTCGAGCCATTCGAGATTTTCTTGAACGTGCTGACGCCGGCGATTCGCCATTTGGGAGATTTGTTCGGCGCGGGGAAGAAGTTCATTCCGCATTTGATTGCGAGTGCGGATGCAATGAAAGCGGGCGTGGCTGTATTGATGCCGCTGCTCGAAGCTTCCGGCAATATCGAGAAAAAGGGCACCGTGATATTGGCGACCGTGAAGGGCGATATTCACGATATCGGGAAAAACATCGTGGGGTTGATGCTGAAGAATTTCGGCTTCGACGTGCACGATTTGGGGCGCAACGTTCCGGTCGAAACGATATTGGCGGCGGCGAAGGAGCACAACGCGCAAATCATTGGTTTGTCGGCCTTGATGACGACGACGATGATGCGGATGAAGGACGTAATCGACGCGGTTCGTGCGGACAATCTGGCGCATGTGGTGATGATTGGCGGCGCGGTGACGACGCAATCGTTTGCCGAGGAAATTCGCGCGGATGGATATGGGAAAGACGTCGGCGAGGTGGTGAACGTGGCCGAGCGCATGTTGAAGCTGCACGCGGAGAGGTTTGGCGGAGAGAAGGTGGCTGCGGCGACCTGATTTGACGAATAGACGAACGCCCCCAACGTTCATCATGCTGCGCTACGTGCTGTTTTCTTGACAGTCGACGGGTAGAGGACTACTTCGGTCCTCATGCTGATTCAATTCCTGGTTGAAAATTTCCTTTCGTTCAAGGACGAAACGGTGTTCAGCCTGCTCGCGCCACCGGAAGAGACGCGTGGGGTCATCGAGGTTCCGACGCACGGTCTACGTCTGATGCGCATCGCCGCGTTTTACGGGGCAAACGCTTCGGGGAAGTCGAATTTCACCAAGGCATTAGAAGCAGCCCGCGAATTGATTGTACACGAGCAATTACCCCATGCCGAACTGCCGGCGCGCTCTTTCCGGCTGGATCAGACGGCGTCAACCAAGCCTACGCGTTTTCAATTCGACATTCTTATTCAAGACATTTGTTATACCTATGTTTTGGTATTTACACGTAGCATGATAGTAGCGGAGGCGCTGTATCGAAAACTGCCCAATACGGCCAACGATGAAATTGTGTACGAGCGCGAGGCCCCTGCAGACAAGGGCGAGCATCTCGTCAAGTTCGGGCCAATGATCGATGCTCGCAGCGACAAAGACCGGCTGTTCGCGGAGTTTACTGCACGTGGAGCGCACTTCAGACAACCATTGCTCACAAAATTTGCAATTGGCAATGTCTCCGGATTTGACGCTGTCTACAGTTGGTTTTTGGATGGCGTAACCATAATTGGCGCGTCGGCTCGCTATGCGAATTTGATCCAAGAACTGAACGACAACCCTTCTCTGCGCACCTTCTTCAGCGAGAAGCTCACCAACGTCGGTACCGGCATTCGCGATGTTCAAATAGAAGAAAGACCTTACGAGCTCGCATCCTTGGGGCATGATAACGAGTTATTGGAGTCATTCATTCGTGACGCTGTACGACAACTCGAAAAATCACGAAATGAAAAGTTCATAACTCGGAGCGAAGAATCCGGCGGTACGATTGTCGATGCTGAACGAAAACTGTATTTCAAGCTGAAGCTGATACACCGTAGCGGCACTGGATTCGAAGCGTCGTTCGACTTGGAAGACGAATCCGACGGCACTCAACGTCTCCTTCACCTGTTGCCAGTACTCTTTCATCGTACTCAAGAATCCGGCCTCTGCACTGTCATCGACGAACTCGACCGAAGCCTACACACGATGTTGACGCGCTATTTCGTCGAGGAATTCTTGAGCGTAGGGTCAGACACGCAAACGCAATTGATTTTTACAACGCACGATACGAACTTGCTCAACGGTCGCCTCTTGCCCGCACGTGCCGTGTGGTTTGTCGAAAAAGATGATAACGGAGCTTCGCGCATCCATTCGCTTTCCGAATACAAGCCTGAGCAGCTCGAGTATCTATTGGAACACCTTGAAGAGGGTTACTTGCAAGGTCGATTCGGGGCCATTCCGTTCATCGCCGACCGAAGGAATCTTCGTTGGCAAGTACGCGAGGAGAACCCCTCCGAATGATTCCGCGCAAAAAGCTGGTGCCCCCAACCACGCACGTGCGAGATGCACGACTTTACATCATCGTTGTCGAGGGTGAAAGGACGGAGCACGGCTACTTTATGGCGCTTGAATCGAGTAAATTCATTCAGACGGATCGCATACAACCTTACATTGTCCCCTCTCGAGACGGCAAGAGTGCGCCACAACATCTTGTCAATAATGCCGAAAGAGCCATTGCAGAATATGGACCGTTGATGCCTCAGGATGAGCTTTGGCTCGTTTTCGAGGTCGACAAACACTCTGGAAGCAATCGCATCGAGCAAATTCACAGCGCATTGCACATTGCCGAAAGCCAGGGTTGGATTGTCGCATTGAGCAATCCTTGCTTCGAGGTTTGGCTGCTTCTGCACTTAGCCGATGACTTGTTAGGCATTGACGATTATGGAGAGACCGCAGAAAATAAACTACGTGACTTATTGAGTGGATACAGCAAATCGACAGTTCCGAAACCATGTCTTGATCGCCAAGCAATCCAACTTGCCATTACCCGCGCCAAAGCCCGCGACACCGATCCGAACAGCCCAATCCCGGAATTGCCGGGAACTCGCGTTTATCGCTTGGTCGAGCGGCTCGTGGGTACGCGAGTGGTCTAACCGCCGGTCTTCCTACTCCGTCGCGTGTTTTCCCAATCCCTCGGGAGCACCATGCCGTTTCGACGCAAATGCCAAGACCAACAATGTCGCGACATAAGGCAACGTTTGCACCAAATCGCCCACGACGCTTTTTCGCGCCTGGTCCTGCAATCCAATTTGTAATGCTTCCAGTGCGCCAAACGCCAAACACGCGAGCGCCGCATAACCCGCACGCCATCCCGCC
>WBZU01002945.1_pt1 | contig 11107 bp, 7 predicted proteins | sample 5204311 | NCBI WGS metagenome assembly WBZU01 (sample SAMN12344359, study PRJNA552823) | activated sludge metagenome | biome: Activated sludge suspended growth; feature: Nitrification reactor; material: Wastewater; isolation source: activated sludge from nitrification reactor of wastewater treatment... | reverse complement strand
GGGAATGCTTTTGAGATCGGGATAGCAGGGGTCGCCTTCCACCGTCTCGGCGTTTGGGTTCACGGCAAAGACCGTATAGCCGTGGTCGCGCAGTTTGCGATAGATGCTATTGGCGGCGTCGTTTTCGGTGCGCGAGACGCCGGCCACGGCGATGCGCTGCTGGGCCAGAAAATCCGAAGTCAGTTCTTTCAGTGTTGCCACGGGCTTCCTCCTTTTCTTGCTTGGTGCTCTGCGCCAGTGCACTACTCCCAATACGGCAGGATCGACCGGCACGTTGCAAGCGTGCCGGCGCATCCCGTGCCGGCGCCGCCAGCATAGCACGCGCTCGTTGGCAGGTTGTTCCACGGCGATCACAGGACCGTTGCTTCCGTGCGCGGCGGCGTTCTGTCTTTTGCACGATGTGTTGCGTATGCGCTGCTGTCATTCTGATCGTAGTGGAGGTCAACGTGTGAGTCGGGCGACCCGGCCGGCATCACCCGCAAGAGGAGGTCAACCATGTCCGTGCGTTTCGTAGGCGTCGTTATCTGCGTGCTGGCGCTGAGCATGGTCATGTGCGCGCCCGAAGGTGTGACTGCCCAACAGCAGCCCAGCGGTGATGCTTCGTTGCCGCCAGGCCCGCTCATCATCGACCATACCACTATCGACATCTCCCGCATCCCCGACCCGTGGCTGGTCCAAGCGCGCCAGGTCGAATTTCACTACGCCCATGCCTCCCACGGCGGGCAGATCACGGCCGGTCTGGAGTGGTTGGCGCAACAGGATGCCCGCTACGCCATGACTGTGCGCGATACGCCGCAGCCGCCGCCCGGAACCCCGGCCGATACGCTCCAGCTTTACGACGGCAACAACTACGACGGCGACTCCTACATCACGCCGGAGATGTACTGGGCCAGCGACGATGGTCGCGGCCACACCGCCAGCGTGGCGGCGACGGGTGTTTTCAGCTATAGCATGTGGTCGTGGTGCGGCCAGCAGTCGGACAACTCGGCCGCGACCGTACAGGAGTATCTGAACGCCATCGACCAGTTTGAAGCCGCCAACCCTGGGATGCGCTTCATCCTGATGACGGGGCACAGCGACGGCACATCGGGGGCGGGCTCTCTTCTCCAGCGCAACAACGATTTGGTGCGCACTCACGCCACTCAGGACAACGACATCCTCTTTGATTTTGCCGACATCGAACGCTATGACCCTGCCGGCAACTTCTACCCGGACGCCAACGACTATTGTGTCTGGTGCGACCAGTGGTGTACCGATCATCCGGCAGACTGCGCGATCCTGCCGGAGGGCTGCTTCGACAACCATCACGCCCACGGCCTGCTGTGCAAACTGAAGGCGCAGGCCTTTTGGTGGATGCTGGCGCGGCTGGCCGGCTGGGATGGCGACCAGCCCGACCTTCCGGAAGCGCTCTACCTGCCCACCGTCACCAGGCCCTGACGGCACGCGTCATCGACAGCGCCTTTGCTGCACGCGTGATGACCATGCCCCACACTGGCGGAGCGCGGCTTCTCGCCGTGCGGGGTACCCCGTCAAAGAACGAAGCTCCAGGCGTGAGAGGGGATCGTGCGGGGCAAACGCAAACCGGGAGGCAACTTTTGTTGCCTCCCGGTGCAGGAGCGGGCGAAGAGATTCGAACTCTCAACATTTTGCTTGGGAAGCAAACGCTCTGCCATTGAGCTACGCCCGCTTAGTATGGTGAGTATAGCCAGAGCGCTTTGCGCTGTCAAATGCATCGAAGTCGCGGAGCGTGGCCGGTGAGGTCGGCAGAATGCTGCGGCGCGGAACATTTGGACGGATGCTGCCGTCACCCTTGTAGAACTTACAGCCATGTATAGAGTCCGCTAAGGAGGCTACCATGCGATCTTTGTGGCGTCTGCTACCAATTCATGTGCTTGTCCTGTTGGCGCTTGTCGTGCTGGCCGCGTGCGGCGCAACGCCTTCGCGAGCCCAGCAAAGCAGGGCGATCGATCCGCGACACGACACGCCACCATCGCCCATCGTCGTGCAGAGCACATCGCCAGGCGTCATCGTGGCTGCGCACACCGTCGACGCCGTCGTCGAGGGGCGCGTGGCGCAGGTGCAGGTGACCCAGGTCTTTTGCAACCAGTCGGGCCGCGTGGCGGAGGGTGTCTACATCTTCCCGCTGCCCGAGGACGCGGCGGTCAGCGATTTCCAGATGACGGTCAACGGCGAGGTGCTGGAGGGCAAGCTGCTCGACCGTGACGAGGCGCGGCGTATCTACGAAGAGATTGTGCGCAGCCAGCGCGACCCGGCTCTGCTCGAATATCTCGACCGCGGCCTCTTCCAGGCGAGCGTCTTCCCCATCCCGCCGGGCGAGACACGCACGGTCCACTTCAGCTACAGCCAGGTGCTGGCGCCCGACGGCAATCTCCTGCACTTCAACTATCCGCTGAGCACGCAGCGCTACAGCACGGCGCCGGTGGAGGAGGTAGCTGTCACCGTGGAACTGCGCGACCAGCCCGGCCTGCGCACCATCTACAGCCCGAACTATCCCATCACCATCGAACGCACGGCCGAGGATCGCGCTACGGCCGTCTACACGGCGAGCGAAGACCAGCCGGCCGGCGATTTCGACCTCTACTGGGGCGTGGCCGACGAGGCCATCGGGCTGGACCTGCTTTCGTACAAGCCGGCGGACGAGGACGGTTTCTTTATGCTGCTGGCGGCGCCGGGCGTAGAAACGACGGACGAAGTGGTGGCGCGCGATATCGTCGTGGTGCTCGACGTGTCGGGTTCCATGCGCGGGGCCAAGATGGAGCAGGCCGTGGCTGCCGTGCGCTACATTGTCGAGAATCTCAACGCCGATGACCGCTTCAACCTCATCACCTTCAGCACGGGCGTTTCGCTGTGGGAGGACGCCTTGCGGCCGGCGGACGGCGATGCGACCGCGGCGGCGCTGGCGTGGCTGGCGGACGTCAAGGCGACCGGTTCGACCGACATCAACCGCGCGCTGCTGGAGGCGCTGGCGCAGCTTGACGACGGCGGCGAAGAGAACAGCCGTCCCGCCTATGTGCTCTTCCTGACGGACGGCCAGCCGACGCAGGGCGAGCAGGACGCCCGCGCCATCGTGCGCAATGCGCTGAACAACCTGCCGGCGGAACGCACGCCGCGCCTCTTCACCTTCGGCCTGGGTTTCGATGTCAACACGGATCTGCTGGATACGCTGGCGACGGACCTGCGCGGGCGGAGCCAGTACGTGCGGCCAGACGAGCCAATCGACGAGGCGGTGAGCGATTTCTACGCGACGGTTAGCACGCCGGTGCTGGCCGACATTACGGTCGACTTTGGGCCGGATGCGCATGTCGAGGAAGTTTATCCCTTCCCGCTGCCCGATCTCTTTGCGGGGCAGCAACTGGTCGTCACCGGGCGCTATCGCCACGGCGGGCCGGTGGAAGTGACGCTGGCGGGACAGGTCAACGGCGAGGAACGTCTCTTCGTCTACCCGGACCGGGAATTGGCGGAGCGGGGCGGCGATGATTTCGTGGCGCGGCTGTGGGCGACGCGCAAGATTGGCTACCTGCTGGCGGAGATCCGGCGCAGCGGGCCAGAGCCGGAACTGGTGGAAGCGGTGACGGAGCTGAGCCTGCGCTACGGTATTGTGACGCCCTATACGTCGTACCTGGTGCTGGAGCCGAATGTGGCGATGCCGGCGGCAGGCGAGGTGATCCTCGATCGCCCGTTCCTTGACAGCGCACGGGTGTACGAGCGCGGCGCACAGGCGGCGCAGGAGATGGCGGCGGCGCCGGCGGCGGGCGAGGCGGCCGTGGAGGCGAGCCTGGCGCGCAGCGCGCTGCAAGCGGCCGAGACGGTGCGCGATGAGGCGGCGCAGATGCGCTACGTTGCGGGCCGCTCCTTCCTGATGCAGTCGCTGGTGCAGGCGCCGGATGGGCGGGTGCTGGAACTGTGGGTGGATCAGGCCTACACGGAGGGGATGCCCACGACGACGGTCGAGTTTGGCAGCGATGCCTATTTCGCCCTGCTGGACGAGCCGGGCATGGCGGCGTGGCTGGCGCTTTCGCCGGAGCTGATCGTGGTGACGGGCGAGAATGAGGCGATTCGTGTGACGACGGGGCCGGTGGAGTAGGCTACGGTGCGTGGCCGGAGGCTGGAGCGGGCGAGTCCTGGTGTGAGCCGGGGCTCGCCCGCTTTGTTTTTTGCATGGGTGCGACTGCTGCTGCTGTCGTAAGGCTGTGTGTGGCTCAGTACAGCCGCTCGGTGTCGAGCACGTTGCGCAGCGGGCGGCCGTCGAGATAGCGGCGCAAGTTGTCGCAGAAGAGGTCGGTGATGCGTTCGTTCTCGCGGTCGCTGGTGCTGGCCGAATGGGGGCAGACCAACACGTTGGGCATGTCCCACAGCGGGCTGCCGACGGGCAGCGGCTCTTCCTCAAACACGTCCAGCGCTGCCCCGCCGAGCTTGCCCGTGCGCAGCGCGTCGATGAGCGCGGCTTCGTCCACCGTGGAGCCGCGGCCGATGTTGATGAAGAAGGCGCCGTCGCGCATGGCGGCGAACTCGGCCGTCCCCATCATCTTCTCAGAGGCCGGCGTGTGCGGTACGATCATGATCACAACATCCACCAGCGGCAGCACGGTGCGCAGCTCGCCGGGCGCAAAGATCTGGTCGACGTGCGCAACGGCCGATGGCGTGTTCTTGATGCCCACGACCTTCATGCCGAACGCGGCGCAGAGGCGCGCCACCTCGCCGCCGATCTTGCCCAACCCGATAATGCCGACCGTCTTCCCGTGCAGGTCGGTCGTGGCAAAGCGCTCCCAGTGGTGATCCCGCTGGCACGCCTGCAAGTGCGCCAGGCCGCGGTAGTGGTTGAGAATGCTCATCAGGCAGAATTCGGCGAGGGGCGCGGCATGGACGCCGCTCGCAGTCGTAAAGGTCGTGTTGGGCATGCGCACGTCGTAGCCCATGCGCCTGACGAACTGGCCGATGCCCGCGCTGGTGGCCTGGATCCAGCGCACGTTGGGCGCCAGGTCGGGCAGATCCTCGCGATGGGTGTGGTCGAAGTCGAAGAGAATGTCCGCCGTGGCCAGCAGCGCCTGCCAGCGAGCTTCCTGTTCTTGCGTACGCTCCAGCGGGCCGCCAGTATGGTCGGCCGCATAGCGGGGCGGGCGCAGCAACTCCGGTTCGTAGACGACGCGCAGCCGGTCATCCACCTGGCGCAGGCGCGCCACATGGTCTTCTTCAAGGTAGCTGGCAATCAGCACGGTGGGCTTCGGGTTACGGTTGTCGAGCATGGAAGGGTCTCACTGTGTGGGCGCGGTGGCGATCATCGCGCAGGGTCAACAGGTCGGGACGGCGACGCGACTGCTTTGCGTGCGCGCCGAGCGATAGAGCGCTTCGATTGCTGCCATGTTGCAGGCAGCCTCGCGCGGGCCGTAGCGCGGTGTTGCGCCGGTGCGCACGCAATGGGCGAAGTGCTCGACCATCAGGCGATATTCGTCGACGCCGGGTATGGCGAGATCGCGCCCATCGCGGTAATTCTGACGCACGCGCACGGTGGTGTCGTCGGTGCCGGGCAGATAGGCGCGCGGTATTTCCAATGTGGCGTCCGTGCCGGCTGCCAGGAACGTCTCGCGGCGGGCGAGACTCAGCGCCGAGTCGAACTGGCCGGTCACGCCGTCGTCGAACCACAACGTCCCGGTCATGCGCTCGTCCACGCCGTTGGCGTGCCAGCGCGCTGACGCCTGGACTTCCACCGGTTCGCGGCCGGCGAAGGTGCGCAAGGCGTTGACGCAGTAGCAGCCTACGTCCATCAGCGAACCGCCGGCCAGGTCGGCTTGCAGCCGGATGTTGGCGGGGTTTGTGATGCGAAAGGTGAAGGCTGCGTGCATGTGTTGCATGTCGCCGATCGCACCGTTACGCACGAGGTCCAGTGCGGCGGTGATTTGCGGGTGGAAGCGATACATGAACGCTTCCATCAAGGTGACGCCGCACTCTTCCGCGGCGTCGGCCATCTCGTGGCACTGCGCGGCGTCCAGTGCCAGCGGCTTCTCGCAGAGGACATGCTTGCCGGCTGCGGCCGCGGCTACCGTCCACGCGAAGTGCAGACTGTTGGGCAGCGCGATGTAGATGGCGTCGATCTCCGCATCGTCGAGCAGGGCTTCGTAGCTGCCATAGGATCGCGGGATGTCCAGCCTGGTGGCGAAGGCCGCGGCTCGCTCGGCATCGCGGCTGGCGACGGCGACAACCTCGTTGCCGGCCGCAGCCTGGATGGCGGGAATCACGGCGGCGCGAGCGATATTGGCTGTCGAGAGAATCCCCCAACGGATCGACTTGGTCATTTTCCCCTCTTTGTTCGTGGCCGGGGGCGGCTGGGTAATGTTTGCCAGGTTATTCGGGCCTATCGCCGCTGCGCAGTCGAAACGGCGGCGCGGCGCTCACCCTTCGCCGCGTACGGTCGGGTCCAGCGCATCATGCAACCCTTCGCCCAGGAAGTTGATGCACAGCACGGTAATCAGGATGGCGAGGCCTGGAAAAATGGTGAGCCACGGCTTGGTGGCCATTGTGCTCTGCGAATCCTGGAGCATGTTGCCCCAGGTCGGGGTCGGCGGCGAGATGCCCAGCCCCAGAAAACTCAGCGAGGACTCGATGATGATGGCGGCGCCGACCCCAAGCGTGGCGCCGACAATGATAGGCCCCATGGCATTGGGGATGATGTGGCGGCCGATGATCGTTGCATTGCTGCATCCCATCATGCGTGCAGCCATGACAAAATCCTGACGTTTGACCGAATGCACCGAGCCGCGCACGATGCGGGCGGTGGCCATCCAGCTCAGCAAGCCGATGATCAGGATGATGACGACGACCGACGCCTGCGTGTACGAACTGAGGATGATCAGCAGCGGCAGCGATGGGATGGCGATGATGATTTCGGTGAAACGCATGAGCACGTTGTCGGTGCTGCCGCCGTAAAAGCCGGCGACCGCGCCCAGCACTGCGCCGATCGAGGTGGCAACCAGCGCGGCGAAGATGCCGACGGTCAACGAGATGCGGCCGCCGTAGAGCAGGCGGGTAAAGGCATCACGGCCGAGATCATCGGTGCCCATGAGATGTTCCAGTGACGGGGGCTGGCGCGTATTGCGCAAATCGATGGCATCAAACTCATAGGGCGCAATCACCGGCGCGCCGAAACACATGATGATGAGCACGATGAGGACGATACCGGAGACAACCGCGGCCTTGTGGCGGCGGAACTTGCCCCAGATGATCTGAGTCTGCGTGCGTGGCGGCCGTATGTGCGGGCTCACTGCACGATCGATTTGGGCGGTGGATGTCGTCATCGTACCTGTCTGCTCTCTGCTGCTATCAATCGTAGCTGATTCGCGGATCCAACCACCCGTAGACGATGTCGGCAACGAGGTTGAACAACACAACCATGATCGAGCCCATCATGATGATACCCATCAACAAGGGATAGTCGCGTGAATACATGCTCTGGATAAACAAGCGACCGATGCCCGGCCAGGCAAAGATCGTCTCCGTGATCACGGCGCCGGAGAAGAGGCCGGCGACGTCCAGCGCCATGATGGACACCACAGGAATCGCCGCATTCTTGAGCCCGTGAACCAGCATGACGCGCCGCTCGCGCAGGCCCTTGGCGCGCGCCGTGCGGATGAAGTCGGAGTTGATGACGCCGAGAAAACTCGTGCGCATGTAGCGGGACCAGCCCGCAATGTAGAGCAGCGACAGCACGGTGGCGGGCAGGATCAGATGTTTGATCTGGTCGACCAGCCCGGTATCGCCCACGGTCTCGCGGCCCGAAGACGGGAGCCAACCAAGCTGAACCGCAAAGACGAGTTGCAGGATCAGACCGAACCAGAAGACGGGCATCGCAATGCCGAGAAAAGAGAAGCCTGTGCCAAGGTAATCCAGGAGGCTGTACTTGTGGATGGCGCTATAGACGCCCAACGGCAGCGCAATGAGGGCCGCCAGCAGATAGGCCGACAGCATCAGTTCGATGGTCGCCGGCAGCCGTTCGAGGATCATAGTCAGCACCGGCTGGGCCGACGTGTAGCTGTAGCCCAGGTCGCCGGTCAAGGCCGCGCCCAGCCAACGGAAATATTGGACGAACAGCGGTTGGTCGAGCCCCAACCGCGTGCGATACGCGGCCAGAATTTCGGGGCTGACGAAGCGGCCAGTGGCGAGCAGGGTCGTTTCCGGCCCGCCCGGCGCGGCCTGGATGATGAGAAAGATGATGACCGATATCCCGATAAAGAGCGGGATCATCTGGACGGTGCGGCGAACGACGTAGCGTCCCATGCCAGGAGACTCCGTGAACGGCTTGCTTGCACTCCGTGCGATTGGTTGAGTTTGCCGCCAAGGCGCAAGGCGCAGGGAGAAGCATGCGGGCGATCCGCGTTTCTCCCCGGCCTTGGCGCCTTGGCGCCTTGGCGGCCTGGTCGCTACCTGTTACCAGGTGCCTGTCCGGCTATTGCCCCAGGCTCCACTCGTAGACATTCCAGAAGCTGCCCAGGTTGGTGCCGCTGCCCTTGAACCCTTGCAGGTCTTCGCGCATGACATACGGTAGGACGTTGTAATAGATCGGCAACTCGCGGCCTTCCTCGGCCATCATGAGCTGGACCTCGTCCATGAGCGGCTTGCGATCCTTGAAGTCGAAGACTTCGTCGGATGCCATCATGGCCTTGTCGAGTTCCGGATTGCAGAAGCCGGTGAAGTTGTTCGAGCCGTCACAGGCATAGAGCGCCGTCAGGCTCGGGTCGGCCGGGATGATCCAGCCGCCGATGATCGCTTCCCAGTCCTTGGAAAGCCACTTCTGCAGCCAGGCTGCATTCTCCAGATCTTCGAACTTCACCTCGACGCCCACATCCTTCAGCATGGCCTGGATGGCCTGGGCAATGGCAGTGCGTTCGGGACGGCTGTTGCGGTTGATGATGGTGAACGACAGGCGCTCGCCATCTTTCTCGCGGATGCCGTCGGCGCCCGGCACCCAGCCGGCGTCGTCCAGCATCTGTGCAGCCTTGGCCGGATCGTAATCGTAGACGGGCACGTCCGGGTTGTGGTACGGGCTCGTGGGGCTGATGCCTGAGTTGGCAATCTGCACGGTGCCTTCCATCAGGCCGTCGACGATAGCCTGGCGGTCGATGGCGTGGAACAGGGCTTTGCGCACGTTCGGGTCGCTGAAGAGCTTCTGGCCGCGTTCCGTGGCAACATTCATCTCGAAGATGATCCACGAGTTGGCCGGCACCAGATCGACCTTGTATCCTGCCAGATCCTGGACTTCCTTGACCTGGTTGGGAAGAATCTGGCCGAGGTCGTATTCGCCTGCCTTCAGAGCGTTCACACGCGTGTTGGGGTCAGGAATGAAGCTAAAGACGATCTCGTCGACCTGAGGATACTGATCGCCGCGCCAGTAATCTGTGTTCTTCTCGACGCGAATGTACTCGCCCGGCTTCCATTCGACGAACTTGAAGGGGCCGGTGCCAAGCGGGCTGCGATTGTAGCCATCGAAGGTCAGAACGTCCTGGCCCTCCAACACATGCTTGGGCAGGATGGTGTCAAAGAGCGTCGCATAGGCGGCAAAGGGCTTGTCCCAGACGAAGACGACGGTGTAGGGATCGGGCATCTGGCATTCTTTGATGCCCATGTAGTCGGTCTGGTTGTATACCGCTTCGCCGGCTGCACTTTGGATGAAGTCCAGCGTGAAGCAGACGTCGGCGCTCGTGAACTCGACGCCGTCGTGCCACTTCACCCCCTCGTGCAGGTTCCAGGTCATTTCGATGGTGCCATCGTCCTTGATGACGATGCCGCCATTCTCTGTCGTGGGGATTTCCTTGGCCAGAACGGGCACGTAGCTGTTGTTATTGTCGCTCATGATCAGGCCGTCGATCATGGTGATTTCGATGTCGGTCAGGTTCTGGCTGGTGAGCGCGTTCAGCGTGTCAATTTCGGCGCCGTAGGCCACGCGCAGGATCTTTTTGCCGCCTTCGGCTGGGGCCGCAGGCTGGGCGTCAGCCGCTGCTTCCTGGCCAGCCGCGGGCGCTGCCGGCGCGGCGGCCGGTGCTGCACACGCCGTGCTCAAGAGGGCAACGACCATCAGCAGCGAGACAATTGTAATCCAACGTTTCTGCTTCATCTCCGGTCTCCTTAGAAATAACAGTCGGACGAGTGATACAAGGTCTTGCGAAAGCTCAGGTCACGTTCATTGGCGACTCCCTCTCGGAATCCCTCCGCGAATCCCTACACAAACATGGTCAACGTTTGCAGTGAATGCATCCTGCCGTATAGAAATTGGAGATAGTCAGCGCGGCGCGCGGGGGGAACCGCATCGTACGCGGCCGTGACCGGGCCTTGGCCCCACCAGTATGACCAGATGAGGACGGCGCGCGCCGGCGCGGCGATAAAGCGGATGCGGTTGTCCACCCAGCCCTCACCGCCGACGAGGGCGTTGGCGCGCAGCCAGTCGCGGACGGCGGCCTCGGACTCGCCCAGCGCATGCAGCTTCCACGCCGCCACGGTGCCGATCCCCGACCGATAGCGCGTCAGCGCGTGCTGGACGCGGTCGTCGTCGCCTTCGATCCAATCCAGCAAGAAGAGACCGTGGTCGGCGATGCCCTCGAAGGGACTCGAGCTGGCCGTGTTGACGACGGAGAGCAGGTTGTCGGCCGGCGCCTTGCCCTCGGCATAGAGCACTTCGCGCAGTTTGAATTGAACGTAGTGGCCTGGGTAGCATTCGTGCACGGCCAGATGCTTGAGGCCGGGGCGTGTCAGCACCGGGTCGATGTTCAACTCGACCTTGCGCTCCAGATAGTTGCAGCGAGCGTTGAAGGCCACACCGCTGACGCCCGCAATGCGCATGCCGTCGGACTTGGGCGCCGGAATGGGGATCACCTGTTCCGTGCGATCCCACGCTTCGTCGCAGAGCGCGGCCAGCGTGCCGGCGATCTCGTCGGCGGGGACGCGATTGCGTGTTTGCCATGCCGCGGCCTGTGTCTCCAGATCGCCCGTGTAGCCGAGGTCATTCAGCAGCGTGCGCAACTCGTCGCGCAGCGTGTCCAGCTCAGCGGGGCTGGCGGGCGCGGCGGGCACGTGCAGGAAGCGACTCAACTGCGCGGCGAAT
>WBZU01003080.1_pt1 | contig 11110 bp, 12 predicted proteins | sample 5204311 | NCBI WGS metagenome assembly WBZU01 (sample SAMN12344359, study PRJNA552823) | activated sludge metagenome | biome: Activated sludge suspended growth; feature: Nitrification reactor; material: Wastewater; isolation source: activated sludge from nitrification reactor of wastewater... | reverse complement strand
CAGTACGCCGCCCAATTACTCGGCGGCCGGCCCGAACAGTTCTTCGTGATGTCGACCGGCGTGATCGGCGTGCCGTTGCCGATGGAACGGGTGCGGGCGGGCCTGGCGACGGCCGCGCCGCTCCTCTCGCCCCTGAACGGCCGCGCCGCCGCCGAGGCCATCATGACCACCGACACCCGGCCCAAGTTCCTGGCGGTCGAGGTCGAGCTACCCGGCGGCCGGGTCTCGCTGGGCGGCATGGCTAAGGGCGCGGGCATGATCCACCCCGACATGGCGACGCTGCTGGGGCTGGTGACGACCGACGCGCTCATCCCCGCCGAAGAGCTGGACGATTTCTTGCGCCACGCCGTGAGCGGCAGCTTTAACGCCATCTCCATCGACGGCGACACCAGCACCAACGATACCATCCTGTTGCTGGCTAACGGCGCGAGCGGCGTGGCGGTCGATGAGCCGGTCGGGCGCGCCGCCTTCGGCGCGGCTCTCAACGAATTGTGCCGCGCCCTGGCGATGATGGTCGTGGCCGATGGCGAAGGCGTCACGAAAGTCGTTACGATTCACGTGACCGGCGCGGCCACGGCGGCCGATGCCCGGCGCGTGGCCGACACGATTGCCACGTCCCCGTTGGTCAAAACGGCCTTCGCCGGCGGCGATCCCAACTGGGGCAGGATCATGATGGCGACGGGACGCAGCGGCGTGGAACTCGACCCCCAGCAGTTGGCGCTTTCGATCAGCGCCCCCGACGGAACGCCATTGCCCATCGTCCGCGAGGGCACGCCGACGGATTACCGGGAGGAAGACGCCGCCGCCATCTTCGCCCGGCCCGCATTCACGGTCTACGTCGATCTGGGGGGCGGCACGGCCGAGGCCACCCTCTGGACGACCGACCTGACCCACGATTACGTGACGATCAACGCCGATTATCGAACTTGACCGGCCGGAGCGCCCGGCAGCGATGAACAAGTCATGACCAAATTATGGGGCGGCCGATTCACCGGCGACACTGATGCCCTGGTGCATCGCTTCAACGCCAGCATCGGTTTCGACGTCCGGCTCTACGACGAGGACATCACCGGCAGCGTCGTCTGGGCCGAGGCGCTGGCCGACGCCGGGCTGTTGACCTTGACCGAGCGAGATGCACTGATCGAAGGGCTGGAGCGCGTGCGCCGCGAATTCAGCGGCGGGGCGTTCACCGTCCGGCCCGGTGACGAAGACATTCACTCGGCCGTCGAGCGCCGCCTGACCGAGTTGGTGGGCACGGTGGGCGGCAAGCTCCACACCGGCCGCAGCCGCAACGATCAGGTCGCCACCGATCTTCGTCTGTGGATGATGCGCGCCTGTGACCGTCTGGACGCCCACCTGACTGACCTGCAAGGCAGCCTGCTGGACAACGCCGCCGGAGCGCTCAACCTGCCCATGCCGGGCTACACACACCTGCAACACGCCCAGCCCGTCACCTGGGGGCACTGGCTACTGGCTCATTTCTGGCCGCTGGCTCGCGACCGCCAACGAATGGCCGCCGTGCGGCGGGCGTCGGCCATCTTGCCGTTGGGGGCCGGCGCTTTGGCCGGGACGGCCTTCCCCATCGACCGCGAGCGGCTGGCCGCCTGGCTGGGCTTTCACACGGTCACACCCAATAGTTTGGACGCCGTCAGCAACCGCGATTTTGCGGCCGAATTCCTGTTCGCCGCCGCCCTGCTGGGCGTACATCTCAGCCGCTTGTCGGAGCAGCTCATCCTGTTCAGCAGCGCCGAGTTCGGTTTCGTCAGCCTGTCCGACGCCTACAGCACCGGCTCCAGCATCATGCCGCAAAAAAAGAACCCCGATACGCTGGAGTTGACGCGCGGCAAGAGCGGCCGCCTCATCGGCCATCTGACCGGCTTTCTGGCGACGCTCAAGGGCCTGCCGTCCAGCTACGACAAGGATTTGCAAGAGGACAAGGAACCTGTCTTCGACGCCTTCGACACGCTCGACGTCGCCTTGCCGGTGATGGCCGGGTTGATCCGTTCGCTGGAGCTGAGGCCGGAACGCATGGCCGCCCATCTGGAGGCCGGGCTGCTGGCGACGGAAGTGGCCGATTACCTGGTCCGGCAGGGGACGCCTTTTCGCGAGGCACACCATATCGTGGGCCAGGCGGTGCGCCTGGGCGAAGAAAGAGGGCTGGCCCTGACCGAATTAACGCGGGAAGATTGGCAGGCCATCTCCCCCCTTATTGGCGAGGACGTCGCCGGCGTCCTGACCGTCCCCGCCGCCCTGGCCGCGCGCGCCGTCAGCGGCGGCACCGCCCCGGCCGCGCTGGAGGCTCAACTGACTCTGGCCCGTCAAACGATGGAAAGAGGACTTACCTGATCCAAAAGCCAATAGCGACTAACACAACGGCGAAAACCCCAAACCCCGTCTCCAGGAAACCCAACGCCTTAACCGACGAGCGCCAGCGATAGGGCGATAGGCCCCAGATCGCCCGGCTCAACAGGCAAAGGGAAGCAAGAACGGCCGTCGGGGGCAGCCAACCCGGCAGCACCAGCAGCGCCACCCCTCCAACCGCCAGCATATGGGCGGCCACCACGCCCCACGACGACACGGGCTTCCCTTTGTCCAGTCGCAAGCGGGCGCGGACAAACAATATGGCCGGGATGGCGCGGGCGATCATGAATCCCCACAGCGCCGCGGAGACAACCCATGAGAACCCAGCGGCCAGGGCGACGGACGACACGACGGACGCGAAAGCCACCGGCGCGAGCAGTTCGGCTTGCCAATGGCGGCCCGGTCGTTGGTCATAGTACATGAACAGCAACAGCAGAGGCGCCGCCACGGCGAAAGGCACAAATGGCCGCCGGCCGCCCAGCATCACGGCCAACAGCGCGCCAGTCAGGGCCACTCCGCCATAAATCAACACAAAGCGGCCGGCCATCCGCGTTCGCTGATAACGCCGCCCGCGCCGGAAATCAACCCAGAATAGCTTGAGCGGCCGGTTGAGGAGGAACAGGGCGAAGGCCGCCACGACCAGCGCCACCCCTGCCCACGACGGGGCGATCAGCAATCCCAGCAGGATCGGCTCCGACACCAGGCTCCAACTGCCGTGCTCGGCCGGCAGCGCCACACTCTTATAAGACACGGAGCGACCGGCCGGCGGTTCTCCGGTGACAGGTTCCGGGGGGAGTATAGATGAACTCACGTTTCTTTCGTCGTAATGGGTTCGTCAATCGCCAAAGAGAGCGAATAGCTTTTGGGTAAACGAACCAAAAAGGGACAACTTGCTCTGTCCGCAGCGAAGCCGCACGAGCAACTTGCGGGCGTCATGTTGCCGGCGCAGGCCGTTCCCGTGACCCCGTCCACGACGAGCTTGCCCCGCCGTGACCAATGCTCCAGCATCCCGTCCAGGACGCGCGGATCCAGTTGCAGGCGCCGGCTCAATTCATTGAGCGTGATCGGCCCCTCAGCCGCCTCCACCGCTTGCAATACTTCGCGCAACATCAGCCACCTCCAATCAGCACGCCCAGGCGGAAAACGACAAAGGCCCCCACCCAGGCGATGACGAGTTGCCCGGCCAGACTCAGCCAGGTCCAGCGCGGCCCCAACTCGTGACGCTCCGCGGCAATGGTCGCCATACAAGGCGTGTAGAGCAAGACGAACACCATGAAGGCCAGCCCGGCCGCCGCGGCATGGCCGCCGCTCGAGACGGCAAAACCGGCGCGGACGGCCCCGGCCAAGCCCGCCGCCGTCTCATCCGCTCCGCGATTCAGGTTGACGCCGACCAGTCCGGGGATGGCTTTGAACGTATCGACCACCGCCCGCCCAAACGAGCCGACGATCTCCCGCACATCCTCGGCAAAGGTTGGCGTGCTTCCTTCATCGACCGTTTCCTCCGCGCCATAGGTCTGGGCCATGGTGCTGATGACCACCTCTTTGGCGACGAGGCCACTGATGAGCGCGCCGCCTGATTCCCACGAGCCGAAGCCCAGCGGCCGTAAGGCGGGCGTCAGGGCGCTCGACAGACGACCAAAGACGCTATCGCCCATCGGCACGGCGCCGAACGCGCCGCCCCGGCCGGCCGGAATCGCCGTCAGTAGCCAGATGAGCAGCGACGTGACGAGAATGAGCGACGCGGCATGCTGCAAAAAAGCGCGCGTGCGCAGCCACATCTGGTAGCGGATGCTGCGCACGGTGGGCAGGCGATAGGCAGGCAATTCCATGACCATGCCCGCCGCGGCGGCGGGCGATGGCAACAGCGTTCGCCGCAGCGCGAGGCCGATCACGATGGCGACAAGAATCCCCAGCAAGTAGAGGCCCATGATAACCAGGCTGGGGAAGCGCGGGAAAAAGATGGCCGCGAAGAGCACGTAGACCGGCAAGCGCGCGCCGCAACTCATGAAGGGCACCAACAGGGCGGTCAGAATGCGGTCGCGCTCGTTGGTCAGTGTTCGCGTGGCGTAAATAGCCGGGACGGAGCAGCCGAAGCCGACCATCAGCGGCAAAAAGCTCCGCCCGTGTAGGCCGATGCGATTCATCAAGCGATCCATCACGAACGCGCCGCGAGCCATGTAGCCGGAATCCTCCAGCACGGCCAGCGCCAGATAGAGCGACAGCAGCACGGGAATAAAAGCCAACACGCCGCCGACCCCGGCAATCACGCCGTCCACAACGAGCGAGGACACCCAAGTGCCGCTCAGACCGAGCGCCGATATAATAGCCAACGCCCAGCGACTGAGGGGGCCGCTCAGCACGCCGTCGATCCAATCGACCCACGGCGCGGACAGGTCGGTGGTGATCTTGAATACCAACCACATCGCCAGCATGAAGATGGGAATGCCCAGCCGGCGATGGGTAAGGATACGGTCGATCCGGTCTGAGGGTGAGACCTGCGCCAGGGAGTCCGCCTGAAGCACCCGCTCCATCAGGGAATGGATCCAGGTATAGCGCCGATCGGCCATCACCAAATCGACGTCTTCTCCCAGCGCATCGACCAGCGCGGCGCGCCGGTCGCCGGCCAGGGCCAACAGGGAACGCCCGGCGGGCAGCCCAGCCAGCGCGGCGCGTAACCGGTGTCAACGGCTGGAGCGCCGCCGATGGCCGATTCCAGGCGACTGATTTCAGCCTCGATAGCCGGGCCATAATCTAAGCGACGAACCGGAGACAGATCGTTTGCGACCCGGCAAGCCGTGGCGACGATCCCCTCAATTCCCTGCTCACGGCGAGCAACGGCGGTGACGACCGGCGCGCCGAGGGCCAGGCTGAGTTCGTCCACGTCGATCTGTAGGCCCTGCTCGGCGGCCACGTCCATCATATTCAGGACGACCACAGTGGGCAACTCAAGCTCCAAAAGCTGGACGACCAGATAGAGATTGCGCTCCAGGTTCGTGGCGTCGGCCACGGCCACCACGACGTCCGGCCGTTCGTGCAGCAAAAAGTCGCGAGCGACGATCTCTTCCAGCGAATAGGCGCTCAGGCTATAGGCGCCGGGCAGGTCGGTGATGGCGATGAGACGACCATCGCGCCGCATTTCGCCCGTTTTCTTCTCGATAGTTTTGCCCGGCCAGTTGCCGACGTGCTGCCGCGCGCCGGTCAGGGCATTGAAGACGGTGCTTTTGCCGGCATTGGGGTTGCCGGCCAGCGCGATGGATAGAACCTGGGGTTCAACGGAAACGGTATCAGGGTGGATCATGACGGATCGACGGATTGACTACGACGAGGACAGGTCAATCGCCTCCAGTTCGGGCAGCTCCACCCACATCCGTTCCGCCAGATCGCGGCCGAGGGCCACGCGCGACCCGCGAACGGCCAACAACATCGGCCCGCCGGCGTCCTGCACCACGCGCACCTGAGTCCCCGGCGTCAGGCCCAGTTCCAGAAGACGATGGATGACACAGCGATCAACCTGAAGGCAACGCAGGCAGGCATCACGACCGCGCGGGCATTCGGCCAGAGGAAGCAGGCCGGCGGCCAACAGGGCGGCGGCACGCTCGTCCACGGGAGCACGCTCGTCTATTGCCGGGCGCATCCTTACCACGACACCCGCGGTCAGAAGGAGGCCGGCAATCAGTGAGGCGACCAGACAAACGAAGATGATCATTCCATTTCCTCAATCGCGCGGATGTAGACAAACGCGGCGGCTTCTTGTCCCAGGTAGCATTGCTCGCCGGCGACGTTCAAGACGATAGGCCCACCAAACGGCACGACATCGTCCACAGTGATGCGGCTGCCCGGTCTCAGTCCCAGAGCAGCCAGGTAGGCCAATAGTTCGCCGGTTTCGGGGTGGATATTGACCACCACAGCTTTGTCGCCGGGGTGCAGTTCGGCCAACGAGCGATGGGCGGTTTCGCCGCCCCGTTCATCGGCCGGCGGGATCGGGTTGCCGTGGGGACAGGTCGCCGGATACCCCAGAAAGCTATCCAGAGCATCCGTCACTTGCGGATCGGAAGCGTGCTCCAGGCGACAGGCGAAATCATGGACTTCGTGCCAGGACAAGCCCAGATGATCGACCAGAAAACATTCCCATAGCCGGTGGTTGCGAATGACATCAGCCGCTTGTCGATAGCCGTTATCAGTCAACAAGATGCCTTTGTAGGGACGATGAGCGACCAGGCCGTTGCCTTGCAGGCGATGGACCATCTCCGTGGCCGAGACGGGCGACACGCCCAGGCGGTCGGCCAGCGCGGAAATGGGTACGGGCGCGCCGCTCTCGGCTAGTTCGCTGACCGTCTTCAGATACATCTCGGCGCTTTCATTGAATGAGTCGTGCTTCACGTCGTCCCACCTCCTGCCCGCGGCCTATGCGCCACAGTTTCAGGTCAACCTTATCTTACATGATGAGGTAAACCATCTGAAGTGACATCTATCACGTTCGATGGTGACATTCATCCGCTTTTTGATTGGGAGAAGACAACAGGCAGCGATTCGCGGGGACTTTTATCGGGCCGTAGGGTCGTCGTATACTTCGGCGACGGCCAAATGGACGGCATTGAGGAGAGCATTCACACGCCGCAGCAGGCGCACGTTGGCTTCGGGGCTGATGTTAGCCGTCTCGGGCAATTGCAGCGCCGTCTCGACCAGGCTGTCGCGGAAGAAGATGGAGGCTTCCAGCGTGGCCCGCAGCGGCAGGCCCTGTTCCTGGGCGTTCATGGCATACTGCCGGCCGATGCGACGCGCCTCTTCCAAAAGGGCCAGGCTGACGTCTTCGTTCGACTCGCTGGAAAGATACTGGAGCGTCAGGCCCATCAGCTGTTGACCCAACAATCGGTTGCGATTGCGGGCCTCTTCGTCATAAAAAGCCAGCCAGCTACTTTTGTGGCGGCTCATCGACTCTTGGCGCGTGTAGGCCAGGGCCTGGGTGGCCCACAGCCCGGCAAACTCTTTGACGTTTCGCAAGGCGCTGCGTTCGCGGGCGAAGCGGGCCAGGTCGCTGGCGGCAAATCGGCGGTGGCCGCCGGGGGTCACGAAAGTGGGAATGTCGCCGCTATTGGCCCATCGCCGCAACGTGGTTGGATGGATAGCCAACAATGCGGCCGCCTCGCTGAGCGTCAGCCACGTTTCACCGTTTGATAATTCCATCTTTTACTCGATGTGAATCTGCGTAAATCTGAGCAGGCCGCACCTAATTTAGCGTCGCATCCGTGGGCCGTCAAACGAATTGCGAATACGGGCAATACGGATGGTAGGGGCGGGTTTAAAAACCCGCCCTACAAGCGGCCTAGGGCGTCTGCCGGATGACTTCCGACAGAGGGCGCTTGCGGTCGCGCACCGGAATTTCGGCCGGGTAGCCGATGAACAGCAGGCCGATTATTTCATACTGCGCCGGGTCAATGTTCAGCAGGCGGTAGGCCAGCGGGTCGCGGATCAACCCGGAGGTGCTCCATTTGACGCCAATCCCCTCGCTCCAGGCCGCCAGTTGAATATTCTGGACGGCGCAGGCGGTGGCGGCGAAATCCTCGCGACGGCCAATTTCATCGCCCCCACAGGCGGCTGCGACGGCGACGATGGCGGGAATCGATTGAAACTTGCGCTCGTGCTCCGCGCGAACGCGCGCCCGCCGGGCAACGTCTTCCGCCGGCACTTTGTTAGCTTTCAAGTCGGCGAAGCGCCCGGCCAATTCGCGCCGCGTGTCCGGCCCTATAATGACGAAGCGCCAGGGTTCGGTCAGGTGGTGGTTGGGCGCCCAAATGCCGGCCGAGAGAAGACCGATCAGGGTGTCCGGGGAGACGGGATCGTCCGTGAACTTGGCGATTGTCCGGCGCGTGCGAATGGCCTCATTGATATCCATAACTGATGGGCCGAATTATACCGCTTGTCCACGATAGAAGACAGGCGGAGATGCCTCAGCGGTGAAATGCACGCGGACAGCCGTCCCTTCATCCACGCGCATTTCGTGCGGCTGGAGGCTGTGCACAGTCGTCCCGTCGGGCAGGGCGATCTGATAGAGATAAGAGTCATCCTCAACAAAGGTGACGTCATCCGGCCTGAGCGCTATCTCCACCTCGCTGTCCACGGGTGAGGAGGCGCGCCAGGCCAAATAGCCCAGCGCACTGCTGATGCCGTCGGGCGTGACACGGCCCGGCACAAAGCGCGTCTGTCCCAGGAATTCGGCGACGAACCGCGTCTGCGGCCGGTGGAAGATGTCTTCGGGCGTGCCGATCTGTTCCAGCTGACCGTCGCACATTACACCGACGTGATCGCCCAGCAATAGCGCCTCTTCCTGATCGTGGGTGACAAAAACGGCCGTCGTGCCGCTGCTTTTCAACAGGGAGCGCACCTCGGATCGCATCCCGGCCCGGAGCGCGGCGTCCAGATTCGAGAACGGCTCGTCGAGCAGCAGAACGGCCGGCTGGGTCGATAGCGCTCGCGCCAGCGAGACGCGCTGCTGCTCGCCGCCGGAAAGCTCGTGGGGCATTTTCTGCTCCTGGCCGGGCAAGCCGACAAACGTTAGTAGTTGGGAAATACGGTCCCGGTCAGGCCGGCTCTTGCCCAGGGCGAAGCCGACGTTTTGACCGACGCTCAGGTGGGGAAACAGGGCATAATCCTGGAAAACCATGCCCACCCGGCGGCGCTCCGGCGGCAAATGAAGCGCATCATCGGCCGCGACGCGACCATCAATCTCGATCAGGCCGCTATTCAGACGCTCAAACCCGGCAATGAGGCGCAACGTCGTCGTCTTGCCGCAACCGCTCGGCCCCACTAAAACGAGAATATCGCCGGGAGGAACGACCAGGGACACACCGCGAACGACGGGTTGCTGAGCAAAGTGCTTGACCAACCCACGGCAGCGCAGAGCCACCGATTGCGGCGTCATGATCTGTTCGCCGGTGGGGCCGGAGACGGCGACGGCGTTAGGAGTCATCCCGCAACATGAAAAGCGCCAGAGGGACGGAAGACAGGAGAATCAGCAGGAGCGTCGGCGCGGCCGCCCGGGCAAAGAATGCTTCGCTGATATTGGCCCACACCTGGACGGCCAGCGTGTTAAAGCCGATAGGGCTGAGGATCAGCGTCGTCGGCAATTCCTTCATGGCCGTCAGAAACACCATCGCCCCGGCGGCCACCAACCCCGGCCGCACCAGCGGCAGGGTGATGCGCCGAAAGACGTGGGACGGCTGTTGGCCGAGAGAGCGCCCCGCCTCTTCGAGCTTGGGGGACACTTGCAGCAGCGAGCTGCGCTCGGCGCCGACCGCCTGGGGCAGAAACAGGACGACGTAGGCGATGAGAAGCATCGGCAACGTCTGATAGAGCGGGCGCGCATAGTTCACGCCCATGAAGACGAACGCCAGGGCCACGACGATGCCGGGCAGGGCTGCTCCGGCATAGGCCAGACGCTCCAGCCAGTGGGACAGAAAGCCTGGCTTGCGCACCGCCAGGATCGTGACCGGCAACGCCAACCCGATAGTCAATACGGCCGCGCCCAGGGCCACGGTGACCGAGTTCCAGGCCGGGCGAACCAACTCGAGGAAAGGCGTCACGTTCGACGCCGTTTGCGACAGGTCGCGCACGAGCCAATCCTGGTTCACGCCGCGCCACAGCCAGTAGGCCAGTCCACCGGCGGGCAGCGCGAGCGCGAAGAAAACGATCAGCCCCACAAACAGCAACGCCGGCCATTTCCACCCGCCCAGACGCGCCGGCGAACTTACCCGCGCCGCCCCGGCCGATAATCGCGCATACCGCCCGCGCCCCCGGCTGCGATGGTCGAGAAAGAGGAACACGCCCGTCAGCGCGACCAAGAGCAGGGCCATGGCCGCCGCCTCGTCCAGCCGATAGGCCTGGTAACGATTGTAGATGACACGGGTAAAGGTCCCGTATTGAAGCAGGTTGACCGCGCCGAAGTCGCGCAGGCAATACAGCGCGACGAGCAGGCTGCCGGCCACCAGTGACGGCCGCAGCATGGGCAACGTGATGCGCCAAAATGCCCGCGCCGGCGACTGCCCCAGACTGCGCGCGGCCTCCAGCAGCGAGGGGTCCAGGCGCTTCATGGCCGAGCGGACGGTCAGGTAGGTGAAAGCCATAAATCGGCGGCAGGCGCTCGATGCCCGTGAGCGGCTCAAGCAGTTGTTGGACCACCCCGGCCGGGCTGAGCAAAGAGACGTAGAGGTAGGCGGCCACGTAGCTGGGAACGACCAGCGGCAGCGCGACCAGGATGCCCCAAACGCGGCGGCCGGGCAAATCCGATGACGTGACGAGCCAGGCCAGCGGCAGGCTGATGGCGGCCGTCGAGACGACCACCGCCACGGTCAATAGCAGGGTATTGCCCAGCGTGACCCACGTGCGCGCGGAGAGCAACGTATCGACTGTAGACGATCCGGCTTCGGCGGCGCGCAGCAGCAGATAAGCGGGCGCCAGCAGGATGAGGCTGATGATCGTGGCGGCCGGCAGGAAGAGAAAGAAAGTGGGGGAAATCGTCCAGCGACGGCGGCCGACTGAGATCGAGCGATCCCGCGCCTTCTGCGCGCCCCAGACGCCCCCATTGACCAGTTCAAAAATACTCATTCGCTTGTGTGACTATTGCTTGGTAGATAGAACAGACGTAACTATAAGATGGGCCTTAAGGTCTGGTCAATGGGCCGTGTTAAACCCCAAGTTTCCGGCGATCAGCTTTATCTTTAACCTTGGTTCACTCCATAAGCCCTTACCCATC
>WBZU01003077.1_pt1 | contig 11120 bp, 10 predicted proteins | sample 5204311 | NCBI WGS metagenome assembly WBZU01 (sample SAMN12344359, study PRJNA552823) | activated sludge metagenome | biome: Activated sludge suspended growth; feature: Nitrification reactor; material: Wastewater; isolation source: activated sludge from nitrification reactor of wastewater... | reverse complement strand
CGAGGCGAGTGGGAGCGCCTCGCAATCGATGGTGTTGAAGCCCGCAGTGCGGGCCGAAACGCTCTGGAACAGCGCATGAAAGAGCGCCGAGGCCCAGGTGGTCTCGCTGCCGGTCATTCCGGCGAGTGTGCGCAGCAGCAGCGGGATATTCTTCTTGGCCGCCCAGCGCGAGAGAAACAGAATCACCGGCACATCATCCGCCAGGCCCAGGTGCTGGTGCAAACGTGCACGCGCCTGTTCCACCTCCGGCTGCGGCATCACGCCATGCGGGATGACCTCCACGCGTGCGTCGGGCACCAGCGCCTTCACGTTATCACGCTCCATGCCAGATGTGCAGTGGATGGCGGCTGCCGCGCGCACGTTCGCACCTTCACAGCACCACCAGTAGAGCCGCTTCTTCAGCGCCTTCTGCCGCAGCGACCATCCATCAAGCTGACCGAGCGGACGAACGACGAACGGCTTGCCTTCTGCACGAGCGATTGACATCGCCCGCGTGGATAAATACGAAAACACAGCGTGCACATGCAGGCCATCGTAGTCCGGCAGATGCGCCCTCAACCAGCCTGAAAAGTCCGGCGCATATTGAAACTCCCTGAGCGCACCGACGCGCGGTGACCAGCGGGGCAGGAAGCAAACACGCGCACCCTCGTAATCGATAAACTCCCCGGTTTGCACCGGCAGCACATCCGGCCCGTTATCATTAGATGCCACGATGTCTGCGGTTATCCCGCACACGTTGAGCGCACGCGTCATCGCGAGCACCGCCTCACTCGGCCCGCCCCGGCACGGTGCCACGGAGGGAATGACGTGCAGCACCTTCATTTCGGACGATCGCCGGACATGACCATGGTCATCCAGATGTAGGGCACGCGGCCAGCGCCCTGGAACGTGATGTTTTCGAAACCCTTCTCCATCAGCAGCTTGCCCAGCGTGCGCCGGCTCCACAGCTTGATGTGCCCGCCATCCCAGAGCGGATCGGCGTGGCGGTCCCAGTGATTGGTCAATGCCAGCACCAGGTTCTTCAGATAGCCGTGATACGGCGTGGTCAATATCAACCGTCCTCCAGGCTTCAATCCGTCCCAGCAGCCGCTGATGAACGGCCGCGGCGCGTAGAGATGCTCGATCACTTCCGTGCTGACGATCACATCGAAGGGCTCGCAGCCCAGCGTCTGCAGCATCCGTGCGTCCGCCGCCATCAACTCAAAACGCACGCCCGGCCATGCCTTGCGAGCCACCGTGATCCCCTCCTCGCTCAGATCGATGCCCGTCACGTCGTGACCGAGTTCGTGGAGCTGGCCCGCGAGCGCGCCATTCCCGCAGCCCACATCCAGGATGCGCAGCGGCCTTCCCCTGCCCTCCAGCAGATGCAGAATCTTCGGCACGAAGTGGCGATGCATGTGGGATGGTTCCGCATCCGGAAACCCGTAGTCTTTGTATTCCGCGCTCATGATTTGATGCTCAGTGATTCAGTTCCAGTCCCAGTTCCTGTGCGGAGTGCCGCAGCATGAACAGGCTCCAGCGTTGATACCAGGACTCCATTTTGACAGGTGATCCTCGCGCAGCGTTGTCGAGTGAATCCCCCCACCCTGCCCCCAGCCATTTGGCGAAGGGGAATAGAAAACCGCGCTTCTTTTGCTTCACAATCCACTCCGGCACCTCGGGCACGGCATCTGTCAGCAACCGCTTTCCCCTCTTGAGCCGCACCGGCGCAGGCACGCGCGCGACGGCTTCCAGCAGCACGCGATCGACGAACGGCACGCGCAGTTCCAGTCCGTGCGCCATGCTCATCACGTCGCTGTCGCGCAGCAATTGATTGCGCATATAGCGTGTCAGTTCGAGCACGCTGAGTTGATCCATGGGCTGGCTTGCGTGTGGCAGCACCATCGAATGCTCGCCCGTGCGTTCGCCTGTCAGCCAGCTTGCGAGACGTTGCGCATCGGCTTTCGCAAAAACGCTGCGCAGACTCATCCAGGCATCCATGACTCCGCCTGGCGACTGCATGAACTCGCCCATTCTCCTGCGTTTGGAGGATCCGCTCAGCAGCAGACCCGCCGCCATGCGCGCGCCCGGCACTATTCGCGCGAGCCGGTGCCAGCGCCGCATCGCCGGCACCATGCGGAAACTGGAATAGCCGCCGAACATCTCATCTCCACCGAGGCCGGAGAGCACCACTTTCATGCCGGCTTTGCGTGCCAGCGAAGAGACGGTGAACGTGTTCAGGCCGTCGATCGAAGGTTGATCGACATGCTTCAGGAACTGATCGAACAGGCCCTGCGCTGTCACCGCATCCAGCCTCGCCTCCTCATGCTGCGTGCCGAAGTGCGCCGCCGTGCGCCGCGCCAGATCCCCTTCATCAGCGGACGGATCATCGACGCTGATGCAGAACGACCGGATATCATGGTGCCCGCACGCTCCGGCCAAAGCCAGCACAACGGTGGAGTCGATACCTCCGCTCAAAAACACACCCACCGGCACATCACTGACAAAATGGTGCTGCACGCTGTCCAGCAGCGCAGCCCGCGTGTGCACCACGACATCTCCGCGAACGGGTTCCACGCGATCGAACTCCACATGCCAGTATCGGTGTGCGGCGGCCCTGCCCTCATGCCATTCCAAAGTCGTGCCCGCCTCCAGACACTGAACCTCGCGCACGAGTGTGAGCGGTTCGGGCACCGAGCCCGTCTCCAAATAGCCACGCACTCCCTCCGCATCGAGCGAGGGCTCAAACCAGCGGCCTTGAACCAGCGCACGCAGTTCGGAGGCAAAGGCCAGCGTGCCCCCGGTCCGGTGCACATAGAGAGGCTTGATGCCCAGTGGGTCGCGAGCGAGCAGCGCCGTGCGCGTGTGATCATCCCACAGCGCGAAGGCAAACATGCCGCGCAGCCTTTTCACGCAAGCAGAGCCCTCCGCCTCATACATGCGGAGGATCACCTCTGTGTCGGAAGTCGTGTGGAACTTCACTCCCGTGCGCTCGAGCGCCTCACGCAGTTCGCGGAAGTTGTAGATCTCCCCATTGAAGGCGATGGTATAGCGGCCATCCGCCGTGGTCATCGGCTGATGTCCGCCGCTGCTCAAATCGATGATCGAGAGCCGGCGATGCGCGAGCACTGCCTGGCCGCAGGCAGATTGCCAAACACCTTCATCGTCCGGTCCCCGGTGAGCCAGCGCCGACTGCGCACGCACCGCACCCGCCCGCATGCGCGCGGGCTCCATGACGGTGCTAAAGATGCCGGCGATTCCGCACATGATGAATCAATACAACTTGGTGAAACTCAAACCGGGTAGTCCTCGCCCATGCCCGGCGTGGCCTCATCGCAGATCAATTGCAACGTCCGCCCGGCAGCCTCACACGGATCAGTAGCCGCACCACTCGCCGCCACTGACTCCAGCAGCCGCGCATCCCAGCCCGCCGTCATCTCCGTCTGCATGAATGAGGGCGACACGGAGAAGGCTCTGATCCCCTTGGCTGAATACTCGGCGGCGACGCTCAGCATGAGGCCGCGCGCCGCGTGCTTGGCTGCGGCATACGCACCAAAGCCCTTGGGCGGAAGTCCCTGCACTGCGGTGGTGAGCACTTGCACGATGTCACCGCCGCCGCCGCGCACCATGGGACGCAGCAGTCCGCTGATGCAACGCCATGAGCCCTTCACGCCCACATCGAGTCCGCGCTCAAAGTCCTCCCACCGCAGGAGGTGAAAGGGCGCAGGTGAAAAGCTGCACCACGCATTGTTGATCAGCGCGAGCCGGCCTGCTGATTTGATCAGCTCATGCGACCAAACCGAATCATCCGCCGAAGTGACATCATGCTTCACGATTGAATGCCCTTGGCCGATCTCCCTGCGCAGCGACTCGGCTGCACTGTCATCACTGGCATAAAGGCCCAGCACCCGGTGGCCGCCGCGTGCCGCCGCCAGCGCCAGCTCGCGCCCGAGCCCCTTGGTGGCCCCCGTGATGACGATCGTGCGCGGGTTCATGCTGCCAGCTTCACCTGCACTTTGCCCGATGCGACCGGGACGCCTTGCGTTTCGTTTTGGATCGTGACGTGCAGCACCACCGTCTGGTGCGCATCCAGCTTCTGCGCCACCTTCGCGCGCAGCACCAGCCGGTCCCCCAGGTAGCTGGGCCGCAGATAACGCAGGTCCGCGGACAGCAGCAAACTGTGCGCGCCGGGAAACACCATGCCGACGAAATGCGATACGAATCCGTTCAGAATCGCGCCATGCATCACGCAGCCCTCAAAGCCGCGCGCACGGGCATGATTGGAGTCAACATGCACCGGGCTGCGATCATCGAATGCGCCGAGGAAGTGCTCATACACTTCACGCGTGATCGCATATTCGTGCGTGCGTTCATCGCCCTCGCTGATGCCCGCGTAGGTGATCGTATTCGCGTCTGTCATCGCCATTGAATGAAACTCCAGATCTCACGCATCTGCGCGGGCGTATTCGCAAACAGGAACAGGCTCGCCGATACAAACACAAAAGTGATGCATACACTGGCGGCGTGAATCCATGGGCTGCGATTGTAGGCCAGCATGCGCTCGCGTCCCAGTTTCGCCTTCAGCCCGATCGCCCAGTAGTGATTCGTCACCACACCGGCTGCGTGCATGAGCCCGAACGCCGCGTAATTCCATCCCACACCGTGCCAGATGCCCACCAGCAGAAACACCACGGTGATCGTGATGGCGATGGCATGATTGGCATTGGCCGGCCCCAGCCAGCGCACGAGTGTCTTGGACAACGGTGAGAACACCACATCGCGCATGTAGGTGGAAAGCGTGATGTGCCATCGATTCCAAAAGTCCTTCACATTGCGGGCGGCCAGAGGATTGTCGAAATTCTCCGCCACCGGCACTCCCATCAGCCCAGCAGAGCCGATCGCGATGTCGCAGAAGCCGGAGAAGTTGCAGTAGAGGAAAAGGTAGTAGGCTGCGGCGGCGAGGGGAACATCGATCCACAAATGCGGATGGCCATCCAGCATCAGCGGCCCCCACCCCAGCTGACTGAGCAGCGGGCCGAAGTATTTGAACTTCACACCACCCACGAGCAGCCGCATCAGAGCCCGGCCCGCAGGCAGATCTGGTTTCGCATCAGCATCGAACGCCTTCACGTGCAGGCTATACGGGCTGATCGGCCCCACGCTGAACGTTGGCAGGAAGAAAGCGAAGCCCAGGTAGTCGCAGAGCGATGGCATGCTCACCACCCGGTTCCGCACCTCCAGCACCAGATGGCTCGTGCGGAAGGCAAGGTAGGACAGCCCCACGAAGAAGGCGCCGAGCGTGAACTCGGGATGGCGCCCCAGCACCGACTGCACCTTTGGGCTCAGCATGGAAAGCCACTCCAGCAGAGGCAGATACCGCACGGCGGCCAGAAGCGCGACCGGCATCACGAACGCAATCCAAGGCTGCCAGCCCGCGCGTGCGCCGAACAATCGCAGCGCCACATACTGGCCGATGACGATGGCCACATAACCGGCGAACAGCACGGCAAACAAGCCGTAGTAGCCCGCATTCCCGACACGGAAGAAGCTCCAGTAGGTCGCAGCCAGTTGCGTGGCCGCAAAGAGCACGGACCTGCCGGGGATGGGCCGCCGCAGCAGCAGCCGCACCACCAGCAGAAGAGCCGCCAGCAACAGCAGCCGGGCATCAATCCAGCCCATATTCAGAAGCCCTGATACACGACTGAATTGTCAAACCCAAAGCCGCCGCCCAGTGCCGTCAGCAGCAATGCAGCCGTGCCCAGCACGACCACAACAATCACCAGCATCACGTCAGTTCTTTTCATGCAGGGCTGAATACGCGTCGATCAGTCGCGGAGCGATCACGCGGGTGAAGTAGTCCTGTCCGTTGCGGTTCAGATGCGCCCCATCGAAAAAGCATCGTTCCACTTCAACATCGGTGAGCCCTTCAAACAGGATGCCTTCAGCGACGCCCTGCAGTTCCACCGGCGCACCAAAAAAGCTCGTCCAGTCCTGGCGCTCGGTGATCATCCGGTCGCGACGGCGCTCCAGCTCTGGCAGATGGAGAACCACCAGCTTGATGCCGCGATCGGCGCACAACTTTGCCAGCAATCTGCCAAAGTGCTGCGAATACCCGGACACCGGTGCCCCGGTGAATGCGAAGCGCGATTTCGTCTCCGGCCCATAGCGCACCACGGCATCAGGCGACGCCCCGGGTGACGGCGTGAAGGGCACGAACTTCTTCTCCGGTCCGTTCGGCGAATAACTCAGCGAGGCGCGCAATGCGCCACGCTCACGGGCCGGATGCGGCGCTCCGTAATAGTCATTCCAAAAGTTAGGCCGGCAGTTCGCCGGATCTTCCCATCGATTCTCGCGCACCAGACTCAGCAGGTGTCGCGGCATGCCCACGACGCAATTCGCATACGTGGCCGTCACTTCAGTCCAGGGCAGACCGCTCACGCAGCCAAAGTTCTCTCCAAATCGAATCCAGCGGCTGGAAAGCTGGTGCGGCAGATCGCCTTCATCATAGGTCACGATCATCTTCACCTTGCGGTGCGCCAGCAGATCGCTCGCGATCACGTAGTTCGCATCATAGCCGTGCCACGGCCTGCCAAGCGTGATCACTTCCGCCTCCCGGCCAAGCTTCCGGCTCAGCGCCGCCTGCACTTCGGGCGTCGCGATGGCATTCCACAAGTGGGATGCGCCAAGGAAAAGGATGTCGATGTCACTCGTGCGCTCAAACACCTGCTGCTGCACCCACGGGTAGGGACCGTGACGCCACTGAATGGAGGAATAAACATCCTCCCGCTTCAGCCAGCCGGTCGCCCCGATCAAAGCCGGCATCGCCATCGTGCCCGCCACCAACGCGGCGAACACGATCATCTTCTTGCGATTGGGAAATGCGGGGCGCATCGGCCAGGGTCAGGCTGCTGTCGCACGGCGGATGATCAGGTCGGCGAACTCGCCAACGTTCTTCGTCGCCTCCACTTCACCAACACGGAATCGCACCGAGAACGCCTTCTCCACGGCCACCAGAAGATTGATGTGAATGAGGGAGTCCCACTCGGGCACTTCTTTCGCGGACAGTTCGGGAGTCAGCTTCGGCGGATCGAGAAAGATGTCGTCAAAGATGCCCTGCAGTTTGGTGATGACTTCAGCCTGGTTCATGAGTGTGATGCGTGACGGTGATACGGGTGGCCCGCGGAGAGAAGCCTTCGACCGCGAGCACATATTCGCTGCGTTCCGGCGTGTCGAGCACGGAGGCAAATCCGAGTGATGGATACAGCCCGCGCACCATGTCGTTCTTTGGAGTCGGCAGATAAATGCCGCGCAGGCGCGTGCACCCCCGCTCCCGGGCGATGCGCGCGAGTTCATTGAGCACGACCTCCTCGACCTGGCGCTTCAGCACACGACAGCTCATCAGCCAGGTGTCGATTTCCATCTCATCGCCTTTCACCTCGCCGATCACCACTGAGATCAAACCGTGGTCGCCGAACTTGTCCTGCAACCGAACGGAGAAGCCTGCGTGCTCAGGGCTGTGCATGACCGCCTTCACTTCGGCCTCGGAGCGCCGTCGCGTGGTGAGATTGAACTGGTTGCTCTTGTTGATGAGCTGCGAGAGACGCGGCACATCGACAGGTGCGAATTCCCGGATGGCGGCAACCATGCCCAGAGATGCAAGGTAGGCGTCCATGTCCGTGGCAGAGGCCAGCAGCTCGCGCCTGCCCGCCTCAGCCTGGTATTGCTCGCTGCGTTTGAAGTCCTCCGCGGTGATGCTGTGCGGCTCGAAGCAACGGCAGTCCTGCAACTGTGCCACAAAGTTCGCCGGATCGGGATCGAGCAGGATCGCGGTCACCTCGGGCGCGAACTGCCGCACGATCTCGATCTCCGCCGGGTTGTCATCGACGAAGACAAAGCTGTCCAGCCCCAGGCTCAATTCTGCCGCCATCAGCCGCAGATTGTCCGATTTCGGCTCCCAGTTGGCTTTGAACGCGGCGAAATCCTCCGAGCGCAGCACCATCTCAGGATGCTTGAGGAACGGCTCGAGCGCGCGCGCATGATCGTTCTTGCTCACCACCGCCAGCAGCACGCCGCGGTCTTTGAGTGACTTGCAGTAACGCTGGAACGCTTTGAAGGCCTCACCGCGTGGCGATGTATCGCCGATCTCGATGCCTTCCAATCCATCGTCCGCGACAACGCCACCCCAGAGTGTGTTATCCAGATCGAGGGCGAGCACCTTCTTCGGCGGCATTCTCAGGCCAAGCACCTGCCTGACAATCTCTTGCGCCAGCGCAAAGAGCAGCGCCGGCGATCCTGGTTGCTTCGTTTCAAACCAGCCGCGCGCGTCCTCCACCGCCAGAGCACCGAGACGTGCGCCGATGAACTCCAGATCGAGCACGCGCACGAACGATGGCGCACCGAGTCCGATTTCCAAATTGACACGCTTGCGGAAGTTCCAGTCCGATGCGGCGGAGCGCGCACGATAAGCCCCCAGATCATGACGCCCGGGCAGCAGAAAGTTTGCGCAGAGCACTTCCGCTCCTGACCGTTCGTGAGCCATGCCGCAAAGATCCAGGAGCTGGACGGCCACATCGTGTGCAGCGGCATCCACCACTTCCCGCGCATCCGTCAGCGAGCCACCATGCCGGCAGCGCAGCGATCCCGGAATGAGCACGATCGCACCGGGCCGGAACTGATGGAGCGCGCTGTCCGCATCGTGGATTTCCGCCACGTAGTTGTCGTAATCTCCAACGAACATCTCCACATCAAACCCCGCGCATTCCAGCAGATGCGTCACCAGGTCATGCAGTGGATACAACGTGCAGCCGCCCAGCAAAGCCAGGCGCACCGGCCCCTTCGTCTCCCGGCGCCGCAACTGACGTGCAAGCGCCTTCTTCCGCCACGACGACAGGAGTGACAGATCCTCGAACGACTCACACGCCATGGTTTGCGCGGCGAGTTCAGCCCAGAACTCAGGCGCGTGCGCCAGAAGATGCTGTTTGAGCAACGCGATGTTCATAGCGCTCTTGTGCGCAATTTCAGAATCTAGTAAGAGAAGCCGTGCGACCAACGAATGGCCGGACGTTCGATCACCCGCATGCTGACGGCAGCCAGAACGCACGTGACTAGCAGCGACAGAATCGTCAGGATCACGTCGGAGAAACAATCGATTTTGGGCACCTTCGATCCACTCATCGCATGTATAAAACCTAGCACGGTTTCGTGCATCAAGTATATCGCATACGAGTGCATACCAAACCACACGAGCAATCTCGATGAAGCATACCTGGCAAGCCAGTCTCGATGCCAGGTGGCCAGCACCAAAACAAGCACGCCGTAAACTATAGCCAGGGAGAGCAAAACGCAGGGCCGGGGCATTGCGCCTGTCCCGACAACCAAGGCGTGCCCCCCCACGAGGGCGAATAGTGTGAAATGGGCTCGGTGGCTGCCAAACAATTTCACCATTTCCGCGAGCGACGATTGCTGAACCAATGCCAGCAATCCTCCAGCACAGAGCCCATCAGCCCGCCACGGCAGTTCCACATGGAATCCCGGGTATTGAGCCCGCAAACACGTGCCGACTACCGGAACAACGCAGAGCAAAATCGCGAGGCCTCGTTTCGACATGCACGCAACCAGCAAGGGCATGATTAGATAGAACTGCTCTTCCACTGCCAACGACCATGTGACGGCCAGCCAATGCCCCCCAAAATCACCGACGATGCTCATCCACAGATTCTGCATGAAGATCGTGAAAGGCCAGACCGGCATGGAAGGATCATCAAGCCAGCCTAAATCGTGCTGGGCGAAAAAGGCGTTCCTTCGGAGCATGACGAATGCGCCAAGACTAATTGCATACAGTGGTAAAATGCGAGCCGCGCGACGAACATAAAAGGCTCTGAAATAGGTAGGCGAACCCCTGTTAAAGACTAGAATCCGGACAATAAAGTAGCCGGATAGCACGAAGAACAGATCTACGCCGCTCCACATTGGCGAAGCCAGTCTCTTGGCAAGGATTGCAAGCTTAGGCGCATCAGGAGTCACGAGGCAGCCGACGTAATGCCATGCTACGACCATAAGGATCGCTATGCCACGCAAGCCATCCAACGCAGGATATCTTGTTTCACTGGGCTTCTGCATATTAGAACGCTTTCGTCTGGCGATGATTGAGCAATTCTTGCAAGGCTGCCTTTATGGCACCAGCAAACGCTTCAGCCCCGTAGGCCTGGACCACTTCTCTCCGCAGTCGCTCGGGTTCGCGCAAACCTTCATTGTCGAGCTCGCAGTTCAACAGCCGGATCACCGCTGCTGAAATGGCGCCTGAATCGCGTGGATCGAGCACGATTCCCAACCTGCCATTCAACACCGCCTCGGGAGAGGCATCACGATTGCCAACAATGCACGGTCTGCCGCTGGCCAACGCCTCCAGATACACGATGCCAAATCCTTCCCCCGTGCTCGGCATGACAAAGGCGTCGCAGAGCCGGTAATAGTCTGGCAATTCCGCATCGGACACGAAACCGGCAAAGATCACGGCATCATCCTGCCCGTGGTCTTTGGCACACTGCCGGAGACGCGCCTCATCATCACCCGTGCCTGCAATGATGTAGCGAAGGTCAGGGTGGCGTGCGCGGATGGCTGGCAGGGCGGCAATGACCTGATCCTGTCCCTTGTAAGCTTCGGCGGCAGCCAGGCGGCCTACGGTCAGGAGCACGGGCTGGTCGGCGTGCAGTCCATGGCGTCGAAGCAGGTATTCTGGTTTCACCCCAGGTGAGAATGCCTCCTCTTTGAAGGTATCCGGCACCACGCGAATGCGCTCTGGATCGAGACCGCCTTCCTTGATCAGGACGTTTTGAGTAAACCGGCTTACAGGCAGAATGCCGGTCATGCGCGCGAGCGCGCCGCGAATCTGTTTCAAGGCGTCACCCCACACGTCGATGCCGTGGGCTGAAGCGAGGCACGGAATCCCGAGCTTCGGCCCCCAGCACAGCACTTTGGCAAACGCAGGGTGCGTGGCGATGCACATATCTGGGCGGCGGAATATCAAATAGCAGAAGCCCACGAGCGAGAACCAGATGTGACCGGGGAGCTTTGGCCAGGAGCCAAAACCATGAACACTCACGCCGGGTATTCCTGGATCGTAGCCTTGTTTGTCCCGCCGC
>WBZU01003076.1_pt1 | contig 11122 bp, 6 predicted proteins | sample 5204311 | NCBI WGS metagenome assembly WBZU01 (sample SAMN12344359, study PRJNA552823) | activated sludge metagenome | biome: Activated sludge suspended growth; feature: Nitrification reactor; material: Wastewater; isolation source: activated sludge from nitrification reactor of wastewater treatment... | reverse complement strand
GACCAGTTCCGGGTAGACGCCGTATCGCTCCTTGACCGCCTCGCGGTCGTAGAGCTTGGTTTCGGTCACGCCCCTGGAGGTGCTCATGACCTGGACCGTGTCGGTCACCAGCTGGTAGGCGTCGCGGTCCCCGGTGACCACGACCACCGGAATGTCAACCATCGAGGCCTGTTTGGTCAGGGTCGCAATGACGTCATCGGCCTCGTAGCCGTCGACCTTGACGTTCGTGTATCCGAACGCTTCGACCATTTCCAGCAGATGAGGCCACTGCTGGCGGAGCAGGTCGGGCTTGGGCGGACGCTGGGCCTTGTACTCGGGATAGACGACCTCGCGGCCGGACATGCCGGCGTCCCAGGCGACCGCGATCTGCCTTGGCCGGTAATCCGAGATCAACTTGACCATCATTGATGCCAGACCGAAAATCGCGTTGGTCGGGCGGCCGTCGGCGGTTGCCATGGAGTCCGGCAGGGCGAAGAAGGCCCGGTAGGCCATGCTGTTGCCGTCGATCAAAAAAAGCGCTGGGTTCTCTTCGGGCACCGACCGATCATAGGTCTTTCGCCAGTCGGGACAGGGCGATCTGCTGCGCCCTCGTAAGATGACCCAATGCCACCCGTTTCCGCTCAATACAGCGTCACCGTCCGCGTCGAACTCGATGCCCGCCAGGAGCCTCTCGGCAAGCTGACCGCAGCCGTAGCCGAGGCCGGCGGCCAACTCGTAGGCGTGGACCTGATTCCCGGCGCCGGTCCGGAAGGCAAGCGGGTCCGCGAGTTCACGATCGACGCGGTTGACCAGCCCCATTGGGAGCGGATCCTGCGTGCCCTCGGTTCGATCCGGGGCGCCCGGGTCATGGAGTACACGGACCGCACCATGCAGATGCACCGGGGCGGCAAGGTTTCGGTCGAGAACAAGTACCCCTTGAAGACACGCGACGACCTTTCGATGGCCTACACCCCGGGTGTCGCCCGGGTCTGCACGGCGATCAACCAGGACCGCCAGCTCGCCTTCGAGTACACGATCAAGAAGAACACCGTGGCGGTCGTCTCCGACGGCACCGCGGTGCTCGGCCTCGGCGACATCGGCCCCGAGGCGGCAATGCCCGTGATGGAGGGCAAGGCGATGCTCTTCAAGGAGTTCGCCCAGGTTGACGCTTTCCCGATCTGCCTCAACACGACCGACACCGACGAGATCGTCCGTGCAGTCGAGATGATCGCCCCCACCTTCGGGGGAATCAACCTCGAGGACATCTCCGCCCCGCGCTGCTTCGAGATCGAGGACCGGCTCAAGGAATCGATCGACATCCCGGTTTTCCACGATGACCAGCACGGCACCGCGGTGGTGACCATGGCCGCGCTGTTCAACGCGCTGAAGATCATCGACAAGCCGATCGAGGAGCTGCGGGTGCTGATGGTCGGCCTCGGCGCCGCCGGCGTGGCGGTGACCAAGATGATGCTTGCCGCCGGCCTCACCCACGTGGTCGGCTGCGACCGCAAGGGCGCCCTTTCGGTCACTCGCGAGGATTACCAGGCCGGCGAGCTGAGCGGGATCAAGAAGTGGTTCGCCGACAACTCGAACCCGGACCATCTGCTCGGCACTCCGGACGAGGTGATCGAAGGCATGGACGTGTTCGTCGGCCTGTCAGGCCCGGGCATCATCCAGCCCGAGTCGCTGGGCAAGATGAATCGGGATCCGATCGTCTTCGCCATGTCGAATCCGGACCCGGAGGTTGCTCCCGAGGAGGCCGCCAAGTACGTGCGGATCATGGCCACCGGCCGCTCCGACTACCCGAACCAGATCAACAACGTGCTCTGTTTCCCGGGAATCTTCCGCGGCGCGCTCGACGCCGGCGCGCCACAGATCACCGAGGAGATGAAGATGGCCGCCGCCCGGGGCATCGCCGACGTGGTCGGGGACGACCTCTCCGAGGACTACATCATCCCCTCGGTCTTCGACCGTGACGTCGCACCCCGGGTAGCCGAGGCGGTGATCCAGGAAGCCAAGCGGGCCGGCGACGCGCGCTTCAACGTCGAGACGGGCGCCTTCGCCTCCCTGGGCTGAGTCTCCCTGCGGCGAGAACCCATTTTGCGCCACATACCGGCACAAAGTGGGCATTCGACGGTCTAGCTCCCGCTTCGGCGCGCCCGATCCAGGGGGATCCGGTCGATCCGGTGGACCTTGCCGATCTCCGACCACTCGTTGCGGCCGAGACGGGCCATCGGGGCGAGCTTCCCGATGTCGGGATGATCTCCGTCCAGCACGGCTTCGCTGATTGCCAGATGAACCACCCGGCCGAAGACGACAACCGATTCGTCGAACTCGACGGTGTCTTCGGTCCGGCATTCGATCGCCACCGGTGAACCGGCCACCCGGGGCGGCCTGACCGCGACCGAGGGCTCCCGTTCAATCCCGAGCGCCGCGAACTCGTCCTCATCGGGCGGGTAGGCGGTCCCGGATGCGTTGACCGCGTCGAGGTTGCCGAGGTCGGCCAGGTTGATCACGAACTCACCCGTCCCGGTGGCGTTGCGAAGTGAGTCCTTGTGGCCGATCGAGGTGAACTGGAGAACCGGAGGGACCTCCGAGGCGAAAGTGAAGAACGAATGCGGGGCCAGGTTGTCGACGCCCTCGGCGGAAGTGGTCGAGACCCAGGCGATCGGGCGCGGCACCACAACCGCCTTCAGGAGCCGGGCGAACTGCCCTGCCGGCAATTCCCCGGAATCGAGTTCCCTTCTGGCCCGGTCGGAGGTCATGCCCGGATTCTGCCGGACCGCAGCCGGAACGGCTAGAAAGCGGCCAGGCCCCAGCCCCAGACAACCTTGTCCCGGCGGTCGCGGATCACCTTGTTGCGGTGAGCGGCGGGGCCGGTGGTCACCGTGTCGCGGCGGCCGTTCCTGGAATTGAGGATGTTGACGCCTTCCCGGCCCAGCAGCGAGGACCGCCCCTGCTGCTGCCTGTGGCGGTGGCCGAGGATCATCCAGTCCTTGTGCGGGCTGCCCTCCAGCCGTTCGATGTCGGGCCTCAGCGTGGTCCGGGCGCCGCAGTGACCGTGGTACCACTCGACGTAACCCCTCCCCAGGTCAACCTTGACCCCGCGGGGGGAGCCCGCAAAGACCGCGCTGTCATTGCCCGGCCCGCCGCTGTAGAGGGACCCTGAACATGGCCTGAGGATCTGGGCGTGATCGGTCCCGCCGCCCCCGTGAATGGTGACCCGGTCGTTCGCGTACATCAGGTCGTTGTTGCCACCACCGAAGATCTCGCTGCCGGTGCTGTCGAAACTGGTCTGGATGAAGTCCTTGCTGCGACCGCCGTGGATGACGTTCTTCCCGTCGCCGCCGTTCAGGGTCGTGGACATGTCCGGCGGGACCGAGTTTTCGACGTTGATCCGGTCGGCGCCGCCACCGCCGTAAACGAGCATCCCGTCGAGATTGTTGCGATTGGCGGGGCAGCGAATCTTCTGCGCGATCGCCGAGTCCGGCGACTGGTTCACGCCCCGGCAGTTGCCGGAGGGAACTCCGCCGTCGGCGACGATGATCCGGAACCACTGGTTCGAGCCGTCGTAGCCGACGAATATCCGGTCCCCCTGGGTTCCGCCCATGACGATCGGGATGCCGCCGTCGCTGATGTCGACCAGGGTCCTCCGGTTCCCGAAGTTGCCCGGTGATTCGCGGTTGCACCGAGTCGACTTGGCGAAGCCGGAACAGTCGTTCACACCGAGGCCGCCGTCGACGCTGTCCCCGTCACCGTCGTTGCCGACGATCAAATCGTTCCCGAGACCGCCTTCGATGTTGTTGGTCACGCCGGGATCGGCGGTGATCTCGTCGTTGAAAGCAGAACCGATCACGTTCTCGAGCGAAGCGAGCCGGTAGCGGGTCGTCCCGAGCGAGGTGCCGGCCCGCAAATCGACGATCACTCCCGTGATGCGGCGACCGCCCGGCGGGGTGTGTGCGGCGTAGGAAATCGTGTCGTTGCCAGACCCGCCGTTCACCCTGGCCAGCCCGCGCGCGGTGGTCACGAAGAGGTCGTCGCCGGCGTTCCCGTTCAGTTTCTTGATGCCCGAGTGGGTGATGATCGTGTCGTTTTTGGGCGTGCCGAACACCCAGTCGTCGCCTTCCCCGCCGTCGAGATAGGCGGGGCCGTTGTTGTTCGGCTGGTCGGCGCGAAGCCGGTCGTTGCCTTGCTCACCGAAGAGCTTCTCCCTCACGCCGCTGCCAGTGACGCCGCCATTCGCGAAAAGGAAGTCGGTGCCATTGCCGCCGTGGATCTCGGAGACGGCGTTGCCGAGGCTGTAAATGCGGTCGGAGCCGGTCAGGCCGTAGAGCCGGTTGCCGGTGCCGGAGTAATCGTAGATGCGGTCATTGCCGCCCACGCCGAGCACCGTGTCTCGATCCGGCAGCCGGCCGGGGTTGCGGGTCGGCCCGGCGAAAATCCGGTCGTGGCTCCTTGATCCGCGCAGGTAGTCGTTGCCGGAGCCACCGTGGATAACCCCCCTGGTGGTCTTCGAGTTGAGGGCGATTCGGTCATCGCCGGCCGCCCCGTCAATTTCGACGGTGTTGCCTTTGCCCGTGCGGATGTCATCGTCCCCGGAACCGCCTGAAACGCGGAGGATGTTGCCCTTCTCGGTACGGATGAAGTCGTTGCCGGGGCCGCCGTTTACGGTCGCGTTCCCCTTCGCCGCAAAGATCCGGTCGCTGCCGGCGCCGGCATCGGTGAAGGTGATGCCCTTGCCGGTGTAGATGGTCTGCGGTCCGTCCCCGGCGCAGATGTGGCTGAACGGCTTGCCGATCACGGTCACCCGGTCCCCGGCCACCCAGGCGACGTCCCGAAACCTGAGTCGGACCGTCTGGCCGCTGCCGCCGACGACCCGGTTGATCTTCTTGCCGAAGCAGGTCGAAGGCCGGGCTTCGGCGTGGCCGGGCAAGGGCATGAGAAACAGGGCAGCGGCCAGCATCAGGCCGGCGCCGATCGCTTTCAGGCGGGATTGTCGGGAGAAGCAAAACGCTGGAAACAAGGTCTATCTACTTTAGATAGCACCCCGAACCGACCGGAGTTTCGGCGTCGGGAGATTCCCGGTTTGCTCAGTAGCCGGCCAGGCCGTAACCCCAGATCACCTTGTCTATCCGGTCCGCCCTGACCTTGTTGCGGTGACCGTTGGCGCCGGTCGTGACCGTGTCCCTGCGCCCGTTTCGTGCGTCGAACAGGTCCACTCCGCCGCGGCCGAATATCACCGACCGGCCCTGCTGGGCGCGATGCCGCCGGCCGACGATCAGGTAGTCGTTGCCGTCCGTCCCCTCGAGCTTCTCGATGTCGGGCCCGATGTCGGTCCGGGCCGCACAGCCGCCGCTTCGCCACTGTGCGTAGCCCCGGCCGAGGTCGGCCTTTACGCCGCGCCGGGCGTGAGGACCGGCGAAGACGACGCTGTCGGTGCCGGGGCCGCCGTCAAGCGTGGCGCCACGGCAGGGGTTCACCACGCGGGAGATGTCGGTGTCGCCACCGCCCATCACCCGGACCCGGTCGTTGGCGTAGATGATGTCGAGGCCGCCGTCGCCCTTGAGCACGCTGCCGGCGCTGCTGGTCGAGGTTTCGATCAGGTCCTTGCTTCGACCTCCCTGGATCACGTTGCGACCGTTGCCGCCGTCGATCTTGGTCGTCATCGTGGCCGGGATCGAGCCGAGCAGCTTGACCGAGTCTCCCCCGTCACCGGTCGAGATCGTGAGCCCGTTCAGGTTGTTGCGGTTGGCCGGGCAATTGATCCGGCTGCCGGAAGAGTTTGCCCTGCGGCAGAGACCGGAGACGGCCGCGCCGCCGGCGACCTGCACCTCGAACCGGCTGGATGCGCCGTTGAAGCCGACCTTGACCTGATCGGCCCCGCGACTGCCCATCACGATCGGGAAACCGCTCTCGTTGATGTCAACGATCGCCCTCGAGCCGTTGCCGCCGCCGGGTGAATTCCCGTTGCAGTTCTGCAGCTCGCGCCCGCCGGAACAGATGTTGTGACCCAGCCCGCCGTCGATGTGGGCGGTGCCGGACTTGCCGCGGATCCAGTCGTCGAATGCGGACCCGATCACATCTTCGATCGCGGACAGGCGGTAGGTCGTGTAGCCGATCGAGCGCCCGGTCCGGAGGTCAACCCGGGCACCGCTGATCGGGCCCATCCCCGGCACGTAGGCGTTGCTGGAAGTAAGCGCAGCGAAGGAAATCGTGTCCGTTCCGCCGCCGCCATTTATCCTGCCCAGCCCGCGGCCGGTGGTTACGAAGAGATCGTCTCCGCCGAGCCCCCTCAGCTTCTTGATTCCGGCGTTGTAAATGAAGATGTCGTCGCGTTTGCTGCCGGTCATCCAGTCGTCACCCTCGCCTCCGTCGAGATAGGCGGGGCCGTTGTTCGGTGTCCGGTCGGCCCGGATGCGGTCGTTGCCCTGCTCGCCGAACACTTTCTCGATCACTCCGCTTCGGCTCTTGCCGCCGTTGGAGAAGATGAAGTCGGTGCCGTTGCCGCCGTGCACCTGGGAGACCGCCCTGCCGAGGCTGTACAGGCGGTCGGAGCCGGTCAGGCCGCGAAGCTGGTTGCCGGTTCCCCCGTAGTCGTAAATGTGATCGTTGCCGCCCTTGCCGACCAGGTCGTCGCTGTCGCTGACCCCGGAGGGCAGGCGACGGGGAGACCCGTAGATGAAGTCGTTTCCGCTCGAGCCGTCGATCTCGTCGTCACCGGCGCCGCCGTGAACCTGGTTGTCGTTGCTCTTCGGGTGCAGGACGATCCTGTCGTTGCCCGGTCCGGCGTCGGTGAAGGAGGTGCCCTTGCCGGCATGGATGACCTGACGGCCACCGCCAGCGCAGATCCGGCTGTAGGGCTTGCCGATCACGGTGACGCCGGTCCCCTCGACCCAGGCGACATCCCGGTAGGCCAGGTGAACCGTCGTGTTGCTGGACTTGACGACGCGGTTGACCGTCTTTCCGAAGCAGCTGGAGGGCCGGGCTTCGGCCCTGGCGGTCAGGAAAAGTTGACCGGCCGCCGCGACCAGAAGGGCCAGGGCCAGAACCAGGATCCTGACCAGACGACCTGCAGATTTACCTTCGAACATTTGATCTCCCGTCGTGGGTACTCATGTCCAGGGAGCTCCTCGTGACAACCTGTAACAGTTGCGAAGTCACTGTTGTTCCCGCAGGCGAACGGAAGTAAACAGTCCCGCCTGCGAACCGGCCCGATCCGGGGCGGGGCCTCAGTAATCGCCCAGTCCGTAGCCCCAGGTGATCCGGTCGTTCTTGTCGGCGATCACCGTGTTGTTACGGCCGCCGGCGCCGGTGGTGATCTGGTCCACGCTGCCGTTCTTCGCGTCCAGAATGTCGATGCCCCCGCGACCGAAGAGCACGGACCGCCCGTCCTGGGAGGAGTTCCGCTTGCCGACGATCAGCCAGTCGTTGTAGTCGGTTCCTTCGAGCTTCTCGATGTCCCTGGCGATGTCCGTGTCACTGCCACAGCCGCCGTTTCGCCACTCCGCGTAACCGCCTGCCAGGCTTGCCTTGACGCCGTTCGGGGCACCCGCGAACACCACGCTGTCGGTGCCGGCATTGCCACGCAGCTCCGCTCCGAGGCAGGGATCGACGACCCGGAAGATGTCTGTGTCATCGCCGCCGTTGACGGTGACCCGGTCCTGTGCGTAAAGGACGTCGAGGCCGTCGTTGCCGTTGATCGTGCTGCCGGCGCTGCCGACCGCGGTCGAAATGAAGTCCTTGCTGGGACCGCCGTCGATCGTGTTGTTTCCGGTGCCTCCGTTGACCGTCGTGGTCAGGGTCGCCGGAATCGAGTTCTCGAGTTTGATCTGGTCGGCGCCGTTGTCACCGTAGACGAGCAGCCCGTTGAGGTCGTTCGGGTCGGCCGGGCAATTGATCTGGCTGCCGGCCGGGTTCGCCTTTTCGCAGAGCCCCGATGGAAGGGCCCCGCCGGCGACCGCGACTTCGAACCGTCCGGCGCCGCGATTGAAGCCGACCGAAATGTCATCGGCCTGGTTGCTGCCGAGGACGATCGGGATTCCGCCTTCCATGATGTCGACCTGTGTCTGCCCCCTCTGGTTGCCGGGGGAGTTCTCGTTGCAGTTGGTGTGGCTGCCGCCGGAGCAATCGTTTTCTCCGAGCCCGCCGTCGAGGTTGTCGCCGCCCTGGCCGGAGAGGAAGTCGTCTCCGAGCCCGCCGTCGATGTCGTTGTCGACGCCCGGCGCGCCCTCGATCTGGTCATCGAAAGCGGAGCCGATCACGTTTTCAATGCCGCTCAGGTTCTGGTCCGAGGCGCCGGACGCGTTGCCCGAGCCGAGATCAACCGTCACGCCGCCGTTCGGCCCGGTCCGGTCGGTCGGGGTGTGGGCGGCAAATGAGATCGTGTCCCGGCCTTCGCCGCCGCTGAAGTTCCCGGCCCCGCGCGCGGTCGAGATCAGCAGGTCGTCGCCACCTTCTCCCTGGATCTTCTTGATCCCCGAGTTGGCGATGATCGTGTCGGCCTTCGAGGTCCCGTACATCCAGTCGTCACCTTCGCCGCCGTCGAGGTAGGCCGGTCCGTTGCTGCCGGGACGGTCCGCGTAAAGCCGGTCGTTGCCCTGCTCGCCGAACAGCTGTTCCGTGACCCCGGCGGCGGTCCGGCCACCGTTGGAGAACAGCTTGTCGGACCCGTTGCCACCATGAAGTTCGGAAACCGCATCGCCGAGGCTGGAAAGCTCGTCGGCGCCCTCGAGGCCGATCAGCCGGTTGCCGCTGCCGCCGTAATCGAAAATCGAGTCGTTTCCACCCTCGCCAATGATCAGGTCGGTGTCAGGCAGGTTCCGCGGGTTCTTTTCGGGGCCGCCGATCAGCTTGTCGTGGCTCTGGGAGCCTTCGATCCGGTCATTGCCGAGACCACCGTCGACGACGCCTTTGGCGGTCTGGGTGAATAGGAAGATCCGGTCGTTGCCTTCGTCACCGTCGACCTTGACGTTGTTTCCCTTGCCGGGACGGATCTCGTCATCGCCAGGGCCACCCTGGACCTCGATGTTGTTGCCCTTTTCGGTCTCGATCTGATCGTCGCCCGGCCCGCCGAAAACGGTCGAATCGCCCTTGGCGGCGGAAATCCTGTCGTTGCCCGGTCCACCGTCGGTGAATGACCATCCCTGCCCGGCCTCGATCGTCTGGGATCCGTCCCCGGCGCAGATCCGGCTGAACGCCGTGGCCTTGACGGTGATCCGGTTGCCTTCGACGAACACGACTTCCCGGGCCCCGATGTTGACGGTCTTGTTGGAACCGGTGATCACGCGGTCGACCTTCTGGCCGAAGCATCTGGCCGGGGCCGCCCCGGCGGGCCCGGGCCCCGAAAGGATCCCGAAAAGGGCAAGGCCAGCCGTGGCCGCTGCAACGGTCCAGGTGCGACTCCGGTTGGACGTGACCAATCTCATCCCTGTTCCCCTTGCTAACACCGCGACGAGGCATTCGATGCCCCGTTACCCGGAACTCTAGACTAGTTCAGGATGTCTGACCCGAATTCCAAGCGCCCCGAGCGCATTCTCGTCACTGGTGGGACCGGCCTGATCGGCTCAACCCTTTGCAACGCCCTGATCGACCGCGGCGATTCCGTGGTTGGCCTGAGCCGTGACCCGGACCGGGCTTCCCGCAGCCTCCCCCGGGTTGAGTGGCACGGCTGGGAAGGCGAACGCGAAAGGCCTCCCAGAGATGCTTTTGAAGGTGTCGACGCCGTGATCAACCTCGCCGGGGAGCCGATCAACCAGCGCTGGAACGACGAGGTGAAGGACCGGATCGCCCGCAGCCGCATCAAGGCGACCAAGAACCTCGTGGCCAAGATCGCCGCCCTCGACGAACGGCCGAAGACCCTGATCTCCGCTTCTGCGATCGGCTACTACGGCGACCGTGGCGACGAACTTCTCTATGAAGATGCCGAACCCGGGGACGATTTCCTGGCGGACATCGTGGTTCGCTGGGAAGAGGCGGCCCGCTCGGCCGAAGATCACGGCCTGCGGGTGGCGACGATCCGCTCCGGCCACGTGCTGGACCCCCGGGGCGGTCTGCTGAAGGAACTGATGCTGCCGTTCAAGGCCGGGGTTGGCGGGCCGATCGCCGGCGGCAAGCAGTACATGTCCTGGGTCCACCGGCACGACGAGATCGGGATCCTGCTCTGGGCCCTTGAAAACGAGTCGGTCAGCGGCCCGGTCAACGCGACGGCACCGAACCCCGTAACCAACAAGGAATTCTCGAAAGCTCTCGGCAAGCAGCTGGGACGGCCCTCGTTCCTGCCCGTGCCCGGCTTCGCGATTGACATCGTCAAGGGCGGCGGAGTCGGCCATGCCGCCCGTGAGGGTCAGAGGGTCTTCCCCAAGAAGGCGACCGACGGCGGTTACGAGTTCAAGCAGCCGGAACTCGCCGGCGCCCTCGCCAACCTGCTCGACTGAGCGATTCCCGTTGTGAGCTTCCTGCCCTTTCCCGAGGGCCGGATGATTCGGGATTCAGTCGAAGAGAGCCTGTGCTTCGCGAAGCCGCTCCGGCGGGACGACTTTCGATTCGTCCACGGCGTCGGCCAGCGGGGCGAGTTCGATCGAGGTACCCCGAAGCGTGGTCATGGTGCCCCATTCGCCTTCGTTGGCAGCCTCGATCGCCCGGCTTCCAAGCCGCGTGGCCAGCACCCGGTCGAAGGCGGTCGGGGTTCCACCCCGCTGGAGATGGCCGAGCACGACCGACCTCGTCTCGTGCCCCGTGTTCTCCTCGATCCGTTCCGCCAGCCAGCCGCCGATGCCGCCGAGCCGCACGTGACCGAAGGCGTCGGTTCCCTCGGCCGTGGTGAGCTCGCCGCCTTCCGCCGGGATCGCGCCCTCTGAAGCGACGACGATCGGGGCAACCCCGGCCTCGAAGCTGCGGTTGACCTGACGGCAGACCTGCTCGAGGTCGAACTCCTCCTCCGGCACGAGAATCTGGTCGGCGCCACCGGCCATCCCGCCGTGAAGCGCGATCCAGCCGGCGTGACGACCCATCACCTCGACCACCAGGCAGCGGTGATGACTGGTGGCGGTCGTGTGCAGCCGGTCCAGGGACTCCATCACGATGTTGACCGCGGTATCGAAGCCAAAGGTGTAGTCGGTGGCGTTCAGGTCGTTGTCGATCGTCT
>WBZU01003075.1_pt1 | contig 11122 bp, 10 predicted proteins | sample 5204311 | NCBI WGS metagenome assembly WBZU01 (sample SAMN12344359, study PRJNA552823) | activated sludge metagenome | biome: Activated sludge suspended growth; feature: Nitrification reactor; material: Wastewater; isolation source: activated sludge from nitrification reactor of wastewater... | reverse complement strand
GTCCCGTTGCTTTTCCGGCTCGTGCATGCGTTGCGCGGCGCGCGCCGCGACCAAGGCCGAAACGCCGCGGAAAGTGCCGGCCTCGTAAGCCTCGCCGGCCTTCTTCATGGCATGCCCGAAACGCCCCTCGAAGAGCAGCCGCACGGCATCCTGAAATACCAGACCGGCGCGCTCGCGCCGCCGCCGCTGCCGATACTCCCTGGCCCGCTTGGGCAGGCCGAAGGTCAGCGCCAGCGTCCGCAGCGCCGCATAGAGGACAAGAACGAAGGCGACCAGCGCCAGAATGAAAAGGTTCAGGCTGACTTCGGCGCGATGCGGAGGAAGGACAAGCAGGACATAGCCGTCGTTGACCCGCGCGCCAAGGGCGACGGCAACGGCCAGCCCGAACAGGGCGAGAACCCAGAACAGGGCTTTCACTTCTTCTCCTTGCCGTTACGCAGGAGGCGCAGGGCCGTCTGGGTTTCATTCAGGCCCGGCAAGGCGATGACGATCTCGGTCGCCAGCAGTTGGCGCAGCGTCGCCTGCGCCGCCTGAACCCCCTTGTCGCGGCCGTCGAAGAGGCGCCCGAGCATTTCGAGCGCCGCCTTGAGTTCCCCGCGGAAAGTCGCCTGATCGCGGGAGAGCAGCGCCAGGCGGGCATTGAGCAGGCGCAGCTTGAGGTTCTCGCGGAGGAAGAAGCTCTGACCCGGCGCCAGTAGCACCGCCTCCTCGCGGTCGAAGCGCTGGATGCGGACGAGCCCCTTCAGTTCCTGCCAGATCTCGCTCCCGGTGCGCTTCCACCAGGGTAACTGTGTGGCCTCGGCCGGCTTTTCGCGGGATTCCTGGGGCCGGACGTCCATCGCCAGTGGCAACTTGTCGATGGTCAAAAGAACCTGCTCCAGCCGCGCGTTGGTCGCCGCCAGGTCGACCACGGGCAACGCCGACAGGCGCTCCAGATCGGCGGCCAGCGCCTTGCGCAATGGCAGCAACTGCGGGCGTTCGACACGGGCGAGGCGGGCCTCCGCCGAGCGCAGGGCGACAATCGCCGCCGGAACATTGCCCGCCAGTTGCAGTTGCTGTCCGGCCAGTGCGATCGCCTGTTCGGCTTCGAGCACGCCGGATTCGTCACGGCTGCGCGCGAGGTCCTGGTAGAGCGCCTGCAGCGCATCCGACTGCGCCTGGAATTCGGACAGCCGGGCATCGGCCGCGCCCAGCTTGCCCTGCAACCCGTCGATCTGCTCGCGCATCTGTTTCAACGCGCCGCGATCCTCCTTGCTGCCGGCATCCGCCTCGGCCAGGCGGCGGCTGGTTTCCTGCTCGATTTCGGCAAGCCGCTGGCGGGTTTCGAACCATTGCCAGCCCGCCAGTGCAAGTGCCGTAACGGCCACGAAAAACCAGGGGCCGAAGCGCGACGCGGACGGCGACGGCTTGCGCGCCACCGGCGGAGAAGGGGGAGTCGTGTTGTCAGGTGTCATGCCGGCCAATTATAAGCAAGCAAGCCGGCAAGGATGCCGGCATCCGCCGCATCGGTAAGGATAATTTTGCGCAACCCCGAGGCCCGTGCGTTCTCGGCGATGCGGGCATGCGGCACGAAGAGCGGGGTTTTCTGCAGCCAGGCGCGGCCTTCGGCGTCGAGCAGATCGACCAGATGGCGCAGCCCCTCGCTGCTCGACACGGTCAGCGCGGCGAGCCGGCCGGCGCGCCAGGCGGCGAGCAGCGGCGCGACGCCACCGGGCGGGCCGGAACGACGGTAGCAGGCGATGCAATCGACTGCGGCGCCGCGTTTGCGCAGCGTGGCGGCGAGCAGTTCGCGGCCGCCGTCGCCACGGAAGATGGCGACGCGGCGGCCGGCTACCCGTTCGCCCGCCAGTTCGGGCAGGGCGAGCAGCGCCTCGGAGTCGAAGCGCTCGCTGGGCGCGATGCAGCCGGTGACGCCATGCGCCGCCAGCGCCCGCACCGTGCCCTGGCCGACCGCCGCCGGCAGTAGGACGGCCGGCCACGCGCCGCGCGCCAGGATCGCCGGCAGGCTGTAGTCGACGGCGTTGGGGCTGATGAAGACGGCCAGCGCGTAATCCGCCAGCCGGGCGACAGCGGCGGCCAGCGGCTGCGGATCGGTGGCCGCCGCGATTTCGAGCAGCGGGAAGATCAGGGGTTCGCCGCCGAGGGCGGCGATGCCTTCGGCCAGCGGCGCGGCCTGCACCCGCGGCCGGGTGACGACGATGGTTTTTCCGGCGAGCGGGCCGGCGGCGTTCATTGGCAGTGGGTGAGCTTTTCCAGGATGGCGTCGGCCCCCTGTGCGCGCAGGGTCGCGGCCAGCTGGCGGCCGATTGCCTCGTCGTGACCGGCCACCTTGCCGACGGCATCGCGCAATTCGCCAGCAACCATCTCCTGGCCGTCCGGCGTCGCGACGAAACCGCGCAGCCACAGACTGCCGCCTTCCATGACCGCGTAGCCGCCGAGCGGCACTTGGCAGCTGCCGCCGAGGGCGCGCGAAAAGGCGCGTTCAGCCTTGACGCAATGTGCGGTTTCCGGGTCATTGAGCGGCGCGACAATGGCCGCCATCGCCGCATCGCCGTCGACCAGTTCGATCCCGAGGGCGCCCTGACCGGGCGCCGGCAGCGATTGTTCCGCGGTCAACACGGATTTGATGCGGTTTTCCAGGCCGAGGCGGATCAGGCCGGCGGCGGCGAGGATGATCGCGTCGTATTCGCCGGCATCGAGCTTGCGCAGGCGGGTGTCGAGGTTGCCGCGCAGGCTCTTGATGACCAGCTGCGGATATTTGGCGCGCAGGATGGATTCGCGGCGTAGGCTGGAGGTGCCGACGACCGCGCCGGCCGGCAGATCATCCAGGCCGTTGAACTTGTTCGAGACGAAGGCATCGCGCGGGTTTTCGCGGGCCGAGATGGCGGCCAGCACGAAGCCTTCCGGCATCACCATCGGCACGTCCTTCATCGAATGCACGGCGAGGTGGGCCTTGCCCTGCTCCATCGCCACTTCGAGTTCCTTGATGAACAGCCCCTTGCCGCCGATTTCGGCGAGCGGGCGGTCGAGAATCTGGTCGCCCTTGGTCGTCATGCCGAGAATGACAACTTCGGCCCCCGGATTTAGACTGCTCAGACGGCCCTGGACATGCACCGCCTGCCACATGGCGAGACGGGATTCGCGGGAGGCGATGATGATCTTGGAAGGAGCGGACATGGAACGGCACGCAGCAAGGGTTTCGAAGGCGGCAATCTTAGCATGAGCGATTCGGCGGCTTCTCCCACCCAGATCAAACCCGACGACCAGCGCCCGGAACACCCGGACTTCTGGAGCAAGCGCTTCGGCGAAGGCATCACGCCGTGGGACGCCGGCAAAGTGCCGGCCACCTTCGCCGATTTCATCGCCCGCCAGCCGGTGCCCGTCAATACGCTGATCCCAGGCTGCGGCAGTGCCTGGGAAGCGGGCCATCTCGCCGAACTCGGCTGGCCGGTAACGGCGCTCGACTTCTCGCCGGCGGCCGTCGCCACCGCGCGAACAGTCCTCGGATCTGCCGCGGTCGACCTCGTTTGTGACGACTTTTTCACCTTTTTGCCGCGTCGACCGTACCAATTGATCTACGAACGCGCCTTCCTCTGCGCTCTGCCGCGCAAGCTGTGGGACGACTGGGGCCGGCGCGTTGCCGAACTGCTGCCGCCGGGCGGCCTGCTCGCCGGCTATTTCTTCCTCTGCGACCAGCCCAAAGGCCCGCCCTTCGGCATCCTGCCCGAACAACTGGATGCGTTGCTGACGCCGAATTTCACACCCATCGAGGATGCTGCGGTCGACGACTCGATTCCGGTGTTTTCCGGGCGCGAACGCTGGCAGGTCTGGCGACGATACTGACTTTGCAATGGTGAGCAGGACGCCGCTGATGTGCCAAACGCCCGGCCAAGCTTCGGCCAATGGTGGAAATACCACCATGTGCCGCAGGTTAGTCCCTTGTTTGCACTTAACCCAGTCAGTGGCGAAACATGGATACCAAACGCTCTTTTCCCCAAGGTGGGAAACTATTCCGGAAAACGCTTGACTCGAAGATGCCAGTTCCTAGAATCAAGTCCATAGGAACCGTTCGATGATCAATCGACGCTAACCCGTTGGGTTTCACACCAACCGTCAAGGAAGGAGCCAGTGAGTCAAACCCAATCTGCTTCGGAATGTACCGTATGGGTCAATGGCAATGCGCTGCCACTACCCGTCGGCGCTTGGCCGTCAGGCCGCACGCCGCGCGCTGTGTTGCGTTTGGCGGGGCCTGTACAACCGGAATGGAGAAAGCTCCTCAACGCCGCTGGCTTCGCAATTCGCTTCTGGTGTCCGCCTTGCGGGGTCTGTGTCGACCTCCCTCCTGGCTACGCCAAATCCCCGTCGATCCTCAGATCCCTGGGTTTTGTATTGGCGGGATGCGACTACACCGAAGCGCTCTGCCAGCGTTTTGGAACTGCAGGCCAGTCCGTTCATCACAGCGTTCTGCCAGACAACCTGGTGGACATTGTTTGTTTTGACCGCCCGGGGACCAAGCGTGTTCAACGTCTGCTGAAAGCCAAGGGAATCCAGGTTCTCCATGCCGGGACCACCAAGCTAAGGGTTGTTTTTTCTGGCAATCCGGATGGGTTGCGAGCTCTGCCAGGCGTCAAGCTTGCCGACGTGGCTCGCCTTCCCACCTTGCTCTCGGCCGCTGAACTACGGGCCAGCCTTGGCGTCCCGGCAACATTTCCCAATCCCTGGGGACTCGCTGGCGAGGGGGAAGTGATCTCCGTTGCGGATACCGGTCTCGACAGCGGCGACCCGACCTCGGGCATGCACCCGGATTTCACCGGTCGGCTAAGAGCCCTGATCTCCTTGCCCATGAACCCGACCTGGGCAGGTTTTGCCAACGCTCGCACCGACGATGCAGCTGATCGCGCCAGCGGCCACGGCACCCATGTCGCCGGCCTCGCCCTCGGTTCGGGGGTTGCCAGTCGCGGCCTGCATGGCGGTCTGGCTCCCGCCGCCGAACTTGTCTTTCTCGCCCTGGAGCAGAAAGTCGACGTCTTGCCTGCCGCCGCTGCCCGACTGCCTTCGGGCTACTACCTTGCCGGCCGGCCGGTGGATCTGCGCGACCTCTATCGTGCCGGTGAGGCCCATGGCGCCACCCTGCACAACCTGAGTTGGGGCGACCCCACCCAGGGCGCCTATAACGACGACTGCTTTGAGACCGATCTCTATCTTCGGGAATTCCCCCTGGCGGTGGTCGTGTGTGCCGCCGGCAATGACGGCGTCGACCGGGATGGCAATCGCCACATCGATAGCGGTTCGCTCTACGCCCCGGCCTGCGCCAAAAACACGCTGGCCGTCGGCGCTTGCGAAGGCCCCCTGGTTGGCAGGGGTTCCCGTGCCACTTGGGGCCAACTGGATCCGGGTGCCCGGCGCTGGCCCGCTCTGGCTGACCGTAACGACCCAGTCTCCGGCGAAGCCGATCGCATCGCCCCGATGAGTTCCTGCGGTCCGACGCGCGATGGACGCGCCAAGCCTGATCTCTGCGCGCCGGGTACCAATCTGGTATCCACCCGGTCGCGGTCCACCACCTACCAGGGCTGGGGACTGGCCGATCCGCTGCCCCTCTACATGTACGACGGTGGCACCTCGATGGCAGCACCGCTGGTCACTGGCGCTCTGGCCCTGCTCCGCCAGGCCTGGCGGCGGGAATGGCAGAAGTCCCGGCGCACCCCGACCGGCGCCGCCCTCAAGGCGCTCGCCCTGCTTGCCTGTATCCCCGTGCGGGCGCGGACAGGCGGTCAGGCCAGCGTCTGGGAAGCCGGGTTCGGCCGTCTCGACGTCGCCCGCGGACTGCCCCCGTCGATCAATGCGCGAGCCGGCTGGCGAGTCAACCTGCGCGATGCGGCAAGTCAGCGCCTGGAGACCGGCCAGCACCGCGATATCGCTTTGCGCCTGACGGCCAACAGCCATCTGCGCGTCGTCTTGTGCTGGTACGATCCGCCCGGCGAACGCCTGATCAATGATCTCGATCTCAGCCTCCTCGATGCCGGCGGTCGGGCCATTGCCCTCGGCAGCATTGCCGGCCTTGCGTCATCGATGACGCCGGACCGCTGCAACCCGGTCGAGTGCATTGACCTGCCGACCCTGACAGCCGGCCACTATGTTCTCCGCATCAGCGGTTTCAACGTGATGGACGGACCCCAGCGTTACGCGCTGGCCTGGGCCATCGAACCTGCGGCAGGATAAGACAAGCTTCGCCGCAGTCCTTTCCCGCGACATCACCCCACGGAGGTCACCATGGCAAACGAAAGCAAGACCAGCAACAAGACACGCAGCAGCGGGCCACGAACGGCAGCCCGCGCCGGCGGTATCGCGCTTCGCGGCGCCGGCTTTCCGGCACCATTGGGCGCCGGAGGTGATGGCGGCCTGCTCGGGCTAGCCGCCGACGCCTCGGGACAACTCGAGAACATCGCTCCCACCTTCGGCAACATCCTGTCATCGATCGGTCTGGGAGTGGCAAATTCCCAGGCGGCTCTCGACAATGGCATCATCGAGACAGTACGCAAACTCTCCGACACCAAGATCACGGTAGTTACCGAGGTTGTCGAGCACCTTGATGACAACGGCCTGCCGGACGTCGCCGCCACGGAACTCATCACCAATGAACTATCAGTCCTGAACTTTGTCACGCCGACGGTGCACGAGTGGAAACATGTCGCCATCTCGCTGGACATGAATGTCGGCGCCATGGACGATGAAACCGGCGTAAGTTATAGCGTCGCTTCAGAGCAACATAGTCTCGGTCTCGCGGGCCTCTTCTTCGGCTATGTCGGAGTCGGCTACATGTCCGACACCGAGACCTACCGGTCGATGATGGCCAACACCCATCGCGAGGCCCAATGGTCCAGCGGGGTTGTCCAACTCGACGCCACCCTGGCACCCCGCCGGACGACCAAGTTCCCCGTGCCGGCCAGTGTCTCCATCGGTCCCCAGATCTTCGTTGCCCAAGGCAGCATTGTCGAGACCAAGGTTGGCGGCGTCGTCACTGAACGCAGTGTCGATGTATTGATCAACGTCCGCAAGGCAAGTGGTGCTGTCAATCCCAGCAAGGTCATCGAACTCGACGCTGGCGGCCTGCTGCCCTCGTTTTCCACGACCGCGCCCTTTACCGGTTCGACGACCAACGCCGACGGTCAATGCAAGGTCACCCTGCGACGCAGCATTACCCTGGGTTTCGCCCAGCCCGTCAAGCGCAGCCTGACCATCCGTTTGGGGCAGATTTCCAAGCGTTTCGATCTTGTCATCTGAATTCTGACTCAAGGAGACCTCAATGGCCAACACTCCCTTCCCCGTCGGCGCCGGTTCAACAGCCCTCGGTCTGACCGGCACCGCCGACGTTTCCGACGAGCTCAGCCGCGCCGGCATGAGCTTCGGCAAGCTGGTCGAATTAACCGGCAAAGCCGTTGCCGACACCCAGTTCAAACTCAACCAGACCGGCGCCGCCATGGCCTCGGTCCTCGCTACCACTCAAGTAGATGTCATCGCGGTACAGGAAAGCATCTACGACGACGAGGGTAATCTCGACGAGTCGAAGACCTTTACCCGCAAATTGCCACTGATCAACTTCATCGACCCGGTGTTCTACGAATGGACCGCTGTCCGACTGCAAGGACAGTTCTACGCCAGTGAATTCGTATCCAGCCAGGAATCGACGACCAGCACCTTCCATTCGAGCGATGGCTCGGGCAATGCCGGGCTCGGCATTATCTTCGGCTTCGGCTATACCTCCATGAACTATGGTTCCACCGACACCAGCAGCAACATCGACACCAGTGCCGACCGCTCCTTCGGCCACGTCCGGGCCAGCGCCCTGTTGCAACCCAAGCGCGACATCGGCGTGCCGCCGCCACGGCAGGTCATCCGTGGACCAAGCCTCAACGTGGTAGCCGGCGAAATCGTCGACGTCATCACCGGCGGCAAACTGGTGGCGCGCACCATGTCGGCCCTGCTCGAACTGCGCAAGCAGGATGGCACGCCGATCGCCGGCAAATCGCTCTCGATCGAAACCGACGGCGCGCCCTGGAACTTCTCTGTGGCCGGTGTCGAAACCACCGATGCCGCCGGGCAAGTGGCCATCACCCTGCACCGGGACTTTCTGGGCGACGCCCCAGATATCGCGCCCAAGGACGTGGTGCTCTCGGCCCGCCTCGGCCTGGTCTCCAACAGCACGACGCTCACCTTCTAGGCATGGCCGTTCCCGCTTCTCCACCCCCACTCGGCCAGCAGTCGTCCCTGGCGGCGCTGCTGACCGAGGCGGTGGATGGCGTGGTCCAGGCGCAACGCCGTCTGGATCAGGACGCCCAGGAGCGGGTAACCCGCTATGTCGCCACCCCCCAAGGGGGCGTGGCGCTCCCACCGCTGTGGTTCGGCTTTTCCGAGGTCACGTTGCAACTCGAACTAGCCGCCAGCGTGACCCGCATCACCACTGCATCAGCACCTGAAGCTACTGACGGATCACTCCGCTCCGGCGTTCGTCTCGACTGCCGGCTGGTCAACCCTGCCGCAGTCAGTCTGTTTGGCTACCGCGCGGCCAGCGGATTCAAGGTCAGCCTGACCTTGGCGCCCCAGGATGCCGCCGGACTGCGCCCCGTGCTCCCCACTCCTGCCGCCCCGGGCAGCTGATACCCATGACCGACACCAACCGCAAGAGTACCGCCCGCAGCCGCACAGCCGGGAAGGCGCTGGCCACCGCCGAAATGCAGGCACCTTCCGCAGACTTGCAGGCACCGACTGCGGCCAGTCTTGCGACCGATCTGCGCTTGGACAAACTGCAGCGCATCGGCACCGATCGCATTGTCAGTATCGAGGGCGTCACCGGCGTATTCACCCCCATCTCCAGTGCAGAGACGACGCCCATGGGTGCCGACGAGCGCAAGAATCTGCTGGCCATCATCGACCAGCTAAAAAGGGAAGCCGCCATCTTGCGCAGCGACAATTTGCAACTCAGGGGCCGGATCGACACGCTGACCCAGCGTCCCTCGGCACCAGACGATTTCGCCAGTGCCGTACAGCAGTCGGTGGACGAGCTGCAGCAACGCATGGCCAACGTGAAGAACCCCATGTCCAATTTTGCGGTGCGGGAATTGAAGCTCGACGCCAGCGTCTTCGTGCAGGTCTCCCCTGTCGGCAGCATCGAATACCGCTTCGTGCAACCCGGCGACAATGTCGAAGCCGCTGCCGTGTCGAGGCTCTCTCTTGACATCGTGCCTGTGCCACGAAACGATCTGGCCGGGGTGTGGACGCCCAATCTCTTCCAGCCTGAGCTGCCAATCTCCGCCCTCCCCGAGATCACGCTGGAGCAAACCAGGGCCCTGGAAGGGGAAGGACTCTTCTCCATCGGCGAATTCCTCCAGGTCGGTACCCGAGCGCGCGCCCAAGCCTACCTGCAAGCTCTGCTAGGCACCGAGCGCAGCCGGCTGGCGCTATGGGCACAACAGGCCGCATTGATGACATTGCGCGGCGTCAACGGCGCCGCTGCCTTGGTGCTGATCGAAGCCGGATTCGGCAACTTCGATGCCCTGGCCGACGCGGAGGCTGAAGTAGTAGCCAAGAACTATGCCGTGATGCGCGAAAAGAATCCGAAGCTCGAAGCACCTGAAGCGGATTCCGGCCTGGCCGCCCAGTGGATTCATGGGGCTCGCCAGTATCTTGGCCGGCCGGTTATTCAAGGTCAGGGATAAATCCTGACGTAACGGGCTTTGGCGTCAGGTCGGCTGACTTGGCCTCCTCCCGCAAGGTGTTGGGCAATGTCGCGGGCGGCACGGCGCAGGGCGGTTACGAGGCCGAGGCCTCGAGTCCGCGCTTCCCGTCGCCAGCGGCGACGCGCAAGATGTGCGCCCACGAGGGGCTGATAGAGCAGCACGGTCCACGGGATTCGCCCTTCGGCATTCCCGAACGCGCCGATCCATTCCCGAAGCGGCGTCAATTGCGATCAGCCTTGGCCTCGCACGATTCGTTTTCTCGAAACGCTCTCGCATTACATGCCAGGGCATGTTCGTACAGCGCGTTCTTCGCCGCACCGCTAATCGCTGCCGCCAGGCGGGCAGCCTGTTTCACCGGTAGGCCATCGGCAAGCAGCAGCTTTAAAACGCGCTCACCCTCACCGTCATTACCCCCGGCCGGGGCGCCGGAAACGATCAGAACAAATTCGCCGCGCTGGCGGTTGGGATCTTCCTTCAGCCATTCAAGTGCCGCGGTCAACGGTCCGGAATGGATGGATTCGAAGAGCTTGGTCAGCTCGCGGGCAATGACCAGCGTGCGCTCGCCGAGCACGGTGGCGAGATCGGCGACGGTCTCGAGGACGCGATGCGGGGCCTCGTAGAAGACCAGGGCGCAGGAATGGCCGCGTAGTTCGTCGATCGCCTTGCGCCGCTGGCCGGCCTTGCTCGGTAGGAAGCCATGGAACAGGAAATGCTCGTCAGGCAGGCCGGACGCGGAGAGCGCCGTGATCGCCGCACACGGTCCGGGCAACGGGATCACCCGGCAACCGGCGGCGCGCACGGCGGCGACGATGCGGGCGCCGGGATCGGAGATCCCGGGCGTGCCAGCGTCGGAGATCAGCGCCACCGCCTCGCCGGCCTGGAGTCGCGCAACGATGCGGGCGGCGGCTTCGTGTTCGTTGTGCTGATGGGCGGGCAGCCGACGCGCCTGCGAACCAAGCTGCTTGAGCAGCGGGCCGCTGTGGCGTGTGTCCTCGGCGGCGACCCAGGGGACGCTGCGCAGGATATCCTCGGCGCGGCGGGTCAGATCCGCGAGGTTCCCGAGCGGGGTCGGGACGACATACAATGCGGCGAATTCTTCCGTCATCTATACAGGCATGCAGGCAAAGGCCAACGATACCACCACGACGCGCGGCCGCGAAGCCGAGGAACGGGCGGCGCGTCACCTGGAGCGTTGCGGTCAACGCATCGTCGAGCGCAATTTCCGGGTGCGCGGCGGCGAGATCGACCTGATCTGCCGGGATGGCAGGACGCTGGTCTTCGTCGAGGTCCGGCTGCGCGGCCGGGGCGATTTCGGCGGCGCCGGAGCGAGCATCACCGCGGTCAAGCGCCAGCGCATCGTCCTCGCCGCGCGGCACTATCTGGCGGGC
>WBZU01003073.1_pt1 | contig 11126 bp, 10 predicted proteins | sample 5204311 | NCBI WGS metagenome assembly WBZU01 (sample SAMN12344359, study PRJNA552823) | activated sludge metagenome | biome: Activated sludge suspended growth; feature: Nitrification reactor; material: Wastewater; isolation source: activated sludge from nitrification reactor of wastewater... | reverse complement strand
CGGGGTCGATCATGAGTTGGCGGTCAAGGTCGCCGATCAACTGATGGCCAAGGATGCGTTGGGAGCGCACGCCCGGGACGAACTCGGCATTTCCGAGATCACTACAGCGCGTCCTATTCAAGCCGCTCTCACGTCAGCCGCCACGTTTGCCATTGGTGCCGCGATGCCGCTCCTCATGGTTGTCGTCTCGCCCACCGACAAACTCGTCACGATAGTGTCCGTCGCATCTTTGGCATTCTTGGCCCTATTAGGGGCTGTCGGCGCGAAGGCCGGTGGTGCCAATATCATAACGGCAATGGCCCGGGTGACATTTTGGGGCGCGCTTGCCATGGCCCTCACAGCGGGCATCGGAGCGCTATTTGGAACCGTTGTGTAGCAATCCTGTTAGGCGCAACAAACAAGCAATCGCATTTACGGGTATCCTCTCCAAGGCAATCGCGTGCGATCCGGCACCCGCCAATATGCACATGATCTCAGTCAAAGCCCATTAGTTTGCCGAGTCATAGTTTGGTTTGACGGCTGATTGTGAATAGCGCTGGCTAGGAGTTTTCTGATTTGGTCAATTGGTCCGTCTCCGATGCGCACTCTTCGCCCCAGATGGTTCGCGTCTGGGATCTTCCTACGCGACTGTTCCATTGGCTTCTCGTTCTATCCGTGTTTACGGCGCTTCTGACAGGGTTTTTGGCACCGGAGTGGTGGCTGGGACTTCATCTGACCGCGGGGTACGCGATTGTTCTCCTGCTCGTATTCCGATTTGTCTGGGGCATTTTCGGAACCGAGTATGCCCGACTGAGCAACATGGCGAATGCCACGCGTGGCATTTCAAACTATGTTCGTGGTCTCGCCTTGCTGCGCCCGCCCCACTACTTTGGACACAACCCCGCCGGCGTCTTCATGATCTTCGGCTTCTTGGCCGTTTTTGTCGTCCTGGTCGTCACCGGCCTCATGATCGAAGGGGGCGAAGAGAAGCAGGGCCCTCTGGCGGGAGTTACGACCTACGCGCTCGGTCACAGAGCCAAGGAAGTGCACGAGGTTTTGGCTCTGCTCGTGCTGCTTATGATCGGAATTCACATCGCGGGCGTGAGTGTCGAGAGCTGGCTGCAGGGCGTAAACCTCGTGCGCGGCATGATCGATGGCCTAATGCCACGGCCATGGGGTTATCACATCCCAACTCCGCGGCGAGCACGCCCGCTTGCGGCGGGGTCCGTGATTCTGGTGTTGGCGATAGCCACGGGCGGCGCGCTGTATGCGCTCTCCAAGTTGCCTCCCCTAGGCATTCCGCCAATGGCAGAGAACGCAACGTATCGAGCCGAGTGCGGCGCTTGTCATTGGTCGTTCCACCCCAGCCTCTTGCCGCGATCGTCATGGGAGCAACTGCTTGCCAAATTGGATGAACATTTCGGCGAGGATGCGAGCTTGCCTGCCGATAAGAAAAACGAAATCGCGCGTTACTTAGCCGCTTATTCCGGGGAATCTTGGGACACTGAAGCTGCAAACAGGTTCAGGTTGGTTTCAGCTTCGGATCCTATGCAGATAACGAAGACATCCTACTGGGTGGCGAAGCACCGCCAGATCGATCCTAAACTCTTCCAGTCAGCAGCCGTCAAATCATCGAGCAACTGCACGGCCTGCCATAAGGATGCTGACACTGGCCGCTTCGATGATCAGAGGATTGAGGTGCCAAAGGCTTCAGGTCCCTGAACGGCATCCAAGCGTCAGTCAACCGTCAGCTGACAAGGAGTAGGGTGCACGCGATCGAACAGGAACCGCAGATCTACCAGATGCGATATTGAGTAGTTCGAGAGGTGCAGAGATGAACAAGTCACACAAAATCGCACTCATAAGTCTATTGAGCTTGAGCAATGTATCCATGGTTTTGCCTGCTGCAGCCGATCCTGCCCGGGATGCCATTCTTGCCACCCTCGCCGAAGAGGCGAAGAAGGCTGATCCAGCTTTTGGCGGGTTCTCCGCAGAGCGTGGGCAGGCCTTCTTTGCAGCCAAGCACACGGGCGGAAAGCCCGACACACCCTCGTGCACCTCGTGCCATTCTCAGGATCCGACAGCAGCCGGTGAAACGCGGGCTGGCAAGCGCATAGAGCCCATGGCCGTGTCGAAGAACCCCAGCCGCTTCACCAAGGTGGACGAAGTCAACAAATGGTTTGGCCGCAACTGCAACAGCGTGCTCGGGCGCGAGTGCACTGCCGTAGAGAAGGGCGATTTCATTATCTATCTATCAGGGAAATAGGAGGAAGCCATGAAGCGCCTCGTCTTGCTTTCGACCATAGTCTTTACCTTGGGCCTATCGGGGCTCCGTGCCGACGAAGGGGTGAAGGTTTCCCCCATAGACCATGCTGCGACACTCAAGGAATGCGGCGGATGCCATATCGCTTTTCCGCCGCAGATGCTGCCCAGCCGCTCGTGGATCAAACTGATGGGCGACCTTGCCAATCACTTCGGCGAGAATGCCAGCCTCGACCAAGCAGTGCAGGACGATATAGCGACCTATCTCGCGGCACATGCAGCCGATGCCCCAGCCACAAAGGGGGGAGCCCGTTTCACCAAGGGAGTCGGCGCCGACTCCGTTCCGCTTCGGATCACCGACACGCCCTACTGGAAGCGGGAGCACGATGAAATCGCGGCGAGTCGCTTCAGTGACCCGAAGATTAAGTCGAAAGCCAACTGCATCGCTTGCCATCGCACTGCCGACAAAGGGGAGTTCCTCGAAGAGGACTAGCGACCGAAGCCCGAAGGCTTGATGAAGTAATCATGTCAATCGGTCTTCTCTTCTGACCTGTGACCGGATTGATTGCTCAAATCCGCTTCCACTTGGATGATGAAATTCGGGCCGTCGCAAAATCAGTTTGCCAGTCAATGGCGGCTGTTCCAACAAAGCGGACTTAGAGGCACTGACGATGATGAACCGAATTCGTATCTATCACGCCACTCTGGCAACCCTGGCTGTCCTTGCATATCTGACAGGCGAACTAGGGATTATTCACGCGTGGCTTGGCTACGGTGTTGCGGTGGTCATCGCTTTTCGGTTGCTCTGGGCCCTAAGCGGAGAACGACAGGTGGGGCTCATGCGCTTCTATCCCTCGTTCGATGGTTTGAATTTGGACAATGCATTTACGCACCCGGCGATCAGCAAGAGTCTTCTTCTGGGTATCGCCCTCAGTTTGCTTGCAGCGACCGGTACCGGCATAGCGCTTGACCAAGGAGATGCCTAGGCTTGGCTAACGCGGACTTGGTTGCTGGGGCTTATGCTGACGACAACGGGTTGGGCAAACATGGCCGCGACGAGGAGGGACTTCTGAGCGAAGCGCATGAGTTCTTTGCAAACATAATGCTGCTCTTCGTCGGCATGCACGTGACCTATCTCCTTTTGTTCAAGAGGCCCTTAGCCAAGTATATGTTGTTCATTGCCAGTGGAACGAACACCAAGAGACCCATCTGATTAGCACTGGTTGGGTTACATTGTCTGTTTCTCACTATATGTGCGCGGCGCCACGCCCCTAGCCCTTTCAAAAGTGCCACAATGTATCGCCATATCCTAATCGCAACAGACGGGTCGGAGCTGGCGGATCGCGCAGTAAGTCACGGCCTGGCGATTGCAAAAGCCTTTCAGTCGAAGGTCACGTTTGTCACCGTAACCGAAATGTATCCGACCGGTTTTTATTCCCCGGTTCCTTGGCCGGCTGACATCGCCCGTTACGAAGACAACGCGAAAAGCAGCGCCGATCGAATTTTGGCTCGTGCTCAGAAATCCGCCTTGGACCTCGGTCTAAGCTGCGACACGGTGCATATTGCTGACGAACGTCCAGCGGTTGGCATCTTGAAAGCCTGCCAAGATCAAGCCTGTAATCTCATCGTGATGGGGACCCACGGAAGAAGTGGATTACAGAGAGCCCTTCTTGGAAGCCAGGCACTGAAGGTCATGACCCTGAGCTCAGTGCCAGTCCTGCTGAGCCGCTAAGCTTGAAATGAAAGAGAAAGCACCGGTTCTGCCATTCCTATTCTCCAAGTGATTTTCGGGAGGTCTTGGAGCCAACAGAATGCGGGGCAGAAGGACGGGACGAAGCATCAATAAACCCCGGTAAGATGGGCGATCCAGTGACGTGGCAGCAAGGCGACGGAATGAACCACGTGATGACAGATCGCTTCGTCAGAAGAGCTCTATTTACAATTGCAGTCACGGGCCTGTCTCTGGGCACTCTCGTCTGGATCTATGGGTACGGGGTTTGGGCTGATCGCCTTTGGGCCATTGCCACTGTCCCGGTGATTATTGGCCTCGCCGTATCAATAGTGCGAGATCTTCTTGCGGGCCGACTTGGCGTCGATGCCGTTGCGTTCATCTCGATGTCGGCTGCAATTCTTCTAGGCGAGCCTTTGGCTGGGGCTGTCGTTGCTGTCATGTATGCGGGCGGCAATCTGCTGGAGGACTTCGCTGTTGCTCGCGCTGAGCGCGATTTGAAATCCCTTGTCGATCGTGCGCCTCGGCTTGCTCATAGACGTAACGACAGCACGATTGAGGATGTGCCCATCGAGCAAGTGACCGTTGGTGACTCGATCCTCGTTCGCGCGGGAGAGGTTGTCCCCGTCGATGGCGTCATTTTGGCCGCCAACGCAACGCTCGACGAAGCCGCCTTGACGGGCGAGCCGATACCTGTGACCCGCAACATGGGCGAGTTGGTCCGCAGCGGAACGATCAACGCTGGAGCAACATTTGAGCTCAAGGCGAGCGCGACCGCCGGCGAAAGTACCTACGCGGGGATCGTTCGGCTTGTGACTGCCGCGCAGACAGCGAAGGCGCCCTTCATTCGCCTCGCCGATCGTTACGCTCTCATATTGTTGCCCGTCACATTGGCCATCGCGGGGGCGGCTTGGCTGCTTTCCGGCGACCCGATACGAGGCCTTGCCGTGCTCGTCGCCTCAACGCCATGCCCGTTGATCCTTGCAGCACCCGTGGCATTCATTGCGGGAGTATCGCACGCGGCTCGGCTCGGCATCCTCATCAAAGGCGGAGGACCGCTCGAAGCACTCGCGAGAACCCATACCGTCATGTTCGACAAGACTGGGACATTGACCGTCGGAGGAGCTCGTCTCGTTGCTGTTGAGACGGCGCCGGGGGAAAATCCGGATGACGTGCTTCGGCTGGCCGCGTCGCTGGAGCAGGCCTCGCAACATGTGGTGGCCGCTGCGATTGTCGCTGCCGCTATTTCCCGGGGGCTGACCCTCGATGTGCCCGACATGGTGCATGAGACCATGGGCTCCGGCCTTGAGGGCACAATCGCTGGGAGAATTATCAAGGCTGGCTCGCGTCAACTCGTGTGTGGTCCGGGAAGTCTGGATGCGTGGGCTGTGAGGGCGCTCCGCCGCGCGTCGTGGCGGTCCGCCCTCAGTGTCTTCGTCTCGGTCGAAGGGCGCGTGATCGGAGCCATTCTCCTCGGCGATGAGCTGCGTCGTGAAACCCCGCGGGCCGTTCAATCCCTCCGTACCGCCGGCGTCCGCCGGATCGTCATGGTCACAGGCGATCGGGCGGAGTCGGCCGAAACCATTGGCGCTGCACTCGATCTGGATGCTGTGTTGGCCGACCGGGAACCGTCGGACAAGGTGGAGGCGGTTGCGTTCGAGCAGCGTTTGCATCCGACGCTCATGGTGGGCGATGGGATCAACGATGCCCCGGCCCTTGCAGCCGCCGACGTAGGCATTGCGATGGGCGCCAGAGGTGCTAGCGCCTCTTCAGAGGCGGCCGACGTGGTCATTCTTGTCGATCGCCTCGATCGGGTTTCGCAGGCTGTCATCATTGCACGCCGTGCCCGCGGCATCGCGCTTCAGAGCATCACGGTCGGAATTGGACTTTCAGGCATCGCAATGATCGCGGCGGCGTTTGGCTATCTGACTCCCGTCGCTGGCGCTTTGTCCCAGGAAGCGATCGACGTGGCCGTCATTCTCAATGCTTTGCGCGCACTGACGCCGGAATGGCGGCTCGGTCGTGAAACCATGCAGCCCGCAGCCGTTCGGGCCCTGCAGCAAGAGCATCTGCTGCTGGACACTTCGCTTGACCGGCTTCGTGAGATCGCTGATGCGCTTGATGACGCTTCTCCGGAGATCGCAGCGGGTCTCATTCGTGAAGCTGCTAGCGTCGTAACGTCAAGAGTTGTTGAACACGAGCGCGACGACGAAGGTCGCATCTATCCGCGTCTCGCGAAGTTTCTGCATGATGGGCATGGCCTGGCCGCGATGAGCCGGGCGCATCGTGAAATCCTCCACCTCGCACGGTTGCTGACGCGGCTTTCGGAAGGCCTTAAGGCCGAGGACGCTGACCGCTATCTCATTCGAGATGCGCAGCGCGTCATCGAGTCCATCGAGTCCCTCGTGCGCATTCACAATGCGCAGGAGGAAGATATCTACGAGCATGCGGCAACGAGTTGATTGGTGTAACGTGCACATCGAATGGCTGCGCTCGCGAATAATGACTGTTTCAGGCGAACTGAATGGATCAGCTGCAAGGGACACAAAAACCTAGTGTGAACGGCCCACCGGTTTTCGTCGCCCGCGGATTAACAAAAGTCTACGGCACGCCCGACGCGCCGCTCTACGCTCTTCGCGAAATCGACCTTGAGATTCATCAGGGGAGTTCCTACTCCTGCTTGGACCATCGGGCTCGGGCAAGTCCACATTGCTCAATATTCTCGGCGGACTTGATGCGCCGACCGCGGGGACAGCTCGGTGGCGCGATCATGAGTTGACGGGTGCGACAGATGCCGAACTTACACAGTACCGTCGCGAACACGTCGGCTTCATCTTCCAATTCTACAATCTCATTCCGAGCCTCACCGTTCTCGAGAATGTGCGTCTCGTCGCTGAAATCGCCGAGAACCCGATGCCGCCGGAGCGTGCGCTCGAGCTTGTGGGGCTCTCGCACCAGCTTGATCGATTTCCTTCTCAGCTTTCAGGAGGCGAGCAGCAGCGCGTGGCTGTTGCTCGTGCCATCGTCAAGCGGCCGGACATTCTTCTTTGCGATGAACCGACTGGCGCACTTGACGCGGAGACGGGGCGCCTCGTTCTCGCCGCGATAACCCGGGTCAACGCTGAGCTCGGCACGACAACCGTCGTCATTACACACAACTCAGCAATCGCCGGCATGGCCGACCGTATCCTGCGACTGAGCAGTGGCCGAATTGCCAGCGAGGAAATCAACGCGCATCGCGTCACGGTCGAGGAGGTCACGTGGTGAGCGTCCTTGATATCAAGGTGATGCGCGATCTTTGGTCGATGCGAACTCAAGTCTTGAGTATTGCCCTGCTCATTGCGTCTGGTGTCGCGATCTTCGTCATGTCGGTTTCAAACTACCAAGCGCTCGTGTCCGCGATGGACGAGCACTATCGTAACGAGCGCTTCGCTGACCTTTTCGCAAGCTTAAAGCGGGCACCAAATTCGGTGATTCCGCGACTGCGCGAAATCGACGGGATTGGCATCGTCGAACCTCGCATCAGCCAGCCTGTCCGAGTGATCAGGCCCGATACCGATCTCCCCATCTCGGGGCGCATCGTGTCGATCCCTGCGAGCGGGCAACCATTGCTGAACCGTTTGCATCTCGTCGAGGGCCGGTCAATCGATCCAGCCCGCTCCAATGAAATCATAATCAACGAGGCCTATGCCAAAGCTCGAACGGTGCGCCCCGGAGATAGTATCGACGTTGTCCTCAACGGCCGCTTGCAGCCTTTCCAGGTCGTCGGCATCGCGCTGTCGCCAGAGTTCGTCTTCGCCACACGCTCGGCTTTGCCGCTGCCTGACGATCGAAATCTCGTCATCCTCTGGGCAGGCGAAGATGCGGTGGCCGGCGCCTTCGATATGCGTGGTGCATTCAATGATGTGGTGCTTACCGTCGAACCCCAAGCCTCGAAGCCTCGCGTCATTGAGGAGATCGACAGACTGCTCGCTCCTTACGGTGGCATTGGCGCCTTCGATCGGCCGCGCTTGCCAGCGCCTTCGCGATACGACGTCGAATTGATCACCTCGACCTCGTCACTGTATTGAAGACCAGAGAGTAGACATGCCCAAGACTTGGAGCCTGATCGTCGCTGGAGTTGTGCTCACTGCGCTTGCGGCCTTCCCGCTGTTGAAGGGGTCCCGGGCTATCCTCGTCGAGACCGCACCCGTCGTGGCAGAGCCGTTCGAGGCCGTGATCGAGGAAGACGGCCGCACCCGAGTCCGTGATCGTTTTATCGTTTCCGCACCCTTGGCTGGTCGTACCCCTCGCTTTCCCCTGAGAACAGGCGACGCCGTGAGAACAGGTGAGACGCTGACCAAGATCTCACCCCACATCTCTCCGCTGCTTGAGCCACGCGCGCGGCAGGAACTGGAAGAGAAAGTCGGCACGGCCCTGGCAGCTGTCGAGGAATTCACCGCGCTTAAGGAGCAAAACGAGGTTCTCCTGCAGAGACTGCGCGCCGACCTAGACCGCACGACAAAGCTCCGTGAGAGGGGGGTGGCGAGTATCGCTCAATTCGACCGCGATACGTTTGCCGTCTTGGCCGCGGAGCGCGAAGTCTCCGCCGCTGAGCGGCGCCGCCATGCCGCCGAACATATACTTGAGCAGGCGCGCGCCGCGCTGAAGCGGAGTGGAGAGAACGGGGTGAGCGAGGATTTCCCCGTGACATCTCCCATCAACGGGCGCGTCTTGCGCATCATACAAGAGAGCGAGGCAGTCGTCGAACTCGGTGCACCTCTCGTTGAGCTCGGCGACACCACCGATCTGGAAGTCATGATCGATGTCCTGACGTCAGACGCGGCAAGCATCATGGTAGGAGACAAGGCCCTCCTCGACAGATGGGGCGGGCCAATGCCTCTTGAGGGCCGCGTGCGACGTGTCGATCCATCCGGGTTCACGAAAATTTCGGCCTTGGGCGTGGAAGAGCAACGTATCTGGGTGATCGTCGATATTGTTTCGCCGAAGGCTGAATGGGCCGCTCTTGGCGACGGCTATCGGGTTGATGCCCGGATCATCGTTGACACGATGAACAAGGCGATTGTCATTCCGGTTGGGGCCTTATTCCGGCGAGGTGACGCCTGGTATGTCTTCGCTATCGTCGACGGCGTTGCTCGGCTTCGACAGGTCGATGTTATCCGCCGCTCAGGCCGGCGCGCCGCGATCTCCTCCGGATTGAAACCAGGAGAGCAAGTCGTGGTCTATCCTCCGAACGCACTCACTGACGGCTCGACGATTCGCATCCAGTAAAAGGGCTGCGCTATCGACCAGGATTGGCAAAATGGACTAGCAGGCTGTTGAAATTCTGGCCTACTGACAGGCTCCTGCGAATATGATTGCGTTCTGGCTTCCGGATCAAGGGGGCTGCCCATGCGCGGATCGGATCGGACTTCGGGATCGCTGTTCTCGTACGTGGACCTGGAGGCGCGGGTTCCGGCGAAGCATCCGCTGCGGCTGATCAAGGCGATTGTCGACGATGTTCTGGGCTCGCTCGATGGCGATTTCGAGCGGCTCTACGAGGGCACGGGGCGTCAATCGATTGCGCCCGAGCGTCTGCTTCGGGCCTCGCTGCTTCAGGCGTTTTACTCAGTTCGCTCCGAGCGCCAGCTGATGGAGCAGATCGACTACAACCTCTTGTTCCGCTGGTTCGTCGGGCTCGGCATTGACGACCCCGTCTGGGACCACTCGACGTTCTCGAAGAACCGCGACCGGCTGCTCGACGCCGATGTCGCCGCGAAGTTCCTGGAGGCGGTGCTGCGCCATGCCAAGGTCAAGCGCTTCCTGTCCGACGATCACTTCTCTGTCGATGGCACGCTAGTCGAGGCGTGGGCCTCCTTGAAGAGCTTCCGCGCCAAGGACGGCTCGGACGAGCCTCCGTCGCCGGGCCGCAACGGCGAGCGCGATTTCCATGGCGAGAAGCGCGCCAACGACACGCACGAGAGCACGACCGATCCTGACGCGAAGCTCTTTCGCAAGGGCAATGGCCAGCCGGCGAAGCTCTGCTTCATGGGGCACGCGCTGATGGAGAACCGCAATGGCCTGGTGGTTCAGGCGCATCTCACAGAGGCGAGCGGCACGGCCGAACGCGAGGCGGCGATCGATATGCTCGACCGCCAGTCGCCGGGGTCCAGCCGGCGCCTCACGCTCGGCGCTGACAAGGGCTACGATGCGGCGAGCTTCGTCGGCGAGTTGCGGCAGATGTGCGTGACGCCTCACATCGCGCGCAACGATGCTGTGACCAAGACCGGCAAGCGGCGGCGCTCGGCGGTCGATGGGCGCACGACGCGGCACGAAGGCTTTGCCGTCAGCCAGCGTGTGAGGAAACGCATCGAGGAGGCGTTCGGCTGGGCCAAGACGGTCGCCGGTCTCGCCAAGACGAAGCTGCGCGGCACGGCCCGCAACGCATTCAAGTTCACGTTCACGATGGCCGCCTACAATCTGATCCGGATGCCGAGGCTGCTCAAGGCGGCGTAGGCCGAGCGAGCCCCGGACCGACCAGCCCACAAAACGCAAGCAAAAAGCACCTCTCCGCACACCTCAATCGAGGATACGCTTCCACCGGGAACCCAAGTTCAACAGCCTGCTAGCCCGGCTTTCTGCCAGCTGGACTGACGTCGGGGTAGTGTGAGGCTCGACGCGAAGCCGCTGGTTGCGGTTGTCTTCGGGCCGAGAACGGTCGCGGCTGCCGATCAGGCAGCTTGGGAAGGCGCGTCGATGATCCTCTGTTTTTGACGTCCGGGCTGGGTGAGCGGCGTCACCGCCTCGATCATAGCCGGCGTGTCGCCAGCTCGAAGACGTCAAGTTCCGGGCAGGCGGAAGCGAAACGCGAGCTTCACGCGGCGGACGCTCGTGGTGACGAGGGCGCCGATCTTCAGGAGTTTCAGGCGGATGGTGCCGCAGGCCGCAGCCGCGAGCTTGGTGCCGGCAAGGCCGGTTGCTGGCACTCTGCGATGACGAGGTCGGTGCGCGTGTCGAGGGCGGCGAACAGCGTCGTCGTACCGTGCGGTGACGCTTGAAGCATTTGCCGATGACAAAGCCAGAGGCGATGTCGAGCGCTGCGAACAGCGAGGTCGTGCCATGACGGACATAGGAGTGAGTCTGGCGTTCCGGCACGCCAGGCATCATCGGCAGGACC
>WBZU01002673.1_pt1 | contig 11127 bp, 8 predicted proteins | sample 5204311 | NCBI WGS metagenome assembly WBZU01 (sample SAMN12344359, study PRJNA552823) | activated sludge metagenome | biome: Activated sludge suspended growth; feature: Nitrification reactor; material: Wastewater; isolation source: activated sludge from nitrification reactor of wastewater treatment... | reverse complement strand
ATGAGAATATATACAACAACCGTGGCGAGCGCCAGGCCAAGTCCATTAGGCAGCGCCAAGAAGACGGCGGGTACGGCCGAAAGGATCGGTCCGACGTATGGAATAATCTCCAGAATACCAGCGAGTATCGCCAATACAAGCGCGTACTCAACGCCGATAATTGTCAGTCCAATGTAGACCAGAACACCAACGAAGACGCCGAGCAGTAGTTGGGCGCGGAACCAGTGTCCAATCTTGAGCTGAATACGATTCATGAGTTGGGTAACGTACGGTGCTTGGCGCGCTGGCACAATGGAACGCACAAAACGCTTCAGGCCGTTTTCCTGCACCACAAGATAGAAGGTCAAAACTAAGACCAGCGCAACCTGGAAGATCCCACCGAAGAAGCGAGAGACCGTTCCAAAGACGCTACTACCACCAGTTGCGGCGGTGCCAATATTACTTAGGATCTTCTGGAGATTTTCAATAAATGATGTATTGCTAATACTGAGCGACTGATGACTCAAGAAGGCGTTGAAACGATCAAAGAGATCTGGCAACTGATTAGCCAGTGTGCGCGCCTGCGTAGCGATCGGCGGGATCACCAACACAATCGCGATGCTAATCAAACCAACCAGCGCGAGGTAGATAAAGAGCACGCTGACAGAACGTGGTACACCGCGGCGATGCAACCAATCCACTGGCGCATCGATCGCTGACGAAAGAATGATTGCGACCAACACAATCAGGACGATATCGCGAATGAACCACAAAAAAGTGAGCACTAGCAGGATCACTAGTACTTTGAGAATCGTTTTTGTAGAGATGTCGACTGTAAAAAGCTGACGTTGCGGTGCTTGGTTGTTGGGCATATCTCTTGTTTTTTACTTGGTATAACTGTACAGAAATATGCCCAAAAAGTCAATGGCGCGTTAGCTCAGCTTAGCCTCGAGTACGATCTTTTCGAGTCGCTTCTGATCTTTTGGCGTACCAATGATCACAAGGTTCAGCGTCTCTTTTTTAAGAATGTCTCGGGCCACACGTTTTACGTCCTCCAGGGTCACGCGATCGATCTCCTTGAAGCGTTCCTTTGTAGTTCGCGCCCCATCATCGAAGCACTCTTGGAATGTTACCCACTGCGACATCTCCCGCGAGTTCTCGAGGGCGAGCGTTAAGCGGCCCTTAGTTTGCTCCTTGGCCTTGTGGAGCTCCTCTTTAGTAATCCCCTTTGTCTTGACCTTCTTCAGCTCGACTATGATCGCCTTGAGCGCCTCTTCTATACGCTTCGGATCAACGCCAGCATCAACCGTGAAGATTCCGGTATCGTGATACGATTCATTACTCGCACTCACGGAATACGCTAAGCCGCGGTGCTCACGAACCGCAACAAAAAGTCGCGAGCTCATCCCCTGTCCCAACACGGTGGTCAAAAGATCCAGCGCATCCTGATTTGGATGCTTGTGCGGATAGGCCAAAAAACTGAGCGACATCAAAAGCTGCGCGCTCTTTCGTGGAGCAACATGGAATCGTGGCGCGGTCTGCGCAATAATCTCCTCTTTGTGCGGAATCTTGGGCTGCGAGGGGAATTTAGAGAGATGCTTCTGCGCTAGACGCTGCACAGTGGTCTCGGCAAAGCTCCCTGCCACACCTACCAGCATATTGCCAGCATGGTAGTGCTGCTTAAAGTAGGTTACGAGATTTTTGCGCGTGATATTGCGTACTGTTTGTGGTGTGCCAGCGATATCTTTACCAAGCGTGTTGTCACCAAAAACTACTTCCTCAGTAAGATCACCGATCAACCACAGCGGATTGTCGTGGCGCATGTGGATCTCTTCGATCACTGGGCCCTTCTCTTTTTTAATTTCGGTTGGGCTGAACAGCGAGTGCATCAACATGTCTTCCAAAATATCAAAAAGCAGCGCGAGGTATTTGGCTGGGGCCTTAATGTAGTAGCCGGTATATTCCTTGCTCGTGAAGGCATTAAACTCGGCGCCAATCGCATCCAACTCCTGCGAGAGCGAAAGCGCCGTTGGTCGCTTCTTGGTGCCCTTAAACATCATGTGCTCAAGAAAATGCGAGATACCCTTAATGCGATCGTCTTCGTACCGCGAACCGACCGCAAAGAGAATCAGGAGTGTTACCGAACCCGTGCCATCCTGCGGCGCCATTAAAAGACGGGTCCCATTTTTGAGTGTGGACTTTGTGAGTTTCATTTTATGCCTTTGTGATTTTTTCTGTGAGATAACTATTCAGCTCTGTAATTGCAATTCGCTCTTGCTTTAGCGTATCGCGATCGCGCACTGTGACAGATTGATCGTTCAGTGAATCAAAATCAACCGTGATACAAAATGGTGTACCAATTTCGTCTTGTCGGCGGTAGCGACGACCAATCGATTGTGTCTCATCGTAATCACAACTCCATCGTGTTCGCAAATCTGCGGCGATCTTTTGTGCAACGTCGGAGAGTTCGGGTTTTTTCGAAAGTGGCAGCACAGCAACTTTGTATGGTGCCAAGGCGATCGGTAACTTCAACACGGTGCGGGTTGCGGTCTCCCCTTCTTTGGATGTCGGGACCTCTTCCTCGCGATAGGCTTCAAGTAGCACTACCAACGCTGTGCGATCCAAACCAAAGCTTGGTTCAATCACATGTGGCACGTACTTCTGATTTGTGACGGGATCAAGATACTGTAGATCGGCACCACTAAAATCCATGTGACGCTTCAGGTCATAGTCGGTACGATATGCCAAACCATAGAGTTCTTTTTGGCCAAAAGGATACTGGTATTCGATATCGACAGTGCGTTTTGAGTAGTGTGCGCGCTCACCATCTTCAATGTCGTGGAAGACGAGATTCTTTTCCGACACACCACAGAATGCGAGCCAGGCCTTCATTTCGCCAAGCCAGTACTCAAAGTGCTTCTCCCACTCGTCGGGGTGAATAAAGTACTCAAATTCCATGAGCGTAAATTCGCGAGTGCGGAAGATAAAGTTTCCTGGCGTGATCTCGTTGCGGAAACACTTGCCCTGCTGCGCGATACCAAATGGAATGCGCTTACGCGATGTCTCCTGCACCGATTTGAAGTCCACGAACATCGCCTGCGCCAACTCACCACGCAGATAGGCAACCGATTTGGCATCGTCGGCAGCACCCAAAAAGGTCTTAAACATCAAGTTAAAATTGCGGGATTCAGTGAAGGTATCCTTATTGCCACAATTTGGGCAGGCCTTTTTTACATCGATCTGATCAGCGCGAAAACGATTGTGACACTGCTTGCATTCCACCAAGGGATCCGTAAAAGACTCTAGATGCCCCGAGGCCTCCCAGACTTTTGGATTCATAATAATCGCGGCGTCGATGCCAACCATGTCACCGCGGGAGGTCACAAAACGCTGCCACCAAGCCTCCATAATATTGCGCTTGAGTTCCACGCCAAGCGGGCCGTAGTCCCAACTATTGGCTAAACCACCATAAATTTCCGAGCCCGGGAAGACGAACCCGCGCCGTTTTGCTAGCGAGACAATTTTTTCCATAAGGTCATTTTGCATGGCTTGATAATAGCAAAGATGAGCTGGCTGGTAAAGGCAATGAGGCGTCACCGCCTAGAGCAATCCCTTTTTAATGCCGGCACGTATATTTTCCATCAGCAAAAAGTAGAAGCGCAAGTTGTGCTGCGTCGCCAAAACTTTTGCGACTGGATCGTCAACCGAAAAGAGGTGTCGCAGATAAGCGCGCGAGTGATGGGTGCAAGTATAGCAGTCGCAACTTGGATCAACTGGCCCAAAATCTTTAGCAAACTGCGCCTTGGTAATCCGCAAAGTACTGTAGCGAAGATTTTTGTCCAACGGCGCCCATGGCTTTTTGCCACGAATATACAAAAGTCCGTGCCGCGCATTGCGGGTCGGGATCACACAATCAAAAAGGTCGACGCCACGCCGCACTGCCTGCAGAATCTGCTCAGGGTTGCCCACACCCATAAGATAGCGCGGCTTCTTCTCCGGTAAGATTTCCTGTAGTGCCTCAATCATGCGGTAGGCCTTGGGCATTGGCTCCCCTACCGAGAGACCACCAATTGCATAGCCCGGAAAGTTGAGCGCCACCAACTCTTTTGCCGACTGTAGTCGCAAGTCGGTAAAAGTTGATCCTTGCACAATCGCAAAGAGATTGGTCGTGACTGCACGGCGTTTGGTGCGTTTTACAAAATGAGCTTTAGCACGCTGTGCCCAGGCCGTTGTGCGCATAACGGCTTCCCGTGCACGATCATGCGTTGCCGGATAGGCCACAACATCATCGAGTAGCATTGCAACATCTGAGCCGAAGCCAAGTTGTAAATCAATCACGGCTTCGGGCGTCAAAAAATGTTTGCGGCCATCAATTGGTGACGCAAACTCCACGCCCTCATCTGTAACATGCGTTAACTTCGATAACGAAAAAACTTGAAAACCTCCACTATCGGTAAGGATTGGGCCAGAAAATCCTGCAAATTTATGAAGTCCACCGGCCCGCTTAATGATATCGATCCCTGGACGCAAAAATAGATGATAGGTATTTGCCAATAGCATCTGCACGCCCAATTGATTCAAGCGATCATAGGGCACAACACGTACCGCACCACGCGTCGCGATTGGCATGAACATTGGCGTCATCACTGTTCCGTGCGCCAAAGCTAGCCGCGCCGTCCGCGCCGCTGAAATACGCGATTTTTTACTGAGGGAAAATCTCATCGCCCTATTCGACCTCATCGGCGAGTAGTGAATCGCGAATAATCGCAATATCTTCAATTGAAAATGTATCCTGCCCCGTAAACTTAATATTCGTCACTAATGGGATGGGCTTGGCCTTTTGGTCCGCCGAGGGCGTTACACTCACATCAAAGGTTGCTGTCGCCTCTGACCCAACAGGATTTGCCGTAGCAGCAAAGAGGTTGCCAATATCCCAGATCACAGTTTTCTGTACTGGATCGTACGCGAGGTGCGCGCCCTGTGTGACTGAGTCGTTGCCAACCCAGGTTGCGCCAAGTGGGATCACCGCCGCAACGCGTGCCGCATGCACATCATTATAGCGATTGCGGACCTTCCAGGTCACGCGATAGGTTGTGGTCTTGCCAATTTGTGGCGAGGTAGGACCAGAACCAACTGGCGCGCCATTGGCATCAAAGGGACTTCGGCTAACTGCAAAATCAACGGCCGTGCGAATCTTCACGGTATTAGCATTGCCTGCCACAACCTTGTCGCCACTCTGCACTTGGGGTTTTGAGGCAATGGTAAATTCTTTGCCAGAAACTGAAATATCCGGCGTACTAGCCAAGGACACACTTACCTGAATCTCTTTATTTGGCTCCAGAAGCTTTAAACCTTCTACGACAGTATTATCCCATACAACTTTTTTGTCTTTCTCCTGGTAGACTCCGTTATTGCTGATGTTGATGCTTCCTGGATTTAACACATTTGTATCGATAGTTGTAGAAAGCACCAGATTTGATAGTGCTGCCGTGCCAATATTCTTCACGGTAATCGCAAATGTTACGCTATCCCCTGGCCCAATCTTTTCAGCGCTTGCCGACTGCGTGACGGATAGCGTTGGCGCCGAGATCACGGTAATCTTTTCATTCTCCACTTGCGTGTAGGCCTTGCCGCTGGTATCAAGCAGACTCAATGCAAGTTTAACGGTCTTTTGATCGCCCTCATTGCCTGCCAGCGTGCCCTTCACAATAATGTGCTTAGTAGCACCAGCATCTAATGTATCAATGAGCAACTTGCTATCTTTCAGTGCAGGGTCAGAGCTACCAAATGCGAAGCCATCTGGAAAACTAAATGCTGCCTGAATATTGGTGATTGGATGATCACCACCATTAGAGATCTGTGCGTCGTATGTGACGGTCGACCCACCATGGAGCGAATTCGGTACCGTAAAATCTAACGTCATCGACGGCGCCTTTATGGTCACTGGCGACTCCGCATCAGCTGTGAGCGTAAACGAATAGCCTTCCGGCACAAAAGTAATCTTGGCACGCAAGGGAACTGCGTTATCGGCATCGCCAAATAGTCGTCCATTCAGTACGATCCGATCTTGCGACTTGGGCGAGAGATCGCTCATGGGGAACTGGTTGTTTTTGACGCCGGTGCTGGGGACCGAACTCTTGGTTAGCTCAAAACCACTCGAGAACTCCGTTTCTACCAGCACCTTGGTGAGCGCGCGATTGCTATTGTTAGTGTAGTTCACAACAATTTCGACATCACCGCCTGCCTTTACCTCCCTTGGTGCTGTGACGGTGAAGATCAGATCCTCTGCTTTTGGTTTGCGATTTGTCAGCAAGAGATACACGGCGAGCGATATAGCGATCAAAACGCCAATACCGACAATCATGAGAATCATTTTTGTCGTGAGTCGACGGGGCTTTACGCCACCAGTCTTTGTGGCGTGCGTATTCATTGCGAGCGGCTGTACAGCAGCACGACCCGCGATCGGAACACCACTAGCGCTAAAGCTAGTCTTTGCAATGCCAGGATTAGTATTTGCCGCGATAGGTACCGGCGTCGCTGAAGGCTGGCCGGCGGTATTGCCACGAATCCTCGATGCTAAATCATTCATCGCACTACGTGAATCGGGATTAGGGCGAGCGCTAGGATCGCCAATATTGCGCTGCGTGAACTCAGGATCGTTTGGCATACTAGAGTGTTGGATTTGTTAGTACGGATGTATCAAAAGTTGGTTTTGTAGCGAAGAAGAGGATCTTGGCAGATGGTGCCGCGCTCACAGCGGCATTGTAGGCACTAACTGCTGCATTAAATGCATTGAGATCCTCGCGAAAACCATTTTGTGTTGTACCAAGCTGAGACGCAAAAGTTGATAGCTCATCACTGACCGCGATGCTATCGCTGTTCTCTGTCTTAAAGGTTGCTAGTGTGTTTTCAAAATTTGTGATGGCGGCGAATGAATCTGCTGAAAGATCCTGAAAGGCGCCGCGCTGTGCAACTAAGAGCGCATCATAACTCTGCGTCTTCTTCATTGCCTCGCTGGGCTTTGCGGTCATCTGCGCCGTAATGTTCACACGATTCGTCTCAGCGGCAACAACATCGAACCACGACTGATCAACTGCATGCGCTAAAAGTGTAAATTTGCGATAGGCATGCACAAGAACCAGTGCGATAATGAGCACTACGGTAATGCTGGCGCAGATTACGATGCCGGTCGTTGCTGCTCGCTTAGTCATTGGTGAATTTTTGTTTGTGAGAGATGAAAATACTATACCAGTTTCTGCAAGGAAATTCAATGCAGGAGATGTCGCGAGTTTAGATCGCGATCGATAATATGCATCGCAAGCTCCTCTAAAATCTTGTTGAGCGACTGCTGTTGCTGTGGCTGCAAGGTTAGACGGAGATAGGTGTCCAATGTCTCACGTGACAAAAACCGCAGTGCCTTGAAAATCGGCGCATCGATTAATCCTGCGCGACCAAAGTTCTCAGAACACTCCTGGCACAGCAGCTCTCCGCGCTCCGGCACAAAATAGGTCGTGGTTTCACTGAGTGTCTTCTGGCAGTTGTTGCACCGCGTCAATTCTGGAGCAAAACCGGAGAGTTTTAGGAGATGGAAGGTGTAGTAGGCTAGGTGCTGATCAATTTTGTCGAGCGCTATGGTATCGAGCTCGGTAAGGTATTGCTTGAGCAGTTCGTAAATACGCGAATCGGGCGCGCCAAATTCCGTGATCTTGTCGGTTAGCTCTGCGGCATACATGCCAGCGGCAGTTCGCTGAAAGTCCTCACGCACACGACGAAAAATCTGCACGGTCTGCGATTGCGTGACCAGCTCGATGTCAGTTTTGCCTGTTGCAATCTGCATCGTGGCACACGAAAGCAAATCTAAATGGCCGGCGAGCTTACTCACCGACTTCCGGACACTGCGTGCCTTGGCCTTGATCTTGCCAGTCCCACGCGTGAAGATTGTCAGCAATCGATCTGCCTCACCAAAGTTTTGACGACGCAGAACAATGCCCTCGGTTGTGTAAGTAGCCATTACGCCCTTTTGAGTGCCAGGACAACTTTTAATGCACCGATCTTTTCCTCAATCTGTGCCAATGCGTCGGGAAGTTCTGTCACGAGCTGCGTGGCAAGTGTCTCGGTGGCAATATAGTCGCCAAAGTTTTTGACCACACCCTGCATGATGGAATCATCTTGGGCGATCGACAGTACTATGCGGTCATCGACAGCAAGCCCAGCATCTTTGCGAAGTTTTTGCACTGCACGCACAACATCACGTGCAAGACCCTCTTGCTCGAGTTCCGGCGTGAGATTTGTATCGAGGATAATATCTTCTTCTGTTGTATTGCTGGTCACTGCTTTTACATTCAGCTCTTCGCTAATCACTGCTACGTATTCTGTGCCTTCTGCAAAGAGTGCTGCAAATTTTTTGCCGAGCGAGATTGCAGCAAGTGGCTGTCGCACTTTGATTTTACTCTCCGCGCGTTTTTGCAATCCAACACTGACCGCTTCTCGCAGAAGTGTCATTTGGGTGTTGAGATCAGTGTCGATCAGCTTATTGTTTACTACAGGGAAATTGGCCAAGTGCACTGAGTTTTTGCTGGTCAGATTGTGATAAATTGAATCTGCCAAGAATGGCGTGAAGGGGGCAAGAAGTTTTGCAAGCGTTTGCAAAACTACATAAAGCGTCTCATACGCAGATTTTTTGTCACTATCATTTTGGTTCTTCCAGAAGCGCTTGCGCGAACGGCGAATGTACCAATTTGAAAGGTCATCAATATATTTTTCTATAGCTGTGCATGATCCATAGAGGTCATAATCATTCATTTTAGTATCAACTTCGAGAATCAAGGCATTCAATGAAGAGATAATCCATTTATCTAAAACGGAATTGGAATTTGTAGTATATTCCTCGTTTCCATGGGCGTGATTAATTAACTCACGACTCGGCGAAAAGTTATCTAACTTCGCATACATGACAAAGAAGGAATAGCTATTCCAGAGCATGCGGAAAAAGCGATTCTGTACATCGCGCATGGCCTTGATATCGAAGCGCTTAGGAAGACCTGGCGGGTTGATTGTAAAAAAGAGCCAGCGCACCAAGTCGGCACCATAGGTGTCCATCAACTCAAATGGATCAACGACATTGCCGCGTGACTTGGACATCTTCTTGCCCTTGCCATCCAAGATGTGGCCCAGGCAGATTACATGCTTGTATGCCGCGCCGCCCTTTACGACACCGGCCTGTTGCATGAGAGTTGCAATCGCATGGAGCGTGTAAAACCAACCGCGGGTCTGATCAACTGCCTCAGAGATAAAATCAGCAGGGTAGGCTTTACCATCCGTGATGGCCGCTTTTCCAGCTTCGGAAAATGGATAGTGCATCTGTGCCAGAGGCATAGCGCCAGAGTCGAACCAGACGTCCCCTACTTCGGGCGTGCGGCGCATAACGCCGTCACATTTTTCACAGGCAAAATCTACTTCATCGATATAGGGCTTATGCAAATCGTCGAGTTTTTTGCCGCTCAGTTTTTCTAACTGCGCAGTCGATTCAACTACGACCTGTGCGTCGCACTTGTCGCACTCCCAAAATGGTAGCGGCGTACCCCAATAGCGTTCGCGCGAGATCGCCCAGTCTTTGGCACCCTTGAGCCACTCGCCAAAACGACCTTCCTTAATGTTCTCTGGGACCCAAGAAATATTCTCGTTGTTGGCAACCAGCTTCTCATTGAGTGCACTCATGCGAATAAACCACGATGGCTTGGCGTAGTAGATCAGCGGCGTATCGCAGCGCCAGCAAAATGGATATTCGTGTTCGTAGGGTTGACTCGCGAAGAAGAGATTACGTTTTTTGAGATCCTCAACGATCAAGTTATCGGCCTTGAAATTGCCATCGCCATCACGTTTTTTAACCAACTCGCCTTCGCCGGGGAATGCAAAACCAGCGACAATGCGTCCGGTTAAATCTACAGTGGTAACAACATCCTTATAGCCATTTTCTTTGGCGACACGTAGGTCGTCTTCACCAAACGCTGGCGCAATATGGACGATGCCAGTGCCTTCGGTAGTGGACACGAAGTCCCCTGCGAGGATCTGGAATGGATGCTTTGAGCCGTTTTGGTACAGGGGTTCATAGGTGAGCCCTACCAGATCCGCACCTGCAAACTTTGCTAAGACCTCACCGCTTGGATGAAGCTGGGTTTCGCTATCGAGGGGTTGTATAAATACATACACATCGTTCTTATCATCCTTAACAGCCATGTATTTGATTGCTGGGCCAACCGCCAGAGCCATATTTCCAGGCAGCGTCCATGGCGTGGTAGTCCACACTAACGCAAAAGTTTTTTCGTCGGTTGTAAAATCACCGATCTTCTGACCAGGCGTGAGTTTGAATTTTACGTAAACGGAGTTGTCTTTGACAGTTTGGTAACCCTGCGCGACTTCGTGCGACGAGAGCGCAGTTCCGCAGCGATAGCAGTAGGGCACGACTTTGCGCCCCTTGTAGAGCATGCTCTCACCAGCCTTGTCTTTTAGCTCGGCGATGCGCGCCATGATCCACCACACCGACTCAATATAGTCGTTTTCGTAGGTAATGTAGGGGTTTTTCATATCGACCCAATACCCCATGCGGCGCGTCATCTTCTCCCAAAGATCGCGATACTCCCAAACAGATTTTTTGCACTCCGCGTTAAAGGCGATGATGCTGGCCCGTGGATCGCCAGGCACAATGTTCTCAATGTCGACTTTACTACGCAGTCCAAGCTTCTTTTCAACTTGCAGCTCAACCGGCAAGCCATGCGTATCCCAACCGGCCTTGCGCTCCACGCGATAGCCCTTCATAGTGCGATAACGCGGCACGGCATCTTTAAAAGCACGAGCTAAAACATGGTGAAGCCCCGGCTTGCCGTTGGCTGTGGGTGGGCCTTCGTAGAATACAAAACTACCAGCAGGTGCATCTTTTTGCACGGACTGTTCAAAAATCTTTTTCTCGTCCCAATACTGTAAGAGTTCGTCTTCAAGTTTTGGCAACGACTGACGTGGGTCAACGGGCTTTAGCATAACAAAAAAATTATGCCACGAAGCAGTAGATGTGGCAAGCCCTACTTCTCGTGCGAGACCTGAATCGCAAAGTCGCGCAACTTATAAATGACGTTTTTGCGCTCCACGACGATC
>WBZU01003071.1_pt1 | contig 11133 bp, 10 predicted proteins | sample 5204311 | NCBI WGS metagenome assembly WBZU01 (sample SAMN12344359, study PRJNA552823) | activated sludge metagenome | biome: Activated sludge suspended growth; feature: Nitrification reactor; material: Wastewater; isolation source: activated sludge from nitrification reactor of wastewater... | reverse complement strand
CGAATGGATTCCCAATCGGCACGGAGGCCGGGAAAATCTCGAGGCGATCACATTCCTCAAGCGATTGAACGAAGAGGTCTACCGACACTTTCCAGACGTCCAAACCATTGCGAAAGAATCCACCGCCTGGCCGCTGGTGTCGCGACCGACCTACCTCGGCGGCTTGGGATTCGGATTAAAGTGGGACATGGGCTGGATGCATGACACCCTGACCTACATGCAAAAAGACCCGATCAATCGCAAATATCATCACAATCTGACCTTCCGGATGCTCTATGCTTTCCACGAGAATTTCGTGCTACCGCTCTCGCATGACGAGGTGGTGTACGGGAAAGGGTCTCTGCTGGGGAAGATGCCGGGGGATGAATGGCAGAGATTCGCCAACCTCCGCCTGCTGTACGGGCATATGTACTCCCAAGCCGCCAAGAAACTGTTGTTCATGGGAGGAGAATTCGGCCAACCGACTGAATGGTCCCATGATGGCCAGTTGGAGTGGAGTGTGCTGGACCTGCCGCTTCATCAAGGCGTGCACCGGTGGGTCACGGATCTGAATCACACGTATCGCCGGGAATCTTCGCTTCATGAGGGAGATGTCGATCCCTCCGGCATCGAATGGATCGACTGTCAGGATACCGAATCGAGCGTCATCAGTCTGATGAGGAACGGCCGGGCAACCGACGAGATCATCCTCGTGATCTGCAATTTCACGCCGGTCCCTCGTCCCAACTATCGAATCGGCGCGCCACGGGGTGGGTACTGGAAGGAACTGTTAAACAGCGACGCCACCATCTATGGAGGACATGGCTGGGGGAATGGCGGAGCGATCGAAGCGACGCCTGTCCCCCTACGGACGCACTCATTCGCTCACCTGCACGTTGCCCGCTCTTTCCGTCCTCTTCCTCAAATATTCCGCCTCACGGTCCTGATCGCAGCGGCACAGAGCCACCGCTCTCGTCCGCCGATTCACTCGCGCCCCACCGTTGTATTTCACATCCCACCGTTGCCAATCACGATCCGTGGAACCATCGAGTGCGACTCCCTGTCGTTGTTCCATGAAATCAAGAAGTTGCAGCAGACCTCTTGTGTGTTCTTCCAGGCACGGGTGTTGCTGATGTACGGGAACAGAAAGCAAGTCAGCTTCCCAAGATGCCAAATCACTCCGGCCTATCGGTCGGGTTTATTAGGAGGACACTATGAACAGACCCATCACCTGGTATTCCGCAGCCTTCGTATTCGGAGCCTGCTCTCTAGTAAGCCTCAATCTCACTCAGGCCTTGGCCAACGGACTCGAACCGGTCGTATGGAATAGCAATCAAAAATCATCCGCGTGGGCTGAAGAACTGCTTGGCCAGGTGGTGACGTATCAAACCATGGCCGAAAAAAATCTCATTCCCGGAAGTTTTCAAGCCTATGTCGATCAAACGAGCAAGGTTCGCGAATTGTACCGGGCCGGAAATCGACGCGCGACCTATGATGGCGTCAATACATTGATGGTCATGCTGGAGGCGCGGGTTGGTGGCATTGATGCGCATAGCGCCGAGGCCTTGTGGGACTTTTGCTATCGGGTGACTCCGGATGAATTCCACGCACGCGACCGGCACATCCGGGCGAAAGGTGCGGGCAGCGTGAAGGAGCACGAGGAATTCATGCGCAACATGGAAGAGCGGGCGGGCATGAGCTTCTAATCATCGTTCATTTCGTCGAACAGTGAATGTGCCGGGGGGTTGGCCTATCGAACGACGCCCCCGGCCTATTCGCCCCAGACCCGGGGGAATGGAGGATTCTTCCATGACTGCTGAGACGCCGCGCCATCACCATGTGGAAATTTCTGCTGTTATGGTGTGCCTTCGCCATCCCATCGGGGGTTGTCCTCGCGCCGACTTTGCTCATGGCAGAAGCAGGGCATGTCGGCTATGGGCCGGTCTCACCGGCACTTTTCTCCCCAGCCGACAGTCTCGTGACAGACACCGACCCTGTCGGAACCCTGCCGCCCTCTTCGGCTTTCGACATCCGGAATTTCTGGATGCGCGCCGACCTTCGCGTGAGACCGGAATGGCGCAATGGAGTCTGCTTCGGGGGCGGCCCTCCGATCAGTGGGGCGTGCAATAGCCTCAACCTTTCGGGGTCTGGCACAGCGGCTCACACCGGGTCTAAGGCCAGCGACTTCTTTATTCAGCAATGGGCGAGGCTCGGCGTGGGCTATGATCCCTCGCCCAACCTCAATTTTTATCTTGAGCTCCAGGATTCAGCGACATGGGGAGCGAGCGGCAATCCGATCGGCGGCAGCCAGGGCGGCGATGCCTCCAACCATCATTGCGGACTTCAACAACCGGGACAATGCCGGCTCGGAATCCGCGCGGGCTATGCGCTCATCCGGAATCTCGCCGGCATCGAAGGACTAAGCGCCAAGCTCGGCCGGCAATATGTCGTATTCGGCAATCAACGACTGTTCGGGCACTTCGATTGGGCCAATACCGGATACTCCCACGATGGCATCATGCTGAGTTACACGAGGACCGATTTCGACGTAAAGCTCGGCTGGTTTCGCAATTCCGAGACCGACCTGGGCCAAGGGCAGCCGAACGGAAGCCTCAGCCCCAATCTGTTGACCTGCGGCCCAGACGCGAATGCGTCACCCACCTGCAATCCGGCACTCGCGCAACATGCCGCCGACGCGGGAAGTGACGTTGACATGATAGTTTTCTACAATCAGATCCGAAACCTGCCGCGGATGGTTGTAGAACCCTATTACGTCTTCTACTCCAACCGCCTTCCGGAGCGGGCGAATCCAGGGCAATATCTCCCGAAATCAGCCTCTCAGTTGCGACATATGGTCGGGGTTCGTGTTGAACTCCGCGACGGCAACTGGGATGTGGTGCATGAAGCGGCCTACCAATTCGGGCGGACGGCGGATGGATTTGGCTTCGATAATCAACGCAATCTGAACATCAATGCCTGGGCCTCCGGAACATGGCTGGGCTATACCTGGTTCAACCATTCCTGGAAGCCTCGATTTGCGATCGGGTTCGACTACGCCTCCGGTGACGGGGATAGTAATTGCGTCACACCCGGCGGAAACCTTGCGCGCAGCTGCGGGAGCAACGCCAATACCTTCGAAAACTTCTTTCCGACCAATTTCCTGCACGTCGGGTACATGCTGAACGGCGCCTGGCGAAACACCATCCAGCCACAGGTGAACCTCCAGGCCAGGCCAACCGTTCGGGACCACATTGAGATTTGGGGGCTACGCAAGTACTTGGCAAGCGCTCGCGACAACTGGTACCGTGGATCACAGGGGCCGCTTATTTTTTCCCGATCTGACAACACGGAGACTCATGTGGGTGACGAACTCGATATCGCCTGGAGCCATCTGTTCGCCGACGGGAAAGTGTCGTTGGCCGTCATGTACGGCCACTTTTTTGCAGGACCGTACATTCACCATCAACTCGGCACCTCGTCGGACCAGGACTGGGGTGTCGTGCAATTGTGGACAAATTTTTAATCTGTCATGCAACGCGCAAGCCTGAATTTTGAGACGCTTCTGGAAGTCACCAATGCCCTGAACTCGCAGCGGGACATCGACAGTCTCTGGCGAGTCATTGCCGATCAGATTCAAAAAGTCATTCCGTGGGATCGTGCGGGCATTACCCTGTACGAACCCAATACCGACTCGTTTCGGTTTTATGCCGTCATCACCAATATGGCCACCCCGGCGCTGGCGCATGACAGCGTCATCCCTCGCCAGGGCAGCGCGGTGGGATGGGTATATGACAATCGACGCCTGCACATTCGCGGCAACCTCCAAAAGGAACAAGTATTTCTGGAAGACCGTTTCTATGCCCAAGAAGGCTTGGGACGCATGATCAACCTGCCGCTGCTGGTGCGAGAGCATTGTCTCGGCACCTTAAACATCGGCAGCGCGGGAGAAGGCGATCCCGCCCCAGATGACTGTAAGTTTTTGCAACAAGTCGCCACGCAAATCGCTTACGCCATCGATCATGTCTTGGCCTACCAGCAGATCAAACAATTGAGCGAGCGCCTGCGCCGCGAGAACGAGTATCTCGCGGAAGAAGTGAAAGCCAGCCGGAATCAACGGCTGCTCGTCGGCGCATCGTTGTCGTTCAGCAAGGTGGTCGAGCTCGTGAAGGCTGTCGCGCCGACAGACACGACCGTTCTCCTCCTCGGGGAAACCGGAACAGGCAAGGAAGTGTTGGCGCAGGCGCTTCACGACTTGAGCACGCGGAGTCAAAAGCCCTTTATTCGCGTCAATTGCGCGGCGTTGCCATCCGGACTGATCGAGAGTGAATTATTTGGTCATGAACGTGGTGCCTTTACGGGAGCGCAGCTTCGACGGGCGGGACGATTCGAACTCGCCCATATGGGCACCTTGTTTTTGGACGAGATCGGCGAAATGCCGCTAGAAACCCAAGCCAAACTGCTGCGTGTACTCCAGGATGGCATGGTAGACCGAATCGGCGGGACACAGCCGGTCTCGGTGAATGTTCGACTGATTGCCGCGACCAATGTCGACCTGTCTGCCGCGATTGAGCAGGGAACCTTCCGCGCCGACTTGTATTACCGGCTGCACATTTTTCCTATCGCCGTTCCGCCCCTGCGGGAACGCCGTGAAGATATTCAACTCCTCGCGCAACATTTTCTCGCGCAGATCGGCGCCAAACATAGGCGGCCGGATCTGACCTTTGATCCACAGTCCATGGCACGACTCCTCTCGTACAGCTGGCCCGGTAACGTGCGCGAGCTGCAAAATGTCATTGAGCGAGCGGTTATTCTGTCCGGTTCATCCCAAGTGACCGTAGACGACATGTTGCTTCCGGTTCTCAAGGCCGGGCGAGTCGCCTCGCCCAATCAAGCCGAGAGCCTTCAAGACCTCGAACGGCATCACATCACGTTGATGCTGGAACGGACCAGATGGCGGATCTACGGCGACCAGGGAGCAGCGAATCTGTTGGGAATCAATCCTGAAACACTGCGAAGTCGCTTACGGAAGCTCGGCATTCGCCGCCCCCTCCGGGAATCGCCGGAAACGAACCCCATGCCCTAACACGTTCCCAGAACTGAAGTTTCTTCTGCCTGACTTTCACTAACCACGGGCACGGGGTAAGCAGCGGAAGGAGCTGTATGTCGGTTGCCGAACATTCCTGAACGCCGTCCGCTCATTTGACCACAATGTCATAAGCATGATACGTTACTAAACCGTACGAGTTACGAGCGAGATCCCACGCTTCGCGTTTCCGTCATCGCCGCGCGATCGCTTCCCCTAGTTACGCTCCTCCTACGGCCCATTTCTTATAATTCTGATAGGAAATGGGCAAAGCAGGGGGCCAGAGCATGTCTCCCCCACTGCACCCAGTTTGATGGCCTGGACATCGCCATCCTGTTGTTCGCCGAAAGGAGTGTACGATGAAGATAACGTCCGTCTGGCGTGGCAACAAACCCAACCATAAAAAAAAGCGAACTGTTCCCAAGCTGAGAATCCGGTGGACGGAACTCGGCCTGGTCGATCCGTCCGTGGAATCACACGAAACGCCGATGGATCAGATTCGCCGTGAAGTGACGGCATTGGCCAGTTCAGGATTTGGGGCCGAGACCCGCGCCCGCTCAGAACAAACCCAGACGCGCCCCGCGCGGACCAGCACAACTCGAACCGCCCGTCGGCCAGCCGGATCATAACGGGACAGGCCTATTTGCGCCCCTGATCGGGGAAAGTGAATAGAAGGAGGACGCCATCGCACGAGCAGGCAAAACGACTATCGCGAAACGCGATCGAGAAAAAGCCAGGCAGGTGAAACAGCGGGAGAAAGAAGCCCGTCGGGTACAACGGAAGGCTGAGAAGCCGGAACGGCCCGCGACTTCGGCAGGAGAAGATCCCGATCTGGAAGGATTGCGCTGGGGGCCCCAGGAACCTCTGTACTAACAGAGGCTCCTGGGACGCCACAAATGCGGCCTCGATCGTTAGGATGTCTTGACGATAAAGCGGTCTTCTCCAAATATCCCGCGCAACTGCTTGCTGACGAGTGAGCGATATTCGCCCTTCTCTTTCGCCATCCGCACCATCCCCTCGGCATCCGTCAGAATCAGAAGATCTTCTTCTGCGATCAGCACTCGATCGCCCTTCCCGACGTTAATCCGGTACTGAGTCCGTCCGTCGGGATTCCGGCTTGGACCTGTGACAATTTCAGTCAATCCGTCAATATGCCCCTTTTGCCCATCCAAACGATGCTGCACCATCGTCCCGTCCGGAATTCTGACCCACTGGGTCGCAGCTCGCGGTGCATCTTGGTTCTGATCACTCACCTTCTTTCCTCCCTTGCAACGTAGACTCGTCCAAATTAAGAGACCGGCCCGAGATCACTGCTGTTCTTGATTCCCCCATTGGCTTCGCGAGTTCCTCCGTCGGTCGTCTGACGCCATCCCTGGGCGGATCCGCCGCGGCGGCGCCGCCGCTCATGTTCACTGCGGGCCACGTGTCCGTCCGGTCGTGACGAAGGCGGCAATGAAGCCGGGCTTCCCTCTGCGCGAGGCACCGCTTGACCGAGCAATCGCTCGATGGCTCGCAGTTGTTCCTGATCTTCCGCCGTCACAAAGGTCGTCGCACGGCCGGTGGTTCTCATTCGAGCCGTACGCCCGACGCGATGCACATAATCTTCCGGGCAATTAGGCACGTCGTAATTGATGACGTGCGCAATATTTGCCACGTCGATACCCCGTGCCGCAATATCCGTCGCCACTAATACACGATAGGTCCCTCTCCGGAATCCTTCCAGAGCCGCTCGCCGTTGCGGCAGCGTGCGCCCGCCATGGAGTACCGCCACCCGGTGACCGGCCGTATCCAACAAATTGCCGAGTCGATCCGCCCGATGCTTTGTCCTGGCAAATACGAGCACGGTATCGGATTCGGCCTGCAAGAGAGACATGAGCAGTGCATTCTTCCGGTCGTGCGTCGTGTGATGTACAGCTTGAGCGACACCCTCTGCCGTCGTCGCGGATTTCGTCACCATGACACGCACCGGGTCCTTGACGCTGGCCTGCGCCAACCGCGCCAGATCCATGGGCATCGTCGCGGAGAACAACAACGTCTGTCGCTCTTCGGGCATGGCATCCAAAATCTGATTGATCTGTTGAGCAAACCCCATATCCAGCATCCGATCGGCTTCATCCAGCACCAAAATGCTCATCGCTAATAAGCTGATCGTTCCATTCCACATATGGTCGAGCAACCGCCCCGGAGTGGCGACGATGATGTCCGGACGTTGCCGCAACCCTCTCACCTGAGCCTGCATGTCGGCTCCGCCGACAACCGTGGTGGCAAACAGCTGCAAATCTCGTCCTAATGTATCGATGGTGGCTTGGATTTGAATCGCCAATTCACGCGTGGGGGCCAGAATGAGCGCACGTGGCTGCCCCTTGGGTGTGCCGCTCAACCGCTCCAGCATCGGAATGACAAACGCCGCGGTCTTTCCTGTTCCTGTCTGCGCGCAGCCCAAGACATCCCGCCCGGACAAGGCATAGGGTATCGCCTGAGCTTGAATGGCCGTCGGTTCCGTAAAGCCGGCTTTCGTGAGATTTCGCAACAGGGTGGGGGACAGACCAAGGGAGTCAAAACTCGTAAACGCAGTCGTCTGCACGCAGCTATCCTTTCGTTGTGGATCGCATTAAGACGGGATCAGAGAACCGAGGGGAGGGTGAATCCGGAAGGAGTCAGCTCCAAACTGGACCTGGTCGCGATGCGATCGCGCGGTCCACGTTGAGGAGGTACAGCATTGGTGGACCGATGCAATGCTGCAGTAGAGCACACTCTACCGCAGGGTGCCCCTATTGGTCAACAGGAGCGCGAGTTCTCGCGGACGTCCGTACTCCGGTGGGCATGGACGACGAGGTTTGCCGAATGCCGAAAATACCCTATACTAGGTTTTAGAAAGCGAGGGCTATCTTGCGAGCACCGATTCTTGTCCTTTTCCTACTCCTAGTGTAGTGCGTCCAACGCTTCTTTACATTTGGCGACTTTGGCCCAAATACTTTCCACGGATGCGGTCCACGTGAACACGCGGGGCTTCTGGTTGTGCGTGTCGATGTATTCCCGGATCGCCACGACGAGCTCATGCACGTTGTGGAAACTGCCCCGTCGGATGCGCTTGTCCGTTAACTCGCGGAACCACCGCTCCACCATGTTCAGCCAAGAACTTGATGTAGGAATGAAGTGGAGATGGAAACGCGGATGGCGCCGGAGCCAGGCCTTGACCCGTGGATGCGTATGGGTCCCGTAGTTGTCCACGATCAGATGCCGGTCGAGATGGGGCCGCGTCTCCACGTCGATCGTCTTGAGGAATCGGATGAACTCCTGATGCCGATGCCGTGGCATGCAATCGCCACTGACTTTCCCATCGAGCATGCTCAGCGCGGCGAACAAGGTCGTGGTGCCATTGCGCTTATAGTCATGCGTTATCGTGCCGCAGCGGCCTTTCTTCAGAGGGAGGCCCGGTTGCGTGCGATCGAGAGCCTGGACCTGGCTTTTCTCGTCGACGGAGAGCACCAAGGACTTCGCTGGGGGATTGAGATAGAGTCCGACCACATCGTAGAGCTTCTCGATGAACTGTCTATCGCGGCTCACCTTGAAGGTCCTCACGAGATGAGGCTTCAGGCCATGTTGCTTCCAGATGCGGCGCACGGTGGCTTCGCTGACCCCGTGCGCGTCCGCCATGGTCCGAGTACTCCAATGCGTCGCAGCAGGTGGCGTCGTGTGCAGGGTCGCCTCCACAATGGCGCGGACCGTCCTGTCCGGCATGCGTGGGAGGCGTCCCGGGCGGGGAGCATCTTTCTCGAGCCCCGCGACCCGCAGAGCCAGAAACCGCTCACGCCACAGCTGCACGGTTGGCCGCGAGATCCCCAATTGCCGCGCAATGTCCTGACTCAGCATGCCGTCAGCTGCCATGGTGACGATCCGGGCGCGTTGCACCACGCGCAGGGGCATGCGCCTCGCATGAGCCCATGCCGTCAATATCAATCGCTCTTCCGGGGACAAGACGATAGGGGGAGCAAGATTCACGAGGCATACGCTGCCTCTCGCCGCAGCCTATTGTCAAGTTATTTATGACGCACTACACTAGAGGTGACGATCATAGGCACGCTGAGTCAGACGATTACTGCGCGGCGGAATCACTGCCTGTGCGCCTCGAGTTTCAATGGTGTCGACGAACGTATCGGCATCGTAGCCCTTGCCAGCGATGACGCTTTGCGCCTCAATCCCCTTGATGAGGGCCGCCGCTTCGGTCATGTCGGCCATTTGCCCGGCGGTCAGACGCAAGCGCAAGGGATTGCCCAAGGCTTCGACCGCCGCATGAATTTTGGTGCTCAGCCCACCCCGGCTCCGTCCGATGGCTTGAGCGCCTGCTTTTTTGGGGCGCCGGTCGCGTGTTGGTGGGCTCGCACGATGGTCGAGTCGACGAACAACTGCTCCAGATCGGCATCGCTCTTGAGTGCGTCGGCCATCCGTGCCCACACCCCGTTCTTGCTCCAGCGGGAAAAACGCATGTACGCCGTGTGCCACGCGCCGAAGTGTTGGGGCAGGTCGCGCCACGGCGAGCCCGTGCGGGCGATCCACAACACCGCTTCGACAAAGAGGCGGTTGTCGCGCCCGGTTACCCCGCGCTCGCCGGCCTTGCCTGAGCACAACGGCTCGATTCGCTTCCATTGGTCGTCGCGCAACATCTTCCGGTCCATCCTCGCAAGCTCCAAAACGCGAGAATGTACCTAATTTTGCCATTTGTGAACAGACCCTAGGCCCCATCATCTTCTGTGAATCACATACTGGATGGAGATTCCAGGAACAAAGGAGGCTGTCGATGACCGATTTGATTCCACCCACGACGTCACGAGTGGCCGACGAGACCGATTCAGCAAGCAGTGCGCGTATTCGCCGTCAAACAGAAGCCAATGTCGCCTATTTCGGAAAGGGCGGACCACAGGTCATTGGTGAGCGCCTGCGAGAGTTGGATCGTGAATGGGATGTGGAACGGCTGCTGGAAGCCAATGCCGCGACCATCGCCTTGACCGGCCTCTGCCTCGGAACGCTGGTGAACCGGCGCTGGTTTCTCCTCCCCGCAATCGTCGCAGGATTCTTGCTGCAGCATGCCATTCAAGGATGGTGCCCTCCGATTCCGGTTTTTCGTCGGTTGGGCACGCGGGCTCGGACGGAAATTGAGGAGGAACGATATGCCTTGAAAGCAATACGGGGGGATTTCACCGGCATCACAGGCAATGGAGACGAGAGAACCCCAACGGTCTTGCAAGCGGTGCGTGCCTAATGAGCAGTAGGCTGCTCGACCGGCAATCCAGACAAATGAAACAGGGCAATGGCGGCCGCGGTCGCAACGTTCAAGGATTCGATCCCCGGTTTTAACGGGATCGTGAAGCGCACCGTGGCGGCGTGAAGGACGGCTTCCGACAAGCCCCGACTTTCACTGCCGATCGCCACGATGGTACGAGCGGGAATGGACTGAATCGAACGGATCGGGATGCTGTGCGGATGGGCCCCGACATCGGCTGCCAGAATCGTACACCCTAAAGATAGAAGGTTCTCAATGCTGGTGTGAGAAAAAATCGGCAGTTGAAACAATGTACCAGCCGTAGCCCGTACCACCTTTGGATTGAACACATCAACGGAATGAGGCGCCATCCATATGGCGCTGACGCCGAGTCCCGCTGCGGTCCGAATAATCGTCCCGATGTTGGCCGGGTCTTGCAACACGTCGCCATACAGACCGAAGACTCTGGGCCTGGCCAGAATGGCGGCCTGATCCCAAATCGGTTGATGCACAATGGCAAGGGCGCCGCTTGAGGTTTCGACGTCGGACAATTGAGCCAACTGGTGTTCCGGGCACGTGTGGAGGGTGCAACCGCTGCTGACAATCTCCTCTGCGACCTCCGGTGGCTGGCGTTCGAGAAACGTCGGAGCAACAACGAGACAGACTATTTGGCGAGGGGCCGATCGCACCAATTCAAGGATCGGTTTTGTGCCTTCGAGCACAAAGACCCGTTCGCGGTCGCGCGTACGCTTCGTCTTAGCGACATCCCTGATATGGGAGAGAAAGTTACGAGAGACGGTGCGAGATGAGA
>WBZU01003070.1_pt1 | contig 11136 bp, 20 predicted proteins | sample 5204311 | NCBI WGS metagenome assembly WBZU01 (sample SAMN12344359, study PRJNA552823) | activated sludge metagenome | biome: Activated sludge suspended growth; feature: Nitrification reactor; material: Wastewater; isolation source: activated sludge from nitrification reactor of wastewater... | reverse complement strand
GGCGGTGTTGGTGGTGATGTTGGGGTGTGTGGTGGGGATCAGTTGGCTGGAGGGGTAGAGGATGGCGGATATAACTGAGATTCCGATCGAGGAGCTAGAGCAGGACAAGGCCGAGGCGTTTGCGGATGCTCGATGGTGCGGGGTGGCGTTGTCGTATGACATCCGCACATATAACGGCGGCGATGTGGCCAAACGGTTGCAGAGTAATCTGCGCGTGATCGATGCGATTGACGCCGAGATTGCCCGGCGGCAGGCGGTGCGGTGATGGCAGTAGCGGGCGGGGCGACTTCGGCGTATGTGTGCCAGGTGCTGGGGTATGAGTTGACGTGCCAGCCGACGACGCGGCTGCGGTCGGAATGCGCCACGGTCGACCATGCGCTGATCGAGCTGGCGAAGGGCGAGCGGTGCGTGGTGGCGGGGAGTGATATGGCGGCGCTGCGCATGCGGTTGATGCAGGCCGGGATACAGTAACGGAGGGCGATGTGCTCGACATGACACCGACTGAGCGTGTGGGGCGGATTACGTGGATTCTGGCGCAAGGTGGGCAGGTGACGGTGCGGCATGTGGCCGATGCGCTGGAGATGACGCCACGCGGGGCGAGGTATTTGCTGGAGCGGTTGAGCACGGTGGTGCCGCTGGTGGATGATGGCGGGGTGTGGCGGGTGATGGAGGCGGACGATGGACGACAGTATGGACCCGATAGCGGCGGCGGTGCGGCGGGTTGAGGATGACATCGAGGTGCTGGCGGCACAGTTGGCAGAGTTGGAGAGGAAGATAGCGCAGGTGCGTGATCCGTTTGAGTATGATGATCCGGCGGAGATTCGGGCGGCGCTGGCGCGGCAGGATGCGGCGTACATTGCTGATGAATGATTGTTGATTGCTGATTGCTGATGAAGGAGCCCGGCCATGGCGGCCGGGCTTTTTGATTGGCTATTTTTCGGGCGGGAGGCCGCCCACGGTGGCGGCGTAGCGGGCGATTTCGAGGTGGGTGTCTTTGGCGCTGCGCGCGCATTCGGTGCGGAGGAGGGCGGCGACGGTGGGATCGGCGATCTTCTGCGCTTCGTAGGCGAGAGACTGGCCACATTTGCGGGCGGCGTATTCCAGTTCTACCTGGGCGGGGAGGAGGGCGGGCGGCGGTTGCAGGGCAGCGACATCCTCGGCGACGGTGGCGAGTGCTTCCTGGGCATCGGGGAGGGCGGCGGGGTCGGTGTAGGCGGCGGCGGCCTGCGCTTCGATGGTGGCGAGGGCGGCGGCGGCGGCGGTGTGCCAGGCGAGGGCGTTAGCGGGCCAGCGCGGGGCGAAGGCGGCGGCGGGGATGGTTAGGGCTAGGGTGAGGGCGAGAAAGAGCGGTTTCATGGGTGATCCTTTCGGTGGTTGGCGGGTGTCCTTTCAATTGTCAGTTGTCAATGGGCAATTGTCAATGGTCAATTGCGGGAATCGGGCTTTCCCTGGGGTGGGGTAGGCTGGGGGCATGGGGATGTTTGGGACGGAGGAGATCGTGGGGCTGGTGGGGCTCGTGCTGGTGGGCCTGGCGGCGTTTGCGCTGGGCGGCTGGTGGGGCGTGGCCGGTCTGATGGGTGGGCTGATGATTGCCGGGGCGCTGGTGCTGGCGTTGGTCCGGGGCAGTGATAATAGGCGGCGGTGATCATGGGGTTTTTGCAAAGCATTTTTGGCACGAACGGGCGGCAGGCGAGCGAGCAGCGCAACTTTGACGCTGCGTTTCTGGGCGCCATCCGCGGCGGGTCGGTGTCGCCCAACCAGGCGGAGCGCATGGCGATGGTCTTTGCCTGCGTGCGGGTGCTGTCGGAGTCGGTGGCCATGCTGCCGCTGGTGCTCTATGAGCAGTTGCCCAATGGCGGGCGACAGCGCGCGCTGAGTCATCCGATCTATCCGCTGCTGAAGGATCTGCCAAACCCTGAGATGACGTCGGTCGAGCTGCGCATGGCGATGATGCGGCATCTGGCGCTTTATGGGAATGCGTACGCGCAGAAGATTCGCAGCGGCGGCGGCAAGCTGCTGGAGTTGTGGCCGTTGCGACCTGATCAGATGGAGATCAAGCGGGCGCCCGATGGGGCGCTTGTCTACGAGTACACGCTGGAGGATGGCAAGAAACAGTTTTTCCGGCAGGATGACGTGATGCATGTGCGGGGCATGTCCTCGGACGGGGTGACGGGGCTTTCGCCGATTGAGACGGCGCGGCGGGAGTTCCTGGCCTCCGATGCCCGGAGCGAGTATGCAGCGGCGTTCTATGAGAACGGCGCCCGGCCTGGTGGGGTGCTGAAGCATCCGGGGCGGTTGAGTGACACCGCGTATGGGCGCATCCGGGCGGCGTGGGAGAACCGGCACCAAGGTCCAGGGAATGCCAACCGCATCGCCATCTTAGAGGAAGGGATGGACTTCTCCGATGTGGCGATTCCGCAGAGCGATCAGCAGTTTATCGAGCAGGAGAAGTTGAGCGCCTCGCGCATTGCGGCGATCTTCCGGGTTCCGGCGCACATGGTCAACGATTTGGAGCGGGCGACGTTCTCGAACATCGAGGAGATGGGGCAGGAGTTCGTCGACTACACGTTGTCGCCGTGGTTCGTGGTGTGGGAGCAGGCGATCAGTCGCGACCTGCTGAAGCCGAACGAACGTTCCAGGTTCTATGCCAAGCACGTGGCGCAGGCGCTGCTGCGCGGCAATGCGGCCAGCCGCAGCCAGTTCTATGCCAACGGGCTGCAATGGGGCTATTTCTCCATCAACGATGTGCGGGCGCTGGAGGATCTGAATCCGGTAGCGGATGGGGATACCTATTTCGTGCCGATGAACATGGTGCCGCTGGAGGTGGCGGTTGGCGGGTCGATGGCAGGACCTGACGCAGAGGCGCAGGGGGCGCAGAGGGAACGCAGAGAAGAAGAGCATGGGCCGGGGTGTCCGTGTGGGCAGCACGAACGGGGCAAAAGCGAAATTTCTGCGCTTTTGACACGGGCTGATGACGGGCAGGAGTCGCTGCGCGTGAATCGGGTGGAGATGGCCCGGGCGCAGTTGCCGATTTTGGAGGAGATTGCCGGGCGGCTGGTGCGGCGTGAAACGAAGGACGTGCGGCGCCAGCTCGAGAAGAGCATGAAGAACCGGGGCGTCGATGAGTTCCGGGCGTGGCTGGAGGAGTTCTATGGCACGTTCGACGGGGTTGTGATCGACTTCTTCCGGGCGGCGATGTTGAGCTATGCGCGGCAGGCGATGCTGGCGGCGGCGACGGAGCTGGGCGAGAAGCCGAAGGGCTTGACGCAGGGGCTGCGGGAGTTCGCCAACGGCTATCTGGAGGCCATGGGCGCACAGTGGGCACGGTCGAGCCGGTTGCAGATTGAGGCGCTGCTGGATGAGGCGGCCACGGCGGGCACGGACCCGGCGGAGGCGGTGACGCAGCGGCTGGACGGCTGGGAAGAGACACGGCCGGGCAAGTTTGGCGACTCGCAGGCGTTCGAGGCGCTCAATGCGTTTGTGATCGCTTCGTATGGCAGCTATAGCATCACGGAGATCCGGTGGCTGGCGTCGGGCGAGTCATGCCCATACTGCCAGAGCCTGAGCGGACGTGTGGTGGGGATCGAGAAGTGGTTTGTGGAGGCGGGGTCGAGCATCAACGGCGGGGCGGACCTGCCGCCGATGCTGGTGCGGCGCAACACGCGGCACGGGCCGATCCATCGAGGTTGTGATTGTATCACTGTGGCGGTGAGGTAATTATGGAACGCAGGTTTTTTGCGGTTGAGGTGCGGGCGGAGGGCGAGGCGGCGCCGAAGATTGCCGGGTATGCGGCGGTGTTCGGGCAGCCGTCGGTGCTGCTGTATGGGCAGTTCCGCGAGGTGATCGAGCGGGGTGCGTTTGCGGGCGACCTGGCGGGCGATGTGCGGGCGCTGTGGAATCATGACACCAACATGCCGCTGGGGCGCACGAAGGCGGGCACGCTGGCGCTGGAGGAGGATGCTCACGGGCTGCGGGTGGAGATTGACCCGCCGGCGACGCAGTGGGGTCGGGATGCGGTGGAGAGTATCCGGCGCGGGGATGTGGATCAGATGTCGTTCGGCTTCGATGTGGTCGAGGATGAGTGGGACCAACACGACGACGGGACGCTGGTGCGCACGCTGCGCAAGGTGAAGTTATACGAGGTGAGCCCGGTGGTTTTTCCGGCTTACCCACAGACGGCGGTATCGGTGCGCGGCGGCGACGCTGCGTTGGGCGATATGCCAGCGATTCCCGAACGGTTCAGGGGAGCCGATGACGGGAGCGAGGCCGAGCGGGCGCAGAGGCGCACCGCGGTGAGGCGGCGCAGGCTGGCAGTGTTGAATCTGAAGCGATGACAAGATGACCGGGGACGGTCGAGGAGGTTGTAATGGAAGAGAATCTTTCGGCGCAGGTTGAACGGTTGGAAGAGAAAAAGGCGAACATCAATGCGCAGATGGCCAAATTGGTGGAAGCCGAGCAGATGAGCAACGAACAGGTCGAACGGTTCGACCAGTTGCAGAAGGAATTCGAGGCCGTGGACGCGCAGATCAAGCGCATTGGCACGGTGGCCTGGAACAAGCGGGCAGCCGAGGCGCCGGTGACGCGCGCCGTGAAGCCTACGCCGGGCGCTCCGGCTGTGATCGGGCGGCGTGGCGACAACGAGGCCAATGCCCTGTTCGCATGGGTGCGGCGTGGCGACCGTGGCGGCGTGAGTCATATGCTGGTCGACGAGGGTAGCATCGAGCTGCGTGCGTCGAATGACACGGATATGAACATCACCACGGCTGCCGACGGCGGCTATGTGGTGCCGACCGGGCACTATGGCCAGATCATTGCACGGCGCAACGAGGCCATGGTGGCGAGCCGTCTGCCGTTGCAGCAGTTCCAGGGTGAGGGCACGACGGTCAATGTGCCGGTGGATGCCGAAGACGACGGCGAGTTCGTGGTCACGTCGGAAGCATCGAACTTTGACCGGGACGCTCCGGCGCTTTCGCAGGTGGCGATGACGCTGGCCATGTACACGAAGAAGATCGAGTTGTCGTATCAGCTCATCGACGACGAGGGGTCGAATCTGATCCCGTGGCTGGGCAAATTCATCGGGCGCGGCATGGCGAAGACACACAACAATCTGCTGGTGACGGCCATTGCGGCCGGCGGTACGGCTGCTCTGACGTTCGACAGCGCCAGCACCATCGGCGCCTCGGAGATTCCAGAGCTTGTCTACAAGCTGCCGGACGGATACGAGGATGATTGTGCCTGGCTGATGTCACGCACGACTGAGGGGACGGTGCGCGGCCTGGTTGGCAACAACTGGCAATTCGTGCCGACGCCGATGGGCACATATGGCAACCGATCCGAGTTGTGGGGCTATCCCGTGTTGAACTCCGGCAAGGTGGCGGCCATTGCGGCGAGTGCGAAGTCTGTGTACTTCGGGAACTGGAACTTTGTCGGCCTGCGCGAGTCGCCCACGATGACCATGGTGCGTGATCCGTTCACGCTGGCAGGGTCCGGCCAGATCCGGCTGCTCTATCACTTCCGGGCGGTGTACAAGGTACTCCAGGCCGAGGCGATTCTGTACGGCACGCATCCGACGGCGTGATCGTAATGCGTGATCGTAATGCGTAATGCGTGAGGGGTTTTATGCGGCTGTTGGTCTATACGCCGACTTATGAGGACGGGCCATTGGCGGCGTGTGTTCAATCGATAGAGGGCCAGCAGTATGGGGGGCCATGGGAGTGGGTCATCGACGACGATGATCCATTCCCTGCTCCTGACCATCGCAATGTGCTGGCGAAGTATCAGCGGGCGCAGAAGATGGCGATCGACGGCGGCTATGATGCGCTGGTGACGGTGGAACACGATATGACGCTGCCGGCGGATGCGTTGCAGAAGATGGTGGATGCGCAGAAGCCGGTGGTGTATGGGGTGTATGTGTTGCGCCATGGGTCGCTGGTGCTCAATGCGTGGCGGGTCGAAGGGCGTAAGAACCTGGGGCAGAGCATCAGCATGTTTCCCGACGAGCTGGAGCGGGCGAAGGCGGCGGCGGGGTTGTGGCCGGTGAGCGGCTGCGGCTGGGGCTGCACGCTGATCCGGCGCGAGGTGCTGGAGCGGATTCCGTTCCACGATGGCGGCGGGCAGAACCATGCGGGCGACCTGGTGTTCGCGGTGGATTGCCTGCGCGCCGGCATCGAGGCGTGGGCGCACTTCGGGGTACTGTGCGGGCACGTGGAGGATGGGGTGGAGCTGCGGCCGTTTATCGGGCTGGGCGCCATCACAAAGATAAAAGCGGTGCAGACGTTCAACGGGCTGATGATGGGCTCCACGATGCACTTTGCGGAAGGCGAGATCTACCATATTCCGGGCCGGGCGGCGTCCGAGTGGGAGCGGGCCGGGCTGGTGATGGTGTTGGAGGATATTGCGCAATGAAATATGTGGCCTTGGCGGCGATCAATGCGCCGGTCGACGGGCAGGTGGTGCGGCTGGTGGTCGGGCAGGAGTTCGAGGCGCAGGTGGCGCCGATTGACCTGCTGCGGGCGGGGTATGCACGACCGGCGGTCGACTATCTTGGGACCGATGAGGGCACGGCAGCGGCGGTGCGTTCGACGGCGGTGGCGCCGAAGCGGAAGAAGAAGTAGGGGCGAGATGCCATTTTTGGAAGTGCTGACACGCTGCTATAAGCGGCCGACGTGGCTGGCAGAGAATCAGGAGTCGCTACGCAGGCAGAGCGATCCGGATTACGTGCAGACGCTGCTCGTGGATGACGTGGGCATTGGCGTGGCGAGGGCGAACGCACGGCTGGCGGATGTGGCGCCGATGCTGACGGGCGACTATGTGTGGGTGCTGGATGATGACGATCTCTGCACGTGCGAGACGCTGGTGGCGGATCTGAAGCGCATCACAGAGGCGTGCCGGTCGCGACCGGCGGCGGTGGTGGTGCGCATGGATCACGGGTTGCTCGGCATTCTGCCCGATGTTGATCGCTGGTGGGGAGTGATTCCGCCAGAGGGTTGCATCGGGGCGTCGGCGCTGGTGGTGCGGCGTGATGTGTTCGTGGCTTATGCCGATTGGTGGCGTACGCAGCGGTATGCGAGCGATTACGATTTTACGGCGGCGGTGATGCGGGGCGAACGTGACATTGTTTGGGTGGATATTGTGGCCAGCCGAGTGCAACGAATTTCGATCGGGCGACCGGAGGGGGTGTGATGTTGCAGTTGCGGACGTACACGGCGGCGACGGAAGAGCCGGTGAGCCTGGCGGAGATGAAGTTGCATCTGCGCGTTGACCACACGGAAGAGGATGCGATGATCGCCAGCCTGATCACGACGGCGCGCGAGCAGGTGGAGCTGGAAGCAAGGCGCACGCTGTGCACGGCGACGCTGGAGCAGCGGCTGGAGCGGTGGCCATGGGCGGGCGAGTTCGTGCTGTATCGGGGGCCGGTGCAGAGCATCACGTCGATTACCTATACGGATAAGGACGGCACGGGCGGCACGATGGCCAGCGGCGACTATGTGTTCTACAAGGAAACGGATCCGCCGATGCTGGTGCTGGCGCCCAATGCGGTATGGCCAGCGGTCGACCTGATGCCGGGATACTCGATCGCCATCCGCTACGTGGCGGGGTATGGGGCGGCGACGGCCGTGCCGCAGCGGTACAAGCAGGCGATCAAGTTGTTGGTTGGGCATTGGTACGAGAATCGTGAGCCGGTGGTGATCGGCACGATTGCGACGCAGATCCCGATGGCGGTGCGTGCGCTGCTCGATACTGACCGGGGAGGCTACTTCTGATGCGGGCCGGGTTGATACGGCGCCGGGTGACCGTGCAGCGGTACTCTTCGACGCCGAACGCGCTGGGCGAACAGATTGAGAGCTGGACGACGCTGTTCAGTGCGTGGGCAAGCGTGGAGGCGGTGACGGCCTCGGAGCGGTTCGCCAGCGGCAGCCAGCAGGAGCTGGCGACGATTACGCACCGCATTGTGCTGCGCCAGCGCAACGACAAGACGGTCGGGCCGCAGGATCGTATTTCGTTCAACGGGAAAACGTTTGACATCGAGTCGGCGGTAGACCCGGACGGGCGGCGGCGCGAGACGGTGTTGTTGTGCCGGGAATTGGTGGGTCTGTAGGATGCCGGCGGTACGCATCGAGATCGAGGGGATCGAACAGGTGGTGAAGGAGTTGCAGCGGCGCGGGCTCAATGTGCAGCGCGGGCTGGAGCTGGTGGCGACGGCGGGGGCGACGATCATCGAGCGGCAGGCGGCGGCGAATGCGGGCGGCGCCATCGGCGGGGAGATGATGCACGCGACGACGGCGAAGACGACGAACACGGTCGAGGTGTCGGTGGGGCCGTCAAAGAAGGCATGGTTCGCGCATTTTGTGGAGTTCGGGACACGGGCTCATCCGGTCAAGCCCAAAAAGCGTAAGGCGATGCAGATCGGCGACAAGTTTCGCATGCGGGCCAGCCATCCGGGCACGACGGAGCGGCCATTCTTACGGCCGGCGGTCGATATGCGGCGGGAAGAGGCGCAGGACGAAATGGGGAAGAAGGTGGCGGGGCTGATCGAGCGGTAGGTGATGGGGGTGTGGGGTGTTGGGGTCCGGGCTTGGGGTCCGGGCTTTTTGATTGGCGGGAATCGGGCTTTCCCTGGGGTGGGGTAGGCTGGGGGCATGAGTATCGAGGCGGCGCTGTACAGCAAGTTGACGGGCGATGCAGGCGTGGCTGCGCTGGTGGGGAACCGGGTCTATCCGATGCACATGCCGCAGGCGGGCACGCTGCCGGCGCTGGTATATGAGCGCATCAGCACGGTGCGGAACTATGCGCACAACGGGCAGCAGTCGCCGACGACGGTGCGGATGCAGGTCGACTCGATCGCCACGACGCTGGCCACGGCGCGCAGTTGTGCCGATGCGGTGTTGGCGGCGCTCTCGGGGTACGTGGGCACGGTGGGGACGGTGGACGTTCGGTCGTGCTTTGCGGACAACGAGATCAATCTGCCCGATGAAGAGACGGGGCTGGCAAGGGTTATTCAGGATTTTCTGATCACGTTCATGGAGGTTTAGGCAATGGCAGGTTTAGCTGCTTACGGGACAACTTTGTACATCGGCTCGGTGGCGAGCGGGACTGCTGTCGCCAACGTGACGAACATTTCGGGGCCGTCGCTGTCGACGGAGACGATCGATCTGACGGCGCACGATTCCGGGTCATCGTATCGGGAGATTGCGCCGACGTTCATCAGCGCGGGCGAGATTACGCTGGACATCAATTGGGACCCGGACGAGACGACGCACGGCGCAGGGGCAGGCGGGCTGATCAATATCTGGGAGAACAAGACGAAGCAGGCGTTTTCGCTGGAGTGGCCGGACGCGACGGCGACCACGAAGTGGAACTTCTCCGCCTATGTGACGGGCTTCGAGCCCGGTGCGCCTTACGATGACAAGTTGTCGGCGTCGGTGACGTTGATGATCGACGGAGCGATTACCTGGACGGGGAGCTGATTATGGCCTATCTGGGCAAGGCTGACATATTGGAGGCGTCGGATCTCCAATATGAGGATGTCGCCGTGCCGGAGTGGGGCGGCGTGGTGCGCGTGCGCGGGCTGACGGGCCGGGAGCGGGATGCGTTCGAGGCGGCGGTGGCCAGCACGAAGGGCAAGGACGTGAAGTTCAACCTTCAGAATGTGCGTGCGCGGCTGGTGGCGCTGTCGGTGGTGGACGGCGAGGGCGCCAGGATCTTCGATGAGCGGGACATCGGGGCGCTGGGCGAGAAGAGTGCGCAGGCGCTGGAGCGGGTGTTTCAGGTGTCGATGCGGCTCTCCGGCCTGACGCCAACCGACGTGAAGGATCTAACGGAAAATTTAGACGAAGGCCAGAGCGGCGATTCTACTTTAGGTTAGCTCTGGCCTTGGGCTGTACGGTCGACGAGCTGCTCGGGCGGGTATCCAGCCGGGAGTTGTCGGAGTGGATGGCGTACGCGCAGATCGAGCCGTTCGGCGAGAAGCGGGCGGATCTGCGCGCGGGGATTGTGGCGAGCACGATGGCGAACATTCACCGAGGGAAGCGCAAGCCGTTCAATCCAGAAGATTTTATGCCGGAATTTGAGCGGCAGGAGAAGGCGCCGGAAGAGATGCAGGCATTGCTAAAACAGATGTTCGGGGGGCGGTCGTGATGCGCGGCGTACTCGGCAGCCGGGCGAGCATCGGCGGCGTGTTGGCGCAGGGGCGTGGGGGTGCGGCGGCGCGTGATGGCGTGCTGGCGGCGCTGCGCGCGGCGGGGGTGCGGTAGTCAATGACTACGCTCAATTTGCAGGTGTCGACTGGCAACGACGATGGCAGCATTGACAATGCTGCGCTGTCGCCCGCGCTGACCAATAACCAATTAGATGTTGGCGACGTCAATGGCAACACGACGAGCGTAGCGGCGGCGCGTTTCACGGGCGTTACCATACCGGCTGCGGCGACGATTACGTCGGCGACGCTGACGGTGTATGGGTATTCTAGCTATAGCACCGGATCAACGATCTCGGTAATTGCGGCATGTCACGATACCGACAATGCGGCGGCGCTGGCGGCCACGTCCGGCAATTTCAACACGACGAACCGACCACGCACGACGGCAAACAGCGGGGCAAAGAATCTTGCTTCGGTGACGGCTGGGGCCGCCTACACGTTCGACATGACGAGCGCCGTGCAGGAGGTCGTCGACCGTGCCGGCTGGTCGAGCGGCAATGCTATTGTAGTGTTGATTGACAACAACGGAAGTTCGGCGTCCGAGTGGCAAGAACTCGAATCGTACAACCATAGTACGAGCCTCGCGCCAAAGTTGGATATTGTGTACACGACGGGCGGCGGAGGCATAACCGGCGCTGCGGCCATCACACAGGCGAGCCAGACGGTTGCGGCGGCCGGCGTGGTGGTCATCGTCGGCGCATCCAGCATGACGCAAGCGGGCCAGACGGTCAGTGCCGCGGGTAAGGTGGCGATCGTCGGCGCTGCGGCCATCACGCAGGACGGCCAGACGGTTGCGGCGGTTGGCGTGGTGGCGATTGCTGGCGCATCCAGCATGACGCAGGCGGGCCAGACGGTTGCGGCGGTTGGTGTGGTGGCGATTGCTGGCGCATCCAGCATGACGCAGGACGGCCAAACGGTTGCGGCGGCCGGTGTGGTGG
>WBZU01003068.1_pt1 | contig 11140 bp, 9 predicted proteins | sample 5204311 | NCBI WGS metagenome assembly WBZU01 (sample SAMN12344359, study PRJNA552823) | activated sludge metagenome | biome: Activated sludge suspended growth; feature: Nitrification reactor; material: Wastewater; isolation source: activated sludge from nitrification reactor of wastewater treatment... | reverse complement strand
CGAAGGAGCCGATGATCGGCCGGCCCTACTCGTTCGTGAACCCGCCCGGCGCGCCGCGGCACGAGTTCTACTTCGCGGTGGTGCCCGACGGCCCGCTCTCGCCGCGCCTCGCGGCGCTCGGGCCCGGCGACGCGCTCTGGCTGGGAGCGCGCGCGAACGGTTTCTTCTGCGTCTCCGAGGTGCCGCAGGCCGAGGCGCTCTGGTGCCTCGCGACCGGCACCGGCATCGGCCCGTTCCTGTCGATTCTGCGCACCGCCGAGCCGTGGGAGAGGTTCGGCCGGATCGTCCTCGTGCAAGCGGTCCGGGAGGCCGCCGAGCTCGCCTATCGCGACACGATCGAGGGCATCGAGCGCGAGCGCGCGGGCGTGTTCGCGTTCGTGCCGGTCGTGAGCCGCGAGGCGCATCCGGGCGCGCTGCCCGGGCGCATTCCCGCGCTGATCGCCGATGGCCGGCTCGAGGCGCGTGCCGGCGTGCCGCTCACCGCGGACAACGCGCACGCGATGCTGTGCGGCAACCCCGCGATGGTCGACGACGTGCAGGCGACGCTGGCGACGCGCGGCATGCGCCGGCACCGGCGGCGCGAGCCGGGGCACGTGACCGTCGAGACCTACTGGTAGCCGTTCCGGGGCGGGTCGGCGCGCGGGCGCGTCAGTCCGCCAGGCTCCGCGTCACGATCTCGGTCACGTCCGGCGAGAGCGCCGGCGCGGCCGCGATGCGCCGCAGCTCGACGCCGACGCGGTGGCGGCGCGGCTCCGGCAGCCGCCTCCAGAGCTCGAACGCGCTCGCGACGCGGGAGGCGAGCTGCGGGTTGACCGCGTCGAGCGCGAGCACCTGGTCGGCGACGAAGGCGTAGCCCGAGCCGTCGGCGGCGTGGAAGCGCGGGAAGTTCGAGAGCGCGAAGGCGCCGACCAGCGCGCGCACGCGGTTCGGGTTCCGCGCGTTGAAGCCCGGGTGCGACAGCAGCGATCGCACGCGCTGCAGCGTGCCCGGACGGCGGCTCGTCGCCTCGAGCGCGAACCACTTGTCGAGCACGAGCGGCTGGTCGCGCCAGCGCGCCTCGAAGCGCGCGAACAGGTCGTCGCGCTCGGCGGACGCGGAGTCGGTCAGCGCGGCCAGCGCGCCGATCGCGTCGGTCATGTTGTCGGCCGCCTCGAACTGCGCGACCGCGAACGCGCGCCCCTCGGCGTCGCCGCGCCCGGCGAGGTAGCGCAGGCAGACGTTCGCGAGCCGGCGCCGCGCGATCTGCGCCGCGACCGGCGCGTAGGGACCGGTGCGGGCCTGCGCGTGATACGCGCGCTCGAACCGGCCGGGCAGCGCGCGCGCGAGCTCGCGCACGACGAACGAGCGCGCGTGGTCGATGCCTTCGACGTCGATCACGGCGTCGCCCGCCGCCACGTACAGCGGGTCGGGGAGCGACAGCGCGAGCGCGACGAGCGCCGGGTCGCTCGCCCGGTCGTCGAGCAGCGCGGCGACGACGCGCAGGAGCCCGGGAGGCAGTGCGGGCGGCCGGCCGGCGCGCCGGCCGGCGGCGAGCGCGCGGATCGCGAGCGCCCAGGTCCGCTGCGCCGCGTCCCATCGGGAGTACGGGTCGCTGTCGTGCGCGGCGAGCAGCGCGAGCTCGTCGTCCGTGTAGTCGAACTCGACGCGGACCGGCGCCGAGTAGCCCCGCGCGAGCGAAGGCACGGGCGCGCGGGGCACGTCGACGAACGTGTACGCGCGCGCGGGCTCGTCGAGGTCGAGGACGCGCGTCGTCGCCGGCGGGCCCGCGTCGCCGGTCAGCGCGAGGTCGAGGTCGCGCCCGTCGGGCCCGACGAGCCCGACGGCGAACGGGATGTGGAACGGCAGCTTGGTCGGCTGCCCGGGCGTCGGGTCGGTGCGCTGCGCGAGCTCCAGCGTGTAGGTTCGCGCCACGGCATCGTAGCGGCCGCGCGCCGCGACGACGGGCGTGCCCGCCTGCGAGTACCAGCGCCGGAACCGCTCCAGGTCGACGCCCGACGCGTCCGCCATCGTCTGCACGAAGTCGTCGCAGGTCACGGCCTGGCCGTCGTGGCGCTCGAAGTAGAGGTCCATGCCGCGCCGGAAGCGCTCGGGCCCGAGCAGCGCGTGCTGCATGCGGATGACCTCGGCGCCCTTCTCGTAGACGGTCGCCGTGTAGAAGTTGTTGATCTCCTGGTACTCGTCGGGACGCACCGGGTGGGCCATCGGGCCGGCGTCCTCGGGCATCTGCAGGCGGCGCAGGTTCTGGACCGCCGAGATGCGCTCGACCGCGTGCGAGCCGCAGTCGCCGGAGAACTCCTGGTCGCGGAAGACCGTCAGGCCCTCCTTGAGCGAGAGCTGGAACCAGTCGCGGCAGGTGACCCGGTTGCCGGTCCAGTTGTGGAAGTACTCGTGGCCGACCACCGACTCGATCGCGCCGTAGTCGTCGTCGGTCGCGGTCTGCGGGTCCGCGAGCAGGAGCCGGCTGTTGAAGATGTTGAGGCCCTTGTTCTCCATCGCGCCGAAGTTGAAGTCGTCGGCGCAGAAGATCATGAAGCGGTCGAGGTCGTACTCGCGCCCGTAGCGCTCCTCGTCCCAGCGCATCGCGCGCTTGAGCGACTCCATCGCCCAGTGGCAGCGCGGTATGTTCGCGGCCGTCGAATGGATCGCGAGGTGCACGCGCCGGCCCGACCGCGTCGTGTACGTGTCGTCGAGCGACTGGAGGTCGCCCGCGACCAGCGCGAACAGGTACGACGGCTTCGGGTACGGGTCGTGCCAGGTGGCGAAGTGGCGGCCGCCGGGCAGGCCGCCGGCCGCGACGAGGTTGCCGTTCGACAGCAGCACCGGAAAGCGCGCGCGGTCGGCGCGCAGCGTGACCGTGTAGGTCGCGAGCACGTCGGGCCGGTCCGGGAAGCAGGTGATGCGGCGGAAGCCCTCGGCCTCGCACTGCGTGCAGAACACGCCCGACGAGACGTAGAGACCCTCGAGCGCCACGTTGCGCTCGGGAGCGATGCGCGAGCGCACGACGAGCGTGCCGGCGTCCGGCGCGCCCGGGATCGCGAGCGCGGCGGCGGTCACGATCGCCTCGGCCGGCGAGAGCGCGCGGCCGTCGAGCTCGACGCGGATGTTGTCCTGCTGCTCGCCATCGAGCACGAGCGGCGCGCGGCGGTCCTCGGCCGCGGCGGCCGGGTTGCGCCGGAACGCGAGCGTCGCCTTCACCTCGGTCGCCGCCGGCTCGAGGTCGAGCTCGAGCGCGACGCGATCGACGAGGAACGCGGGCGGACGATAGTCGAGGCGGCGCTTGACCGCAGCGGGGCCGTCGCGAGGGAGCATGGGGTCCTGGCCTGCGGAAAGACGGCCGCGCGCGCCGTCAGCGGACCTCGAGCAGCTCGACGTCGAACACGAGCGTCGCGTTGGGCGGAATGACCCCGCCGGCGCCGCGCGCCCCGTAGCCCATGTCGGCGGGAATGATCAGCGTGCGCTTGCCGCCGACCTTCATGCCCGCGACGCCCTCGTCCCAGCCGCGGATCACATGGCCCTGGCCCAGCGGGAAGACGAACGGATCGCGCCGGTCGAGCGAGCTGTCGAACTTCTTGCCCTTTCCGTCGGGCTGCGCCGGGTCGTAGAGCCACCCGGTGTAGTGGACGACGACCGGCCGCCCCTTGACAGCATCGGCGCCAGAGCCTTGTTTCGTATCGATTTTCTTGAGCGATGTCACGGTGGCATCCATCTTGCTGACTCCGGCAGCGGGGGAAGGGGCAGGGCTTTGCGCGTGCGGCGCGTCCGCCAGGGTCGCGGCGAGGACGGCGAGCGCGAGCGATCTCAGGAGGTGTCGAGGCATGTGCAGTTTCGGATTGGAAGGGCTGCCGCCCGGCGCAGCCGCGGCGCGCGCCGCGGCTCCGCTCGGGCGGGTCCGCCGCGAGGCCGGCCATTGTATCGGACCCTCGCCGCCGCGCTTTTGCGCGGAGGGTGGAAATCGTCTATAAATCGAGATTCCGTGCCGGATGCCGCAGGATTCGCTTCCGACCCGGCTCGCCGACTCCCTCCATGTTCGAATTCCTGACCACGAGCAAGGACACGACCGACCCGCTGGCGTCGGTCAGGTCCGTGTCGGCCTGGCTCCGCCAGCTGCCGGCGCTCGACGTCATCGGGCGCCAGCAGCACGTCATGCGGGCGTTCGACGGCATGCGCCTGTCGCGCAAGCCGATCGACCCGGCCCGGGTCCAGGCGATCCAGTTCCTCGACGCGTCGCTCGGCACCGACCGCCGCCAGCTGATCAAGCAGTACGTCGAGAACGTCGAGACGGGCCCCAAGCTCGCCGAGCGCCTGTGGCAGACGGTCTACGAGATGACGCACGGCTTCATGGCCGCCTACCAGGCCGCGCTCGAGGAAGGCCTGTCGCAGACCGGGAACGCGCGCTGGAAGCCGCTGGTCCCGTCGCTGTTCGCGCGCCACACGCACTATGCCGGCACCGACGCGAAGCTGCGCGTGTTCCGGTACGAGCGCTGGATCCCGGCGAAGTGGGCCGACCTGCACCGGTCGTTCCTGCGCGCCACCGAGCTCGGCGTCGAGCGCGTCCCGACCACGCTCGCCGGCGCCGCGCCGAACGCCACGGCGTGGACGATGGAGCAGGAGTACCTGTACACGCTGCTCGTCCACCAGCTCAACACCGGCAACATGACGCCCGGCGAGATCGACTGGGCGTGCTCGCAGCTTCGCGCGTGGAGCCGTCGCCTCGCGCTCGACGCGGTGCCGCGCTCGCCGGAAGGCTTCTTCGTCGACATCGCGGGCCGGACCGGGCTCCAGCGGCGCACCGGCAACGATTCCGGCTCGATGCTCCGTTACCTCGACACCTCGCCGCTCGCCGACCAGATCGTTCGCGCGATCGCCTCGCTGCGCCACGCGGAGTCGACCGACCTCGGGCCCGCCGCGCCGATCAACCAGCAGCGCATCGCGATCCTCGAGAAAGTGCGGCCGGCGGTCGCGCCCAACGTGCTCGCCGACCTGCGCCGCGATGCGCGCATCGCCTGCAAGGTATCGGCGCGCGTGCGCATCGGACTGGGCCGCATCTGCCACGAGCTCGCCACCCGGGACGTCGCCGACGCGGCGGCGGAGCAGGGCGGCGAGCAGATCGAGGTCTACGCGGTCGCCGACACGCGCCGCGCGCGGCGACCGGCGCACGACGAGAACGACTCGCTCGTCGCGAGCCTCGCGTCGTTCTCGGATCCGATGTGGCAGGTCAAGGATCGCAGCGTCGCAGGGCTGCGCATCGCGGCGTCGGGCGGCATCGGCCAGAGCCTCGCGCTCGGCGGGCTCGTCGCGGTGCGCCAGAGCGACGTGTCCGACTGGGTGCTGGGCGTCGTCCGACGGCTGAACAAGGTCAGCGTCGAAGAGGTCGAGGCGGGCGTCTCGATCATCGCGGAGCGCTTCGTGCCGGTGACGCTCTACACGAGGCGCGATCCGCGCGAGGACCTGGGCTTCGTCGTCAACGGCATCGACGTCGGCACGCTGGGCACCCGGTTCGAGGGCATCTACCTGCCGCCGCCGTCGCGCCCCGACAAGCCGCTCTCGGTCAAGACGCTGATCGTCCCGACCTCCGAATACTCGGACGGTCGCTCGGTCGTGCTGATGACCGGCCGCTCCGTCTACACGGTCGCGCTGCGCCACCTGGTCGAGCAGCGCGCCGAATGGAGCTGGGCGACGATCCAGATCCTCGAGAAGAAGGCCCGGGGGGGGATGTGATCCCCCCGAGGCGCGCGTTGCGCGCTTCCCAGCGGGGTCGTGTGCGCGACGAGGGGTCCCGAGCGCAGCTCGGGGATCGGCGCGCAAGGTTGCGATCCCCGCGGCGGCCGACACGCAAGCCGTCCATGGATCGTCGGTCGTGCTTGGCGCCGACGCAGCGTCAATCGAGCGGCCGGAACCGCAGCGTCAACGTGCGCGAGAAGTGTTCGGCTCGCTCGGGCCGCGGCAGCGGGCTCGACTTCATGATCGCGCGCGCCAGGGCGTCGTCGTAGGCCTTCACGCCGCTCGACTTGCGCAGTTGCGCGTCGAGGATCTCGCCGGTCGGCAGCTGCACGACCTCGAACACCGCTTCGGGATTGCCGGGCAGGTCGGGCGGCAGGATCACGTTGCCGCGGATCTTCGCCTGGATGCGCCGGATCCAGTCGGCCTGGGCGGCGGCGGCGGCCGTCGCCTCGGCCTGCGCCTTCGCGCGCGCCTGCGCGTCCGCGCGCGCCTTCGCCTCGGCCTGCGCGCGCTCGGTCGCCTCGCGCTCGGCTTCCGCGCGGATCGCGTCGGTCGCGCGCTGCTGGCGCTCGCGCGTCTCGGCGGCGCGCTTCTCGTCGGCCTTGCGCTTCTCGTCGGCGGCGCGCCGGTCCTCGGCCGCCTTCCTCTCGCGCTCGCGCTTCTCGGCCTCGGCCTTCTCGCGCGCCTTGCGCTCCTCCTGCGCCTTCGCCTTCTGCGCGATCTCGGCTTCGCGCGGATCCGCCTTCGGCGGAGGAGGAGGCGGCGGGGGCTCGGCCTTCGGCTCGGCCTTCGGCGGCGCGACGGGCGGCGGCGCGACGGGCGGCGGCGCGACCTTCTCCTCGGGCTCCGGCGCCTTGACTTTCGCGGGCGGCGCATAGAGCTCGGCGGTCACCGGCTGCGGCGGGCGGCTCTGCCAGCGCACCGACCAGACGAGCACACCGACGAACGCGACGTGGACGAGGATCGCGAGCGCGAGCGCGAGCTTCCGCCCGGGCCGGCGGCGGCCGTTCGCGGCCTCGGGCGCGCGTCGCTCGCCTCTCATCGGGACGCTACTGCGGGCTCCGCGCCAGCAGGCCGACCTTGCGCACGCCGTTGCGCTGGAGGACGTCCAGCACCGCGAGCACGTCCTCGTAGCGCGCCGCCTTGTCCGCGGCGATCACGACGCCCTGGTCGGGCGCGCGCGCCTGCTTCGCGACGACGCGCGCGACGAGCTCGTCGCGCGACACCTTGACGGCGGAGGTCCCGGGCGCACCCTGGTCGCGCAGCCACAGCGACTGGTCGTTGCGCAGCGTCACCTCGAGCGGCGCCACGGGCGCCGTGAGCTTCGCGCCCACCGACGGCAGCGCGATCTCGCCGGGCGAGATCAGCGGGGCCGTGACCATGAAGATCACGAGCAGCACCAGCATCACGTCGATGTAGGGCACGACGTTGATCTGGCTCATGCTCTTGCGGGGGCGGGGCATATCAGGGATCAGGGATCAGGCATCAGGCATCAGGCATCAGGCATCAGGCATCAGGCATCAGGGATCAGGGATCAGGCATCAGGCATCAGGCATCAGGCATCAGGGATCAGGGATCAGGGATCAGGGATCAGGCATCAGATGCCAGTGGCTGCAGCGGTCATGGTGGCGGCGCATCGAGCGCCGATGAGCGCATTCATGTTGAGAAGCAGGTTGACCAGATTCGGGCGATCGAGCGCCTCACCCGCGCTCGATGCGCGGCCCCTGGAAGCGCCGGCGCCTCTGTCATCTGATGCCTGATTCCTGATCCCTGATGCCTGATGCCTGATGCCTGTCACCCCTGCCGCTGCAGGATGTTGCTGAACTCCTCGATGAACGTCTCGTAGCGCGTCGCCAGCCGGTCGACGTCGTGCGTGTAGCGGTTGTACGCGACGACCGCCGGGATCGCGGCGAACAGGCCCATCGCGGTCGCGACGAGCGCCTCCGCGATGCCCGGCGCCACCTGCGCGAGCGTCGCCTGCGCGACGTTCGCGAGGCCCCGGAACGCGTTCATGATCCCCCACACGGTCCCGAACAGCCCGACGTAGGGCGACACCGAGCCGACGCTCGCGAGGCCCGCGAGATGCGCCTCGAGCGAGTCGATCTCGCGCTGGAACGCCGCGCGCATCGCGCGGCGCGCGGCGTCGAGCGTGAGCGTCGACGAGCTCCCCTGCCGGCGGTGCTTCGCGTACTCGCGGAACCCCGCCGTGAAGATGTGCTCGAGCCCGCCGCCATTGCGCGACTGCGACGCCTTCTGGTAGAGCTCGGCCAGGTCGCCGCCCTTCCAGAACTCGTCCTCGAAGCGGTCGGCGTCGCGCTTCGCGGCCGAGAGCTGGAACATCTTCTGGAAGATCTGCCACCAGCTCCAGAGCGACAGCGCCGCGAGCAGCGCCATCACCGCCTGGACGATGACCGAGGCGTTCGCGACCATCGCGACGAACGACAGGTCGGCGTGGACGTTCACGTCGGGTCCTCCATCAGGCGGGCGAGCTCGGGGGGGATGCGCGCGGGCTTCCAGCCGTCGCGCGCGAGGCACGCGAGGCGTACGAGGCCGTCGACCAGCACCTCGCCGCCGCGGCGCACGCTCTGGCGCGCGACGAACCGCGCCCGGCCGGCCGGCTCGAACGCGACGGTGGCCTCCAGCCGGTCGCCCAGCCGCGCGGCCCCCCTGAAGTCGATCTCGGCCCGCGTCACGACGAATACGACGCCGTGCGCGCGCTCGAGTTCCGCGAGCGGCATCCCGTGCGCGTCGAGCCACTCGGTGCGCGCGCGCTCCATGAACTTCAGGTAGTTCGCGTAGTAGACGACGCCGGCGGCGTCGGTGTCCTCGTAGTAGACGCGGACCGGGTACGCGAAGGGTCGGTCGCGCCCGCTCATTCGCCCGGGAACAGGTCGGCGGCGGCGCCCGGCGACGGCGGCGCGAATCCGAGCAGCCGCCAGGACTTCGCGGTCGCGACGCGGCCCCGCGGCGTGCGCTGCAGGAACCCCTGCTGGATCAGGAACGGTTCGAGCACGTCCTCGATGGTCTCGCGCTCCTCGCCGATCGCCGCGGCGAGGCTGTCGACGCCGACCGGGCCGCCGTCGAACTTCTCCACCACGGCCGACAGGAGCTTGCGGTCCATCACGTCGAGCCCCTGCGCGTCGACGTCGAGCATCGACAGCGCCGCGTCGGCGACGGAGCGGTCGACGCGGCCGGCGGCGCGCACCTCCGCGTAGTCGCGCACGCGGCGCAGCAGCCGGTTCGCGATGCGCGGCGTGCCGCGCGAGCGGCGCGCGATCTCGAGCGCGCCCTCGGCGTCGACCGGCACCGACATGAGCGCCGCGGACCGCGCGACGATGCGCGTGAGCTCGTCGGGCGTGTAGAACTCGAGGCGCGCGACGATGCCGAAGCGGTCGCGCAGCGGGTTCGTGAGCATGCCGGCGCGCGTCGTCGCGCCGACGAGCGTGAACGGCGGCAGGTCGAGCTTGACGCTGCGCGCGGCCGGCCCCTCGCCGATCATGATGTCGATCTGGAAATCCTCGAGCGCCGGGTAGAGGATCTCCTCGACGACCGGCGAGAGCCGGTGGATCTCGTCGATGAACAGCACGTCGCGCGGCTCGAGGTTGGTGAGCAGCGCCGCGAGGTCGCCGGGCCGCTCGAGCACCGGTCCCGAGGTCTGGCGCAGGTTGACGCCGAGCTCGTGCGCGATGATGTGGGAGAGCGTCGTCTTGCCGAGCCCCGGCGGCCCGAACAGCAGCACGTGGTCGAGCGATTCGGCGCGCCTGCGCGCCGCCTCGATGAAGATCGAGAGCTGGCCGCGGATCTTCTCCTGCCCGACGTACTCGTCGAGCATGCGCGGGCGCAGCGCGCGCTCGATCGCCTCCTCGCGCGTGTCCGCGGGCTTCGGCGTCACCACGCGCTGGAAGGCGTCGCTCTCGATCGTCATCGGCGCAGTCTAAACCGACTCGCGGACGGGCGCGCCGCCCGGAAGCGCGGGGGAACCGGGGAGCTTCCGGCGCCGCGACGGCATCGTCACGCCTTCGCGAGCCGCTTCAGCGCCTGCCGGATGCCGTCGGCGACCGCGATCCCCTCGGGCAGTTCCTTGACCGCCGCGACGGCTTCCTTGTCGCTGTAGCCCAGCGCGACGAGCGCGTTCAGGATGTCGGACGAGGCCGGCGCCGCGCGGTGCACGCCGACCGACGAGGCGAGGTCGGCGCCGAGCTTGTCCTTCATCTCGAGCAGGATGCGCTCGGCGGTCTTCTTGCCGATGCCCGGGATCTTCGTGAGCCGGCCGGATTCCTGCAGCGTCACCGCCTGCGCGAGCTCCGCGACCGACAGGCCGGAGAGCACCGCGAGCGCGATCTTCGCGCCGATGCCGCTGATGCGCGTCAGCAGGCGGAACGCGCGGCGCTCGTTCTCGGTGAGGAATCCGTAGAGCAGGTGCGCGTCCTCGCGCACGACGAGGTGGGTGTGCAGCATGACCTTCGAGCCCGCGTCGGGCAGGTGGTAGAAGGTGCTCATCGGCACGTCGACCTCGTAGCCGACGCCGTGCACGTCGACGAGGATCTGCGGCGGGTTCTTCTCGAGCAGGGTGCCGGTGAGGCGGCCGATCATCGTCGCGTCGCGGTCCGGTGGGGTGCGCGATTATCGCACGATCGTTCGACGGCGGCGCGCTTCAGCGGGGCAGGGCCGCGAGGATCGCGAGCGCCTCGTGGATCGACTCGACGACGAGCGGATCGGAGCGCAGCACCTCGGGCGAAGGCGGCTTCAGGTCCGGGATCACGATCGGGATCATGCCCGCGGCGATCGCGCCGAGCGCCCCGGCATCCGAGTCCTCGAGCACGACGCAATCCGACGGCGCGACGCGAAGGCGCGCGGCCGCCTCGACGAAGATGTCGGGGGCGGGCTTGCCCCGCGCGACCTCGTCACCGCCGACGAGCGCGTGGAGGCGCGCGGCCAGCGCGACCTGGGCGAGCTTCGCGAGCGCGCGCTCGCGGCGCGTCGACGTCGCGACCGCGCGCGCGATCCCCTCGGCGTCGAGCCACGCGAACAGCGCGTCGACGCCCGGCTTGAGCGCGAGACCCTCGCGCTCGACGATCGCGTCGTAGGCGGCGTGCCAGCCCGCCATCAGGCGGTCGGTCGGATAGTCGTCGCCGTGGTGCAGGGCGATCAGCGCACGGCAGTCGGCGAATCCGCGCCCGATCAGGCGGAAGGGCAGCGCCGGGTCGAATGCGAGCCCCAGCGCGGCCGCGGCGTCGCCCCAGGCGCGCGCGGCGAGCGGCTCGGTGTCGAGCAGTGTGCCGTCCATGTCGAGCACGATCGCGGCGGGACGGCGGGTGAGGTTCCCCCGAAGCTCGCTGCGCGAGCCGCCCCCCGAGGGGGCGCCGCGCCCTTGGGGCGGCCCGGCGGGCGCGGGGTTCCCCCGAAGCTCGCTGCGCGA
>WBZU01003067.1_pt1 | contig 11143 bp, 9 predicted proteins | sample 5204311 | NCBI WGS metagenome assembly WBZU01 (sample SAMN12344359, study PRJNA552823) | activated sludge metagenome | biome: Activated sludge suspended growth; feature: Nitrification reactor; material: Wastewater; isolation source: activated sludge from nitrification reactor of wastewater treatment... | reverse complement strand
ATGGCGGCTATTTGCGTAAAGCGCGCTGCGTTCGATTCACTGTCGATGGTCAGCAAAGGATGCGTGACTTTCAGCATGGTTTCGCCGACTGCCACACCAATGCGTTTTTCGCCAAAATCAAATGCCAGCACTGTGCCTGTCATGTCAGGGTAGCTGCGATCTAAGATGGGTAAATGGCTCTGGCTTAGCATTCAGGCATGTCCCGCCACTTCAGACAAATTGGCCAAATTTAGTCCCATCAGGCCCATCGCGCAGTCAAATTTCTCACTGTCGGGTTTATCAAAAATTAATGCATGAACCACTTCCGGGTTATTGATTTCTAAACTGAGCCATGCGTTCTGTGCCAGTTCATTTTCTAGCTGACCTGCTGTCCAGCCCGCATAGCCCAGGGCGATGAGCATTTTTTGCGGGCCTTTGTGTTGCGCAGTGGCCTTCAGGATGTCTTTCGAGGTGGTTAAAGCGACCGTGTTATTAACCACCATGGTTGAGTTGAACTCTTCATGCGGCGCAGCCATGATGTCGTGCAGAATAAAGCCGCGTTCAGTTTGCACCGGACCGCCAAAATGTACTGCTTCTTTGAGAATGGGCTGTGGCTCGGCTTCGATATGGATTTGCTGAAATAAATCGGCGACAGAGATATCGGCGCTGCGATTGATGATAACGCCCATGGCGCCATCCTGGTTGTGTGTGCAAATATAGGTGACGGTTTTAGAAAAATATGGGTCTGTCATGGCGGGCATCGCGATGAGAAACTGACCTGTAAGATTCATATTTTCCAATGTTGTTATTTTAACACAATTTTTATGGAGATTAATTCGCTTCGCTTTTTACTGGCTCCGCTGTTTCTCAGCTTCGTAGTATCCCGTGATGTCCAGACCGAATCCTACCATGCTCGGCATTTTACGCGGGGCGGCCATCAAGCGCATTTTGCGCACGCCTAAATCCAGCAAAATCTGCGAGCCGATGCCGTAGGTGCGCAACTCCTGATTGTAGCGAATCGGCTCATCAGCATGTTCAATGCGCATGATCAAATCGTCACCGGATTCACCATGATTGAGCAATACCATCACGCCGCAAGGCGCTTCAGATATAGTCTGCATGGCATTGAGCGCATTCCAGCTATGGGTACAGCTGGTGCTGTCGAGCAGATCGAATACCGAAAGCGGCTCATGCACGCGCACTAGCGTTTCAGCGTTGATGGAAGGAGTGCCTTTAACTAGCGCCAAGTGCGTTTCGTTGGCGATTTTGTCGCGATACGCTATCAAACGCATTTCTCCGTAAGGGGTGGCAACCATGCGCTCTGCGGCACGTTCGACAAGTTTTTCGGTTTCGCTTCGGTAGCGGATTAAATCGGCAATGGTACCGATTTTGATGTGATGCAGTTTGGCGATTTCCAGTAAGTCTGGCAGGCGTGCCATTTCGCCATCGTCTTTTAAAATCTCGCAAATCACACTGGCCGGCTCGCAGCCCGCAAGCGCTGCTAAATCACTGCCGGCCTCGGTATGTCCGGCGCGCACCAGTACCCCGCCATTTTGCGCAGCAAGCGGGAAAATATGGCCTGGGCTGACAAGGCTTTTTGCGTTGGCATTTTTAGCGACTGCAGCCTGGATCGTAGTCGCGCGGTCAGCAGCCGAAATGCCAGTCGTGACACCGGTTGCAGCCTCGATAGACACGGTAAAATTAGTCCCTAGGCGCGAATCGTTTTTTAGCACCATGGGAGGCAGATTAAGTTGTTTGCAGCGCGCTTCAGTCAGCGTCAGGCAAATCAGGCCACGTCCGTGTTTGGCCATAAAATTAATGTGTTCGGCAGTGGCAAATTCGGCCGCAATGACGAAATCGCCTTCATTCTCACGGTTTTCGTCGTCCACCAGAATAACCATCCTGCCGGATTTGATATCGGCGATAATTTCGGCAATAGGGCTAATTGAATTAAGCGACATTATCGTGCGTCCATTCTGTCATGCGCTCCACATAGCGGGCGATCAGATCAATTTCCAGATTCACGTGGTCGCCAACCTTCAAATGTTTGAAGGTTGTGTGGTCTAATGTATGTGGAATAATATTGATGGTAAAGACGTCTTGCGTGATGCTGTTTGCAGTGAGGCTCACGCCATCGACGCAAATCGAACCTTTTTTTGCGATGTATTTTGAAATTTCGTGCGGTGCGCGTACTGCCAGCAACCAACAGTCTCCAACCTGCTCAAAGCGCATGACTTCGCCTACGCCATCCACATGACCACTCACCAAATGCCCTCCTAGTCGGTCGCTCAGGCGTAAGGCTTTTTCCAAATTAACTGCTTGCTTGCAATTAAGGCCTGTTGTGACGCTTAATGTTTCTTTTGAAACGTGTACGTCAAAGTGTGTTTTGGTGGAATGGGTAATGGTTAAACAAATCCCGTTTACAGCAATGCTGTCGCCAATCCGCACATCATTTAACCCTAAATTGGCCGCCTGAATAGAGAGCTTAAGGTCTTCATCAAACGCTGTGATTGCATCAATATGGCCGATTGCCTGAATGATTCCGGTGAACATAAATGGTATTTTAACAGTATTAATAAAGTATTAATAAATGACGTTAATAAAAAGTGAAGTTAAAAAATGTTGGCATGCAGTTTGCAAAACATGAACTGTAATTAACTTTTTATTAAGCAGGTGCCCAAAATGTTATCAAACGTAATGCATAAAATTCAGTCGGCTTTACATCACCACGACATGCAAAAAAATCTTGGCTGGATGGACACGTTAACTGAAATGAATGGATTAGATGCCTTGAAAATGACAACGGCTCAATTGGCTAAAATTCAATTTGATTCCATCGAAGATATGGAGCGCAACATTGAACTGGTGCTGGAGATTGATAAAAAATCTTATCAAAATTCCAAGAAAATCACATATAAGTACTTGACTGTATTGAGATTAAATAAAACACTGGAAGCTGAACTGTACAATGTGGCCTATGCGTATCAAAGACAACTCTATGTGGCTTATACGCAATTTCTGGATTTATATCTGGGGCAGAATAAAATCGTTTTCAGCAATGAAAAAATAAATTTAATTTTGTGCCGCCATCTAAGTGCGACTTTTGCAATGGCAAAATGGCGCTATTTTGATGATCAGCCTGCACCCATTGGCACATGGGCAAATGTTTGTAAAGTCATCAAATGTGCTGAAAATTTGGCATTATTGAATACCAATCTATTTTTGTACGATCACCAAAAGAAAGAAACCAGCATTGCAACTTTATTGGAGCGGGGCTTCATGGTGGATACCTTGCATAAAGGTAACTACAGCCGCATACAAATTCAATTGACCGAACAAATCCTGAGAGTTTGGGCGACCAATCCATTGTTGCTTAACAAGTATAAGCAAGACCGGTTTCAGTTTTTTATCAATGTGGAAGGTGACAAAGGCCCGGAACGTATTCGTGCAGTTGAGAAGTTTGCAGATTACCGTTTTTGGAAAACGACGCGATTGATTGATAAGATCGAAGCTTATTTATGTGCTGTGGATACACAAAAGCCCTTGGCAGAGTTTGGACTGGAGAAAATGGCTTCGACAGATTCACTGGTTAAGTTGTTTAAAAAACTGCGTGTGGAATGGTGTGTTGAGGGCTACGAGCGTCAGCGCAGGAAAGAAGCCAGGAATAAAAGAAACATGCTGATTAATGTAAGCTATGGTCTGGAAGATATCTGCCGCAGATTAAATGCCGCAAAACCCAGGCTGGACACAAAACCAGTACAAAGAGATGCCTTTGGGTTTGAAATGAAGGTGGCCGCGCATCGCAGAGGCCAGCAGGCGCCGCAAGTTAATCAAGCCAGCCAGAATAAGCTTGGCAGCGAGAACTGGTGGCTGGTTGACGAAAGTGCCAGCGGTTTTGCAGTTGACTTGGGTAAAACCTATAGCAGTTGGATTGAGCCTGGCAAGCTGATAGGCTATACCACACCGGAAGACAAGAAGTTATTTGTCATTGCCGAAATCAGAAGCGTGAGAAAGCAGGCCAATGGTACTTACAGGGCAGGGCTGAAGGTGCTTGGATCCCATGGCGCTTCTGTTCAGGTTGGGCGTGTAGATCAAAGCAATTTTACTGAAGCGCTAAGCGGTTATTATGTAGATGAGGCAGAGGCTAATCTGAGCCAGTACAATACTTTTGCAGGGTTATTGCTGGGTGAGCAAGATGATAGCAAATCTCACAGGACTTCGTTGATTTTGCCGCGATGCGAATACAAGCGCGGCAGTAAATTCAGAATCAACATAGAAGGCGATGACAAAATAATGGAGATGGGTGCACCTTTGATGAAGCAACGTGAATGGGTGCGCGTGGCGTTGCCGATCTAAATTTTAACAATTTTCAATTCAGGTGGAATCTTGACAGCTTAAAAACTGCTAAGATTCCACTATGTCCGTATTTTCAAAACTTCCGTTCGAGCTGTTTGTAGGCTTGCGCTATTTACGCGCAAAACGCAAAAGCCACTTCACCACCTTTATTTCTATCACCAGTATGGTCGGCATCGCACTTGGTGTAGCGGTGCTTATTGTGGTGCTTTCAGTGATGAATGGTTTTGGTACAGAACTGCGGAGTCGCATTTTGGGCGTTGCCTCCCATTTGCAGATTACCGAGGGTAGCAATACGCTTTCTAACTGGCAATCAGTGATGCGTGAGGTTGATGGCATTCCGCATGTGGTAGCCGCAGCGCCCTTTGTTATGGCGCAGGGCATGCTATCTTTCGGGTCAGTCGCCCAAGGGACATTGGTGCGCGGCGTACTGCCGGATGCCGAAATGAAAGTAGCTGAATTTGCCGAAAAAATGAAAGTTGGCAAGTTGACCGATCTGCGCGCGGGTGAGTTTGGCATTATATTAGGCACTGATTTGGCCTATTCATTAGGGCTTACGGTGGGGGATAAAGTGATTCTGATGTCGCCTTCAGGCCAGGCAACGCCAGTAGGTACCATGCCCCGTATGAAACAATTTAAGCTGATAGGCTTGTTCGAGATGGGGTATCAGAGTTACGACTCAGGCCTGGCGCTGATTCATATGGAGGATGCGGCCAAGCTGTACCGTATGGAAGATAAGGTTTCCGGCTTAAGGTTAAAACTCGACGACCCATTTTTAACATCCGTTGTTGCGCCAGAAATAGCTTCCAGGTTAAGTGGTCAGGGTAATTATTATTTGAGCGACTGGGTGCAAGAAAACCCCAACTTTTTTCAAGCACTTAAAATGGAAAAGCGCATTATGTCCATCATAATGGTGCTGGTGGTAGCGGTGGCCGCATTTAATATTGTATCCACGTTAATTATGGCAGTGATCGACAAGCGCGCCGACATCGCGATTATGCGCACCTTTGGCGCCAGCCCGCATAGCATCATGAAGATTTTCATTATTCAGGGGGTGTTGATAGGTGTGATCGGCACACTATCAGGCGTCGGACTGGGAATCTTAATCGCGCTGAATGTTGATGTCATCGTGCCGTTTATTGAGCAGTTATTTAACACAAAATTTTTAGCTAAGGATGTTTATTACATTAGCGAAGTGCCTTCACAGTTGCTGTGGTCTGATGTCTCCGTAATTGCGCTTACTTCTTTTGCACTCAGCCTGCTGGCGACGCTTTACCCAAGTTATAAGGCCTCTCAAATTAATCCTGCCGAGGCGTTGAGATATGAGTAGCATTATCGCCTGCCAAAATCTATGCAAGACCTATACCGGCTTGGATGTGGCCGTGCTCAACGGTATTGATTTAAATATTGATAATGGTGAGCAAATCGCAATTGTAGGCGAGTCTGGGTCGGGCAAAAGTACACTGCTGCATTTGCTGGGTGGCCTGGATGCGCCTACCAGCGGCATCGTAGAATTGTCTGGAAAAAACCTGAGTCAGTTATCTGAGGCGCAAAAAGGTCAATTGCGCAACCAGTCACTGGGTTTCGTGTATCAGTTCCACCATTTACTGCCGGAATTCACGGCGATTGAAAATGTGGCTATGCCTTTGCTGATAAGGCGTCTGCCGCGTGAGCAGGCGCTCGAAAAGGCGCGACTGATGCTCGAAAAAGTAGGTTTGGCGCATCGCCTGGAGCATATGCCGGGCGAACTTTCAGGCGGCGAGCGGCAACGGGCCGCGCTGGCACGGGCTTTAGTTACAAAACCCGCATGCATATTGGCTGATGAGCCGACGGGCAATCTGGATCGTGTGACGGCGAACCAGGTATTTGATTTGTTGCTGGAGATTAATAAAGCGCAAAATACTAGCCTGATCGTGGTGACGCATGATTTGGGCCTGGCTGCAAAAATGCAGCGCCAGTATCGTTTAGAAGACGGCAAACTTAAATCAGTGCTTCCTTATCGTTGAATTAGATGATCAGCCTGTAAATGAGATGCGCGGCGCTAGGGTTTGTGTTTGGCGCTTGGTGGCTGCAACAGCAAGCTGTTTTACCTTCCCTGCAGGCCGCTCTGGTGCTTGTTCCCAGCATGCTGATTTTGTATGCGACAACTCGGTTTGCATTTACCGTTCGAAAAATAGCCATTTTTTTGTTTGCGGCACTGTTCGGTTTTTTCTGGGCAGCCACGTTTGCGACTATCCGCTTAAGCGATGAACTGCCTAAGGACTGGGAACAGAAAAGTATTGACATCATCGGCGTGGTGGCCACATTGCCGGAGGTGACCGAGCTTGGTGAGCGTTTTCAGTTCGATGTAGAAAAAGCGCTGACCACAGATGCACAAAAGGATGCGCGGGTTCCTGAGCACATCTCGCTTAATTATTATCGTGAAGTTGAGTCGGAAAAACCCGAAAACACAACCAGCCTTACTAACTATACTTACAATAATTTTTTCCATGCTGGCGAGCGCTGGCAATTCACGGTGCGATTAAAACGTCCGCACACCACTTATAACCCGCATGGTTTTGATTTTGAAGCCTGGGCGCTTGCAGAAAATATTCGCGCGACAGGTGCCATCCGTAATAAAAGCGGCTATAAAAAGCTGAATGATTTCGTATGGCGAGCCAGCTATTTAATTGAGCAAGCACGTGAGAAAATTGGCAACAAGATTATGCAAGCGCTAGTTAATCAGTCGTATGCAGGCGTGATTCGTGCCTTGGTAGTGGGTGATGACAGTCAGATTAGCCAGGCCGATTGGAACGTGTTTTTACGCACTGGCGTAAATCATTTAATGAGCATTTCCGGCTTGCATATCACCATGCTGGCGGGTTTGGCTTTTGCCATTGCCGCTTTTGTGTGGCGCCGATTCCCCACGCTGGTCATGCGTATGCCGACGCGCAAAGCGGCCACGCTGTTTGGACTTTTTATAGCTGTTTTGTACGCGTTGTTGGCTGGCATGTCGGTGCCAACACAGCGTACACTATTCATGTTGATTACTTTTGCTTTAGCGTTGTTGTTTGGTCGAAATTTGGCAATTTCACGCGCGCTGGCAATTGCCTTGATGGTAGTGGTTTTGCTAGATCCGTGGGCCGTGATGGCCCCTGGGTTTTGGCTTTCCTTTTCGGCAGTGACGTTGATTGCTTACGTTTCAGTGGGCAGGTTAGCGGCACAGCACTGGTTAAAAGAAGCCGTCAATACGCAGTGGGCGATTACACTTGGTTTGCTGCCGTTGCTGATTATCATGTTTGGTCAGGTGTCTATTGTTTCGCCGCTCGCCAATGCATTCGCTATACCGGTCATTAGTTTACTTGTGGTGCCTTTGGCCATTTTGGGCAGCTTGCTATCGGTGGATTTTATTTTGCAGGCAGCGCATTCCGTTCTGGAGGTTTGTATGCAAGGCTTAAATTGGCTCGCAGGTTTTCCAATAGCCACATGGCAGCAAGCTGCGCCTCCAGTTTGGGCGCTGATTTCAGCGATATTAGGCATGTGCTGGCTGTTATTGCCACGTGGGTTTCCACAGCGCTGGCTGGGTCTGGTACTGTTTCTGCCGATGTTTTTAGTAAAGCCAACGCGGCCTGTTGAAGGAGAAATGCGAGTTGCGGTGCTGGATGTTGGCCAAGGGTTGGCCACCGTGGTTCAAACTAAAAATCATACCCTGCTTTATGATGCAGGACCTCGCTACTCTGCACAAAGTGATGCTGGTAGCAGAATCATTACCCCATTTTTGCGCGGTGAAGGCGTCAAAAAACTGGATGGCTTTATTGTCAGCCATGATGACGTAGATCACAGCGGCGGCGCGGGTTCTGTGCTGGCGCAATGGCCTGTGGATTGGCTGGCAAGCTCGTTCGATTTGTCTGAAATCGGTAAGTCATCAAAGCGGATGAAATGTTTTGCGGGCCAGCATTGGCAGTGGGACGAGGTAGATTTTGAAGTGCTTTCCCCAAGTTGGGACAGTTATGAGGACGATAACCTTACTGACAACAACAGAAGTTGCGTAGTGAAAATCAGCAGCAGGTTTGGCAGCCTGTTGCTTGCCGGCGATATTGAGGTTGCGGCAGAATCGACCTTGCTGCAAGCCAACATCCATAAACTTGCTAGTGATGTGCTGATCGCTCCACATCATGGCAGCAAAACCTCATCCACACCTGAATTTTTAGCTGCGGTGGCTGCAAAACACGCCATTTTTACCGTGGGCTACCTGAACCGGTTTAAGCATCCCAAGCCATTGATTGCCGAGCGTTATGAGAAAAGCGGTGCTTTGTTATACCGCTCTGACTATCATGGTGCGCTGCAAATTGATTTTACGCACAACAATTCCATCAAAATCGAAGCCTGGCGTCAAAGCCAGCCTAGATATTGGCACGATAAATACTAAGGAATGTGCTAAACCAACCTTAAAAATTAGCAAATTGGAACTTGCCGAAATTCGCGCTTCCAGCTAAAGTAGCGGGAGTTTTTGAATACTTAAGGAGTGTTGCTGTGTGGGAAATTATTCAGGCCGCAGGTTGGCCAATTTGGCCGCTAATCATTGCGTCCGTCGTCGCACTGGCGATTATTGGCGAACGTTCTTGGGCGCTACGCTCTGAGGTGGTTGCGCCTGCAAACTTGTTGCCTGAGGTACAAAAGTGGCTGGGACAGGGCGGCGTGACTAAGGAAACGCTAGGAAAACTTGAACAGCATTCTTTGTTGGGCCAAGTATTTGCGAGTGCATTGTTTAATTCTAAAAACTCACGCGAAATAACCAAAGAGGCGATCGAGGAAACCGGACGTGCTGTGGCGCATAAACTGGACCGCTATCTGCCTACATTAGGCACAATTGCTACAGTGGCGCCGTTATTGGGTCTGCTGGGCACGGTAATCGGCATGGTGGAGTTGTTTGGTTCATTTACGACCAGTGGTCACGATGTCGCACAATTTGCGCGCGGCATTTCAGTGGCGCTTTACAACACCGCTGCTGGCATTGTGGTGGCAGTTCCTGCCATGATCTCCTATCGTTATTTCCGTAGTAAAGTAGATGACTTGTTGGTGGATATGGAGCAACAGGCGATCAAGCTGGTTGAAATTTTACATGGCGAGAGAAAATAACCATGAATTTTCAACGTGGTAAACGCAACGAAGAACTCGAGATGAATCTCGTGCCTTTAATTGACGTGTTACTGGTGATTATCATCTTTTTGGTAGTAAGCGCGACCTTTTCACGCACCAGCGAGCTGCAGATCAATTTGCCAACCGCCGAAGCGAGTAGCCCTGCCGATAAGCCGCTTGTGATTACGGTCGAAGTAGATGCAACAGGGCGCTACATGGTGAATGGTAATGAAGTTGCCGGCAAAGACGTCGCAACTATTGCCAGTGCGCTCACTAAAGCTGCAGGCAATGGCAAAGAGCCCACTATCGTGATTAACGCAGATGCAAATGCAACGCATCAGTCTGTAATTAACGTGATGGAAGCTGCTCGTCAGGCCAGCTATACCCATATTACTTTTGCGACTCAAATTGGGCCTGGCTCTTAAATTTCATTGATTACTTTTTATCTTAGTTCGACGTCCAGATTTGGATGCTAAAGTCAATGTCGAAATCATCACGTAATAAAGAAAATCCGGTACACGTTACAAATGCGAAGATGCTGTATTTGCGGCTATTCCGTTATGCTTGGCGATACAAGGCTTTTTTTGCTATCAGCATTATTTCAATTGCCATTTTATCTGCAAGCAATACCGCTTTTCTGGCAGTAATCAAGCAAGTGACAGATGAGGGGTTCGTTAAAAAAACTCCCGACAAAGCAGTGTATTTGCCACTAATATTATTTGTCTTGATGACAATAAGGGGTCTGGCCAGCTTTGTGTCTAATTATAGTATGCGCTATGTAGCGCGCCATGTGGTTGCAGCTCTACGTCAGGAAGCTTTCGCTCGCCTTATGCAGTTACCCGTTCCATTTTTTGATTCCAGTTCGGCAGGAATGCTGGTTTCCAAGCTGACGTTTGATGCTGAGCGATTGTCTATGGTCACTACTCGCGTTGCACTCAATGTGGTGCGAGACGCATTAACCGCGTTGGGTGTAGTGTGCTACATGCTGTATCTAGATTGGCGGCTCACCATGATATTTGCGTTGGTCGCGCCATTAATGGGCTTATATCTGCGCAGAACCACACCTAAATTACGAAGTGGGGCAAAGCTGGTGCAGCATACCGTTGGTGAAATGACCAAGGCGGCCGAGGAGGCAATTGCTGGGCAGCGTATTGTCAAAATTTTTGGCGCAACTGATTATGAATATGACCGATTTTCTAAGGTTGTGATTAAAAACCGCACCACCGAAATGAGGCAGACACGTATAGCAGGGTTAAACAGTCTGGTTGTGGAAGTGCTGGCAGCCGTAGCTTTGGGTTTAGTAGTGTATTACTCGGTCGGTCGCTTTACTGCAGGCGAGTTCGCGGCATTTGTAGGTGCGTTGCTTATGTTGATTTCCCCTATCAAGCATCTTACTGCAGCGAATGAAGACCTACAGATAGGGTTGGCTGCAGCGCAAAGCGTGTTTGATGTGATTGACACTCCCACAGAAATCAATGAAGGCGAAAAGCAGGTTGTGCGTGCTCGTGGCGAGATTGAATTTAAGAATGTGAGTTTGCGCTACGATAACGCCAAAAAACCCGCGTTAAATAATTTGAGTTTTACTATACAGCCGGGAGAAAAAGTGGCGCTAGTAGGGCGTTCTGGCGGTGGAAAAACTACCCTGGTCAATCTATTACCGCGCTTTTATGAATTGCAGCAAGGCTTGGTGCTG
>WBZU01003064.1_pt1 | contig 11149 bp, 11 predicted proteins | sample 5204311 | NCBI WGS metagenome assembly WBZU01 (sample SAMN12344359, study PRJNA552823) | activated sludge metagenome | biome: Activated sludge suspended growth; feature: Nitrification reactor; material: Wastewater; isolation source: activated sludge from nitrification reactor of wastewater... | reverse complement strand
CGCAACGGACTCTACCGGCGCTATTTTGGCCGCGTGCTGAATGGCTGAGCCACGGCTGGCCAACGCCGGCGGAGCGCTGCCGCCCGACGACCCGTATTACGTCGAACGCGCGGCCGACGGGCAACTGCTCGAGCTATGCCGCGCGGGCTCCTTCTGCTACGTCCTCAGCTCGCGCCAGATGGGCAAATCGAGCCTCGTGGCGCGCGCCTCACAGGCCCTGCGCGACGAGGGAACGACGATCGCCGTCCTCGACCTGTCGTCGTCCGGCACCACCTCAGGCAGCGATGCCGAGCGCTGGTACCTCAGCGTTCTCGACCGTATCGAAGCGGCCTGCGCGCCGGCGACCGATCTCTACGACTGGTGGGATCGGCACCGCCGCACGCTGACCCTCGGCGACGGCTTCGTCGCCTATTTCCGCGAAGTCGTCCTGCCGGAAACTGCCGGTCGCATCGTCGTCTTCGTCGACGAAATCGATTCGACGCTCGGACTCGATTTCACCGACGACTTCTTCGCCGCCATCCGGGCGATGCACAACCTGCGCGCCATCGAGCCCGCTTTCGCCCGCCTATCGTTCGCGCTGATCGGCGTCGCGACGCCGGCCGAGCTGATCCAGGACCCCTTGCACACCCCGTTCAACATCGGCGTTCGCGTCGAACTGAACGATTTCGAGCCGGAGCAGGCGCGACCGCTGGTCGCCGCCATCGGCCTGCCGGAGGACGACGTGCCGCGCGTCCTGCAACGGGTGCTGTACTGGACCGGCGGCCAGCCTTTCCTGACGCGCAAGCTGTGCGGTCTGCTGGTCGGCCAGCCGAGCGCCGACGCCGACATCGACCGGTTGGCGCGCCGCTCGCTGCTCGGCGAGCAGGCCAAGGGCGACCCGCATTTCCAGTTCATCGCCAACTACCTGATGCGAGCGCCGAAGGAGCAGCGCGGCGCCTTGTTCGAAAGCTGTTCCGCGCTGCTGGCCGAAAGGCCGCTGGCCTGCGACGACCAGTCGCCGGTACACAACCGGATCCGCCTCGCCGGCCTCGCCAAACGGGTCGATGGCCGGCTGGTCATGCGCAATGCGCTCTATCGCGAGCACTTCGGCCGGGAATGGGTGAGACAGAACCGTCCGACGTTCTGGACGGCGGTCAACAAGAGGCTTGCCGGCTTCACCGTGCTCGCTGTGGTGGTGGCCCTGGTGATGGCTTACTTGTGGCGGGATGGGCAGTACAACCTCAAGCGGGCCGAAATGGCTGAAGGCTCGCTCAGGAAAACCAATCAGACACTCGAGGAGACCAATCAGAAGCTCAAGGAGAATGTTCAGGCGCTTCTCGAGGAGCAGGAAGCCAAAGAAAAGGCTTTGCAGGAGGCTAAGGAGAATGCTGATGATGCAAACATTGCGAAGCAGAAAGCCGAGGAAGCCACCCGTCGCGAAAGTCGTTCGAAGCTGGAAGCTCAAGAGCTGCAGAAGACCTCCGAGAACGACGCCCGCAAGGCACGTGCCGGCGAGCTGGCCACCGCTGCGGAATCGCGGCGCGCACTGGGCGCGCACGACACGAGCCTGCTGCTGGCGCGCGCCGCGCTAAGGGTGAGCGCCACGCCGACGGTCCTCGAAGCGGCGTTCCGAGCCGAGGATCTGCTGCCGGCCCGCGCCGCGCTGCGCGGCCACGGCGGTAGGGTATCGAGTGCCGCCTTCAGCCCCGACGGGCGGCGCATCGTCACCGCCAGTTGGGACCAGACCGCGCGCCTGTGGGATGTCTCGGTCACGATGCTCGATGCGTCCGCTCTCGGGGCTTTGCTCGACGACCGCATCCGCAATCTCGGCATCCGCTTCTCAAGCGACGAGTGTGCGCTCTACTTCTCTTCGGGCATCGGCCCGCAGCCCGAAGAGTGCCGCGCGCCCCGCTCGCCGCGAACCGTGACGCCTGCCCGCTCCGGCAAGCGCCAAGCGCCCCGCGACGGCACGGGTACGCCATGACCGGCTGCGGACGGCCCGCCGCGCTCCGGCGGCCGGCCTGAAGCCTCTGGAAGCTCTCCTGACCTGGCGGCAATCGCCACGACCGCGCGCCAGTAGCCGCGACGCCGCACGAGACTTCGCACCCAGCGACCGAAGCAGTCCGGCTTCTCGCCAGGGCCGCTGAGCACAGCCCGCGCGCCCATGATGAGATGACCGCGCAGACAGGCATCACCGGCCTGGGTGATTCGCCCCAGCTGCGCCTTGCCACCACTGCTGAATTGCCCCGGCGCCAGGCCAATCCAGGCCACGACCTGTCGGTCGTTCTGGAAGTCGTGACCGTTACCGATGCTGGCCAGCAGGGCGTTGGCCGTAATCGGTCCAGTACCCTGCCGCTTCATCAGGCGTTTGCTGCGCGCTTCGTCGCGCACTGCCTGGCCGATGAGCCGGTCGTACTCCTCGATCCGCTGATCGAGTAGGTCGGCCAGGGCCAGCAGGTCACCGACGCACGGGTTGGCGTAGCCCGGCAGGTCTTCGAGGCAGGCACCGATGGCGCGCCTCAGGCAGGCAACCTTCTGTGACAGAACACTGCCGAATTCGGCGACCGGGACGAACCGCCTGGCCGGCCGGCTGACGGCTTCACCGGTAGCCGCGGCGTCAGTTGCGTCGTTCTTGCCACGCTTTCCGCTCATCCGGTAGGGAGTGACGAACTTGGGGGCCATCCGTTTGACGGGGTGACCGTACTGCCGGAACTGCCTCGCCCAGGGGTGTGCGCCCGAACAGGCTTCCATGCCGATCACGCACGCTGGCAGTTACGCAATCAACGCCCGCAAGTGCCCCCTCGGCACCTTCGGCTTGACCAGTACCGCCTGGCCATTATTATCAACACCGTGCACCGCAAAAACGTTCTTGGCAAAATCGATTCCTGCCCTTACCATGCTCATGGACTTCCCCTTCCGTGGTCTTGATGTGACGTCGAAATCTCATCATCGCACTCGTTGCCGTTCGCGGCTTCGGCCGCAGCCTCTGAACGGGGAAGACCTTTTCATTCGTTGGGCGTCATTATGAATGGCGCACTTGAGGCCGAGGGCGATTGGCTGGTCGCACAAGGGAAGCGAAGCAAAGCTCTGTTTCTGGCCGCTTTGATGCACGAACTCACTATCGCTGGTCGAAATAGCTACCGCGTTGCAACAGACGAACTGGAGAAGCCATCGCAGCTCCGCAAGGTCAACGAAATTCAACATCGGGTTGCCGCTTGCCTACGCCAAGTGCTGTCCGACCAACCCAACGAGAGCTTCCAGCGATCAATTGCCAGGTGGGTACTTGAGCAACCGGACATGGAACTACAGAGCCTCATGGCGCACGCATGGTACGGCGCGAAGAACCAAATCTCATGAATCGCCTGACGCCCAACTCCTCCGTCAACCAGATCGCCTGCCAGCTGCGCTGGCAGGTTCGCTCCGGTCTTCGGCCTCCACCGACCGGTTACGTCGAACATTAGCCGACAAAATTTCACTATGCTGCAACGCTTGATCTCGTACTGGGTATACGGCGGCGTACTTGCCGGAATCCTGTTGCTCGTGTTGTCCCCGCTGCTGGTTGCCGGCTGGTCTACGCCGCTCGCAGCCACCTTCCTGCTCCTGCCGGCGTACATGGTTCACCAGTACGAGGAGCACGATCATGATCGGTTCCGTCTGTTCTTCAACGAGACGATCGGAAAAGGGCTTGACGTTCTTTCCCCGCTGGCAGTCTTCATCACGAATGTCCCCGGCGTATGGGGAGTCATTGCGTTGTCCCTGTACGGCGCCATGTCGTTCAGCCTTGGGTGGGCGCTCGTTGCGGTGTACCTCGTGCTGATCAATGCAGTTGTGCACATCGTGCATGCCATCATCTTCAGGCGCTACAACCCCGGGCTCTGCACAGCACTGGTCGTGTTTCTGCCGTTGGGAGTGGTCACGCTTGTATTGATCGATCGTGCGGGTGGAGGGTCAATAATGAGTCACGTTGTTGGTCTCATCACCGCAGTTGCCATTCACGCGGCAATCCTGCTGCATGTCCGCCGTAAGTTGCGGGTTCTGCAGCGGATTCAAGGGGCAGGCGCAGCTTGACCGCCAATCCTTCCATCGAGCAAACCTCTTTCAGCCGGCTTCGCCGCCTGAATGCCGCCGCTCATGTCAAACGTTGGGGCTCGCAATGAAACACTGCATCGCGATCTTCTTCCTTCTAGTACCTCCTCCGAGTGCTTTGGCTGGGAGCTGCCCTGCCGCTCCTGTCGAGATCGAGAAGGCCATTCGCCAGCACATCGTCACGCTGCGGGCTGTCGAATATTGTGCAGCACGAACCGTGAAGAACGAGGGAGGCATCACTGTCGCCATCTATACGGCTGAAGGGGCTTGCGCGAGCCTGAGTTCTCAAGCGAAACCTGGCACCTGCTCAAACAACTGGGTTCGCTACATGATTGCGCTTTCCAGCCAACCAGTCACAGCGCCCGTCGAAGTAGGTGGAAAGGGCGGCTTGAATGACACGGGGGTCAAGATCTCAGAGGGGATCATTGAGGTCAATGGCTTGTCGCCTGGCCCCAACGATCCACTGTGCTGTCCGTCGGTGCCGGAAACCAAAAGGTTCAAGCTTTCCCCATCCGGCCTTGGCCAGGTTCGGCCGTGAACGCGGACCACAACCCATCAATCCACCGGACGCGGCGCGATGAAGCCAGGCAGTGCCAGTCGTCAGCGCGCTGATGTCAAGGTTCTCGACGGCGTTACTACAAACGGTCATGGATGCGGCTTCCTGCCGCAAACCCGGATGCAGGACGCGTGGCAGCGGGCTCCATTCGTGAGGCCGCATTGAAACCGCTCTTTCAGTCATCGTGGAGCCGCGCGTGGCACGGGTTGCGGGCACAAGGCGACGGCTTGGCCCTACGCAACGCAGTCTTGGCAGCGTACGCCGAACCTCACCGCCGGTACCACACGGCCCAGCACCTCGAAGAGTGCCTGAGCTTGTTCGAATCAGTCCGAGACGCACCCGATCGGCCGGCTGAAGTTGAGATGGCGCTCTGGTTTCATGACGCCGTCTACGAACTGCAGGGCGGCGAGAACGAAGCTCGCAGTGCCGCCTGGGTCCGAGAAGAACTACTGAAGGCCGGCGTCGCACTCGGAACTGCCGCCACAGTCCATGACCTGGTCCTGGTTACCAGGCACACGGCAGCGCCGCGAACGCGAGACGAATGTGTCCTGGTCGACATTGATCTGGCGATCCTGGGGGCTTCCGAGCCAAGATTCGTCGAGTACGAGCGCCAGATTCGCGAGGAGTATGCGCAGGTGCCCGAGCGGCTGTTTCGCCTGAAGCGGCAGGAGATCCTCCAATCGTTCCTCGACCGCTCGAAGATCTACAGCACACCCAGCCTGCATCAGCAGCTTGAAGCACGCGCCAGGACCAATCTGACCCACGCAGTGGCAGCCAATGCGGCCTAACCCCTCGTTCAACCCCCGACCCGCTACGGCAAGCCTTGTCAGACCGGGCAGCGCCAGCGGTACTATCGTCGCCACCCGGCCTGACAAGGCTCGTCTCTGCGGTCGGGGTCACCAACAAAAATCTCGCCACACTCCCATTTCCAATGGTCGTTCTTGTTGCGGTCAGTAATCACATGGAAGCACTGAGGCTATTGATATCCGGGGGGTCAAGGTGTTCCTGGCCACTATTCAGCCCGGTCAGGCAATCAGGGTCGGAGAAGAGTGACGAACTTCGAGAGACTCTGCCTGGTTGAAAAGCGTCCTTCGGAATCACCGAGGCTAAGCTGCCTGCGCGACCTCGACAAGGGGGACGGCGCAAGTTACGCTAACGTCAGCTCGGGATAACGAAGCCGGAAAAGTGGCGCTAACGCCGTGTAACAGGTCAGCCGCCGCGAGGAAACGCCTGCTGGCAGCAATCTGTCGCGCAATCGCGGCGACGGGCAGCGTCAATCACCGCGCCGGACGACGCCTGCGCCCGATCGATCTGCGTCTCGGCCTCCGACGGCAACGAGCACTTTGCGAGCTTCTCGAATCGCGATGCCGATCTGACCGATCTCGTCGCCGACGGCGTGGACATTGCCTACGGCCGCAGCGTCGTTTCCGGCGCGAGCTTCAGCGCACCCGCTCGTCGCCCGCGATCGCTGCAGTGAAGGACGCATTCCAGGCCACGTACGGTCGCGAACTGTCGGTCAACGAGGCGATGGACCTGCTGCAGGCGACCGGCGACCCGATGAGCCTCAGCGGTGAAATCCGCAGTACGAGTTCCGAGGCCGGGGCCGGCTACGTCCAGATCGACCTCGTCGGTGCGCTGAATACTTTGCTCGACACCGCTGCTCTCGCTGCCCTCGGAATCCCCGTCTGAGCGCTGGTGAAGAAATCGTCGCGCAGGTCGAGCTGGACGGCGCGAGCGAACGACGGGAGCCATCAATCGGACCAGCGAGGGCGCAGGCGGGGTTTCGCGCCACCCGCAGCGCGCCGCCGGAGCCGGCCAGCTGTGCTGGCCGTGGACGCAAGCGAGTAGGCGCAGATCGGCCACTCAATGGATGTATTCACAAGCTCTGACGCCCGCGTGCAGCAAGCGGGGCCGCGTCAGAGTCCGCCGGCTGGCCCCTGACCTGGCCCCCGGTCGAGGGCAGCGGTCCACTGCGCGGCAGCAAAGCTCGCCGGGTGCCGCGCCCGCAGTCCAGCGAAGCGCCCGACGATCTCGCGCGTAGCTTGCGACATCCGGTCGTACAGCGTCTGCTCAGCGGACGCACCCAGGTGCAATGCTCGCGCGTCGTCGGCGGCCAACGGCGTCCCCGTGGCCAGCGCCCAGAAGACATGGTGGCAGTTCGTCTGCGACTCGTGTGCAAACAGATAGAGCATCGACTCGGCGACCAGACCGGTCTCCTCCGCCAGCTCACGCGCCGCGGCGTGCAGGCGCGACTCGCCGGGCTGGATCCCGCCGCCGGGCAGGAGCACCATCCCGCCGCGGTTCTCGACGAACACGATGCGCTCTTCGATCTCGACGATTACCGTCGCGCGTTGCCTCTTCATTCGACGGCAAACAGCGCAAGTTGCATCGCCCGGCTGCGCAGCGGCAGCAGGTTACGGTAGTCGTCGCTCGCCGCCCAACGTTCGGCGGTCTCGCGTGAAGGAAATTCCAGTTCGACGAATGCGTCGAAGCCGCCACAATCGATCTCGTTCCACAGAAACCCGGCCATCGCACCGCGCTGCCGGATCACGCCGCCGAACTTCTCGACGGTTGCGCCGACCCGGCCACGATACTCGTCGAACGCCGTTGCATCGATCACCCGGATCAGGCCGATCAGCCTTGTTGGCTTCGTCTCCAATTCTTTCTCCTCTCTTCGTTCCCGCCTGCAGCGGGTTTGCGTTGCCCACACCGGAGGGCTGTTCCTGTCCCGGCCGGTCGCCCGGAACATCCTGGTTTCGACCGCGACTTTGCGCGTACGCCGGGCGCAGTGACGTCCGGATGCCTTTCGATGCCCGTTGAAAGCGGTCCTGCTGACGGACTGCCTGGCGGAGTCAATCGCTCGCGGCCGATCCGCCGCATGTGCCCCGTCCCCCGTTACTCGTTCCACAAAGATTTGCCATAACGAAACCGCATCCACAATTTTAACAACTGGCTTATGCCTGGCGCGGCGTGCGCACCTTCTACGCGCCCGCAAAGGTAAACGCCGCCCAGTAATAGGGGTGCGCGAATGGGCATTGCGTCGGGTCCTGCGCGGCAAAGCGGAGAAAGTAGTCCGAGGCGGCCTCGATCGGCATGCGCGTCCCGGCGGTGAGCAGCGCTTCCTCCTCGTCGGCGAAACGCTGCGCCAGGTCGCCGGCCGTCACGGAGCGTAGCCAGCGCTGGGCATGACGCAGCGCGCTCGGGAAATCTTCGCCAGCTTGCAGGTGGCGTTGATAGAAGCGCTCGATCAGGAGCATCGTCGACAGGTCGTTGACCGGCCACAGCGTGCTGAGCACCGCGGGTGCCCCCGCCTGCAGAAAACCGGCCGGCAAGCCCAGGTACTCGTCGGGCGACTGGCGGACTTCGGTGATGCCGGTCTCGCACGCCGAGAGCGCGACCAGCCGGCAGGTGTCGAGCTTGAGTTCGCCGAGGACTTGCGCCAGTGTGAAAGGCTCGCCTCTGGCAAGAATCAGCCCGGACTGCAGCGGATCGTCCCAGCGGTAGAAGCCGTGGCACGAGAAATGGAGGTAGCTCGCACGCCGCTTCTTCAGCGCGGCCGCCGTCGCCTCGTCATTCGTACGCAGCCAGGATCCCCGGTCGGTCCGGGAAGCGAAATAAGCGCCGAACCAGCCGCCCAACTGCGCCTCGGGCGCTGGCCCTTGCAGCAGGGTATGCAGGTCGGCTTCACGGAAGTCGTCGAGCCAGAGCATGTGCTCGGCGCTCAGCGACTGCACTTCTGCCGGGACGACGAAAACCGCGCCGCCTTGTGCGGTAACGACCGGTGCAACGAGCACCGCTCGACGCGGGATCAGCACCAGAATCTCGGCGAGATCGAGTCCCTCGGGCAGGAGGTCGGGATCATTCCGACGGGCAGCGGCGATGGCTTCCTGCAAGCGCGCGCGGGCCTGCGCGAGTGCTGCCGCGAGCGTGCGTTCGTCGCGTCGCGCAGGCGTGTCCGCTGGCAAGCTCATTTCGTGCTCGAGTTCGCGGATCTGCTGCCGCAGGCTGCGCAGCGTCTGCTGTTGCTCGCTCGGCAGGCGACTCAAGTCCATTTCGGCCAGCGCGAGCGCCTGCGACAACAAGCGCGCCTTGCCCTGCTCGAGTTTGACGAATGCTTCGCCGCAACGGCCGAGCTTGGCCAGCGCGTACGCGGCGCGGGCATAGACCGTCGACGTTTCCGCCGTCTCTGCCCGTCGCCCCGCGTCCGTGTAGGCATCGGCGAGCAGGCGCCTTTCGGCGCCGATCGCCTGCCGGTACGCGGCGAGCGCCTCCGTCCATTGCCGTTCGCCAAAATGAAGGTGTCCGAGATTGCTCTGCGTTTGCTGAAAGTCGCGTGGAAACTGGTCGCGCGTTCGCACGTCCAGCGCTTGCTCGTAGTGGGCGATGGCCTGCTCGAGGTTATCGGCGCGCTCGCCGCGGATGCGCTTGCCGTACGCGAACGCCAGGTTGTTCTGGGTCGTCGCCTAGTGTTCCGGAAACGCTTGCCGGGTGTAGACCTCAAGCGCCTGCTGGAAGTGGGCGATGGCCTGATCGAGGTTGTCAGCGCGGGGGCTGGTGGGATCCTGGACAAGGCTCTCGGCGAGTTCAGCCTGCAAGGAAGCCCAAAGCTCGGCGTTCCCTTGCTTGCTGACCAGCGAAAGTGCCCGGCGACACAGTTCGATCCGTCGGGGCATCTCGCGCAAGCTGCGCGCGGGTTGATCAAGTTCTGCGAGAATCGTTTGCAGGTCGGCGGGAATCGCCGGTGAAGCCGAAGCGATCCGCCGCTGCAGCGCCGCGAGCAGTTCCGGATGTCTGGCCAGTTCGCGGTTGAAGCCCTCCTGGTCACGGGCGCTCTGCAGGATGCTGAAGAAGGTTGCACGTTGTTCGGGCGTCAGGCCGGCGAGCAGCGCAGTCAATTCGGGGGCAAGTCAGCCATGGTTTAGTTCCTCGTATCGCAGTTGGATGTCCCGCTCGCCAGCCGTCGCTTCATCAGGTGAGCCACGCCAGCAAGTTGCGGCGCGTTTCCGGCTGCCGGAACAGGCTGGAATGGTGTACGCCGATTTCCTTCCCGAATGTCAGAATCCGGCCGGGCGAGAAATCCCCGCCTGCCCAGCGGCTGACGCCTTCGGTCGGCACGACGAGATCGTTCTTCTCGTCGCCGAAGACGAAATCCATCGTCGAATCGGCCAGGTGCATGACCGCATGGACTCCTGCCGGTGGCTCGTAGTCGGCCTGAATCGCTGCGTCGCATGCTCCCGGACTGCGCTGCAGCAGCGGGATCAGGGTGCTTTGCGGCTGTTGGTCGTCGAGTCCCGGGAGCTGCGGCATGACGTCGCTGATCAACAGCCTGGCGGTCGCGAGCAGCGCGTCGACGCTGACATCGACGACTTCCGGCAGGAGGTTGGTCGCGGTCATCAGGAGGTCGAGGTAGCTCTTCAGGTGCGTCGGCTGCGCGAGCACCGTGCCCTGGTTTGGCGTCGCGCCAAAGACGATGCGACCGACCTTGACCCGGACACCGGCCGGAATCCGCCAGCGTTCTCCCCAGTCCCTGAGATCGGCGCCGTAGTGGCCGCGCTCGGCGTCGAGGCGGAAACGCGAGCGAAGCTGTTCTTCGCTCAGGTCGCGCAGGGCGCGCGCGACCAGTCCGCCGCGGCTGTGGCAGAGGATGTCGAAGTGGTGATCGCCGGGAGCGAGGCGCTCGTAGAGCTGCATCACGTTCGTCGCCACGCCGGTGGCCAGCGTCGCGTGGTCGAAGCCGTAGAGGTGCTCGCCGTAGCGTTCGCGCAGCGCCGCGAGGAAGCTTGCATCTTGCGGCAGGCCGCTGAACGCTGCCGAAACACGGCTGAAGGTGCCATGGATGAACAGCAGCGCACGTTCTGCTGGCGCAATCTGCGACATGCCCGGTGGCGCATCGGCAACGAAAAACGTTTCGCGAGCGAGGACGCGCAGCGGCCGGTACGCGTCCTCCCAGGCGCGCACCAGCGGCGGACCGACGCGCCGTGCGGCGAGTCCGGCGACCTTCCAGCCGAGCACTTTGAGCACCTGTCTGGCGATCAGGCCGCCGATGCCGCGCACGCCCGTTTCGCCGCCCGTTTCGCCGCCCGTTTCGCCGCCTGGTCGGCGTACCGGCCTGCGCAGCGGTACCTCGAAGCGCACGGAAGTCTCGCCAGCGGCGCGCAGGTCCGCCGGCGGGCGACGCTCGACCTGCGGCAGATGGAAAGTCACTCCGCCGGATTCATCGAAGTACAGCAGCAGGCGGCCGTCGCGCTCAACCCCGGCTGGCACGTAGAGCGAAACCGTCTTTTCGTGTTCGCGTTCGGGGTGGTGATCGTGCAGGACGACCGTACCCATTTCCCGAACATCCGCCGAGCGCAGTACCGCTGGCGTCAGTCCCTGCCCGCCGCTGCGCGCTCCTGCGACGGAGGCGGGGAACGTGGTTACCTCCGCATCGACGCTGTCGGAGACGATCACAAAGCCGACTTCCGGCAGTGCCAGCGGTTGTCGATCGGGACGGAGACGTGTCTCAGCCATGGTGTTCTTCCTCGAACG
>WBZU01003063.1_pt1 | contig 11151 bp, 10 predicted proteins | sample 5204311 | NCBI WGS metagenome assembly WBZU01 (sample SAMN12344359, study PRJNA552823) | activated sludge metagenome | biome: Activated sludge suspended growth; feature: Nitrification reactor; material: Wastewater; isolation source: activated sludge from nitrification reactor of wastewater... | reverse complement strand
GATGACAAGCGCCAGGAAATCTACTCCGTCTGGCTCGACGAGGAAGGCGACCGCGTCGCCCAGTCTGGCGAGCAGAGCGCTGCTGCCGCTGCCCTCGATCTCGCGCAGATGATGCAGGACGCCGAGCCGATTCCGCCCGAGCATAACGCCGACGGCGAGGTGCTGCCGCCCAAGTTGCCGCCTATGACCCATCTGGTCCGGCTGGCCGAGCGGGCGCGCAGCTTTGCCGTCTATCACGCCGATGTGCGCTGCGTCAACCATGAGGCCGAGATTCTGCCCCGTCTCTACAAGGTGCTGAACCGGTTGACGACCTATTATCAGCAGCAGATCGACGAGGTGCGCGATAGCAACGATCCTGACGGGTCGCGCCGCCGCGCGCTGGAGGTCGACTTGCAGCGCAAGCTGGCCGAGGAGGTGGAGAATCACCGGCTGCGTGTGCAGGTGGAATTGATCGGCTACGTTGCGCTGGAGACGCCCATCGCCGTGGCCGAAATGACGCTCACCAATGGCCGCCACGAAGTCGGCGTTCGCGTCATGCAGGATCGCTACAGCGGGGTGATCCAGCGACCGGCCTGCCATGCCTGCGGCAGCGAGACCGCCGATGTGGCGCTTGACCGCAACGGGCACATCACCTGCAACGCATGTGCCCACATCTGTGCGACGTGCAACGAACTGGTTTGCGCGACCTGCGGCGTCGAGGCTTGTCCGGTCTGCGCTGCCGAGAATTGCGGCGATTGCGGCCGCACCTGCTGGGCATGCGGGGGCCGTGCCTGCGCCGAGCATATCAGCATCTGCCCGACGTGCGGCGATGCCGTCTGCCATAGTTGCCAGGTGGCGTGCGCGGCGTGTGGTACGCGCCAGTGTCGCAGCCATCTGCGGGCCGATTGCGTCGTCACCCCGGATGCGCCGGCCGCGCTGATCTGTCCCTCATGTGCCGTGCGCTGCCCCGGCTGCCAGCAGTTCAGCGCGCAGACGGGCGTTTGTGACGCCAGCGGCCAGCGATTCTGTGAGAATTGCCTTGTCACCTGCCGCAATTGCGGGCGCACGGTCGGGCCTGGTTTCTACCATCTCAACCCGGTAGACGGCGCGCCGTACTGTGCGGCCTGCGTCGTGGAGTGTCCCGCCTGCCACCGCGTCGCCACAAGCCTGCTGGCCTGTGACGTGTGCGGTCTCCAGGGCTGCGCGGCTTGCGTCGCACGCTGCGTGACATGTGGACGCCCGGTCTGCGAAGAACATGGGGTTGAAATGCCCGGCTGCGACCACGTCGTCTGCAATCGCGATCTGGTCGCCTGCGCGATATGCAACGAGGTCGTCTGCCCGGCGTGCACCTCGGAATGCGCCAGTTGTGGCCTGCGGAGTTGTGCGGAACACACCATCGCGTGCAGTCAATGCGGCCAGGAGTACTGTACCACCTGTGTCGGTGTTGGGGGCTTATGCGCGACGTGCAGCTTTGTGGAGAAGCATGGCAAGGTCGTAGCCAGCAAGGCCCTGCCCTGGCTGGATCATCCCGAGGCAGGCCCGATTGCTCCCTACTACCAGTGGCGCAAGGCTGATAACCGGCGGTACGATATCTACTTTGGCGAGGGTAAGATGGCGAGTGTGGCCGTCGTCGTCGTGCAGCGCGACGCCACGGGCGGACGTGTCATGCGCGTGCTGCGCATGAGCGCGCTGGATCGGCTGCGCGGGATGTTCGGCCTGTGACGGGCGGCCCGGCGTCCGGCATCTCCGTCGCCGTGCGGGCGGCTGCGCACCTGGCGGATTGTCATCTCTGCCCGTTTCATTGCGGAACGCAGCGGGTCGATGCGCGCGGGGTGTGTCGCGTCGGCGCGACCAGCTACGTCGCCAGCGAGATGCTGCACATGGGCGAGGAGGAGATGCTGCGTCCGGCGCACGCCATCTTCTTCAGCGGCTGCACCGCAACGTGCAGCTTCTGCACCGCGGCGCGCTTTGCCTTCCGCCCGACCTACGGCGTGCCGGTGACCGCAGCGCAACTGGCCTGGCGTATCCTCCAGCGCCAGGCAGAGGGCGCGCGGTCGGTCTGCTTCATCGGCGGCGACCCGGCCCCGCACATTCCGCTGATCCTGGCCGCGCTGGAGGAACTCGGCGCACGGCGCACGATCCCGGCGGTCTTCAACAGCAACTTCTATCTCACCGCCGACGCGCTGGATCTCCTCGACGGTGCGATCAACATCTATCTGCCCGACCTGAAGTTTGGGCCAGCCACCGGCCCCGACAGTTGTGGCGAGCGTATCGGCGGCATGCCCGGCTACTGGGCGGTCGTCACCGGCGCCATCGACCGCGTGCTGAGCGACGGCCATTCAGTGCTGGTGCGCCACCTGCTCATGCCGGGCCATTTTGACTGCTGCACGGCGCCGGTGCTGGCCTGGCTGGCCGCGCGACCGGCGCTGTCGGTCAGCCTGCTGACGCAGTATCTGCCGCCGGCCCACGCACGCGGCGCAATCGCCAATCAACTCGCGGCAGCGGAGGTGGAGCAGGCCCGTCAACTGGCGCACGAACTCGGCCTGCCGCTAGTTCGCTGATCGGCGATTTTCCCGACAAACAACGAGGCGCACCTGGTCAACCGGGTGCGCCTCGTCCATTGGTTTGTTGAGTTTCCCGCCGGTCGTTACCGTGACGGCGGCATGCTGGCCGGTGGGCTCTTGGCGGTGCTCTCGTCGATACCGTTGCTGCCACTGCCCGGCTGGCCGGTGAAGATCTCCTGGATGCTGCCCAGCGCACCGAGGATGGCCGTCGCCTCGTACGGGATGAAGAGCTTTGAAGCCCTGCCGTCGGCGACGATCTTCATCGTGTCCAGATATTGGATGGCGATTACCCGCTCGTCCGGATTGGCATCGCGAATGGCGCCGTAGACGGTCGAGATGGCGTTGCCCTGGCCGGTAGCTTCGACCTCCCGCTTGTAGCGCTCGGCATCGGCGACGCGGCGCACAGCCTCGGCCTCACCTTCAGCCTCCAGAATGCGGGCGGCACGCGTGCCCTCGGCGTCAAGAATCTGCGCGCGCTTGTCACGCTCGGCCTTCATCTGCCGGTGCATGGCGGCGGTGACGTCGGCCGGCGGGTCGATGCGCTTGATCTCCACACGCACCACACGCACGCCCCACTTGTCGGTCGCATCGTCGAGCACCGACCGCAGCTTGGCGTTGATCATCTCGCGTGAGGTGAGCGCCTCGTCCAGTTCCGTCTCACCGACAACGTTACGCAGGTTGGTCTGCGCCAGCTTGGTGGCAGCATTGTAGAAGTCGGCCACATTGTAGGTCAGCTTCACCGGGTCGGTCGCCTCGTAGTAGACGATGGCATCGACCGTCACCACCACGTTGTCCTTGGTAATGACTTCCTGCGGCTGCACGTCCACGACCTGCTCGCGCATATCGACCTTGCGCATGGTGTCGACAAAGGGGATGATGATATGCAGGCCCGGTTGCGCCGTACGCTGGTAACGTCCCAGGCGCTCGATGACGCCTTTCTCATAGGGCGACACGATGCGCACGCCGAGCGCCGCCAGCAGGAAGAGCAGGACGAGCAACAGCCCCATGACAATCAGGACAAAGACGATTTCCATAGTGCCTCCTTGGCTGATAAGCGCCGATTCTAAATCGACGCGTTTTTACTGCTGTGTTGATTCCTCTAGGTATTTTTCGGCGGTCGGCTTTACGACCAGGCGCGTGCCGTCGATGCGGATCACCTTGACGATCGTGCCCTTTGCGATCGAACGCCCATCTTCGGTAATGGCGCGCCACTCCTCGGCGTCCACGCGCACCATGCCCGAGCCTAGCGCCGGGTTGATCTCGGCCAGGACGATGGCTTCCTTGTTGATCACGCGGTCGCTGCCCACGGTGTTGACGCCGCGCTCATTGAGGCTGCGCGCCAGCGGCCGTGTCAGCAGCAGGGCAATGCCCGAGACGACGATGAAGACGACACCCTGCCAGATCGGGCTGAAGCCCAGCAAGGCCATGACGGCCGCAGCCGCGGCGCCAACGCCGAAGCAGACTAGAAAGAAACCAGCCGTGAACAGCTCGGCGATCATAAAGATCAACGCCATCGCTGCCCACCCCCACATCCACAGATTGTTCATGATCTTCTCCTGACTGATTTGCGTGGAAGATCGGCATTCCGTCGCTCTTATTGTAGCCGACTTTTGCGGGCCAGGCTGACCCGTTACTGACATTCCCTCGACTTCGCGCCACCTCGGCCGCGAACCCGGCGCTCGCTACTCGACGGTGCGGAATTCGGCAGTGCGAATCTTGCCGCCCGGCCGATCCAGCGTCACCGTAGCGATCAGCTTGCCCTTCGTGCCGGCGAGCTGCGCCACCGTCTGCGTGCTGCCGTTGCCGCCGGTGATGGCTTCCAGCGCGCACGGGCCAATGCTAAGTTGTACCAGCCGCAGCCGATCGCGCATGGCCGCACGGTCGACCCCGCGTACAAAGAGGCGCTCGACGCCGTGCAGGGTCGGCGCCGCGATCAGTGCCAGCAGCGCGTCCAGCGCCGCCTGCATCGCGGCGTCGGGCGGCAGCACCGACGCGATCTCGACCTCCTGGATGCGCGGCGGCATAGTTGGCGCCAGGGTGAGGGAGACATTACACCAGCCGCGTTCGCCGCGCAGCTTCCAGCCGCAACGCAGCGGATTGTCGATCTCGATATCGCCATCGGGAACCAGGTCGCCGTGCAGGGCATGGAGCCGCACAACGCGTTGCTGCCACCGCTCGCGCGACAGGTCGAGAAAGAAGTTGTCGGCCACCAGCGTGTCGGCCAGGGCATCATCCCAGCGCTGCAAGAGCCGCGTCGCCCCCTCGCGTGCTGCGGTCAAGGCCGGGGCCGGGTGGACGCGCCGCGGGGCTGCATCCGCGCCCGTTACGACGTGACGGAGCAGTTGCAAGGCGGCCGGAACGGCCGGCGCGTAGGTGCGGTTGGCGAAGGCAATGACGCCGAGGTCGCGGTCAGGCAGCCAAGCCATCTGCGAGCCGAAGCCGGGCAACCCGCCGGAATGTTGAACGATGCGTCCCAGCCCGGCGCCGTATCCGGCAAAGAGGCCAAACCCGTAGCCTCCCGATTCTGGTGCGGCCTGCTCACCCAGCGCTGTGCCGGAGAGCCAGGGCGGGCGCGCCGTCGCCGCCTGCTGCATCTCGCGCAGCGACGCGCGGCACAGGACGGGTGACTCGTCGCCATCGCGTGGCGGCCAGGCGGACAGAAAGAGCGCCACCCAGCGCGCTAGATCCTGAACGGTTGTGTAGAGACCGCCGAACGCGGCCGCGTCGCCGGCCGAGCGCATCAGCGCAAGCGGCTCTTCCACCCACGCTCCGTCGACATCTTCATAGCCGCGCGCGACGGGCGCCGCCGTTGTGGCATCGACATTCCAGCACGTTTGCATCATGCCCAGGGGCGCCAGGATGCGCTCGTTCACATACCGTTGAAAGGGCGTGCCCGCCACGCGACCGACGACGCGGCCCAGCACCATGTAGCCCAGGTTGGAGTATTCATACTGCGTGCCGGGCGCGGAGGCAAAGGGAACGCCGCGCGCCAGCAGGGCCGAAAAGGCAGCGTCGTCCAGCGCAAGCTGGCGGTCGCCCCAGGCATTGTCCTCCGGCCAGCCTGCGCTCATGGTGAGCAGGTGGCGCAGCGTAATCGCCGGCGCATCGGCCGTCGGGTAGACAAGCGACGCCAGCTCCGGTACATAGGCGTCGGCGCGATCGTCCAGCGCCAGGGCGCCGGCATCGCGCAGTTGCAGCACGGCCAGCGCGGCAAAGCTCTTGGTCATGGAAGCGATGCGGAAGAGGGTTGCGGCGCTCGCCTTTTGCTCTGCCACAATGTCCGCCCAGCCGGTTGCGCCGCCGTGGACGAGTGTGCCCCCGGCCACGATGCCGTAGGCGAGGGCGGGCAGCCTGTGCTTCTCGGCAAAATTCGCCGCGATGACATCGAGTTCCGGCAGGCTGGCAGCAATGCGGCCGGCACGGCCGGGATCGTCAAAGGTGGGAATTGTCAGGTGTGGCATGGGGCCAGTCGGTTCTTTCTGTCAGTGGCTGGGAAGGTAACAACTGGCATTATACCACCGTACTGCGGGGTTGGGACGCGCGAACGCCTGCCCAAGCGGGCAGGCGTTCGCAGCCTGGACGGGGAGATGGTGCAATCGGCTATTCGATGAAGATCTCGACGCGGTCGCCCTTCTCGTCGTCCATGACGTCGACGATGCGGCCGGTCATGCCGGTGCGCAGTGCCTCGCGCATGGCCGCGGCGTCGAACTTCTCATTCTGCGGCACAAAGCGCAGGCCAAAGTCGACCAGCCCCAGCGGGATGTTGACCGAGACCTTCTGTTGGCCGGTCACCGCGTTGGTGACGCGCACGCGGAAGTGACGGCCATTCATGGTGCCGGTCGGTGCGTCGACGCCGGCCGCGGGCGGCGCATCCTCTTCGACGGCGCCGAGTGCGCTCAACAGGCGGGCGCCATCTTCCGGCGTCAATTTGCCTTCTTCCACCATCTGCAACACCTTGCGGCGTTCCTCATTTGTCGCCATTGTTTGTCTCCTTAGCGTGTTAGCGTTCTGCTTTGCCGCCGGCCAGCGCGGCGAGCAACTTTTCAGCTTGTTCGATCGAAATCTTGCCTTGCTCCACCATGCGCAGGATCATCATGCGCTCTTCATCGGTCGCCGGCGCCCGTTTGGGCTTGGGCGGGGCGGGCGGTGCCGGCGGCGAAGCCCAGCCGTAGCTCTTGCGCCGGCGGCTGTCAGGTTCGCCGCTGCGCCGTTCGGCCTCCTGCACGCGCTGCTCGACTTTGCGCATGGCTTCGGCCAGCTTTTCCTCGGCGCGGCGCATGGCACTCTGCACGCGTTCCTGGATATTGATGGCCAATTCCTCGTTGGTGCCCAGCTTGGAGAGCTTGTCGTCCAACTGGCGTGACAGTTCGTTGACCTGCGACTCGATCTGCTCCGTGATCTGCTGCGTGATCTCCACTGAGCGCAGCGCCATCTCTTCCTCGAAGCCGGCGGCAAAGTCACTGCCATCCATGCCCCACGGCCGGATGCCGCGCACGACGATCGATCCCTCCGCTACCAGGTTCAAGCGCGCCTCGGCGCTGCCCTGCTCAAAGGCCAGATTACCCGATCGCGTGCTGCGTTCGTCGCCGAACTCCTTGACGCGAATCGGGCCGTCGGCCTTGAGCGTAACGGCGGCGCCGGCCTCACGCGGGATTTCGCAGACGATGTTGCCTTCCGCCTCGATGATGCATTCCTGGCCGGGCGCAAGGGTAGCCTTGGCCTTGACGTTGCCTTCCGCCGTGACGTTGATGCTCCCGCCGATCTCGTCGAGCGAGACGTTGCCCTCGACGCGACCGAGCTGGACATCACCGGCCACTTTCGCCACCTGGGCGTTGCCTTCGACCGTGTCGACGGTCAGGTCGCCGGCAATGAGACGGGCGGCTAGGTTGCCCTCGATGGTGCCGACCGTCACCGCGTTGACGCTGTTGACGACCGTGTTGCCCTCGATGGTGCCGATCGTGACGCTGTTGAGAATCATGCTCAGTGACGCGTTGCCGGCCACGGTGTGGATGGTGATCGATGCCTGCAACGGCACCTGCACCCACAGGTCGTCTTCGCAGTGAATCGCGACGACTTCACCGCTGCTGTCGACGGAGAGGCTGTCGCCGTCGCCGCGCACGCGCAGTTGCACCTCCGGGCGGTCCCAGCCGTTGATGACGAGATTGCCTTCGATGCTGTGGAGCGTCAGGCGCGGGGTTGGGCCTGTCGCCAGGGTTTCAGTGGCGCCCATCAGTCACCTCCTGCCAGCTTCTGCATGGCCTCGTCAAAGGAGAGCGAGCCCGCTTCCAGCTCGGCCAGCACCTGTTTGCGGTCGACGGCCGCGGCCGCTTCTTCCTTGCCGGGTTCGTAGCCCAGGGCGCGGATGACATCATGCAGGCGGCTGCGAATGGTGGGATAGGAAAGGCCGAGATCTTCTTCCATGCGGTTGAGCTTGCCCTCGTTGCGCACGAAGATCTCGACGAACTGGATCTGTTCCGGCGTGAGTTGGGCAAAGGGTGGCTCTGCCACGGCGAAGCGGCCGTCGATACTCACGTCGGCATCGGGACAGTAGATGCGGGTGACGATGATTTCGCCGCCGGTCAGCGGGCAGCGGGTTGGTAGTGGAAGCATACGAATTACTCCTCAAGAATGAAAGTCGAACCAGGGGCGCCGCCGGGACGATGCTGCGGCATCATGGTTGACAGCGCATGGGCCGGCGCATTGACCAGTCGAGCCTGGTTGGTGATCCGGCGGCACCCCTGGATAGACACGATAGCTGGCGGTGGCGCTGCGCTCAGGCAGCGGCCGGCGACGCATTGCCGCGCCGTTCGAGCTGGCGGCCAAGGCGCACCATCAGGCGCCCGGCAGCGCAGAGCCCGCGGTCGAGGAGCGTGGCTTGCTGCGGGGTGACCGCGTGGGCGAGCCGTTCGTTTGCCGCCGCCTGCATCATCTCGGCGCGCTGAAGGCGCTGCGTTTCGGTCAGGATATAGTCGTTGTGCGGAAACATGGTTCATTCCTCTGTGTCGGTGTGAGATTCTTGCGATTTCTCACGGCGCTGTTTCGCTTTACGACTCAAGAATAGCACGTCGGTTTTGTTTTGTCAATAGATACTTTGGAATTATTGAAGTATTGGTTCAATTATATCAATAATCTTGATGTTTTGGTTCTACGGATGGGGTTTGGGGCAAAGAAAGGGACAAAAAAGCAGGCCGGCGGATTTCCGCCGGCCTGCCGAAACTCAACGTTATTGGGATGGCACACCGGTGCAAGCACCGCCCATCCTCCAGGGCTAGAGCCAGCCCTGGTCCCTCAGGAAGCTGGTCAGCCCCGGAATCGCAAAGCGCCGGCCCTTGTAGGCCTGATAGCCGTAGTAGAGCATCAGTGCGATGCCGCCCAGGAAGTAGAGGGGCGAAATGCAGAAAAACGCAAAGATGCCGATGAACCACCCCAAGAACGGGATGATCTGGATGATGCCGATCCCGACGCTGGCCAGAATGAAGACACCCCAGAAGACGATCACCAGTGCCAGGCTCTGCACGGCATGGTAGCGCTGGAAGGGTCGCTTCTTGCTGCTCTCGCTCAGCAGCACGATGATGGGCATAATCACTGGCAGTACGAGTTGGGTGACGTAGCTGAGCATGGCAATGAGGCGGTCGTCGCTGTCGGCCAGCGAATCGATCTGACTGTTCTGCGTCAGTTCGCCGCGGCGCAACGCATCGGCGGCCTGGCCGGCCTGCGTGTAGGCCGAACTTGCCATGCGCTCCACCGGCGTCTGCTCGACCGGCTGCGCTGTGCCGGACTGCTGGGCGCCGCTTGCCGCCTGCTGCTCATGGTTGATTGGTTCGTTGGTCATCTTACTTCTCTCCCTCCCGACCTTCCGGGATTTCAGGTTATCTATTCTAGCGGAAGAGGGCTGCTTGTGGCTCGTATGACGATGGCGTGGCAGCCGTTCTTCGGTTAGACAAGTTCAGCCGAGATGCCTGCTTCGACAGTCATGCTCGATATCATCCAACAGTACGCAGGCGAGATGCAAAAGTTTCGCGCACACACAGGTCAATCCTGCTGAGGAACTCGCTGCGGCGCTCTGCCCGGCGTGGCTGTGATAGAATCACGGCATGGCAACAGACACAGGCACGACACGAATCATTTTCATGGGCACGCCGGACTTCGCGGCGGCATCCCTGCGCGCCCTGCTGGCGGCTACCGCCGAACGGCCGTGGCAGGTGGTGGCCGTCGCCACCCAGCCCGATCGCCCGGCCGGCCGCGGCAAGCAGATGGTCGAAAGCGCCGTCAAACAGGTCGCCGTGGCAGCGGGCATTCCCATCTTGCAGCCGGCCAGCCTGCGCAAGGATCCGGATGCCGTGGAGGCGTTGCGTCTTCTGGTGCCCGATGTCATCGTCGTGGCGGCTTACGGGCTGATTCTGCCGCGCGCAGTGCTGGAGATCCCCGCCTTTGGCTGCATCAACGTGCACGCCAGCCTGCTGCCCGCCTATCGCGGCGCCTCGCCCATCACCGCCGCCATCCTCGACGGGCTGGATGCGACCGGCGTCACCATCATGCTCATGGATGAGGGCATGGATACCGGCCCGGCGCTGCGCCAGGCGACGCAGGCCATTATGCCTGATGACACGACGGCGACGTTGACCGATCGGCTGGCCGTGCAGGGCGGGGGGCTGCTGGTCGAGACGCTGGCCGGCTGGCTGGCCGGCGACGTGGCGCCTATCGATCAGAGCGCGTTGCCCGGCGAACCATCCGCGTGCCAGCGCATCGACAAGGAAGCCGGCCGTATCGACTGGACGCGACCGGCCGTCGCAATCGAGCGCATGACCCGCGCCTATACGCCCTGGCCAACGGCCTACACAACGTGGAAGGGCGAGCCGTTCAAGATTCTGGCGGCGGCCGTTGTCGACGGCGTTGCCCCGCCCGGCCTGGTGGCGCGGCGCGCCGAGGGCCTCACCGTGGGGACGGGTGACGGCCTACTCCTGCTGTGCACCGTACAGCCGGCCGGCAAGCGCGCCATGGATGCGCAGAGCTTCCTGAACGGCGCGGCCGGTTTCGTGGGGACGATCCTGCCTGACTGAGCGCGGCGCGCCGCCCGCGCCAAGTTGAAGTCCGGTGCACCTCTGCGCGATTTGATTGCCACCCCGCGGCGTGCTATACTGTCAGCGTTCCGGGGCGTAGCGCAGATTGGTAGCGCACTTGAATGGGGTTCAAGAGGTCGGAGGTTCAAATCCTCTCGCCCCGACCACAAAGGATAGGGTCGAAACGAAGTTCGCGAAAAGCTCCCGACAGGTTCAGACTGTGGGAGTTTTTTGATCCCGGCACGTATGCTTGCCCAATGACGGGCCGCTATGATTATGGACAGTCACGTGCAACAAATTCCGGGCCTTGCACCAGAAGACCTGGAAATACTCCATAAAGTCCAGGCTGGGCTGCCGATCACTGCAGATGTCAGCCGCGCCGACATGCTGCTCTGCACTTCGGTCGATTCCCAAACCGCCACCGTCATCTTCCACGCCATTCCCAACTCGATCTCATCGCTGTATCGCAAAGATGCCGTCGGGCGCAAGATGACCCCCGAGGAGCAGCCGCTGCTCTTCCAGGCGCTCCGCAGCGGTGCGGGGGGGCG
>WBZU01003062.1_pt1 | contig 11152 bp, 8 predicted proteins | sample 5204311 | NCBI WGS metagenome assembly WBZU01 (sample SAMN12344359, study PRJNA552823) | activated sludge metagenome | biome: Activated sludge suspended growth; feature: Nitrification reactor; material: Wastewater; isolation source: activated sludge from nitrification reactor of wastewater treatment... | reverse complement strand
CTCACCTTCATGAAGTGGTTTCGTCCCCGCTATTTGCTGCACGGCCACATCCACCTCTACCGGCGCGACGTTGTCACCGAGACGCGCTACCTGGACACTGAGGTCATCAACGTCTACCCGTATCGCGTCCTTGACCTGGAGCCGTGCGCGTGATGGCCACGACATTGCGCGACGAGCGGGGCTGGCGCGCGCTCAGCCGGCACATGGCCCTGAGCCGCGCCGAGGACGAGGCACGCCAGCGGCTGCATCTCGCCGAGGATGAGGCACTGCCCTTCAACTATCGGTGGGAACACGTGCAGCGCGTCGTGCAGATGGCATGCTGGCTTGCCGACGAAACCGGCGCCGACCGCGATACTGTCGAGGCGGCGGCCTGGCTGCACGACATCTGCAAGAGCGAGCCGAACCACGGCGCGGCCGGCGCGGCCGAAGCGCAGTGGATCCTGCTGCAGACGGACTTCCCGCGTGAGAAGATTCCCGGCGTGGTCGACGCGATTGCACGCCATGTGGGTCTGCGGCGGCGTGACGGCGAGCCACCCATGACGCCGGTGGAGAGCGCCGTGCTGTGGGACGCCGACAAGCTGACCAAGCTCGGCGTCGGCGTGCTGGCGTACAACCTGAGCATGGGCCAGTTCGATGGCTTGAGCCTGGCCGAGCGCCGCGCCGAATTGCAGAAGTTCACGCGCGAGGTATTGGGCAGGACTATGACAAGCATGAACACCGCACCGGCGCGCCGGCTGGCGGAAGAACGGTACCAGGCGATGATGACGACCCTGGATTTGTGGGAAAGCGAAGAGAACGGACTGTGAAATATCATCTGGTTACCCTGGGGTGCCCCAAAAACAAAGTCGACAGCGACGGCATCGAGATGTTGCTGCGCAGCGCCGATTACCTGCCCACCGAACGCCAGCAGGATGCCGACGTCCTGATCGTCAACACCTGCGGCTTTCTCGAAGCGGCCAAGGAGGAGTCGATCGGCGTCTTGCAGGAACTGGGCCGGCGCAAGCGCAAGCACCAGATTCTGGTGGCGGCCGGCTGCCTGGTGCAACGCAACGGCGCCGAGGTGCTCGATCGCGTGCCGCGGGTCGACGGTCTGCTGGGGACGCGGCGCTGGATGGACGTGCTGGAGCTGATCGGCCAGGTGCGCGGCGGCAAGCAGCGGCGCCGGCTCGAGCGCTACGCCGTGCTCGGCGACGCGCCGGACAGCAATGGTGAGCTGCTGGGCGGCGTGCCTGCACTGCTGGGCGACCCCACGACCGTGTTCACCGCAGCCACGCCGCGCCCGCCAGTGACGGCCGGCAGCGCGTATCTGAAGATCTCTGACGGCTGCAACGCGCCCTGTGCCTTCTGCACGATCCCGTCCTTCAAGGGCAAGCTGCGCAGCCGCCCGCTCGAGGCCATCGTCGACGAGGCCGCCGCGCTGGTCAACGACGGCGCGCGCGAGCTGGTCGTCGTTGCGCAGGACACTACCGACTACGGCCGCGATTGGGGCGAGCCCAACAGCCTGCCGCGCCTGCTTTCAGCCATCTGCAATCGCACGGACGACCGCCTGAAATGGGTGCGGCTCATGTACGCCTATCCCGGCCACGTCAGCGACGAACTGGTCGAAGTGATGGCAAGCCAGGCCAAGATCGTGCCGTACCTCGACATGCCGCTGCAACATGGCGACCCGCGCACGCTGCGCCGCATGCGCCGCCCCAGCAAGCTGGAGATGGTCTACGATCACATGGAGAAGCTGCGCCGCGCCATGCCGGACATCGCCCTGCGCACGACCTTCATCGTCGGCTATCCGGGCGAGACGGAAGAGGAATTCCAGGGGCTGCTCGATTTTGCCCGTGCCATCGAGTTCGACAAGGTGGGCGCGTTTACGTTCAGCCCGGAGCCGGGAACGCCCTCGGCTGAGTTGCCCGACCAGGTGCCGGACGAGGTCAAGCAGGAGCGCTACGCCCGCCTCATGGAGCAACAGCAACCCATCAGCCTGCGCAAGAACCAGGCGCAGGTGGGCAGGATGCTCGACGTGCTGGTGGAGGGTGAGGGCGAGATTGAGGGCAGCGGCGAGCCGCTCTTGCTGGCGCGCTCCTATCGCGACGCGCCAGAGATCGACGGGCTGGTGCTCGTGCCGGGCATGCGTGGCGTGCCAATCGGCAGCATGATTCAGGTGCACATCAACGGTGCGATGGAATACGACCTGGTCGGGGAACCGTTGGTGGGTGAGGTTTTTTCCAGCAAGCGCAGCGCGATCGAACTGGGCTGATCACCACCAGCCGCGCTTTTTCTGCTGGCTCTGGCGCTGGATCTGGATTAACTGCGAGACCTGCTGCTGAAGTGCGGCGATGGTGCCTTCCATGGCGCGCAGGCGGCTCTCCATGCGTTCCTTGCGCGTCTCCTCGCGGCGCTGGTACTCGGCCAGGGCGCGCTCCAATTCCAGCATCCGCTCGCGCAGTTTGCGGTTTTCATCCTTGAGATTAAAATTGTCCTGCACGACGACGCCCACAACTTCGCGCACGGTGGACTGGCTGTTGAGCACCGTCTGCTGGCTGTTGGCGATGGCGCTGAGGATGTCGCCCAGGGCTTGTGGCAGCAGGGCGGATTTGCCCTCGACCAACTGGCGGCTCTGGTCGGCGCTGAGGGCGATGGAAGGCGATTCTTCGCGGACGAGTCGTTTGGGCGTAAGCCGCTCGTTGATCTCGTCGTCTTTGAAGCCCTGTTCGGCGAGCTTCTGCACCATGGTCAGCGCTGCGACATCGGCTGTGGTGAAGCGTGCATCGTCCGCCTTGGCGGATGCGCTCAGCAACTGGCCGAAACGCCGGATCCAGCCACGCAACACATCAGGCGTCACCTGCAAATGATAGGCGACCTCGGTGAAGGTGTAGGCGACTTCCTGGCTGTTGGACCCTTGCGCTTGTGTCATGGGCGGGAAAATGACAGGGCGAGAGCATCCGCTAAGATGCCCTCGCCGGCGATCGGTTGAGAATCAGAATTGGGCGGCGCTATTCGACGACCTTCCATGTCGTATCGACGACGGTATCGTCGGCCGGTCCTTGACCCGGTGATTGCTGCCGCTGCTGGCGCTCGATGGTATCGGTCGCCAGCTTGACAAAGAGTGTCATGACACCGATCAAAACGGCAATGTCGTCGATGGGCAGACCAGGGATCAGGTCGATGGGCCAAACCCAGTAAAGCAATGCGCCGACCGGCAGCACCAATTTTAATGACATTGGGACACGTGAATCGAAGAGCAACTGCCCGGCGCGAATGATATTGTCCATCATCCCTGCGCTGCGATTGCTCGATTGAGTGCCTGACGATTGTTGACTCATGGTTGGTCTCTCCTTATGCAATTACCGCTCAGTATAGCGGATTCAATCCGAATTGGGAACTGTCATTCGCTGACAGCACACTACGACTAGCTTATCATGCCTACTGCTTCGCAAATGTTGGCCGGATACCCTGATATTCTGCTCCACGTGCTCGCCGAGCTGCGCGGCGCCTTCCTCGACGGCGCCGACAATCGCGAGCAGATGGTCGAATTGCTGGCCGCACAACTGACCGACCCGACTTCCGTCCAGATGGCCTACCAGGATGTCGTCGACTACGCGCCGCAGGCCGAAGACGCCATCAACCTGCTGCTGCGCGAGCACGGCGAACTGGCCGAGGCGCAGTTCAGCCGCGAGTACGGCGCCATCCGCCAGATGGGGCCGGCCAAACTGGAGCGCGAGTCGCCCTGGGTCTACCCGGAGAGCATCGCCGAACTGCTCTACTACAACGGCATCATCGGCCGCGGCTTCAAGGGCGCGGGGCAGAACGCGCACGCCATCGTCTACTTGCCGTCCGATGTGGCGCCCTGGCTGCCTCACCCGCAAAACGAGTTGGCCGGCGAACTGCCCGTCAAACCCGTCGCGCCGCCGCCGGCCTCGCGCCTGTTGAGCGACGCCGACAGTTTTCTGCTCGATGCGGGCACGCTGCTCGGCTTTGTCTACAGCGACCGCATGCGCCTCACAGCCAAGGGCCCCCATCCCGAAGATGTCGACCGGTTGATTAAGCGCTTGCAGCTTCCCTTTGGCGCCAACGAACCGGACCTCGAGGTGCGGCTGGCACTGCTCCTGCACCTGGCCAACCGGCTCGGCTGGCTGCGCCGCGACGGCGACGCCGTCCAATTGACGCAAAACGCTGTGGCTGCGTTCCTGGACAAGACGCGCGCCGAGCAGCGCCGGGCGCTCTTCGACGCGTGGCGCGCTTCGCCGGAATGGAATGATCTGTGCCGGACGCCGGAACTGGCGTGTGTCGAGGCCGGTTCGTGGCATAACGACCCGCTGCAAACGCGCGAGGCGGTGCTCCGCCTCTTTGGTCATTTGCAACCGGGTGCCTGGTATTCCCAAGCTGATGTGAACCGTGCGATTCGTGAAATTGAGCCTGATTTTCAACGTCCTACTGGCGATTACGATACATGGTACATTCGCAACCACACTACGCAGGAATTCCTTAAAGGTTTCGAGCGGTGGGATGACGTCGAAGGCGCGTTGCTGCGCTTTCTAGTGCGCGGCCCCTTTGCGTGGCTGGCCGTGCTGGATATGGCCGAGCCTTCGGCCGGTTCCGACCTGCTCATCTCGCTGGGACGCTGGGGCGGGCACTGGCTGGGCAGCGACATCCCGCAGCCCGAAGAGCACCCGGCCAGCACAATCACCTTGACCGAGGATTTCCTGGTCACGCTGGAGCCGGGCGTATCGCTAGCTGACCGTTTCCGCGTCGAGCGCTTTGCCCAGTGGCAGCAGAGCTATCCCACCTTCGTCTACCAGATCACCCAGCGCAGCCTCAAGCGTGCGGCAGAGCGCGGGTTGAGTGGGGCGCGCATTGCCGGCTTCCTGCGCCAGCGCGCGCGGGGCAGTGCGCCGCGCGTGCTGGCAGCCCTCGAACGCTTCGATGCCGCTGAACCGATCCGGCCTGGATGACCGGCGCGCGTTCGCACAAAGTGCCTTTCCCCAAAAAACCGCTTTGACAAGCCCCTTAAAAGCGTGTACGATGGCGCCGCTTTGAAGAAATCGCAGCCTTATCGTCGGCAGAGCGGTCGGATTCCCCCCTCCAGATCGTGAAGGTGTGAGATTTACAGCGAGTTGCATTTCTGGCAGTGTCGCCCTCAGTACATCCAAGCGGATTCACGTACGTCTGTTACGCACAACGAAATATGCACTGTTCACCATGGAAGGTTGCTCGCCCCGCCCAGCAACAGCGATGCGTGAACAAGCCGGCGAGGTTGTAGCAAAGATTACAGAGCTAACTCCTGGGTGATGGCAGTGTAGCACCGTTTCCATTGCCCTTCACCTGTGACGTCATCAACCAACCGTTTCAAGTTCCAGCTACTCAGGAGAACAAACATGACACCACATAGTAAACGCAAGACCTTTTTCTTGATTGCACTCTTGGCGGTGGCCTCCATGGTCTTCGCCGCGTGTGCAGCCCCGGCTGCCGCCCCGGCCACCGGCGGCGAACAGCCGGCTGCCGCTGCGCCGTCGTCCGATCTGCCGGCCGAGCCAGGCCGCGGCACCGACGGCACCGTGACGTTGGTCTACTGGCAGGAAGTCTCCATCCTGAACCCGTACCTGGCCTCCGGCACCAAGGACTACCACGGCGCCTCGCTCATCCTCGAGCCGCTGTTGGAGTTCAACCAGGACAGCGAACTGGTGCCGGTCCTCGCCCAGGAAATCCCGACCGTGGAAAACGGCGGCGTCTCGGAAGATCTGAAGAGCATCACCTACAAGCTGCTACCTGACGTCGTCTGGGCGGACGGCACGCCGCTGACCGCAGATGACTTCGTCTTCACATGGCAGTTTTGCACCGACGAGCTGACGGGATGCACCGTGCAGAACTTCGTCGGCGTCGAGAGTGTCGAAGCCGTCGATCCAGCGACTGTGAAGATCACCTTTGCCGAACCGACCCCGTACCCGTACATCCCATTTGTCGGCTACCTTTCGCCGGTCCTGCAAAAGGCCCAGTTTGAGGGGTGCGTCGGCGCGGCGGCTCAGGCCTGCTCCGAGCAGAACACCAATCCGATTGGCACCGGTCCGTACAAGGTCAAGGAATTCCGCGCCAACGACACCGTCGTTTACGAAATCAACGAGAACTATCGCAAGGCCGACAAGCCGCACTTCTCCGAGGTTGTGATCAAGGGCGCCGAGGATGCTTCGGCCTCCGCACGTGCCGTCCTTGAGACGGGCGAAGCTGACTACGGCTGGAACCTGCAGGTCGAGCCAGCCGTGCTGCTCGACATGGAAGCCAAAGGCAACGGCAAGGTCATTGCCGCCTTTGGCGGCAATGTCGAGCGCATTCTGGTTAACTTCACCAATCCTGACCCGAACCTGGGCGACAAGCGCTCGGTGTGGTCGCCGGACGATCCGAACCCCCATCCGTTCCTGACTGACCCGGCCGTGCGCCAGGCGCTCTCCATGGCCATCGACCGCAACATCATCGCCGAACAGCTCTACGGACCCGGCGGCGTTGCCACCTGCAACATCCTGTCCGGCCCGCCGGCAGTAGTTTCCACGGCCAACGATGCGTGCCTGACGCAGGACATCGAAGGCGCCAATGCGCTGCTGGACGAAGCCGGCTACGCCGACAGCAATGGCGACGGCGTCCGCGAAATGCCCGATGGCACGCCGCTGAAGATCCTCTACCAGACCTCCACCAACTCGGTGCGCCAGAAGACCCAGGCGCTCGTCCAGCAGTGGTGGAAGGAAATCGGCATCGAGACCGAACTGAAGAACGTCGAGGCAGCCGTCTTCTTTGGCGGCGACCCGGCCAGCCCGGACACGCTGAACAAATTCTTCACCGATGTCCAGATGTACACCAACGGCCCCGACAACCCGGATCCGCAACAGTACATGTCCAACTGGCTGTGTGAGATCAACGGCGTAATCCAGATCCAGAACCCGGAGAACAACTGGGGCGGCAGCAACGTCGAGCGTTGGTGCAACCCCGACTATGATGCGCTCTGGACAGAGATTACGTCCGCAACCGGCGACGCCCGCAACGAGATTGCCAAGCAGCTCAACGACATGATCGTGCAGAACTACGTCGCGATCCCGCTGGTCTTCCGTGCGTCGGTCTCCGCCCATGCCAATAGCCTGGTCGGCCCGCAACTTAGCGGCTTTGAGACTGAAGAGTGGAACATCGAAGACTGGCAGCGCGCGCGCTAATCCAGGTGCACTAGTAGACAGGTCAGTGAGGTGCCCGACACCGGGCACCTCACTGACTACTTCTCGACACGTTCGTTCCCATCAGCCAGATCTCACGCCCGTTTTCAGTTGTTCCTGAGGAGTTTGCATGGGATCCTACATTCTGCGCCGCGTCCTGACCGCCATCCCCACGCTGCTTTTCATCAGCTTTGTCATCTTTGCGTTGCTGGCGCTTTCACCCGGTGACCCTACCGGCAACCTGCCACCGAGCCTGCCCATGGAAATCAAGCAGCGCGTGCGCGAGGCGCTGGGGATGGACCAGCCCATGCCCATTCGCTATGTGCGCTGGTTGCAGCAGTTCATGGTCAACGAGCCGATCAATGCCATCGAGAAGGCGACGGGCATCCAGATCGGCAATTCCGAGGAACGCCTGCGAATTACGTCGTGGACGGCACGTGGGAAGCCGGTTATCGACCTGGTCGTGGAGCGCCTGCCGCAGACACTATGGGTTGTGGGGCTGGCATATCTCCTTTCTATTGTGATCGCTGTGCCTGTCGGGGTACTTGCCGCGTATAGACAGAACTCTACCTTCGACTCAATCTCAAGCGTGATCGCAGTCATCGGCTTTTCGTTGCCGACCTTTTTCACCGGTGTTTTGGTAATCCAGATCTTTGCCGTGTGGCTTGGTTGGTTCCCATCGCTCTACAACACGACGCTGAAAGTCACTAACTGGGATACCTTTGGCCAGCAGGTCAAGCAGATGATCATGCCGGTCATGGTGCTTGCCTTCTTCCAGGTTGCGACGGTCAGCCGCTTTGCGCGGTCATCGTCCATTGAGAATCTGCGCCAGGATTATGTGCGCACGGCGCGCTCCAAGGGGCTGGGCGAACGCATGGTGATCACGCGCCACGTCGTGCGCAACAGCATGATTCCCGTCGTGACGCTCATTGCGCTGGGCATCCCCGGCATCTTTGGCGGCGCCATCGTCACCGAGCAAATTTTCGCTGTCAACGGTATCGGCCAGTTGTTGATCATCTCGATCCAAAGCAATGACTTGCCCGTTGTGCAAACGGTGCTCATGATCTTTGCCGTGCTGGTGGTTGTCTTCAACCTGATCGCCGACATTGCCTACGGGTTTCTTGATCCCCGCATTCGTTATAGCTGAGGGGCCTGACTATGAGCATTTCTGCAGGTACTGCGACACCGAATGTCGAACTGGGCACAGCGGTCAAACGCAAACACCGCACCCTGTGGGGCGATGCCTGGGTGCAGTTTCGACGCAACCGGCTCGCCGTGCTGGGCCTGTTTCTGATTGTCTTCATTGTCTTTGGTGTTCTGCTTGGGCCCTACATTTATCGCGTCGATCCCAAGGAGATCAACATCCTGGACGCCAGCGTCCCGCCGTCGCTGCAGCACCCGTTCGGCACAGACGACCTGGGGCGCGATATGTTGGCGCGCTGCCTGTACGGCGGACGCATCTCCCTTTCGGTTGGCATGTCGGCGATGTTGATTGCCATGTTCGTGGGCACCGCGATCGGTCTCTTTGCCGGCTACATCGGCAAGCTCGACAACATCCTCATGCGTTTCACGGATATGATGCTCACCCTGCCGCAGATCCCGCTGCTGCTGGTGGCCATGTCGCTTTTCCGCGACCCACTACGCATGCGCTTCGGACTGGAAATGGGCGCGTTTGTCATGGTGGTGACGATCATCGGCGTTTTTGGTTGGATGCCGACGGCGCGCATGGTGCGCGGCTCCGTGCTCTCGCTCAAGCAGAAGGAATTTGTCGAGGCGGCGGTCAACGTGGGGGTGCGCAACAACAGCATCATGTGGCGTCACATCCTGCCCAACATCATGGCCATTATCATCGTGGCGGCAACGCTCTCGGTCGCCAGCGCCATCCTCACCGAATCGACGCTCTCCTTTCTCGGTCTCGGCTTTCCGCCCGACGTGCCGACCTGGGGCAGCCTGCTCTACGAGAACCGCAACTACATGGTCAAGTCACCGTGGATGGTCATGTTCCCCGGCATCCTCATCTCGCTGACGATCTTGGCCATCAACTTCATGGGCGACGGTCTGCGCGACGCGTTGGACCCGCGGCAGCGCCAATAACAGCATCCCATCCGCTTTCAGTAGGGCCGGCAGCGTGGTTTGCCGGCCCTGTTCTTTTTGGGATTTGCCACACTGCCCATTTTCCAGTATCGTAGTGTGCGCACAGCAGACATCGCTGTTGCCCTCAAAATTGCTGTAGTTTGTATTGTTAACCGCAATCCCAACCAATTCTTGAAAGGAGTGCCCAATGACGCGCAAGCTGACGCTCTTGCTGAGCGTGATGCTGATTCTGGGTCTCGTCCTCGGCGGCTGTGCTGCCCCGGCGGGAACGACCGGCACCACGGCCGAGCAACCCGAAGCCGCCACGGAGGCGGCGCCCGAAGCGGCCCCGGCCGGCCCATTCGAGCCGATGGTCATGGCGGCCGAGAACTGTGACTACGGCGGTCTGTTCAAATCCATTGAAGCCGTCGACGAAAAGACCGTCAAGTTCACCCTCTGCTACCCGGACGTGGCGTTCCCGGCCAAGGCGGCCTTCTCTGCCTTTGCCATCAACGACACCGCGTATCTGGAATCCACGGGCGGCGGCGGCGACCTGATCGAGAAGCCGAACGGCACCGGCCCTTACACGCTGGCCGACTGGCGTCGCGGCGACCAGATGGTCTTCCAACGCAACGAAGATTACTGGGGCGACAAGGCAATCCCGGCCACCCTGGTCTTCCGCTGGGGCGCCGAAAGCGCGCAGCGCCTCGTCGAACTGCAGGCCGGTACGGTCGACGGCATCGATAATGTTGGCCCAGATGACTTCGCCACCGTCGAAGGCGATGCGAACTTGCAGATGCAACTGCGAAGTGGCACGAACATCTTCTATGTTGGCATGAATAACAACTTCCCGCCCTTCGATAATGAGCGCGTGCGCCAGGCCTTTGCCATGGCCATCGACCGCCAGCGCCTGGTCGACAACTTCTACCCGCCCGGCTCGTCGGTGGCGACGCAGTTCATGCCGCCATCCATCTTCGGCTACAGCGAAGGCCAGACCTGGTACGACTACAACCCGGACGAAGCCAAGAAGATTTTGGAAGAAGAAGGCGTGCTGCCCGGCTTCAAGACCACGATCACCTATCGTGACGTTGTCCGCGGCTACCTGCCCAATCCGGGCATCGTGGCGCAGGACATCCAGGCCCAACTGGCCGACATCGGTATCGAAGCCGAGATCGTCGTGATGGAGTCTGGTGCGTTCATCGATGCGGCCAACCAGGGCACGCTGGACGGCTTCCATATGCTAGGCTGGGGCGCCGACTATCCGGATGCCACCAACTTCCTTGACTTCCACTTTGGCCCAGGCGCTTCGCCGCAGTTTGGTACGGGTTTCCAGGACATCTGGGACGCGTTGAAGGAAGGCTCGACCAAGGCCACGCCGGAAGAGCGCCAACCCTTCTATGACACGGCCAACGAACTGATCAAGCAGCACGTGCCCATGATCCCGGTTGCACATGGCGGTAACGGCGCAGCCTTCAAGGCTGACGTTGAGAATGCCTACGCCTCCGACATCGGCGCCGAGCAGTTCGCGATCATGAATCCGGGCGGCCGCGATACATTCGTCTGGATGCAGAACGCCGAGCCGATCGGCCTCTACTGTGCCGACGAAACCGATGGCGAATCGCTGCGCGCCTGCGAGCAGGTCATGCAGTCATTGCTGGCCTATGAACCGGGCACTGGCGCCGTCGTGGCCTCACTTGCCACGGATTGGTCGGCCAATGCAGACCTCACCGAATGGACCTTCACGCTGCGTGATGGCGTCAAGTTCCACAACGGTGCGACGTTGGATGCCAACGATGTTGTGCTTTCGTATGGTGTGCAATGGGATGCCTCCCATCCGCTGCATGTGGGGCGCGCCGGTGACTTCACCTACTTCTCATCGCTCTTCAATGGGCTGC
>WBZU01003060.1_pt1 | contig 11156 bp, 12 predicted proteins | sample 5204311 | NCBI WGS metagenome assembly WBZU01 (sample SAMN12344359, study PRJNA552823) | activated sludge metagenome | biome: Activated sludge suspended growth; feature: Nitrification reactor; material: Wastewater; isolation source: activated sludge from nitrification reactor of wastewater... | reverse complement strand
GGATGGGCCCATCCGGTGCCTGACCACACTCCGTGAAGGGTGGCAGGTCGTGGCTCGTCAGGAATCGGTGACACATGTCGGTGCCTAGCTTCCTTCCCACGGCTCCCCCCGACGACCTCCACTCTATCGAACTGTTGACCCAGCAAGCCCTGGATGCCGCTCAGTCCGGCGATTGGGACCGCGTGGATGCGTGCTACGAGGTCCGAGGTCAAAAGCTGGCCGGCTGCCGGATGGACCGGACGATCGCGCAGCGATTGATGACGATGGATGACCGGGTCCGCGCGGCGATTCTGGTCGCGCAAGCCGGGCTCTCCAGCCAGCTTGCCGATGCAGCGCAGGCCAGGCGGCATCTCCGCCGGCTGCGCGAGTGCCAGGGCCAAGGCGGCGTGCCCCCTGGTATGATTGATCATGAAGCCTAACCCGATGCCGGCGAGAGCCGACGGTGCACTGTCTACCACTCGTGGCGACGAATACTGATGACGCCCTCACCGGACTCCCCGATGCCGAACACACACTCCACCTTAAACAATGAAGAGCGCCGGGAATGGCTACGCATTGACGATCGTTTGCTGCTCGAATATCGCCGTATTGATGAAACAGCGGACGTCATGAATGCCTACCTTCCGCCGGCCACGGAAGATACGATCACCACAGCCGTATCCAAGCCGACGCTCGATCTGCTGGTGCGGGGAGGAGAAACGTTTGCCGGGTCTCCGCTGCTGCCGTGGGTGTCCAAGATTGATTGGATGCTGGAGACCATTTTGAAATCGCTTGTGAAAAGCCATCCCGGGAGCGTGGCGATCGCCCGATTGACGGAGGTGGACATCAGCGCCGGGGGATTGGGATTCAATACTCCACGCCAATTTGAGGTCGACGACGTGCTGGTGCTCAAATTCATCCTACCGCCGTTCAGCATGATTGAGACCAGTGCACGTATCATCCGTGTCAGGCCTCTTCCCACCAATCCCGCGGAGTTTCATATCGCCACCCAATTCGTGGAATTGGGGGGAGACGAGCAGGAACTCATCATCCGGCACATTCTTCAGGTTCAAGCAGAACGACTGCGGGCGAGAAAAGCCGCACACTGACTCCGGCAGCGGAGCGCTCTCAGGAAGGAATGGGCGAGGGCGCAACCTGTTCAGGCACGGGGGCTGCTTCGACCGGCTTCACGATGTGGCTGGCCATCACGGCCAGCAAGGCATCGGCAGCCTGAGTGAGCGCGAGGGACGCGGGCGCGGTCGGCTCGCATTCGACCACCGGCAGGAAACTGCGCACTGCGCGCGTCACGGCCGCATCATCAGGGATCTCTCCCAGCGTCGTCAGATCGCCGCCGACATACTCCTGCAGCAATTTCTTCAAGTGCAACACGTTGACCCGCGACTTGCCTGACACGCGGTTGACGATCAAATGCGGCTGGAATCCCTGCAAGGTGCGGCTCGCTACCTCGCGGGCATTCGGATCCGTCTCAGTCACTGCCTGAATCACATCCTCAATGCTGGAAAAATCACGTTCTGAAAGGGTTTCACTGACGGCATCGCGAGACAGAAATGCCGACAGCACACGGCGGATCGCCGCAAGCTTGATGAAGCGGTAGAGGTCAAGCACCGACGTGGGATCCGGCGTCGCGACCGCGACATAGTGGTCGGCCATGAGAAAAAAGTCGAGCGCATGGTAGCTGGTGCCGGCACCGATGTCGATCACGATGACATCGGCTTTGAGCTGGGCGAAATGGCGAAGCAACCGCTTTTTCTTGGCGTAGGGGAGATTGGCGGTGGCCAGCGTGTCGCCGGTGCCGGGCAACAATTGCAAAAAGGGGTGCGTGGATATCGGTTGGAGCACTTCGTCCAGACGTTCCACACGCCGCTCGATGAAGTCGGTCAGCGTGCGGGGAGGGTTCAACATACCGAACAGGATATGCGCGTCAGCGCCCCCGACGTCCAGGTCGGCCAGCACCACGCGCTTCCCCCGCTTCGCCATCAACATAGACAGATTGGCAGCGATGATACTTTTTCCGACTCCACCTTTGCCTGATGCGATCGAAACAATCGTGGCCATCCGGATTCGTCTCTCACCGTAGGTTATGGGTGTCGCGCGGGCACCAGTCAGTGGATTCACAGGCCCGGCGGAATGAAACCACGGGCCGGCCGCATTCCGGCTTCCATGGCTTCCTGTCATGAAGCCTATTTAACCCCATCGCACACAAACCAGCAACTAAAGTTTGAGACGGTGCACACCGATACCATATCCGTTATGAACGATGCTGCGACGACAACAACCAGAGTCAGCCTCGACAGTGTATCGCCTTCGGAGAGCGAGATCCTTACCGTCTCGGAAGTCGCGCGTTTTCTGCGCGTCCCCAAATCCACGGTGTATAAGCTCGCGCGCCTCGGGGAATTGCCGGCTTCCAAGATCGGAAAGCATTGGCGGTTTCTGCGGAGGGACATTCACGAATGGATGCACGGCCGGACCCAGCACAACTGATCTCCTTCGGGGGAACAGGCGGTCGCGGTCCAGCAGGCGAGAGTTGAGCCGAATCCGGATCCCGTACGGGAACCCGCGTTCACGGCACGGTGCACACGAGGTCATCGATGGCAGAGAGCAACGCAGTCAGAAAAACGGACGCGCCCACAGCCAAATTAGTCCCCGACACGTTTAAGCAATTGCGGGATCTGATCTACGAAAAAACCGGCATCTATTTTCAAGACAATAAGACCTATCTCCTGGAGAGCCGGCTACTGCCTCGCTTGAAAGCCTGCCGCTGCCAGACCTTCGAAAGCTACCTGAACTTTCTGCGATTCGACGCCTACCGCGACCGCGAAGTGACTGAGCTGTATACCGTCATCACGACCAACGAGACCTATTTCTTCCGAGACGAAGCTCAATTGGAGAGCTTCATGAAGGTCATGATCCCGGAAGTGATGAAGACCAATGCGGCCACGAAGCAAATTCGCATTTGGAGCGCCGCCTGTTCCACCGGTGACGAACCCTACACGCTGGCGCTGTTACTAAAAGATTATCCGCTGTTGAACGGATGGACCATCGACATCCTGGGCACGGACATCAGCGAGAACGTGTTGACCGTCGCCCGCAGTGCCACCTATGGATCCCACTCGCTCCGCAAAGTCCCACCGGCCATGCTGGCGCGGTACTTCACCGGAAAAAAAGAAGAACTGACGCTGTCGCCGCAAGTGAAGGACATGGTGCGGTTCATGAACGTGAACCTCTACGATCGTCCCCGGCTCAAGCTCATTCGCGGCATCGACATCATCTTCTGTCGCAATTGCCTCATCTACTTCGACGAAAAAGCGAAGGCCCAGATTGTGTCGGATCTCCGGGACGCGTTGCGCCCGAAGGGTTACCTGATGATCGGATTTTCCGAGACCCTGCACGACACCACCGGTTTGTTCAAGACGATTCACGCAGGCCGTTCAGTGATTCACGAGAAACAGTAAGGAGGATACCGCATGCCAGCCGATCCCAACATGAAGATTCTGGTCGTCGACGACATGTCCACCATGCGACGCATCGTCAAGAACATCTTGAAGCAACTCGGGTTCAACAATCTTGAGGAAGCCGAAAACGGCCAGGAAGCACTCACAAAATTGAAGGCCGACACGTATGGGTTTGTGGTATCCGACTGGAACATGCCCGTCATGATGGGCATCGACATGCTGCGAGCCATTCGCGCCGACGACAAGCTGAAAAAGATTCCGGTGCTGATGGTCACCGCCGAAGCGCAAAAGGAAAATCTGATGGAGGCCGTGCAGGCCGGAGTCAGTAACTACGTCGTCAAGCCGTTCACCGCAGAGACGATGCAAGACAAAATCAACAAGATCTTCAAGTAATCGGCTCTTAACCGGTGAGGGTGACGATGGCAGAACCACGCGTGGCGGCACAATCGCACAAGGCGACAGACGACGACGAGCAGACGGGGAAGGCGCCTGACACCAAACTGTACGAGGAATTGGGTGAACTCGCTCGATTCATCGACACCACGATGAAGACGTTGTCCGAGTTCAGCACGCCGGTCAGCACATCGACGGAACAGTTGCCGCAGGCACTGACGCATCTGACGAACCTCAAGACCATGACCGAGCAAGGGACCCATCGCGTCATGCTTGAAGTCGAAGCTATTCAGGACAATCACCTCAAGCTCAGCGGCATGATCAATGATCTGACGCTCGCGTTGCAGAAAGTGCAGACCGCTCCGGCTCTTCTTCAGCAGCTGCAGGCCATCAACCAGACCATCGGCGCCGACGACAAGCGACTGCTCGATATCATGACCGCGTTGTCCTTTCAGGATCTTGTCGCCCAAAGCGTCAACAAACTTGTCACGATTCTGCAGGAAGTCGAACACAAGCTGCTGCAACTGGTCGTGGTCTTCGGCCCGTACCAGAAGCAGGCGGCCAAACAAAGCCAGGACAAGGCGAGCGAGATGCTCAAGCAGCTCGAAGCCACGAAGAATACCTCCATGGACCAGGATCTCGCCGACGAGATCTTGAAGCAATTCGGTTTTAACTGAGGTGGGCTATGAGCGATGAAATGCAGGAAATACTCAACGACTTTCTGACGGAATCGAACGAGATGCTCGAGGTTCTGGATCAGCGGTTTGTCACGCTGGAGTCCGATCCGAACAACACCGACCTGCTCAACGAGATTTTTCGTGCGATGCACAGCATGAAGGGTTCGGCGGGCTTTTTAGGTTTCAATCATCTGGTGGACGTTGCGCATCGTGGGGAGAACATCCTGAATAAACTCCGGCAAGCCGAAATGGCGGTCAGCCCGGCGATCATCAGCGTGATTCTGGAGACGGTGGACGTCATCAAGGCCATCATGGCCGACATCAAGGACTCCGGGACCGACAGCCACGTGCCGACTCAGGCCATCGCTGCAAAACTTGACGATATCCTGAACGGCAATCCCGTCCCGCCCGTGCCGGCCCCTGCGGGTGAGGCGGCGGCCGCCAAAGTCGAAGCAGCCGCGCCTGAAGCCGCTCCAGCCCCACCAGCGCAAACGATCGGCGAGATTCTCGTCAGCGACGGACTTGCCTCCAAAGAACAGGTGTTCGACGCCCTGACGGCGCAAGCGCACCAGGCGGAACCGAAGACGCCGTTGGGCGAGATTTTGCTTCAAGCCAAGGCCATTACGGAGCGCGCGCTGGACCAAGCGCTGCACAAACAGGAAAAACAATCGAAGCCGGTAGAAGAGGACGCCACCATCCGGGTGGAAACTAAACGGCTCGACAGCGTCATGAATCTCGTTGGCGAGCTGGTCCTGGGACGCAATCGTCTCATCAAGATCGGCACGCAGTTGGAACAACAGCATGAGTCGGATCCACAGGTCCGCGTGCTGAGCGAAACCCTCGCGCAGCTCAACCTGGTGACGACCGACTTGCAGTTGGCCGTGATGAAGACCCGCATGCTGCCGATCAAGAAGGTCTTCGCGAAGCTCCCTCGCATGGTGCGTGACCTGTCACAGAAACTGAACAAGCAAGTCCGGCTGGAAATGCATGGTGAGGAGACCGAGCTCGACAAGTCCGTCGCGGATGAAATCGGCGATCCCCTGGTTCACCTCGTGCGTAACGCCATCGACCACGGCATTGAAATACCGGCGGAGCGGCAGGCGAAAGGCAAAACCGGGGAGGGGTTGCTGTCGATCGCGGCCAGTCAGGAAGGCAACAGCATCGTCATTCGCATCAACGATGACGGGCGCGGCATTCAGGTGGAGAAGATTAAAGCCAAGGCTCTGAGTAAAGGGCTGATCAGTGAGGCCGAAATCGCCACCATGGAACATCGTGAAATCCTGAATCTTATTTTCCTCCCTGGATTCAGCACCGCCGAACAGGTGACCGATGTCTCCGGCCGCGGCGTCGGGATGGATGTGGTCCGCACCAATATCCGCAAAATCAACGGCAGTGTGGACCTGGAATCGGAACCGGGAAAGGGCAGCCAGATCATCATCAAGCTGCCGCTCACCATCGCCATCATCCAGGCGTTGATGGTCGAAGTCGAGCGATCGATCTTCGCGATTCCGCTGAGCACCGTGATCGAGGCGGTCCGGATTTCCCGCAGCGATATCAAAACCATCAACGGGCGGGAGGTCCTGCATTTGCGCGACCGCGTGCTGCCGCTTATTCGCTTGGCACAGGAGTTCGACATCCCCACGGATGCGGACCGGGAGCGGTTCTATGTCGTGGTGGCCGCGTTAGGTGATCGACGCATCGGTGTGGTCGTCGATGAACTCCGTTCGCAGGAAGAAGTGGTCATCAAGTCCATTTGGGACTATCTGGAAACCGTCAAGGGCGTGTCCGGCGCCACGATCACCGGTGAAGGAAAAGTGGTGTTGATTTTGGATACGTCCGAACTGGTGCAGAACGCGCAGGCCTGGCACAACCCGGGCATCGCAGCCTGAAGGCTCAATGGCGCAGGGGCTTGTCACACAGAGAGAACCATCGACGGCGTTCTAAGGCCATGGATGCAGAACGACGCGCGAGATCGGAGGAAGTATGTCCACACTGATCAGTGAAATCGATGCCCGCACCAGGCTGGCCGGCGCCAACCAAATGGAGCTCTTGCTGTTCAAGCTTGGCACCAACGAAATCTTCGGAATCAACGTCTTCAAAGTGCGCGAGGTGATGAAGCTCCCGGAACTGACGCAGATTCCTGAGGCCGACAGCCGAATCGTCGGCATGGCCAATATCCGCGGCATCATGGTGCCGGTCGTCGGGCTCAAACGCAGTCTCGGCCTGGGACCGGAGGCTGACCTGCATGCAGATGGTGCGGCGGGGCCGAATCCGTACCTGATCGTCTCCGAATACAACGGGAGTTTGCAAGGCTTCCTCGTGGCGGGCGTCGATCGCATCATCCGCTTCTCCTGGTCGGCCATCAAGACGCCCCCGGCGATCGTTCGAGAAAACAACAAAGGCGCCGTGACCGCCGTGACGATGTTGGAGGACGGACGCATGGTGCTGATCCTCGATGTAGAAAAAGTTCTGAACGATATCTGCCCGCGTACCGACGACGACGTATTTGCCAGCATGACGATTGCGCCTGAGCTGCGATCGAAATGCGTCCTGTTCGCCGACGACTCATCGGTCGCGCGTATGCAGATCCGCAAAGCCCTCGACCGTCTCTCGATGTCCTATGTGATGGCCACCACCGGCGGGGAAGCCTGGCACAAGCTGCAGGCCCTGGCGGATCAAGCCACGGCAGAGGGGAAAGAGCGGGTGGACTCGATCCAGTGCATTCTCAGCGACATCGAAATGCCGGAGATGGACGGATTCACCCTGACCAAACACATTCGCGCCGATCCGAGGCTGGCGCACCTGCCGGTGATGCTGCACTCCTCCCTGACCGGAGCCTGCAACATGGAGAAGGGACGGACGGTCGGCGCGACGGACTACATCACGAAATTTGACGCGAAAATGCTGGGCGAGAAACTGGCCCTCCACATACAGGACGGCAACCAGCAGGCGAAAAAAGCCGCGTAAGGATCGGACAACGATCATCGTCCCGGACTAGCCGATTCAAGCTTTTTCCGGAGACGGCCGATGTATCGGGACAGACCCTATGGCACTGCCACTTTCACAGCCTCAGCGCGCCGCGAATCCGGTTCGCGTCTTGGTCGTCGACGATTCCGCCTTCATGAGGAAAAGCCTGACCACGATGCTCGAAGAGGGCAAGCAAATCCAAGTCGTCGGCGTGGCACGCAACGGCGAGGAAGCCGTGCAGCAGGTTCAACAGTTGAAACCCGACGTCGTGACGATGGACGTAGAAATGCCGGGCATGACGGGACTGCAGGCGCTTCAGCAGATCATGACCAAGAATCCCGTCCCGGTGATCATGGTGAGTTCCGTGACAGTTGAAGGCGCGCAAGAGACCCTGCAGGCATTGGAGTGGGGCGCGGTGGATTTTATCCCCAAACAACTTGACGGCGTCGCTTCTAAAATTGCCGACATTCAAAAAATACTCGTTCCCAAAGTGCTCGCCGCTAAATATGCGGCCGGCAAATTGAAACGGCTCACAGTCGGGGGAACGGGCAAAATCGCCCTCGCTCCGGCCAAGGCGCTCAGCAGTCGATCCGTCTCGGTCACACGCGGCACGAAACTGATTGCCATCGGTTGTTCGACCGGCGGTCCCCAAGCATTGTTTGAAATTATCCCGACCATTCCCGCCGACTGCCCGGCCGGCATCGTCATTGTGCAGCATATGCCCAGCTCCTTCACCAAACCCTTCGCCGAGCGCTTGAACAATCTCTGCGCCTTGGAGGTCAGGGAAGCGGTGGACGGCGACGAAGTAAAACCCGGACGGGTATTGGTCGCCCCGGGGGGCATGCAGTTCCGGATCGTCAAGAAAACGATCACGAGCTCGGTGGTCAAATTGTCGCCGAATTTCGAAAAACATCCGCATGCGCCGTCGGTCGACATCATGTTGCAATCGGTCGCCGCGCTGTTTGCGGAGCGGAGCATCGGAGTGATTCTCACCGGCATGGGCCATGACGGATTGGAGGGCATGAAGGCGATTAAGACAGCAGGAGGTCGAACCGTGGCGCAGGATGAAGCGTCGAGTGTCGTCTACGGCATGCCGAAGGCCGTCGTGGAAGCAGGATGTGCGGAGAAAGTGGTCTCGCTGTCCAAAGTCATCGGCGAAATTATGAATATGGTGTGAGGAGCATCGTTCATTCAACCGTTCACGCGTGAGGAGTCAGGAGGAGGAGTTATGGGGAGCTTGATGAAGCACATGTCGATCGGACCTAAGTTCATTCTATCAATTTCGCTGGTAGCACTTGTGATCATTTCTGCCGGCCTCGTGGTCCTGTATCAACAGGAAGAAGCGAAGATGGACACGATGCTGACCGGGCGGTCCAATCTCGTCGCCACGCAAATCATGATCAGCCGTGCGTACATCACACAGAACTATGTGGCGAAGATTAAGAAATCAAAGGCCGGCGGGGAAATTCAGGTCGTCAAAGAGCATACGAGCATCGGCGATGCGATTCCGTTCCCCGCCACGGCCGTTCGTGAGATGGGTGAAGAGGCCAGTCGTACAGGCCTCTACAACGTTCGCCTCATTAGCCAGAACCCGATGAATGCCGCCAACTCGCCGAAGGACAATTTTGAGAACGAGGCGATCAGGGCCATCATGGCAGGAGCTGAGTCCTATGCCCGCCGAGATGAAGTGAATGGCGTGGCGACCTTCCGCCGCGCAACGGTCGATAAAGCCTCGTCGACAGCCTGCTTGAGCTGCCATACCAACAACCAGGTCGGCGATGTGTTGGGTATGTTGAGCATGTCTTTGCCGATGAGCGAGGCGATTGCGCTCTCAAATCGTTCGATGTGGCAGACCGGCGGCTTGATGGGCGCCATCGTCGTCATCATCCTTGGGGTGACCTATATGTTGCTCCGCAACATCGTGCTGCAGCCGATGGCCAAGATGAGCGAGATCTCTCGCGACATTGCCAAGGGCGAAGGCGATCTGACCAAGCGGGTGCCGGCCGATGGTCACGACGAAATCGCACAGATGGGCAAGTATTTCAACGAGTTCATCGAGAAGCTGCAGCACATGATCAAGAAGGTGGCCCATGTGACGGACAAAGTCGCCTCCGCCTCTGTTGAGCTGTCGGCGACCGCCGAGGAGATTTCGAAGGGCACCGATACGTTGACGTCACGTGCCTCGCAGACTGCCGCCGCGGTGGAAGAAATGAATGCCACGGTCGGGCAGGTGGCACAGAACTCGGGTAAAGCCGCCAGCTTGGCGCAGGATACGGTCAAGACGGCGCAAGAGGGTGGAACGGTGGTCTCGAGCACCATCTCCGGCATGCAGCAGCTGTCGGAAGCGGTGTCGAACTCGGCGACTATCATCTCCGATCTCGGCAAGTCGTCAGACCAGATCGGTGAAATCGTACGCACCATCGAAGACATCGCCGACCAGACCAACTTGCTGGCCTTGAACGCTGCCATCGAAGCAGCCCGGGCCGGTGAACAGGGTCGTGGGTTCGCGGTCGTCGCCGACGAAGTCAGAAAGCTGGCGGAGCGGACGACGAAAGCCACGAAGGAAATCGGCGACATGATCCGCCAGATCCAACAGGATACGCGCGGAGCCGTCGATTCGATGCAACAGGGCACGCAGAAAGTCACGGCAGGTGTGGACCTGGTCAACAAGACCGGCGAAGCCCTGGCCCAGATCGTCCGCATGGTGTCAGAGAGCGCGGACATGATCCGGCAGATCGCCGTGGCCTCCGAAGAGCAATCGGTCGCGACGCAGCAGATCGCCAGCGACATCGAAAACGTGGCGAAAGTCACGAAAGAATCGTCGTCCGGCGCACATGAATCCGCCAAGGCCAGTCAGGATCTGAGCCAGTTGGCGGTCGAGCTGCAGGGCATCGTGGGTGGATTCAAGCTCTAAGCAGCCAACCACGAGAGGAGCCCAGCATGAGTGCGACGACACAAGCAGTACCATCCCACTACCAGGCGGCCGCAGAACAACCTGCGGACCGTCTGGGCGAGCGGGCGGGGGACGATCTGTTGCAGTTCGTCATCTGTCTGATCGGCAGTGAGGAGTTTGCGGTCGATGTGCTGAGTGTGCAGGAAATCAACCGGATCGTCGAAGTGACGCGAGTCCCGAAAACCCCCTCCTATGTGGAGGGGGTGATCAATCTGCGGGGACGCATCATTCCGGTATTGGACCTGCGGAAGCTGTTTGGCCTCAGCGGGGCACAACAAACCACGCAAACGAGAATCGTAGTGGTGTCGGTGCAATCCCGCTTGGTGGGGTTGATCGTGGATTCGGTGGAGGAGGTCCTGCGGGTCCCAAGAAGTGCGATCGAGCCGCCTCCCTCCGTCGGCACGATGGCCGGGGCTGAATTCACCCAGGGAGTCGGCCGTATCGACGACCGGCTGCTGATCCTGGTGGATCTCAACCGGTTACTCCTGGCTAAGGGGGGCGCCTAAAGCGGCCGACGGTAGGATTGAGGGCGGGGAGAACGGGCCCGCTCAGGAATCATGGGCCTCAGAGGGGTCTGTCGGGGAGGGTCCTTGACCGTTTCGCGCGTCGAGGACCCTTTCCAACAACTGGATCGACTCCGTCAGGACATCTGACGCGCAACTCAGGGTGACATGAAATTGTTGCATGGCTTCCGGCCAACGACCTTCCTGCTGC
>WBZU01002718.1_pt1 | contig 11157 bp, 11 predicted proteins | sample 5204311 | NCBI WGS metagenome assembly WBZU01 (sample SAMN12344359, study PRJNA552823) | activated sludge metagenome | biome: Activated sludge suspended growth; feature: Nitrification reactor; material: Wastewater; isolation source: activated sludge from nitrification reactor of wastewater... | reverse complement strand
CACGACCGTCGCTATCCGATCCGTCTCATGTGCCGATCGCTGGCCGTCTCACCTGCAGGGTATTATGCGTGGCGCGGACGCCCAGAGAGTCGGCGGGCGGCCGCCAATCGGACGTTGCTCGTCACCATCCGCGTGCTCCATCAGGACAGTCGCCAGACTTATGGGAGTCCGAGCATCTGGCGGGCGCTCCGCGCACAGGGCCACCGGGTGGGGGAACATCGTGTGGCGCGGCTCATGCGCCATGATGGCCTCCGGGCCAAGACCGTGAAGAAATGGCGGGCCACGACGCACTCGTCGCACCGATTGCCCGTGGCGGCGAACACGCTTGACCGCCAGTTCACGGTGTCGCAGCCCAACCGGGTTTGGGCCGGCGATATTACCTATATCTGGACCGTAGAAGGCTGGCTCTATCTGGCGGTGCTGCTGGATCTCTACTCACGTGCCGTCATCGGCTGGGCCATGGGCCCTCGCTTGACCGGGGATTTACCTGTGCAGGCTCTTCATATGGCGCTCACCACGCGGCCGCCCGAAGCGGGACTCCTGCATCACTCCGATCGCGGAAGTCAGTATGCTGCCGGGCCATACCAGCAGCTGCTCACGACGCACGGCATCACCGCCAGCATGAGCCGCACAGGGAATTGCTGGGACAACGCCTGTGTGGAGAGCTTCTTCGGAACTCTGAAGCGCGAGCTCGTGTACCACCGACAGTACACGACGCGGAACGAAGCGACCCAGGATATCTTTGAGTATATTGAGGTGTTCTATAATCGACAGCGGCGCCACTCGACCCTCGGCTATCGATCTCCGGCGGAGTTTGAGGCCATGGCGATTGTCGCGTAACCTGGTGTCCACCAAATCGGGGGAAGATCAGCCTTGTGTCAATCGCTATCACAGCGAAATCCGCCATATCTTCACCTTCTAGATGTTGCGGGACATAAAACACATCCTTTAACGGAATGAGCTGATGCGAAACATCAGACAAAAAAATACACAGATGGGCATGGGGTTATTGGGCTGGAGAGCATGGCGTGCAGTTAAGACATATGATCTACCTTCATAACCCACTAAAAAACTGTGCCTTGCGTGGAGGAGTAGCGCACTCCTTCAACACCTGTTTCGAAGACTAATGCTTGAATAGAGGAAGCAAGTCGATCTATAGCGCATTGAGGAATGGACATGGTTTTTGGACTCTTACGAATCCTTGAAGGTTACTCTTTATTTTCTGACCCCGCTGGCTGCTATGGTGGCCCACTCCATCAATATTTATTCCCCTTAACCCGTTCGGGCAAATCTCCATCATCAATACATTATGGCAACGTTGAAGCCACGAGCTCATCCTGCAGCCAAGGATTATTGCCGGACGATGTCACAACCGAAAACACATACATCTTGCTACCTCTCATTCATGCTTAATTCAGACTGCCCTTACAATCTGCACGGCCGCTTCCTGCTCGATGCGTCCCAGCGCCGAAAGCTTCCCACCCCGCTCCTTATGCGCTATTCGCTCAATCTGTACGATGGCGCCGCGATGCCATCGGTCGAATGCTTGGTTCTGAGCAGAAGCGAGTCGGTCTTGCCGTCCGACTTCTTGTCGGCCTTGTTCATTGCACAACCAGGCTCTTTTTTCGCCCTTCATTTCTCGCAACTCACTCACGACTCGATACACATCGGGACGCCGCTCGACGATGGTCTTGCCATCTTTGCGTAGCAACAGATAGGAGAACTTCAGCGCATCTTTGATAAAGCCGACGTGTTCGTCGATTTCCTGAATGACAGCCGGTGGGTCCCACGTCCGTTCTTCATGGCACCAATCATGTGGATTGATCATGGCAGGGCAGTCGTTTTCATGCAGGCAAGGGCTATAAACAGTGCAGCGTTTCTCTTGGAGCAATGTGTCACGCACGTGAAGTAACCCTCTGGACGTTTCGCGTAGTGCCGGCTCTACGAGCATGACGGTACCGTGCGGGGTAAGCAATGATAAGCACTCGGTGACCAGGCCTGAACGCATCTCGATTGGGTCTTTTGCATCTGCATATATCTCGTTCAAAGAATTGGCGACGATAATAAGGTCAAAGTGTCCCAGCTGTTTAACCCGTTCGAGCCAGACTCCTCCCTCAAGATCCCCTTCATAGACCTGCAGCCGTGCTGTTCCAACACCAGCTGCCTGACAGTATTGATCCCACAACTGTCGGGCTTGGCTGAGAGCTGTATTGGAACCATCGACAGCAGTCACGGACAGGGCATACGGCAATGCCTGCTGTTGCCACCAGTCAAGGACTGCCAACGCTCCGGTACCAGGGCCTGAACCAAGGTCCAATACTGACAAACTCTCGACCACTTCAAGCGTAGGCATCTCATCCAGTAACAGCTGTATCTTGGCGAGATTGACCGGCAGGAAATACTGAAGATAGGCCCTACCTAACTGACTATTATCCAGATACGAGACACTGAGACGATCTCGTTCTTTGGTGAAGATCCTCGACAGCTCGCTTACGGCCTGAGCCAGCTGCGTAGTCGAACCGCTCGCTCCCTCAACGGAGGCCTGAATGGCGTCAAGAAGCCTTCGTGAGACCGGAACGTTGAGGCGTTGCATAGCGGTAGTGTATGCTCAAGGCATTAGGGAGGACAATCATGACAGACGATATTCTGAAGGCCTATAAAGACGTCGAATCGGCGGTGGAACGCTATATCCGACTGCTGCACGACCACGTCACTATGCTCCAAAACATTGAGCCACCCGGCTCCGACAAAGTCGTTCGGCTGACTGCTGGATCCAAAGCCATGACGGACAGTGCAGGGATTTACCTGTCCTACGCCAAATATGTCGCCTACGGAATGCCAGCCAGCGAAGAATTGCTGGAGGATGAGATACAGGGATAAGAACGCTTTTCCTATCTCGTAACGCATCGTTCGTGGGTAATTTTAAGCTACCCTTCACGAATCACGAGACACACACCACATCAAAACAAAAGAGCCTGCCCGGTTTCCCCGGACAGGCTCTTTTTATTTCACAATGACGCGCTGCTAGATGCTGCGCATAAAGTGGGCGACTTCATCCTGATTGACGGCTCCGCCCATGATCTGCGACATAGCGACGTTGGTCGATTTCTTGCCGCTCACGCCGGATTCGACCTCATCCACGATCAATTCCACCGGCATTGATTGCCCTCCGTAAACGCGCGGGCCGCCGATGATCTTCGCATTGGAGAAACCATAAATGGCAGTCGCCACTTCCTTAGCCAGCCAACCGACATAATTGAATTCTGGTACCACAATCAGCTTGGCCTTCGCGCACAACTGGCGGAGCTCCTTCGTCGGAAACGGGCGGAGGGAGCGGACTTTGATCAATCCAACCTTCATGCCCTTTTCCTTACAAAGTCGCACAGCCTCACGAGATTGTGCTGCTGCGCTACCTGATGCAATGATGATCACTTCGGCATCATCGACGTTTTCCGCAGTCAGTAAGCCGCCCATGTACTTATTGATATACTTGCGAGACCGCTCGACAGCGGCCCACACTTCTTGCTGCCATACTGCGTGAATGTTGTAGGCCATGAAGTTCGACTTCTGAACCGGGGCGTCACGGGACAAACGGGCCGGAGGATTCTCGGCATCGAGCACCGGCACAGCACCACGCCAAGGTTCGCGTGGCGGCAACTTGATCCCACGATCCTGCATCCGCACGTAGCCTCGCGCATGGGTCACGAAGAACCCGTCGCAGCACACCCCAACCGGCAAGGTGACATCGTTCTTTTCACTGATTGTGAAACCAGCCAGGGTAAAATCAAACATGTCCTGTTGATTCTCAGCATGGAACACGATCATGCCGCAGTTCAATAAGTAGGATACTTCGATATTGTCCGGCTGAATGGCAAGTGGCGCGTTGACAACGCGACAGGTAAACATGGCCACTACAGGAAGACGGTGGCCTGGCCATGACGCAATGCCTTCCAAACCACGCAACGTACCAGGTCCCGCAGTAGCCGTATAACATCGAACACCTGAACGAGAGCCACCGGCGATGGCCGCCATGACACCGACTTCTTCTTCCCCACGATAATATTCTTTTACATACCCTTCGCCGTAAAGCACTCCGACGAGCTGCATGGTTTCACTCTGCGGCGTGATCGGATAGGCGATGGCTAAATCTACGTTCGACCGACGGATTGCTTCCTTAGCCGCTTCGCTGCCGGTGATGAATTCCTTCGTGCGCGGCGCTTCAAGAAACATGTACTCAGGAGTCACAACCTTCTGTCGTTTTGCCTCACCATGTGGATCTTGTTTTTTAGCACTGGCAGCAGCCGCCACGCTGGTGATCGGATCGCCCTGTGGATTGGTCTTCACTTCGGTTTCGCTCATATTCGCACCTCTCTATATGGACGGTAAGCTGCTCACTCAGCTACCCTTCCCGCTTCATCTGTTCTGCAGAATGGCCAAATATCGCTGCGCTGCCCGCTCCACCGGGAGTCGGAGCAAACGTTATCGGATTGGTATGGGTCTTACCGCCATGTACCTTGGATTGCGTACCGGTAAAACGGACATTCTCTCCGTTCTCCGGTAACTTGATGCCCATTTGCTCTCGGACCCGCTTAAAAATCTGTGCGACCCGCTTGATCTTCAGCGTATCGGAGTCCCGAATCGTGAGCATGGCATCCTCATGGCCTTGCTCGGCGCAGATCGCCATGGTGCAGCAATTGGTTCCCGCCCGGATCATCTTGAGCGTGAGATTGGCATAATGACAATGCACGCCGATGAAAATACAGGCTTCGATCTTGTTGCCCCAAATCGTGAGATTAGGATGATTTGGATTGATGACTTCTTCCGGATCGATCTTTGGATACTTTGGGCGATAGTCCGGCATTGGAATAATCATGACTTCGGGAATCTGTGCGGCGATTTCCAATGTTGCCTTTGCTTTTTCTACCGCGTGATCGTTCCAGGCCCACAAGAGCAGTGGACCAGGAAAAATTGTCGCGTTAGGGCTCGTCAGCATTTTGCGAGCCATTTCTTCAATGACAACTTCCTCGTTTGGCTCAAGAAGACCATAATACAACCCCTGCCCTGGATCTGGCAGGTCGACACCTAACTGAGCCGCAGACGGTGGATGGAACCCAGCCGGACCCGGCACGATGATTCGCTCTCTCGTATCTTGTGTGATTGCCACGCCTGATTCCCTTTCCTTACCCGACGACAGGACTTGCCAACACTGCCGTGGTGCTCTTTTCTCCGTACGTAATATTGTCCGTCAATGCCGCCTTCGGCAATTGGTCGATCATGATCATCTTGATTGCATTATTCTTCGCCATGGTGTCGCAGACCCAGACACATTGCGCACATCCCTTACAACGGTCGACGGCAACATACGCTGAGCCATACTTGAAGCCTTGATCCTTACCCATCTCGTCGCTGTAGAGGATCGTGTTGGCCTCCGGACAGTACTGCGTGCAGAGCTTACAACTCTTCGCGGCACAAATTTCGACACTGATATCGGCTACGAGGTACATGGAAACTCCTTTATAACCGGTTATGCGGTGGCTACCGCAACAGGCTCTTCAGCCCGTTTGACATCAGCCGCAGCCCAACCATGATCAACAGCGTAGTTCCATCCGGCCCGCATGACGGCAACGTTTTTCTCGATCAGCTCTTGCTTCTTCTTGAACTTCCGCTCGACGACGCTGTCGAGGGCGGCCGTACCACCTGACACGACGAAACCCTTCCCTAGGAACCGGTCCTTCACGGCCTGATCCAGCCCAGCCATGCTCGTCAACCCTGTAATCGCCCCGATACAGCCCATCAGTGCCATATTGGTAGCGAGATCCATCCCTGCTACTTCCAATGAGATTTTTGTCGCGGGAAAGTAATAGAGCTTTGCCCGACGCTCTTTCAGCTCAGCCGCCTGATCCCGATGGAGATTCATTGGCCCATCGTTGTTGATCAGCGCAATCCCGTCTTCTTTCAAACCGAAATAGAACGGCATCGTATACGACTTGCCGTGCGTGATGACTTGAGGATGGAAGATAATAATGATGTGCGGGAAGGTAATTTCGCCGATCTCATAGATCGGTTCATCTGAAACTCGCACATAGCTTTCGACCGGTGCCATTCGCTTTTCCGACCCATAGAACGGCACGATTGTGCTTTCACCACCGGCATTGATGACGGCCGTGCTCAGAATATGCGATCCGGTCACGACGCCCTGTCCGCCGACACCTGCCATTCGAATATTGAAGCGCTTTGCCATCGTGGACTCTCCTTCGTTCGCTTAGGCCTTGTTAGGAATTGCAGCAGCCGGCTTGGCAAGAAATTCCTTGTAGCCATAGCGTTCAGTGAGGTACTGCTTCGCTTCTTCGCTGACATACTCCGTGAACTGATACCGGTCATTCTCCACCGTCTTTGCGTCTTCCATGACCTTGTCGGTTGGAATGGCATATTCAATGTTGCACGATGTGTACGCTTGGATATAAGTCGACCCAACTTCGCGTGCGATGAGCACGGCTTTCTTGATGACGCTTTCCACCCGGCGTGGATTATTCGGCACCACGGTCGCCACATAGGCACAACCCGCGACCTTCGCCATCTGCAGCATATCCATCTTCTCGAACTTCTTCCCGAGAGGAGCCATCTTCAACACAGCACCACGGTTGGTCATTCCACTTTCTTGACCACCGGTATTTCCATACACTTCATTGTCCAACATGATGGTCGTAAATCGTTCCTTGCGGAACCACGAATGGAGCACCTGCTGGAATCCGATATCGGCCGTTCCTCCGTCGCCGGCCATCACGACCACATCTTTAGGCTTGTCGCCGAAGCGAAGGCGGAGACCACGTGAAAGGCCGCTCGCCACTCCGTTTTGATCGCCGTAGTTGCCATAGACAAAGGGGATCGCAGCTTGGGAAATAGCGAGACGACCACAACCGGCGGTCCCGACGGTAATCGTGTCTTCCGGATTGGGGAACGCCACCATGGCCAGACGAATGAAGAGGGTCATCGCGCAACCCGCACACATGGGATGCTCTTCGAGGACTTCCTTGAAACTACCCACCTGTGAAACCGAGACCTTCTTTCCAAACGGTCCATGCTCTACTAAATCTCGATATTCCTTCGGCATAAACTTTTCAAATCCGTTGGAGAACTTGACATAATCAAGGCTCATTAGGCACCTCCCTTATATCGTTGGCAACGGCATACCGTTGCGCATATTTTCGCCACGCTACCGACATCATGACTCACGAATAAAAACTTGAGGGCTTGAGGGTTTGACCTATTCGCTACGCCCTAACCGAACCACCAACCCTTGGGCATCCTAGCAAAGCTGAAAAAAGACTGTCAATGTTTGTACGGCCTTTTCTCTGCGCAGCCGGTTACTCCTCCGGCCTGCAGGCTGCCACGAAGTCCCAGGGATAGTATAACGTCACGAAAATCAACGCAACTTCAAAGAGGGCCCAAGGTTTTCAAAAGAAGACCTAGGTCCGACGGTCGGACGTAGGCCATTTGCCCCAAGCGATGGAACTGGTTGCTGAGAGATTGCTTGGCTTATGCTTGGCAATTCATGTTTAGAGATTGCCGATCTACCACAATCTGTTTACACTGCGATGTATGTCACTGAGAGTACTAATCCCCGGCGAAGACGAGGCTGGGACCCATGTTGGTGGAGTGCATAAGCGCCCCCCGATTCCTGATAACACACTTAAGGCCGAGTGCCCAAAATTCATGGCACATGGTCCCTGCGGAGGAGTCCGGAAAGGTGGACTGTGCGAGGTCTACCCTGAGATGAAGTGTCCATGGGTCTCCCTGTACCTCGAACTGGAAAAGATCGGTCAGACTGAATGGATGAAACAAGTGTAGTGAGGCGTGAAACGTGAAACGTGAAACAGTCGCAAGAAAACCTAAGGCCACCAAGCTCGGCTACAATGAGCGCCATGCCAAAAGCGGCATCACCGCCCCCTTGCCCGAGATTGAAACCTTCCCCAATCAGTATAAGGGGTATGAAATTACCATCGAAATTCCAGAGTATACGGCGATCTGCCCCAAAACAAATTTGCCGGATTTCGGCACGATCACGCTGCACTACATGCCGGATAAAGAATGCCTTGAACTCAAGGCACTTAAAATGTACATCCACGCGTACCGGAATCTCGGGATCTTCTATGAGAACGCCGTGAACCGTATCCTCCAGGATATCGTCACATCCTGTCGGCCTGTGTGGGCAACAGTCACCGGCACATTTACCGCACGAGGGGGGCTTTCCAGCAAAATTGAAGCCCGATATCTGCAGACTCGGAAAGCCTAGCTCCCCAAGGACTCCCCTCTGCTCATTGCAGGTCGCCTTCGGGGCATTGCTGGCCTGGCGGGAACCCTCACGTCCACATCCCCATATCGTCTTCCCTGGCTCTGGTTAGCAGAAAATATCGGTCGCTGGAGAGCGGACTGGTGCAGACCCACATCCCAAAGCAATGCAGTGTGCATTGCAGAGACACACCATCGGATGCCGTTGACTCGCTTGGCATATTGAAAAATGCTCGCATTTCTTTAGGAGATGGTGTCTCATCTTATATGAGTACGGCACACGCGACGTTCGTGCGGGAAAGGACACCCCGCGTCCGAACGTGTGGAGCCTTGACTAGACCTCTCATCTAGCGATCAGCCATGTCGTTGTTCAGTCACTTTCGTGCCCTCTGGCGGCAAGACATTCGTCTGCGCACCATAGTTACACTCTCAGTACTCTTGGGAATCATTTTACTCGTCGCCACCGCATGGCGATTGGGCGAGATCAGGACCTCGCTCGAAGAAACCACACGATCCCGTGCCCACACCATCGGACGCACGTTCACGATATTGAGAGCCGTCGCCCCTAACGAGAACCTCCACCTGCTTCAATCAGTCTTGGACAGCTATCACGATGATCCAGACATTGCCCGCGTGGATCTGTTGGATGTCGACCGGATGATCATTGCCTCCACTGAACCTGGACGGGTCGGACACACCGTGACCGATTCCCACACAACTCAGGCACGGGAACAGGGAAGCGAAATCATTGGATACGATACCTTATCCCATGAATCCCACTTCCTCGTGGCCGTCGAACCGCTTCGAAGTGGAAAGCTGATTACGGGATGGGCTCGCATCGAGTTTCCCCTCGCCAAGATGCAGCGGCAAGTGACTCTTGCCACACAGGAATCAATTCTGACCGGGGTCCTCTTGATCGGATCGACTGTACTCCTCGCTCTATTCAGCATGCATCGCATCTCCGCCCTCTTTCGCGATACAGCTACCCAATTACAAACGACATTGACATCGCTCACCCAGCAATTCCCGGACTTGAAACCTTCGGTCGAAGCCCCTGGAACGGGTCCCGCGTTCACCCTTCCATCTCAATGCGGAGAAATCGAGCGAACGGTCGCACTCATCAACCATACCCTTGGGCTTTTGACCAGACAGACTGACTTGATACAGACATTCACGTCTTGGCTCGGGAATGCCGTCACAAGTCAGACGTCGCAGCTAAACGATACCATCGACGATCTAAAGCGGGAAACTGCAGAACGAGCTCAAGCGGAATTGACTCTCCGGGAGAATGAAACAAAATATCGTGGGATTTTTGAATCATCACGGGATGCCATCATGCTCTTATTCCCACCGGAGTGGAAATTCACAGCCTGTAATCCCGCAACCGTTGATCTCTTTGGCGCAGATAGTGCCGAGCACTTCACCTCGCTAGGCCCCTGGGACGTCTCCCCGCCTTTTCAAGCAGACGGCGAACTCTCTACCAGCAAAGCGCCCACGGTAATTCAGCGAGCTATGCAAGAGGGGTCCCACTATTTTGAATGGATGCACCGGCGTATCAACGGCCCAGCGTTTCCTGCCACCGTGCTCCTGACACGGATTACCCTCCAGGGAAAGACAGGCTTACAGGCAACCGTACGAGACATCAGCGAACAAAAACGTGCCGAACAAGCGCTTCGCGACTTGTCGGAGTTTCAGAAGGCGATCCTAGACAATGCCGGGCACGCCATCATATCAGCGACCCCAGATGGAATCATCCGTGTGTTCAATCCTGCCGCCGAACAGCTCTTAGGCTATTCGGCCGACGAATTGGTTGGGAAAGAGACACCTGCAGTCTTCCACGATCCCCAGGAAGTGGTGGCACGTGCCCAGGCCTTTTCCGCAGAGCTTGGTATCGACTTGGAGCCCGGCTTTAACGTCTTCGTCGAAAAGTGTCGTCGAGACCTTCCCAATACCCATGAGTGGACCTACATCAGAAAGGACGGCAGTCGACTCACCGTCCTCCTGACGATTACCGCGCTACGCAATCCGGAAGGGACGATCACGAGTTTCCTGGGTGTCGCCTCGGACATTACGACGCTCAAGGTTGTTCAACAAGAATTGACGCTCGCGAAAGATGCCGCCGAAGCGGCCAGTGTCGCAAAGTCTCAATTCCTGGCCAATATGAGTCATGAAATCCGTACCCCCATGAACGGAGTTCTCGGCATGACCGAACTGCTCCTGGCGACTCCTCTCACCGAGAAACAACGCCATATGGCTCATACCGTGCAACAATCTGCCGCCTCATTACTCACAATCATCAATGACATTCTGGATTACTCAAAGATCGAGGCCGGGAAGCTCCAGCTCGAGCACACCGATATTGACCTCCCCCACCTCCTTGATGATGCAGTCAAGCTCTTTTCAGAAGCCGCTCGCCAAAAGGGGCTTTCCCTATCCGCCACAGTAACGCCGACCATTCCCACGGTGCTCCGGGGAGACCCGACACGACTCAGGCAAATCCTACTGAATCTGATCGGAAACTCCATTAAATTTACTGCCACCGGATCAATCGCCGTGTGCGCAGACTGCCTCAAGCGTGATCCGGAACAGATCCTCCTTCGTATCACGGTTCGTGATACCGGTATCGGCATCCCAGGTGAATCCCAGGCCCACGTTTTCGATGCATTTGCCCAAGCAGACGGATCGACGACCCGCAAGTTTGGAGGAACGGGTCTCGGTCTCACAATCGTCAAACAGCTTGTTCACCTGATGGGAGGAACCGTTGATCTCGAAAGCACACCAGGCCTCGGCTCGACGTTCGGGTTTACCGTTCCGCTGGAGGTTGGTCCGGACAACGAAATGTCATCAGTCCTAGCAGCGCTTCAACGG
>WBZU01003059.1_pt1 | contig 11160 bp, 14 predicted proteins | sample 5204311 | NCBI WGS metagenome assembly WBZU01 (sample SAMN12344359, study PRJNA552823) | activated sludge metagenome | biome: Activated sludge suspended growth; feature: Nitrification reactor; material: Wastewater; isolation source: activated sludge from nitrification reactor of wastewater... | reverse complement strand
CGGCTTTGTGATTACCGGCGTGGTGCCCGATGCCAATGGTCCGGGCAAGCCCGACATCCTGATGGCCAAGCGCGTGGCCGGCGCCGGGCAACCAAGCGAAAGCTGAGCAAACCGATGAACGCTGAACTCCATCTTGCCCCCATCCCCGCCGCGCTACATTGGGACGTGCCGGCGGCTGACCACCTGCTGCACGACGACGGCGCGCTGCAAATGACGTCGGCGCCGCGCACCGATCTCTTGGTGGATCCGCGCGGCGCGGTCGATATGACCAACTCGGCGCGGCTGCTCTTCGTGCCCGACGACACGTTTGTGCTGAGCGCCCACGCGCGCGGCGACCTTGTCGCCACCTACGACGCGGCCGTGCTCATGCTCTACGTCGACGACCGGCACTGGGCCAAGCTCTGCCTGGAGTTGTCACCGCAAGGCCAGCCCATGATCGTCTCGGTGGTCACCAATGGCGTGTCGGATGACTGCAACTCGGTGGTGCTGGAGTCGGCCGCGGCCTATCTGCGCGTGGCCGGGCTGGGCACGGCCTTTGCGCTGCACTACTCGCTCGATGGCGCAACGTGGCACTTCGTGCGCTACTTCGCGCTCCAGCACAGCGCAGGGCTGCGTGCCGGCTTCTCGGTACAGGCGCCCACCGGCGACGGCTGCACGGTGACCTTTTCGGCGATCGAGTATGCGCCGCGCCTGCTGGGCGATTTGCGTTCGGGAGAGTAAGTACACCGGGAACGCCGAGCCCAAGCTCGGCAAGGCAGCCGAGCTTGGGCTCGGCGTTCCTGACATTGCGAAAGGAGTGAACGCTATGGATGTATTTGACGCGATCCAGACGATGTTGGCCGTGCGCGCCTACGCCGACCGGCCGATTCCGGCAGAGACGGTACAGCGGATCGTCGAGGCGGGTTGGCTCACGGGCAGCAGCATGAACTTGCAGCCGTGGCACTTCGTCGTCGTGCAGGAGCGCGAGACCTTGCGCCAGTTGGGCGCGCTGGCGCGTAGCGGCCCGTACACGGCCGAGGCGGCGCTGGCGATCGTGGTTGCCATCGAAACGGAGTCACGCTTCGCCGTCTCCGACGCCAGCCGGGCCATCCAGTCGATGATGCTGGCGGCGTGGGCGGAGGGGGTCGGCTCCAACTGGGTGGGCTTCCACGGGCTCGACGCGGTGAAGCCGCTGCTCGGCATCCCCGACCGCTTCGACGTTTTTGCCATCATCCCCTTCGGTTACCCGGCCGAGGCGGTGGGCAAAGGTAAGAAGAAGCGCAAGGCATTGGGTGAAGTCGCCAGCAGTGAACGCTTCGCCGTTCCGTTTGCGGGTTGAACCGCGTGGCTCGTTCCGATGACTCGCTTGCTGTCGAGAGTTTTTTCGATCAATCGGCCTGGGCGGCATGGCTCGCCGCCAACCATGCGGCGGCGCGCGGCATCTGGCTGAAATTGGCCAAGAAGGCGGCGGGTGTGCCGTCCGTGACCTACGCCGAGGCGCTCGAGAGCGCGCTGTGCTACGGCTGGATCGACGGGCAGAAAAAGGCGCTGGACGATGTGTGGTGGCTGCAAAAGTTCACGCCGCGCGGCGCCAGGAGCATCTGGTCCAAGATCAACCGGCAAAAGGCCGAGCAGTTGATCGAGGCCGGGGCAATGCAGCCGGCCGGTCTGCGTGCCGTCGAAGCTGCGCAGGCCGACGGGCGCTGGGCGCGGGCGTATGATTCGCAGGCGACCAGCACCGTCCCGGCGGACTTGCAGGCTGCGCTCGACGCGAACCCGGACGCTACCGCGTTCTTTGCCACGCTCGACAGCCGCAACCGGTACGCCATCCTCTTCCGCACGGAGAGCGCCAAGAAGAGCGAGACGCGTGCCAGGCGCATCGAGCAGTTTGTTGCGATGCTTGCCCGGCACGAAAAGTTATACCCATAAACCCATTGCGTTTGGAAAGGTTTGATTCATGTACTTCATCCTCTTCTATGACTACGTGGAAGATTACATGGAGCGCCGCGGCGCCTATCGTCCCGACCACTTTGTGTTGGCCAATGCCGCGTACGAGCGCGGCGAGCTGGTCATCGCCGGCGCGCTGGCCGACCCGCCGGATCGCGGCGTGCTGGTCTTCAAAGGCGACAGCCCGGCGGTGGCCGAGACCTTTGCGCGCAACGATCCCTACGTGCGCAACGGCATCGTCACGCGCTGGGAAGTGCGGCCGTGGACGGTCGTCATTGGCGGGGAGCAATGAACACCGACGACCTGCGCCTGCTCTACGCCTACAACGAATGGGCCAACGCTCGTATCCTGGCCGCCGCGGCTGGGCTGGGCATGGCAGCGTTGCGCGCACCGGCCGTGCCCGACCCTGGCTATGGCACGCTGCTCGGCTCGCTCGTCCACATCCTCGACGCCGAGTATGCCTGGCGCTCTCTGCTCCAGGACGGGGAATGGGCTACGGAGCTGACGCCGGATGACTTCGCCACGCTGGACGCGCTGGCCACGCGCTGGCGCGACGAGGCTGCGGCCATGCGCGGCTATCTGGCCACGCTGACCGACGCCGACTTGACCGGCATTGTGCGCTATGAAATTGAAGAGGGGCGGATGCGCGAGCGCGTGCGCTGGCACTGCCTGCTGCATGTCGTCAATCACGGCACCTATCACCGCGGCGAGGCGGCGGCGCTGCTCACCGGGCTCGGCCATTCGCCGGGCGAACTGGACTTTACGGTGTTCTTGTTGGAGTAGGGGCGAGTTGCGAGGGGCGAGGGGCGAGGGTCGACGGCATCCCGCCCAATGTGCATCCTCAGATGCGCTGTGCCGTGCCGTCCCGCTGAGTGCGCATCCTCAGATGCACAGAACCGATACCGAACCAAGGAGAGGAACGAATCAATGCAACCGACTGACGTCTACCAGGGCATGCTGGCCGAGACGATCCCACTGACGGGCGCCAACGGCGACGCCATCAATGCTTACTTTGCGCGGCCGCTGGGCGCCGGCCCCTTCCCCGGCGTCGTGCTGATCCACCACATGCCGGGCTGGGATGAATGGTACTTCGAGGCAACGCGCAAGTTCGCCGCGCACGGCTACGCGGCGATCGCGCCCAATCTCTACGCCCGTGCTGGCCACGGCATGCCCGACGACGTCGCCGCCCGCGTGCGTGCGGCCGGCGGCGTGCCGGACGACCAGGCCGTGGGCGACGTGGCGGGCGCTATGCGTTTCCTGCGCGAGTTGACCTATGTCAACGGCAAGGTCGGTGTCTTTGGCACCTGTTCGGGCGGGCGCCACGCCTATCTCGCCGCATGCCGCGTGCCGGGCTTCGACGCCGTGGCCGACCTGTGGGGTGGCGGCGTGGTCATGGCCCCGGCCGACCTGACGCCCAACCGGCCCGTCGCCCCCATCGACTACACGGCCGACCTCGCCTGCCCGCTGCTCGGTCTCTTTGGCGCCGAAGATCGCAGCCCCACGCCGGAGCAGGTGGCGCAGCACGAGCAGGTGCTCAAGCAGCACGGCAAGCACTACGAGTTCACCATGTATCCGGATGCCGGCCACGGCTTCTTCTACCACGACCGCCCGAATTACCGGCAGGCGCAGGCCGTCGACGGCTGGCAGAAGGTCTTCGCGTTTTTCGGGAAGCACCTGAAGTAGAAGAGAAGAGGAGCCACAAAGACGCAAAGACGCGAAGGGGGCACAAAGGAAAGACAGGAGAAGACATCTTGTCATCTTGTCATTCTCGTTATTCTTCGTGCCCCTTTGTGTTCTTGGTGTCTTTGTGGCTATGTTTCTATAAACCGATAGGGGAGACGATATGTGCACGATGATTGTTCAGCAGGCGGCGGTGGAGGGGAGCGGCAAGGGCGCGGGCGGCTGGTTTGCCGTGCGCCAGGCCAATGTCTCCTACGACCATCCCTTTCACGCGCCGCTGGAGCACGCGCTCAACATTGATTTTGTCGACGAGGCGCAAGGACCGGGCGCGCGCGTTGCCGTCGAATTGACGCCCGCTGCCGCCCGCGCCCTCGTCACGACGATTCTCGCCGTGCTGGAGGAAGCGGAGTCGGGCGGTTACCTGGAAGAAGCGCCGGTTGCGACCGGCGCACGGTGAGCAGACAGGAGGGCTCTCATGGCGGAACTCAAGACCAAGGAGAATGACCAGAGCGTGGAGGCGTTTCTTGCCGGCATCGAGGATGCGCAGAAGCAACAGGACTGCCGCACGCTCGTGGCCATCATGCAGGAAGCGACAGGCGCCGCGCCGCGCATGTGGGGCGACAACATCGTCGGCTTTGGCCACTATCACTACAAGTACGCCAGCGGCCGCGAGGGCGACTGGTTCCTGACCGGCTTTGCGCCGCGCAAGCAGAACCTGACGCTCTACATCATGGCCGGCTTCGACAATTACGAGGCACTGCTGAGCAGGCTCGGCAAACACTCGACGGGCAAGTCCTGCCTCTACGTCAAGCGCCTGGCCGATGTCGACATGCCTATCTTGACGGAGCTGGTGGTCGAATCGGTCGCGCACATGAAGGCAACCAACCCATAGGCACGCCATGAACATCCACTTTGCGCCGGTCGCCGTCGACGCCATCAGGCCCGTGCTCCAGGCGCATGTCCTGACCCTCTCGTCGCCCATCGACTCGTTCCTGGAAGATCACATTCTCCAGTCGAACCACTATCGCATCGTCGTCGACGGGCAGGTCGCCGGATGGACGGCCATCTACAACGAGGCGCTCATCACGCAGTTTGGCCTGGACGCGCCGTACCGGCATCTGGGCCAGCGCGTCTTTGCCCAGGTGCGCAAGCTGGAGCAGGCTCGCGAGGCCTTCGTGCCCACCTGCGATGAGTTCTTCCTGGCCCATGCGCTGGACGACTACCGGTTGCTGGAGAAGCAGGCTTACTTCTTCCAGGCGCAGCCCGCGGCCCGACGACCGGCGCCGCCGCCGGGGCTCACGCTGCGGCCGGCCCAGCCCGGCGACGCGCCGGCCATGCAGGAACTCATCGGCGATTTCTTCGACCGCGTGGCGTGGCGCATCGAGACGGGTCAGATCTACGCAATGCAGCGCGACGGCGACTTTGCCGGCTTTGGCATCATCGAGCCGAGCGCGCTCTACCCGGCCGCGGCCAGCATCGGCATGATCACGGTGGCGGCACAGCGCAATCAGGGCATCGGCACGGCCATCATCGGCGCGCTGCTCGACGAGTGCGCGCGGCGGCAGGTCATGGCGATCGCCGGCTGCTGGTACTACAACCATCTTTCCAAGAAGACCCTTGAAAGGGCCGGCATGGTCTCCCAGACGCGCCTGCTCAAAATCAGCTACTGAGGTCATGATGAGTCGCCCTGGCGTGCAAATTGAAGGCGAGAATCTGGCAAACGAGCTGCGCCGGCATCTGGAACGGCAATTGCCGACATTCCAGGCCATCCCTGGCGTCGCCGGCATCACGCTCAATGGCGGGCTGTCGCGCGGTTATGCCGACGCGCTTTCGGAGATCGACGTGACGCTCTACCTCGACAGCGCTACCTACGCCGCGTGGCAAACGCAGCGCAGCCCGGTCGCGCTGGGCATCGTCGTGATCGACGGGCAGCTCTATGACATCAAGGCCGTCGATCTCACGCAGGAACGACAGCGGGCGTGGGAGAGCGACGCGCTGTGGGATGCCTCCTACGCCAAGATTCTCCATGACCCGCGCGGCGACATCCACGCGCTGCTTGCCGACAAGCTGCGTGAGCGTCCGACGCCAGGCGACGCGGCCGGCTACATGATGCAGTGCTGGTGGTATTACCGGCTGGCGGGCGATATCTGGATCCGGCGCAACGATGCGGTGCAGGGGCACGCCATGCTCAACCAGGCGGCGGTCGCGCTGCTCAAGGCTCTCTTCTGCGCCAACGGCGAGTTCGTGCCGCACGAGAAATGGCTCTTTCACCTGAGCCGCAGCCTGGCGTGGACACCTGATAGCTGGCCCGCACGCCTGGCCCCGCTGCTCAGCACGGGCGACCTGTCGATCGACAGCCTCGCCGCGCGGCAGGCGGTCATCGACGCGCTCTGGCGCGAAACGGATGACTTCCTCGTGGCACGCCAGTTCGACGGCGCGCCCGTCTATGCCATGCAGGTGTCGACCTATCGCATGCTCGACTTTCTGGCCCGCCACGGTGCCGTCACCTTGGCGGAGTGGCGCGCTCAGGGCTTTGGCGGCGTGCCCAACTACGAGCCGTTTCACAGCGTCGTGCGTGTCGAGGGTGAGACGATCATCCTCGACCGGCAGAAGCTGCTTGCATTGCGGCCCGATGCAATGTACGCCTGGCACTACGCCGTGGCCGACGCCGTGCGGAGTACGCCATGACGCCGCGCCCCACGCTCATCGGCCTGCCCTACGATGCAAGCTCCTCCTTCCTGCGTGGCGCCGCGGCCGCGCCGCTGTTGATCCGAGCCGCGCTGGCCTCGCCCGCCTCCAACAACTGGAGCGAAAGCGGCATCGACCTGGGCGCGCCGGGCGTGCTGGCCGATGCCGGCGACCTGGCGCTGCCCGCGACCGGCGCGGCACGGGCGCTCATCACCGCGGGCATCACGGCCGTGCTCGATGGCGGCGGCATCCCGCTCGCGCTGGGCGGCGACCACTCGGTGGCCTATCCGATCCTGGCTGCGCTCGGCCCGCGTCATCCCGGTCTGACCCTGGTGCAGGTGGACGCGCACCCCGACCTCTACGACAGCTTCGAGGGCGACCGCTTCTCACACGCCTGCCCCTTTGCGCGCATCATGGAGGAGGGGCTGGTCACGCGCCTTGTGCAGATCGGCATCCGCACGCTCAACGGCCACCAGCGCGCGCAGGCGGACCGCTTCGGCGTGGAGATCATCGATATGCGCGCGTGGGCAGCCGGCGTGCGCCCCGCGTTGCACGGCCCAATTTATCTCTCCATCGACCTGGACGGCCTCGATCCGGCCTTTGCGCCCGGCGTGTCGCACCGTGAGGCCGGCGGCTTGAGCGCGCGCGACGTCATCGGTTTGATCCAGTCGCTGCACGGCCCGATCGCCGGCGCCGACATTGTCGAGTATAATCCGAGCCAGGACAGCAACGGCATCACGGCGCCGCTGTGCGCCAAACTCGTCAAGGAAGTGGCAGCACGCATGATCGAGACGCAGGCATAGTATGCATATTCGCGCATCCGACATCCAGGGCATGAGTCGCCTGGTCATCACCGCCACGACGGGGCTCACCGACCTGGCCGAGGCGATGCACCACACGGTCAGCCGCGGACCACGCGGCCCCGAGCCGCACGCGCGCACGAGCGGCATCACGGGCTTTGTCTACAGCAGCGTGCGCGGCATGACCAGGGCCGTGGGCGGCACGGTGGACCTCGCGCTGCTGCCGGCTGCCGCGCTCCACAACCCGCCGCACTCTTCGACCGAGCGCGAGGCTGGTATCGCCGCGCTCAACGGCGTGTTGGGCGACCACCTGGCGGAGACGCGCAACCCGTTGTCGATTCGCATGGCGCTGCGACCGGCTTACGGCGCAAGCCCCGCGGGCGAGGCGGAGGCGGCCGTCACCGGCAGGATCGTCGTGTTGGCGCATGGTCTGTGCATGAATGACCGCCAGTGGCAGCGCGGCGGGCACGATCACGGCGCCGCGCTGGCGCGCGACCTGGGCTACACGCCGCGCTATCTGCACTACAACAGCGGACTGCACATTTCGACCAATGGCCGCGCCTTTGCCGACCTGCTGGAGACCACGCTGGCGGCGTGGCCGCGGCCGGTGGAGGAACTGGTCATCGTCGGCCACAGCATGGGCGGGCTGGTGGCGCGCAGTGCGGCGCACGTCGCATCCGGCGCCGGCCACCGCTGGCTGCGCCATTTGCGCGCACTCGTCTTTCTCGGCACCCCCCATCACGGCTCGCCGCTGGAACGGGGCGGCAACTGGATCGACCTCACACTCGGCGCTGCCCCCTACGTGGCGCCCTTTGCGCGCCTGGGTCGCATGCGCAGCGCCGGCATCACCGACCTGCGTTACGGCTTTCTGAGCGATGCCGACTGGGCGGAGGGTGACCGCTTTGCGCGCCACGACGGGTCGCGCGTTCCTGTGCCGCTGCCCGCGGGCGTCGCCTGTTTCGCCGCGGCGGCCGGGCTGGGCGAGAACGCGGCCGCCTGCAAGGGCAAGCTGTTGGGCGATGGGCTGGTGCCGCTGGGCAGCGCGCTGGGCCGGCACCGCGACCCCACACACGATCTGGCGCTGCCCGCCGAGCGCACCTGGACCGGCTATGGCATGAATCACCTGGACCTGCTCAGCCGGCCCGACGTCTACGCCCAACTGCATCAATGGCTGGCGCACTAGGCCGGGCCGACGCGCTGCCGGCGATTCGCCCCGTGAACGTGCCGCGCGACCGCGCGCGGCTGCTGGCGCTGGATACCTCTTTTGTCACCGACCGCATCTATACCGTGCAGGCGTCCGCGGCTTCGTTCACGCTGGTGGAGCAGGCCGTGGCGCCGCCGATTCACAAGGCGTTCCCGCTGGACGACGATATGGGCGACGACCGGCTGTGGCAGCAAGGCTTCGTCGCTGAGACCGGCGACGCGCTGGCCGGCTTTGCTGCCCTGCGCTACGAGGCGTGGAATCGCCGCGCCGCGATCTGGCATCTCTACGTGGCGCCGGCATGGCGCGGCCGTGGCATCGGCGCGGCGTTGCTGGCTGCCGTCGAAGAGGCCGCACGCGCGGCCGGTGCGCGCACGCTCTGGCTGGAAACCAGCAACGTGAACTACCCGGCCATCCACTTCTACCGGCGCATGGGCTTTGCCTGGTGCGGGCTCGACACGGCGCTCTACGACCCGGCCGGCGACGCAGCGGGCGAGACCGCGCTCTATTTTGCCCGGCCGCTGGAATGAGCTCGTTCTGCCTGCGCGACTGGAAATTACCGGATTCGACGCAAAGGCGCAGAGATGCAAAGGTACGCAGAGGCAACACGACAGCGAAGCAGGGCTATTCTCCGCGTTTTTCTCTGCGCCTCTGTGTCTCTGCGTCAAGATTGCGAACTGCCAAACGGACCCTAACAGACGCCGAACCGCGGGCGCGCAGTGTACAATGGGCGAAGAACAATCCAAGCAGAGGAGCTTTGAGACTATGACAGCAACTTCCGTCCCTATGATTCCGCGCGACGTGCTCTTTGGCAACCCGGACCGAGCTTCTGTGCAACTCAGCCCCGACGGCGCGTGGCTTTCGTGGCTCGCCCCGCGTGATGGCGTGCTCAACGTCTGGATCGCGCCGCGCGACGACGTGGGCGCGGCCCGGCCCATCACCCAGGACACCGGCCGCGGCATCCGTTTCTTTCTATGGGCGTACACGAACCGGCACATTCTCTACATCCAGGACACGAACGGCGACGAGAACTGGCGTCTGTATAGCGTCGACGTGACGACGGATGCGATCCGCGATCTGACGCCCTTCGCAGGCGTGCAGGTGCAGTTGAAGCATGCCAGCCATCGCCACCCCACCGAGGTGATCATCGGGCTGAACAACCGCGACCCGCAGTGGCACGACCTCTACCGGCTCAACCTGCTCACGGGCGAGCTGGCGCTGTGGGAAGAGAACAACGCCTACATGGATTACCAGCTTGACGACGATCACCGGCTGCGCCTTGCCTACCAGATGACACCCGACGGCGGGATCGACATCTTCCGCCGCGCCGGCGAGGCATGGGAAGCATGGTCGTCGATCCCGGCGGCGGACATGCTCACCACGAGCCCGGTTGGCTTTGACAAGGCCGGTACCGTGCTCTTTTTCAAGGACAGCCGCGGGCGCAACACGTCGGCGGTGGTGGCGATTGATTTGGCGAGCGACGCGACCTCGCTGCTGGCCGAGGATGCGCAGGCCGATGCACAGGATGTCATCGTCCACCCGACGGAAAAGAATGTGCAGGCGGTCAGCTTCGTCTACGAACGCAAGCGCTGGCAGGTGCTCGACCCGGCCCTGGCAGCGGACCTGGCGCGGCTGCGCACGGTGGCCGATGGCGACATCGAGATCGCCAGCCGCACGTTGGCTGACGATTCCTGGATCGTGGTCTATGTCATCGACGACGGGGCGGCGCGCTATTATCTGTACGACCGCGCGCGCGGCGACGTGCGCTTCCTCTTCACCAACCGCCAGGCACTCGAGGGGCTCCCGCTTGTCCCCATGCGCCCGGTCGTGATTCCGTCGCGCGACGGGCTGCCGCTGGTCGCCTACTACTCGCTGCCGGTGGGCAGTGACAGCGATGGCGACGGCATTCCCGATGCACCGCTGCCCATGGTCTTCATGCCGCATGGCGGGCCATGGGGTCGTGACTACTGGGGCTTCAACGCCTGGCACCAGTGGATGGCCAACCGCGGCTATGCCGTGCTCTGCGTGAACTTCCGCGCTTCGACGGGGCTGGGCAAGGCCTTCACCAACGCCGGCGACCTGGAGTGGGGCGGCAAGGTGATGGAGGATCAGATCGACGCCGTACAGTGGGCCATCGACAAGGGCATCGCCGCGGCGGACAAGGTCGCAGTCATGGGCGGCAGCTTTGGCGGCTACTCGACGCTGGCCGGCCTCACTTTCTACCCGGAGACCTTTGCTTGCGGCGTCGATATCGTCGGCCCCTCCAATCTGATCACGCTGCTCGAGTCGCTGCCGCCTTACTGGAAGCCGACGCTGGAACTCTTTACGACGCGCGTCGGCGACCACCGCACGGAGGAGGGCCGTGCCCTGCTCACCCGCCACTCGCCGCTGGCCTATGTCGACCGCATCTGCCGGCCGCTGCTCATCGGCCAGGGCGCCAACGACCCGCGCGTCAAGCAGGCCGAGTCCGACCAGATCGTCGCGGCCATGAAGTCCAAGAACCTCCCAGTCACCTACGTGCTCTATCCCGACGAGGGACACGGCTTCGCACGCCCGCCCAACCGCAAGAGCTTCTACGCCATCGCCGAGGCGTTCCTGGCCGAGTTCCTGGGTGGGCGCTTCCAGCCCATCGGCGAGGACTTTGGCGGCTCCAGCTTGCAGGTGCTGACCGGCGCCGATGATGTGCCGGGGCTGGCCAGTGCGCTGGCTGCAAAGGGATAGCGTGCCGTGATCCAAGCTGTTCTCTTCGATCTCGATGGCACGCTGACCGACCCCAAGGAGGGCATCACGCGCTGCATGCAGCACGCGCTGGCACAGCTTGGTTGGGAGGTGCCGGCGACGGATGCGCTGATTCCCTACATCGGC